>Ga0302241_1000040_pt1 | contig 155245 bp, 150 predicted proteins | sample AAG_UR_Arg_MG_FD_193532 | JGI IMG/M metagenome (GOLD analysis project Ga0302241, IMG submission 193532) | Enriched activated sludge microbial communities from anaerobic digester in WTTP, New Holstein, Wisconsin, United States - AAG_UR_Arg | ecosystem: Engineered > Bioreactor > Anaerobic >... | reverse complement strand
CACCCGAACATCATCCTGGATCCTATTTTCATGTTCGGGTGGCTGGGTTTTCCGGCCATGGGCACCGCGGGCGTGGCCCTCGCCACCATTCTGGTGCAGCTCTACGGCAATGTCTATCTGGCCAGGAAGGTCGTTAAAAGCCCGGCCTTCAGCCTGCATCTTCTGAAGACCGCGCGGCTATCCGTCAGAACCATGCTGGAGATCCTGCACCAGGCCTTGCCGGCCAGCCTCAACATGATGACGAATTCCCTGGGACTGTTCATAGTCAACGCCTACGCCATGCGCTACGGCGGCGACGCGGTAGTCGCGGCCTATGGCGCCTCCCTCCGGATCGAGCAGCTGACAACGCTGCCGGCCCTGGGCCTCAACATGGCTGCCCTCACCATAGCCGGCCAGAACTTTGGCGCCGGGCGCCTGGACCGGGTGCGCGAGGTCTACAGGCAGTGTCTGAAGTACGGCTTTGTCCTCATGACCTCCGGCATGGTGGTCATCTTCCTGCTGGCCAGGGTGCTGATCTCCACCTTCAACAATGACCCCGCTGTGGTCTCCGCGGGTATTACCATCATCCGCATCGTCGTTCTGGTCTTCAATGCCTACATGCTGGTCAACGTCTCCCTCGCCATCATGCAGGCCTCAAAGCGGCCATATGTCGCCATGGGCATTGGCTTCCTGCGGCAGATTGCTCTGCCGTCCTTCATGTTTTATTTCCTGGGTACGACCCTTGCCATGGGCGTCCGGGGCATCTGGACGGGACTTGTCATTAACAACTGGATCGCCGCGGCGGTGGCGGTGCTGTATGCCCACAGGACCCTCCGGCGGATGGAGGAAGCAAGACGCCCTCAGTAGCCAGATTCCAACCTTTTTAGCCGATGGTTGAAACTCGGTGTCAGACACCGAGTTTCTCGTTGGTGGAAGTGACCACCGGCAGAAAGCATCCTTATCTATCGATTTCGCCCAATTATTATAGTCATAACTATAATAGTCTTGACTATAATATTCGTAAGTGATATTTTCATAGTAAGAGGGTGATTGGATGTTTTATGGAAGAAGTCACGAGCTCGACTTTTTGAATCAAAAATATAATACTAAGCAAGCTGAATTCGTTGTGCTGTATGGACGCCGCCGGATAGGAAAAACTTCACTCATCAGAGAATTCATAAAAGATAAGCGGCATTTCTTCTACTCCGCTGTTCAGGTCACAGACAATGTTCAGCTCTCTAAGGTGTCCGAGTTGATTTTCGATACTTTTGGAAAAAGCGCTTATATGAACAGTTTTGAAGATTGGGAGAAAGCGCTCAACTACCTCGGGGATCTATCCGAGGGTGGAGAGAAAATCGTGATCGCCATTGATGAGTTCCCTTACATGGCACAAGGTAATCCAAGTCTGGCATCAGTTCTACAGAAGGTGTGGGATCTGTCATTAAGCCATAAAAATGTAATGATGGTTTTGTGCGGCTCAGCCATGAGTTTCATGGAGCATGAGGTATTAGGCGAAAAGAATCCTTTATATGGAAGAACAACTGGAATCATAAAACTAAATGAGCTGGATTTTGATATAGCACGTCAGTTTTTTGGAGCAGGAAACATTACAGAGCATTTAAAATATTTTGCAGTTTTCAGCGGTGTGCCGTATTATCTGCAAATGATCAATCCGGATCTAACTTTTGAGCAAAATCTGCTTAAAAATATTTTTTCAGTCAATTCTGTCCTGTTTAACGAAACTGAGTTTTTGCTGAAACAGGAGCTTCGTGAAGTTGCTCAATATAATGCGATTGTTGAATCCATCGCTCACGGAGATACCAGGCTGAATGATATATTTATGAAGACCGGCATTGAGAAAACGAAGTTACCCTACTATATTGGTAATCTCATTGACCTTGGAATCGTCCGCCGCGAATTCCCTGCTGACATGAAAGACAAAGAGAAATCGAAGTCAAAATCAGGTTTGTACAAGTTGGATAATGGCTTTTTCAGGTTTTATTATGCGTTTGTATATCCTTATATGTCAGCGATCCTGGAAGGAAATGCCAACATCATCCTCGAAGAAGTTGTAACGCCTAGAGTGGATGAATACATCGCTTATGAGTTCGAAAATGTAGTGAGGCGACACGTACAGCGCTGGGCAGGAGAGAATAAACTACCAATCAGACCAGTAAAAGTTGGCCGATGGTGGGCGAAAGACCAAGAGATCGATGTCATGGGCATAGATCTGCATGGCAACTTGATCCTTGGAGAATGTAAATGGCAACTCAAAAAAATGGGGCTTAATCACTTGAACCAGCTTAAAATAAAAGCTGAGAATTTCGACTTAAACAATAAAAAAGTCTACTTCATGCTGTTTTCAAAATCGGGATTTACGGAAGAACTAACTCAAGTTGCTGAATCAGAGGAAACACTGATTCTATGCGATTATTCAGGTGAAGAGGTTAGAATTATTAAGGCATAGGCATATCGCAACAGATTAGAACGATATTTTCATCACCAACAAAAGCTGTTCTGGGATTGAATCTCCGGGACAGCTTTTCATTTTTGAGAGTAACTCGGGGTCAATAGATTTAAGTTGCGGACACCCTTTTCCACCTCTTCCCAAAAATTCAGCCGATGGTCACCCAGCCAAAAAAGCCAGATTTAGTGACCATCGGCAAAAACAACCTTACTTATTCGGATAAATGAATAGGAAATTATTAAAGCGCCCCTGTTCGTCATAGAGGCTCACGGCAATTTCCGTCTCATCATCCAGACTGAAGCTTTCACTGCTCCAGCCCAGGCTCCCGCTCTGAGGCGGCAGAGACAAGTCATTGCTTGTGTTCATGCGCCACTCGTACTCCATATCCGCGTGATGGGTGACGGCAGCCGCGACCGAGGACTCTTTAACGTCCAGGCTCAGCAGCTCCAGCTCCCGCGCCTCTAAAGCCGGCACGGTGGCTGTGCCCTCAAACACAAGGGATTCTGCGGCTGTCACGTCATAAACCTGGCAGGTCGCCTCTAAATTGGGCGCATACAGCGAATAGAGGTGCCTAAGATCCTCAACCATAATGACGTGTTCGTCGAAGTCCTTGTTATAGGTCTCATCGCTGGTTTCATAGATGCCTTCAATCCGGTCCGCGCCTTCACGGGGTGTAATCACCACTTTGAATTTGCGGTCCGCGTCCCCGGGCGCGCTGATGATCACATCATAGCCAACGGGAATATGCGCGTATTCGCCTGCCACGACATAAAACTCATTCAGATCCGGCGCATAACGCCCCTCATAGCTAAATTGAACTTTTACCTCTCGGTCCGCCGGCGCCTCAGACACTTGCTCTGTTTCGCCCGTCTGAGGCTCAGCGTTTAGATCCGAATCACTGCACCCCGTCACCAGAACTAACAGCACCAGGACTGCGAGTATTACCCAAACCTTACTTTTCACACGTTCTCCACCCTTCTCAAAATATATTATGCCTTTTGACTGTAACTCTCCCAGAGCTTTTAGCCGATGGTCATATATCCCGCTCCAAACCACGCAAAGCTCTGATTTCTGTTTACTTTACAGATATTATATAATTTATTTCACCATTACGAAATAATAACATTGTTCTTTCATGTGGTCACCTATCCACATTTTCCTCTACATGGAAGCTGCAGATCGACGGAGACTTCCGCCCCCTCTTCCCCACATCCCACAGCACACAAAAAAATGACTTCCACGCCCTGATCCAAAAAGCATCAGGGTATGGAAGTCATTTTGCAATTTTAGAGAAGAAACTGGGTGTCTGACACCGAGTTTCTATTTGTACGACGTCGTAATGTTGAACTCCGGCGGCTGATGCATGTGCATCTTGACGGCGCAGAGGTCCATGGAGCGCAAGATTGCCTCTCTGTATTTTTCAGGGAAGCCTTCCGGCAAGGACAAGTTCATGGAGATTTTGGCTATCATGCCGGTCTCGCGGTTCATTTCAAGATCCATGGTGAGATCCATGCCCTCGGTGGAAAGGCCTTTATTCTTGCAGAAGCTGAGGGCGTAGATGCCGGCGCAGGTTGCGAGGGAGCCAAGGAAAAGTTCAAAAGGCGATGGCGCGCTGCCTTCACCGCCCGCTCGGGCAGGCTGATCTGTTTTGATGACGTGGTTTTTAAGTCTGGCATCGACTCTGAGGCCGCCAGGGAATTCAACATTTAAAAATGACATACGATCACTCCGTTTGATTTTTATCTATCGCTGGCTTTATTATACACCCCCTCCCTATGGGGGTAAAGTGTTTTTTGAATTCCTTATTAAACTTTTTATCCAGAATAGGCAACTCTTAATGTGACCTATTGTCTTTAAAGCATGAAAAAATAGAAATATCTTACTGTATATTTTGGAAATTTAATGAATTATTTATTGTACTCAACACCAGTCAGGGCAAGTGATATCAAGGCGGATTCAGGGTATAAATGTAAGCGAAGAAGAGTATGTGCAACAGGCAGCTAATCCTTGGATAATTTGTGATTAGCTAATCTGATCCTGAAAATAAATGCAGCATTTCTTCAAGTTCTCACAGAGATCTCTTTGAACTGAGCTTAGCAAAGCCGATGCCCTTTTTTATCGGCGTTTTTGAAGGAGAGGATCAGCATGAAACCTGGCTACTTAATGAAAAGTCTGTCACTTGCGATTGTTTTGATTTTGATGATGACGACCCTCAACTTGGGCGCTTACGCGGCTAAACCAGGTACAACTACACCAGTAACCATTACAACACTTCCATTCACCAAGACATTAGCTGTCGGTGTGGATCATACGTTTGAAGTTGTGGCAAAGTACGGGACCTCTAAGGAATTGACATGGGTAGCCACCTCTGGCCATTTGACTTTTGAGCCGCCGGTATCTTTAATTTTAAAAAAAGGTGTAGCCGTCTCTGAAAAAGCAATGTATACTTTCACAAATCCCGGACCGGGCACTCATAATGAAGTTGTAACGGTTAAGGATGGATATGGCAATATCGCATCCCTGAAAGTTACTTTCATTGTTGAAGGTGGCTCAACCACAAATAATCCTCCGATTGCTGATAATCTCTCCCTCTCAACTAATGAGGATCAATCAGTTATCGGGACAATAATTGCAACCGATCAGGACCGCGATGCCCTGACAGCAAGTATCACCAGCGCACCTGCAAATGGCAGCGCAAGCATAAATGGCATGTTAGTTACTTATACGCCAGCTTTGAACTTCAACGGTTCTGACACCTTTGTGGTCACTGTGTCAGACGGCAAGGGCGGTACAGATCCAGCTACGGTAAGCGTCACAGTCACTCCGGTGGATGATCCGCCTACGGCCGTCGCCGACAGTGCTTCCACTACTGAGAATACCTCCGTCACCATTGATGTCCTGGCGAATGATACAGATATCGATGGTGGTGAAAAGACAATAACAGAGCTACTGAACCCTCAAAATGGAATTGCCACCCTCAATGCTGACCAGTCAGTGTCTTTTGAACCGACTCAAGACTTTGTTGGAACAGGCAGCTTTGAGTATTCACTAGACGGCGGATCCACTGCCCTTGTCACCGTGGCCATCACCGGGTCTGAACCACAACCGCTGAAATACGTTGCACTGGGTGATTCCATTCCATATGGCCGCTACTATACTAGCGCTTTGAACTATTTATTCGGAGGCACCGACACTGACAGTTACGTGGAGCAGCTTGCGCGCAGTCTCGGTGTCGCTTCTGTCGACTTCTTCGACGCCAGTGTCAGTGGCTACAATACGGTGGAGGTCTTCAACCAAATTAACTCAATTAGTGCTCAAATTTCTGCTGCAGACGTCATTACATTGTGTGTTGGGGCGAACGATATCATGGATGCCGCCGGCAGAGGTACTTCAGGCCTTCTGAAGTACGACATCAACTGGACAGTTGCGGCTGCCGGCAGAGATAGTTTTGAACTGTACTGGCCGCAGTTGATTGATAGGATTGAATTTCTGAATCCAGATGTCACGCTGGTCGTCATGACGATTTACAACCCATACCGCTTGACAGACTCGTTCTACAACCAGGTGGATCCATACTTCTCAGCCAGTACCAGTACAGATTTAGGTCTGAATCATATCATCAGGAATACAATGTCACTGGAAGACACGGCATGGGGCGATCTGTTACCTGAGGACTTCGATTACAGAGTTGCGGACGTCTACACCGCCTTCAACACGCATACCAATAAAGACAGTCTGACTGGTTTTTACAGAAGTTTTTGCGATCCACATCCAAATCAGCTTGGGCAGAATGTTATCTTCAATGAACATTTGAAGTTAATGGGTGACTTTTAACTATGAGAAGCTGGTGTCAGACACCTTCTTCCTAACTTAAGGCTTGTTTGACATCCACCCCCTCATTGAGATAGGATAAAACGACGTCCAACGTGTAAGCGGGTGTCAACAGGCTTCAGGCCGCTGACACCCGCTTATACTTTCCGCTTTTATCAAAGGAGTTTGATCTTATCTTCTGCAAAATATGCAACGCACCGACAAGAGAATTAATCCACCCCACGACAGATCAACGCTTCTACCGCTGCGAACAATGTGATTTTGTCTTTAAGTCCGAGATCCATTACCTTTCCGCCAAAGACGAGCTCAAGGAGTATGACCTCCATACGAATTCCATTGAGGACTCCAACTATGTTGACTATTTCAAGCGGTTTGTTGAGGCGGCGGTGGTGGGTTATGTGACCATCGGCAGAAAAGGTCTTGATTTTGGAAGCGGTCCGTCACCGGTGCTGGCGAAAATCCTGGAGAGGGATTATGGGTATGACATGGACATTTATGACCTGTTCTACGCAACGGAGAAAGTGTATCAAGACCGGCGCTATGACTTGATCACGTCTACGGAGGTCGTGGAGCACCTCGCGGATCCCCTGGTGTTCTTTAAGTTTGCCCGGGATCATCTGAGAGAGGACGGGCTGCTGGCGGTCATGACCCTGTTTCATCCTGAGGAGGACGAGGCGATCTTGAAGTCCCACTATCTCAGGGATATGACGCATATTTCGTTTTTTTCGTTGAAAACTATGGAGACGGTCGCGGCACTGACAGGGCTTGAGGTGGTTTATTCGGACCACAAAAGGTATACGGCCTTTCGCAAGAGTTTATAAGAAAAAGAACAACTTTTTAATAAAGAAATGATGAAGTCGGTGCCAGAGGCTAACAGCCTGTAGACACCGACTTGATTTTTTTATTCCAATACTACCAGCACATCATCATCATACTCTACTCGAACTGCATCGCCGATCTGATCGCGCTTAGTTGACAAGGCGTTGACGCGGTCGACCAGCAGCTCTGTACCCTGACATTCCATCGTATATCTTACAATAGAGCCTAAATGTTCCATCCACTGAATGTTCGCTGGAATTCCGTTCTCAGAGAATTGAATAGCTTCAGGCCGGATCATCAGCTCAATGGCGTCACCATCGACAAAACTTTTTTTGCTTTTAACGAACCTCTCACGGCCTTGCAGCAATACCCTATATCTGCCGGAATCCCGGCTAAGTACTTTGCCCTTAAGGATATTAGCATGGCCAATAAAATCGGCTACAAACGCATTTCGAGGGGTGTCATAAATTTCATAGGGCCGTCCGAGCTGCTGGATCACACCCTGATTCATCACTGCGATGCGGTCTGAGATGGCCATGGCTTCCTGTTGGTCATGGGTGACGTAGAGGGTTGTCATGCCGAGTTCTTGCTGAAGGGCACGAATATTGCGGCGCATGCTCTGCCTCAGCTTTTCATCCAGATTGCTGAGAGGCTCATCCAGGAGAAGGACATTGGGCTCGACCGCAAGGGCTCTTGCCAAAGCAACACGCTGCTTTTGTCCGCCACTCAGTTCGTCCATGCGTCGGTAGCCTAGGGCGCCCAAATCGACCCGTTCAAGGGCACGCCGCACTTTCCGGCTGATTTCCTCCCGGGGTATGCCTGCGGCTTTAAGGCCAAAGGCTACATTTTCTCTTACATTTAGATTTGGAAACAGCGCATAGTGCTGAAAGACCATGGCGGCTTTTCGTTCCTGGGCAGAAGCCAATGTCATTTCTTTTTCTCCAAAAAATAATTGCCCGCCATCTGGCATCAACAAGCCCGCAACCATCCGCAACAGCGTGGTTTTCCCGCAGCCACTGGGTCCGAGGAGCGTGATCAACTCCCCATCCTTAATCTCGAGACTGCACGCGTTGACGGCAGCAAGCTCACCATAACGTTTTGTCATGTTATTCAGAACGACGTTCATAGAACCACCTCTCCATGCGCTCATAATATTGCCTGCTGTAAAACAGGCCATGGAACAGCACCAACAAGGCAATGTTGGTCATGGAAATCAACAAAGCCATGGCGGCAGCGCCTCCAATGGAGCTGCTCACCAGGGTTTGAAACAGAAGTTGGATAGCAACTTTATTCGAAGGCAGGATGAGCAAAATAATCGCGCCCAATGTCGTCATAGTCGTGGACAAATTCTTGAAAAAAGCAGAAAAGAAAGCATCCTTGAGGGCTGGCATCATCACACGGGTGAAGGTGAAAAACCAGGAAGCCCCTAGGGTCAATGCGGCGTTTTCAAGGTCAGGATCCAGATGCTCCAAGGTTGCGTACCCCGCCCTTGTTCCAACATTAATAAAACGGGCAATGCAGATGATATAGATGATCAATTCAGTCCCCAGAAGAATGACCCGTGGCGTGTCTTCGAAGATGAACTTTCCTACGCCAAACAATGGATATCGAAAGACCACCAGATACCCAATGCCAAATAAAATGCCCGGTATAGCCGCAGGAAACAATGCTAAAAAATCCACGACTTTTGGAAATACGGTTTTTTTGGTCCTAACCAAATAAGCAATGAGAATGCCCAGAAGCGATGCAACCACAGCCACTGTGACCGCCAGTCGAATAGTATTGATAAACGGTGAAAAGTCCTTGGCCAGAACGACCTTGAAATGGTCAAGAGAAAAGGCATAATCATGGCCCCAGTGGCGTGTAAACGCCCCAATTAGGATAAATATATTCTTGGTCAAAATCATTACCGAAATCGCACCCGATAAAGCGATCAGCCCCACTCGAACAGCAGGGTGTACTACTCGGAAGTGGATTTGTGCACTATCATTGTATTCACTGACATAACCTGCCTGATCCAGTCTGTAACGGTGAATCAAAAAGGCTGCTACACAGGGCAGCAGAAGAGCGGCACCTGTCAGGGAAGCAACTTTCATGTTGTAGACGCCGGTAATTTGGATGTATATGCTGGAAGCGAGAGTTTGAAAAGCACCGCCAATAATCAGCGGTGTCGTAAAATCCGCCAGGGACATGAGGAAAATGAGAAGCGCCGTATTGGCGATTTCAGGAATCATCATAGGCAGGGTCACCTTAAAAAAGATGCCCAGTTCAGTTAAGCCCAGGTTTCGGGCGGCATCCTCAAGACTTAGATCGATTTTTCGAATAGCGCTTGAAATCAGAAGATAAGCAATAGAAGAAAGACTGAGCACCTGCAAAAGCACAATGCCATGCCACCCATAGGGACTGGAATCCAACCCCAACAAGTATCGGGTGATCAGGCCGTTTCGGCCGAACAACATGATAAAGGCAATACTGCCCACAAAGGGTGGATCAATCAACGGAATCAGGCCAATGAGCCTGAAATAACCAGCAGATCGGCTGGGTAGTCTATAGGCTGTCAATGAAAGGGCAATGCCAAAAACGACAGAAAGTACCGTTGCCGGCACAGAGACTATCATACTGTTTTTCAGAAAACCCATGACCCTGACGAGATCCTGAAGCGTGAGCGCCTTCTGCTCGTCAAAAAAACCATAAACAAAGACCCCTGTAATGGGAAGAAGAATGAAATAAACCAGGCAGAGAATCATGAAACCCTGTGACAGCTTGGATACCCAGGATTGTCGCATGCTTCACCTCCTTTTTATCATTAGATCGAAACAGCAGGTCGGAAGTATTGTCCGACCTGCCTGTTTCGAATGTTTGAAGCATAGCTTAATGATAGGGTTGGGGGAACACTCACACTCATTCTAAGCTTCAACTTAATTTATTATGTAGGAGCTTATTTGCTCTAATTACTTTTATCTCTATTTGACACGCTTTTGCCATTCTTCCAGTATCGCATCGCGCTTCTCTGCATTTGCTTGGAAGTCCGTTTCGAAGAGTTTGATGGTGTTAATATCAATAATGCCTTCCGGCCGCTCAACGTCAAGACGTGCCACTGCGGCGTTGCGAACCTCTGCCATGACTGCCATTCCGCGTTTTGAAAGAATCCAGTCAATAAAGACCTTGGAAGCGTCTATATTCTTGCTGCCTTCAATGACAGCAACCGGCTGCGGCCACCAGCCTGTTCCGTCTGAAGGATAGACCAGTTTAATGTGCGGATTGGCGACTTCAAGGTCTCTGTCGCCATTGCTGGCGTTGATGCCTACAATAGCTTCACCATTGACGACCATATTGGCAGGATCACTGCCTCGCGGCGTAAAGAACGGCACTTGAGGAATCAATTTATCAAGGTAAGCCCAGCCTTCTGTTTCGCCTCTCAGCTCCAGCATAGAACTGACAACGTTAAAGGCAGTTCCTGAGGATGCCGGATCCGGCATGGAAACTTGGCCAGTGAGACCTGGATCAAGAAGATCATCCCAAACTTCTGGCATTTTGAGACCTTTTTCCTCAATGAGCTTCGTATTGACAACCCAGTTGACAATAGTGAGTGAGGTGCCGTGCCAGAAACCATCGGCATCCTTCATATTTGCGCTGAGGACTTCAGCTTCAGGTGACTTATAAGCATGAAGAAGACCCTTCTGCGCGCCGTCAATAAAAGTGTCCGCGCCACCGGTAAACCAGAGGTCAGCGATTGCTACGCCAGCCTCTTTTTCACTGGCAAGGCGCTGGAGGATTTCGCCATTTTTGAGCGTGAGGTTTTCAACGACAATACCTGTATCTTCCGTAAAGACGTCGAGGATGCCACGGACGTTGTCTGTGACGGCGTACATATTTAGCGTAAGGCCTTTCATTGCTTCCGCATCATAGTACTCCGAGCTCCAGCCGAGGTCTTCCGCAGGCGCTTCAGCTGGTGTCTCTGCCGGCGCAGGCGTTGCAGGCACGGTTTCTGCCGGCTTGGAACAACCAACAGCTGAGATGATCATCATCAAAATTAGAAATACTGATAGAAATTTTTTCATCATTTTCACTCCCATTTCTTTTTCCTGATCACTCTTTGTTTGCCACCACTTGGTTTATTCGACTTCGTTTATTGGACCAACGCAAACCGACTGTCAGGATTTATTTTTATAAAATCTGTGCTTTGAAATAATACTACTGTTGTGGCGTTATGTAAAATTCAAAATCGTAATAGAGAATCCTTATCATTAAATATTTTTTATGGATTAAAATGGAATTACAATGGTTTTCTTTTTCGTCCTTACTGTTCAATCAAATTTCTAAGTTTGCTGAGATAGACCTCATAGCTCCCTTCATTCAAAGTCTCTGGCAGATCCAGCTTGGGGACTGCCTCAAAACTCCCGGATTTTAACGCGTTCATAGTAATACGCAGCGCCTTCATAAAAACACCACGACCCTTTTGAATGTCGCAGGAAGGGCTCTCCTCAATCCCGAGGATCCCCATTATTTGATAGTCGTTGTTCAGATAATGCTTCAACTGCAGTGAAAAGGACTTAAGCATGTGAATGCAGTGTACTTTGTACTCAAAGGTGTTGTATTCCTCGAAAGTCATTGGCGGCCGCTCAAGCCCCAGATAAGCCAGCTCCGGGCATGGCAGCTGCAGAATAGAGACCTGATGCTCCGCGAGGAGGCTCAGGAGCTCAGTAAAGGGCCCTGGTGCACGCTCCCATCCCAACAAGGTTGAATTTTGGTTGAGTAAACAGTGCGCGGTAAGGATCAACTTTTTGTTACGCATGCTGTTTGGATTTGACACCTGTCATTGATTCCGGCAGACGTGTCAGTAAAAACGCCACAAGCAAGGCACTGGCGATCTTGTCGACAAAGTTCCCCGTAATTCTTGGAATAAAAGCTGCAGTGAAAACTTTGTGTCCCGCCGCCAGCATCCAAGCGACCAGAAAGTCTGTCCCGCCACCAGTCAAACCACCATATAGCCAAACAGCAATAGGTGTTCCAATCAGCGGTGCCACGACGGACAGAATCAACCCGGCAATGAGGGCGACTTTATAACTGAAGCCAAACTTTTTAGCGATCAGACCCGTAACGACACCAACGACAATATTGACGAGGGCAAACGGGATATCAGCTGGATTCGTGAGCATGCCCTGAATGACATTAGTTAGCCCGCCTGTAATGGCTCCCATGAGCGGACCAAAAAGTGCCGCCACAAAAATGGTGCCGATAGTATCCAAAAATAGCAGTGGGATTTTAAGCATGGCCACCGTAGTGCCAAGGACGAGGTTGAGCGCGATGCCAAAAGCACCAATCAGCATCATGCGGGATGTGATTTTCATAGTGATACCTCCAGAATATAATTATTTTGATTTATGGCATCACTATAATAGTTTTTATTCAACTAATCCAATCGAGAAAACGAATTGAATTTTAAGCGTTATTATTAAATTTTATTAGATTATATTAAATTTAAAAATTGTAATTTTAACTTGGATTTAACTTGGACTATCATAAAACACGCTTTATTTCTTCTAAAAATTCTTCAACTTCTAAATTGAATGCTGAGCAAAACGCATCTAATGTGTCAAACAAATTGCTGCAAAGGACACACTGCCCCTCCACAGGATCATACCTCGAAAAAACAGCTTCCGTTTCCGGATGATCCGACACGAGATCCAGTATAATCGTTTCCTTTGTTATCACAAAAAACACCTCCATATATTTGAAATAACCTTATTGTACATGAAGAACGCATCCATTATCTCAGGCTTCAGCTTCAACCGAATGGCCATTTTTTCGATAACTTCTTTATTTTATCTGTCATCGGCCAAATAAATTTAGGACTAACATTACACTTAACTCATTCAAAAATCACAAGTTGGCGCAGCAATAGTCTTTTTCTGACTTTCACTGCACCAACCTAAAATAACGCTTTGCCTTAGTATAATTATAAAGATTTATGACAAAGCCACCAGTCTTTACAGGTGAATTTTCCGTCTTTCGCATCTTGCAGTCTTTGAGCCTTAAGTTCCTCTGTCCTTGCAGGTGGCACTATTACATCTGAACCCAACCAAGGGTTATTCGGATAATTTTCAGGGGCAGCAACGCCATGTTTGTCAGTGACCTGTAACGCATTTAGGACACGCAGAATTTCGTCCACACTTCGACCAATTTCTTGAGGATAATACATCATTAGTCTGAGAATTCCGTTAGGGTCAATGATGAAAACGGCGCGAACAGTATTGGTTCCTTTCCCCGGATGAAGCATCCCAAGTTTTGTCGCAACGAGGCCGAGCTCATCTGCAATTACTGGAAAAGGAATCGTTGTATCCGTATTTTCGTTGATCCAATCTACCCATTTGATATGTGAGAAAACTTGGTCTACAGATAATCCAATCAGCTCAGCATTCAACTTTTTAAACTTGTCATTCTTCATAGCAAAGCTGACAAATTCAGTTGTGCAAACTGGAGTAAAATCACCTGGATGACTAAACAAAACAAACCACTTTTCGCTATAATCTGCTGGCAGTTTCTTCATACCATGTGTTGTCTTCACCTGCATTTCAGGAAAACGATCTCCTAATAAGGGCAATGCATATTCCATTTCTACTCCTCCTTTTTGATTTGATTACAGTTTTAGTCTAAATTTATTTTCACAAAATTCAACAACTATATGACCAAATCAATGGTTCATCTAAATATTCAATCATTGCGCACGGACTATCAAATTAATTGATAATTATGACATATGTCGTATTTGGTGATAACATTAAAATGAAGTTGTACTTTTTATTATTTTATGCATTTTAAATCAATTCATTTAATTAGCTTATCAAACAAGGAGATGACAAGTTATGACACTAAAGAAGTACACAAGTTTATTGCTGATTTTAATGCTGGTATTTTCCATTGCTGCCTGCGCTAAGGAAGAGCCTCAAACAGAAACACCAACCCCTGCGGAGCAGCCAGAAACGCCGCAGCTCGAGGAAAAGGTCGTCATTTACTCCACCCACGGCGAAGATCTGCTGGAGCTCGTCGCGACTGAATTTACCAAGGAAACCGGTGTCGCAGTCGAGTACATAAACCTGAAAGGCGAGCTCTCTGAGCGTGTCGCCGCTGAGAAAAACAATCCTCAAGCCGATGTTATGTTTGGTGGCGCCTCCAACCTGTTTATGGATCTGAAAGCACAGGATGCCTTCGAACCTTATCAAACGAGTTGGGATGCCTCCATTGATCCGCTCTTTAAAGATGCAGAGCACTACTGGTATGGCACTATTCAAACGCCAGTTATCCTCTTCTACAACACGGAACTCGTTAAAGCTGAGGATCTGCCAAAAGATTGGTCTGATCTCGCAGATTCAAAATATGCAAATCAGTTGGTATTCAGAAACGCGCTTTCCTCATCTGCAAGAGTGATGTATTCTGCTTTGCTCCAGCAATTTGAAAAGAACGCTACACTGGACGAAGGCTGGGCGTTCATGAAGGCCATGGACCAAAACACGAAGCAGTACTTTGACAGTGGCTCCCTGATGATGCAGGCAATTGGCAGAAAAGAAGCCTCTATCAGTTTTTCAGTCTTGAACGATATCATGGACAACAAAATCAACAATAACCTTCCAATCGAAATCGTCGATCTGGAAAGCGGATCCCCGGTTATTACAGATGGCATCGCCGTTATAAAGAACGCGCCTCATCCTGAAGCCGCCAAAGCATTTGTTGAATTTGCCGGCAGCGCTGAGGTCCAAAGCCTCCTTGCAAACGCATTTAATCGCATGCCGACGCATCCTGATGCCCTGGAAGGCGCCCCTGCCTGGATGAGCGAGATTAAATTCAAGGTTATGGATGTGGATTGGGCCGATCTTGCCGCTAAGCAATCCGAATGGATGCAAAAATGGGATACCGAGATTAAAAGTTCAGATAAAGATGTAAAAAAATAAGGTGAGCATTATGAAGCATGGACTTAAAATCAGTTTGATTCTGATTTTAGGCGTTTTCATATTATTCCCTGCTGTTAGAACGCTCATGGTCAGTTTTCAGACTGACCATGGCGTTTCTTTTGCTAACTATGAGTATATACTGAAAACGCCTGGATCCCTTGTTGCTATTAAGAATACCCTGGTGCTGGGTATGCTGACGGTCTTAATCTGCGGAGCGATTGGGACTTTTTTGGCATTTTTTGTCCATTTTTTTGATGTGCCTTTTAACCGGATGCTTGATAAGGTTTTGATGCTGCCCCTTGTGGTACCGGGTCTGATCATTGTCTTCTCCTTTGTACAGCTCTATGGAGAAAGCGGTTTGGTCACCAAGACACTTGAAAGCCTCTTCGGGCTTGACTCGCCGCCCTATAGTTTCGGCGGTCTCAGCGGCATTCTGCTTGTTCACGCTTATACACAGTACATCTATTTTTATATGAATGTGACCGTTGCCATCAAGCAACTGGACCGCTCCGTCATTGAAGCCAGCATGAACCTGGGCGCGTCCCCATGGAAGGTCTTCACCACTATTGTCTTCCCCTTCATCAAGCCAGCCCTGATCAGTTCGAGTATTTTGACCTTCATGACAGGCATTGGTTCCTTTTCGGCACCTAATATCATCGGCGGGGGATATAAGGTTCTTACGACTCAAATTCTTTTAGCCAAGGCTAATATGTATCTTGAATTGGCCGCTTCTCAAGTTGTCGTCCTATCGCTCTTTGCCTTGAGCTATCTCGGTATCGCCCGTCTTTACGAAAGAAAGGCATCCTTTGTCTCTAACGTTCGAGAATCCATACTACAACCAGTCAAAATCAAGAACAAGGCCTTGAGGGCGCTTACCATAGTAATTGCATCCGGATTTGCGGTGATGATTTTTCTTCCAATCCTGACTATTATTGTATTGTCATTTGTTAAGCCTGGAACTTGGATGATTGAGATCTATCCAAGAGAATTCAGCTTTGACAATTATATCAATATATTTACCAAACCCCGAAGCCTGGCACCCTTCGCCAACAGTGTGAAGATGGCTCTGTTCGCTTCGCTTGCAGCTGTAATGGTTTCCATTCCGGCATCTTATATTCTCACAAAGACAACGTCTAAGACCAGACCGCTGATTGAGTTTATGGTTATGCTGCCTTTTGCCATGCCGGCGAGTGCTATTGCCATCAATATGATCAACGGCTTCAGCCAAACCCTTCTTGGAACCTGGATTCTGCTTCCAATAGCCTATTTTGTAAGCCTTTTGCCGATGGCCGCTCGATCCGTCTCCCTCTCCTATCAGCGTCTTAAAAGTGAATACGCTGAGGCTTCGAAAACATTAGGCGCCAGTAATCCCGCGACCTTCCTGAGAATAACCCTACCGTTGATTGCCCCTGGGATTTGGGCAGGTCTCCTGCTCGTCTTCATCAGAAGTCTCGGTGAATATACCATTTCCGCTTTTTTATACACTGCTTCCAACAGGCCCATTTCGATTGCCATGGTCAACAGCATCTTTGAGTTCAACATTGGTCTCGCTATGGCTTACGGCGCCCTGGTACTGGCTTTGACGTTCATTGGCGCGGCCTTGATAAGAAAATTACAGAGTCTGACGGAATAGAGAGGTAAACCTTATGAAAACGACAGCTTATACCCATAGCATCAAATCTTCAAATGAGGATATCTACGGTGTCACCCGCCACAGTGCCTTTGTCATGGACGGCGCCTCCGCTCTGGTCGATTCCAGGTATACACCTGCAGAAAACGACGTCGTCTGGATGGTCCACTGGTGGCATGACTATTTGACGACCCACTTGGATCAGTTGGACAAGTCACTTCACGAGATCCTGGAGGCAGGAGTCCATGCCTTCAACGAGGCCTTTTCGACCTTCAAGCCTGTTGAAAGCCTCTCGAGCCTGGAGCAGGTGTCCTCGGCGCTGGCAGTAGTCAGAACAGTCAACGGGGATCTGGAGTGCTTTGTCCTGGGAGATGCGGAAATTTCCCTGAAAGATAAAAAAGGGCAGGTCCAAGTGATCACTGATGACAGTCTGAAGCATCTGGATGCCAAAGTTATTGCGATGATGAATGGCAATGCCCATCGGCAAAATTTCTGTGTTTTTAAGGATTTTACAGCAGAGGAGCTTGCTTTGCTCAGGGAGCACCGCATGCAGATGAATACTAAAGGTGGCTACTATATCCTGGCGCATGATCCGGTGGCTATTCAGCAAGGAATTTATCATACTGTCGCGCTGGACTCCCTGGAAAGCTGCTTGCTCACCACAGATGGCATCAGCCCCCTTGACCGGTTTTACCAGCGGGATGCGCTCATTGAAGCCTTTCGCACCAGAGGACTTGAGCCGATGGTCGAGGAACTCCGGCAGCACGAGAAGGAGGACGCCGCGAAGGTTAAGCTCCAAAGATTGAAAACCCATGACGATGCGACGATTGTCCTGATAGAGTTCGAGGATCGAGGTGATTCAGATCGACATTCGGCTTAAAGGTATTTCTCATTTTTATGGCACTCACAAGGCGCTTGATGACATTGATCTGGAGGTCTCCCAGGGTGAACTCGTAGCGCTGCTGGGCCCTTCCGGCTGCGGCAAGACGACACTTCTTCGGATTATTGCAGGTCTGATCCCCCTGGATCCGGACCGCGGCCAAATTTACTTTGGCAATGAGGAGGTCAGTGCTTGGGCACCCCAAAAGAGAAACGCCGCCATGGTCTTTCAAAGCTATGCGCTGTTCCCGCATATGACGGTGACAGAAAACATAGAGTATGGTCTCCTTATGCGAAAGAAAGACGCTGCTACCAGGCAGCGTGAAGTGTCACAGATTATGGAGAAGGTTCAGCTAACGAGCCTTGGCTCGCGTAAAATCCAGGAGCTCAGCGGCGGCCAACAGCAGAGAGTCGCCCTAGCCCGCAGTCTGGTGGTCAATCCGGATGTGCTATTATTTGACGAGCCCCTCAGCAATCTTGATGAAAAACTAAGAGTTGCTATGCGCCAGGAAATCAGAAGCATTCAAAAGGAGTACGGCATAACGAGTGTGTATGTCACCCATGATCAGGAAGAAGCCATGGCTATTGCGGATCGGATTGTCATTATGAAAGATGGCCAAATCCTTCAGACCGGAGCGCCTGTAGAAGTTTACGAAGCGCCCGTCAACCGCTTTGTGGCAAGCTTCATGGGCGAGTGCAATTTTTTTGAAGATGAACACGGTGTGACGATGTGCCGGCCTGATACCATTAAACTGACGCCGGATGGCGCAGAGGAAGGTGTTGTCACATGGGTTGAATACCTTGGGAGTATTCAGAAGATAAAGTTGGTTTGGCAGGAGCGCGATCTTGTTGCCGAGGCATTTACAAAGCAAATTAAAGCTTATCCTTTTAAAGTGGGGGACACGATCCGTTTTGACTTTAATATAAATGAACATATAAAAATATTGAGATAAAAAAGCGATGCTAATTTGAGCCGTTCGGCTCAATGGCATCGCTTTTTTGCGTCCTATATCCTGTGTAACAACTTTCAAGATGATCTGATAATTATAATTTAGCTCATGCTCGCTTTCTCTGATTCAGCACCAACGCCAGCACAATTGTCGCATACGCCGCGAAGCTTCGGAAATATTCCCCAATGGCTGCGCTATTGAAAATATTTTGACCCGCCAAAGGCGAGACAATAAATAATGTGTGAAACAGAAACAGCCCAATAAATACATGACGAATGCGGGCATACTTGAGAGAAGCCCCTCCAGCAAGCAGGGCCGCACTGGAGAAAATGTCAATGTTGAGATGTCCGGTATACACATTAACATTTCCCATTTCAATAATAAACATAAGATGTCCGACGCCTGCCAGTATCGTCGACAGAATTATGGCCGCTATTCGCGTTTTATCGACATCAATACCCAGGAGCTGGGCGGTTTGCATCCCTTCACCGAGAATGGCAAAACGCCTTCCAAGTTTTGTCCACTGAAGGTAATAAATGAACCCAGCCGCGGCGCAAACTATGGTGAAAATCAGCAAGGGGCTGTTCATAAACACAGCCCTGTAGCCCTGAATATCAATCATGTTCCTCATGCCAATGCCTCTGGACAACAGGATTTCAGGATTCCTGGGCATGATCAGCGTGCCGTAGCCCACTAGAAAAAGCATCTGATACATATTAGAGCCCAGATAGCCCGTCACAATCCCGACAATCATCTCTTTCCCTTTTGCCGCATTCATGATCCGACCGATCAGATGTCCGAAGATGAAACACAGCATAAGTGTCAGAGCGAAAGCAGCAAAGATTCCACCAAGGCCAGGAATCGAGAAGTCAGAAATGATAATCATGGAAAGCTGCGAAATCATAGCCCCTATAATGATGGCGAAATTAAGCCCCATGCCTGCGAGAATGGGGATAAGCAGCGCCAGAATCGTCACAGCATTTCTGACTGTCCTGACGTACAACTCCCCGCCGACAAAGCCAAGACTGACCCCGGCGGCATTGAAGCCAACCCAGCACAGCACTCCAAAGATCAGCGTCAAGAGATGCTTGCGGAGAAAATTAGCGATAAGCTGATTTTTGCCTTTTTCGTGAAACATCATGCCATCACAGCTGGTATCGGTACCTGAGCCACGGCTTTGGCGATGTGTTGGAAAAACCCTGAATTTAAGCATGCTGCCATCTCCTTTCCATCAGCATAGCAAATAAAATTACGCCATTAGTGATGATCATTCTAAGGAGCTCAGCTAATTCCGGAATCAGGATGGCATTCGCAACCGGAACACTGAGGAGATAGACAAACTGATAGAGATAAGCCCCTGCCACAGCGTTCGTGATCGTCGCCTGTCTGCTTCCGCCGCCGCCGATCAACAAGGCCGAAAGCGCTGGAAAGGTCAACATGGAAGCCCCGTCATAAAGCTGCACAAAGCCGAAGCTTTGACTGTAAACGCACATACCAACGGCCGCTATGGCCGTGGAAAGGATGACCGCCAAAAGCCTGACGCGGTTCTCATCCACACCGGAGAGCCTTGCGAAGCCGCTGTTAAGCCTAAGCGCAGCCATAGCCTTCCCGTTTTGCGTTTTAAAGATCAGTGCAATTACCGCAACGACCAGGGCATAAAATAATAAGAGCCCTAGTGGGATAGAAATTTTTCCGAGTTGGATCACCAGCGTCTCATCCAGGATAAATCTGAAGTACCCATCCAGGCTGATCTTGGGCCTAAGACCTACACCGCCCACAGGATAAAGCATTTGCCGATTGGTGAACGGTGCCACCGTCCAAAATATATTCATGAGTGGAATAAAGGCAAAGCCAGTGAAAACGCCGGCAATTTCTTCCCGACCTTTAAGCCGGTTAAGTAATTTCCCATAGGCAGCGCCAAATACTACGGCTATAGCAATCGCGAAAACCAGCGAGGACAAAAAGCCGACACCCCCCTGTAGTTTGAATTGTATCGCCAGACTCATGCCAACCAGTGCCGCACTTAACCCAACCGGCATTCCAAAATTCAAACCTACTCCAGCGTGAATCATTGGCAGAAGAGATAAGACCATGATCCCATTCATCGCGAATTTGACCATGGATTCGCTCAGAATGGGGAATAGCGGCAACCCGACATAAAAGCCGCCAGCGAGCAGCATGGCCAAATAGATGAGGATCACTATGGTCGGCGGCTTTAATTTAATGCGCATCCCTATGCCCCCTCTCCCCAGACATGACTCGAATCATCTGCTTTGGATCCTCTAATGCCTTAAAAACTTTCACGACCTCGCCGTCCCTGAAAACCGCGATCCTGTCACAAAGCCTGATGAGCTCCTCCAACTCACTTGAGGCAATAATCAAAGTTGTGCCGATAGTCCTGTTCATCTCAATCAGCAGCTTCAGCACCATTTCTTTTGATTGGATGTCCATGCCTCTTGTGGGCTCACCTACAAACAGAAGCTTAGGAGACATGGCAATGGCCCGTGCGATGCATACCTTTTGCTGATTTCCTCCGCTGAGCTCCCTGACATGCTGATGGGGGCCTCTGCACTTGATCCCTAAAGCTCTGATCATCTCAAGCGCGAACGCATCCGCCTGCTGCTGATTTGACAGTCCAAAAGGCAGAGGCCAAAGCCTGCTGATAAAGCGCTTCAAATTATGTCTGGCAGCAAAGGCAATATTCTCACTTATGGAAGCGTGGAGCATAAGACCCAGCTCCTTGCGTTCATCAGGCAACATGAAGGCGCCCTGCCTCAATGCTTCCTGAATGGAGCCCGAGCTTAAACGTTGTCCGTCCAGTTCGATTTCCCCCGTCCACGGCACACCTCCCATCAAGAAATTACCCGGCATAGTAAAGCCATGGCCTGCTAAACCCGTCAGTCCCATAACTTCGCCCTTATTGACCTCAAGACTTATCCCTGCTGAGGCGATGGATTCAGTCCTGGACGCTACCTGCTTCATTTTGAGGAAAACCGTTTCCGTCATGTTTTCTTCCCTGAAATGCTGAGCTTTGAGGACACCCTCACCGATCATGTCGAGTGCAAGTTTCTCAGGGTCAAGCTCTGGCGCGAGGTGCTGACTTACGACACGTCCGTCCCTGAGGACAGTTACTCTGTCACATAAAGAGACGACTTCTTCCAGTCGATGTGAAACAAAGAGAATGACAATCCCCTTTTGTTTAAGTCTTTTTAAGGCCTCCATCATGTCCTTTGCATTTTCCTGACTCATGGAGGCCGTAGGCTCATCCAAAATTAAGAGACGAAGACCGTCTCTACCTACCTCCCTTCCAATTTCTACAAATTGCTTGAGATGGACCGGCAGGTTGCGGACTTTTTCATCCATATTGAGCTCTATCCCAAGAGAAGCCAGGGCCTCAGAAGCCAGCCTTCGGTTTTCAACTTCTAAAATTGGAGAAAATGATGCCCCCACAAGACGGTCGATCAGAGGGTTTGAAACCTCGTATCCTGCCCTCAGGTTGTCCTTGACGCTCATTTCAGGCATTAAGGCAAACTCCTGATGAACCATACCTATACCCTGCTGTATAGCTTCCACAATGCTCCCTGGCGAAGCTGTCTGACCCGCTACCCTTATTTCCCCACTAAAGCCTCCTGTTTCCGCTATGACAGGATGCCCATTCAAGATATTGAGCAAGGTACTTTTACCTGAACCGTTGGAGCCGACAAGCCCATGGATTTCTCCCGCCCAAAGGGACAGATCAACTTGGTCCAGGGCACGAGCTTCGCCAAAGCATTTGCTGATTTGCTTCATTTCAATTATTGGCTGACCCATGTTATTCATCTGCCTTTCATTTTTACTTTGATAATACATCAACATAGTTTTGAGCCCCAGGCAATACATTTGCCTGGGGCTCTTATGACCATCTTTGATGTCATTTTCTAAAAAACATTATTAGTAGAAAATCGAATCCATAATCGTCAAATAATAGTTGTCCATTTCAGGCTTCATTGGGTTCATTTCAACACCCACACCAAACTTATCCTGCGCCAGTGCAATGAGGTATTCTGAGCTTAAGGCTTCCTCAGGCGTTTTGCCGCTGTCTATAAGATCCTTGGCGACCTCCACAGCGAATTCAGGCAGGAAGATGGTAATTGGGACGGGCCAACCGGAAAGTCTGCCTGTCATGTCCGCATCTGCTGCTTTTTCACTGATCATGGCATTGATTTTGTCAAAATTGCCAACATCTTCAGCAGCAATTTCAAGATTCATAACTGTAGGAAATGCTTGTGTCGGCGTTGGGCAGCACTGCTCAGCCATGATGAATTTGAGTTTGAGTGCTTCATCGAGGATGACATCATACATTGGGCAATTTGAGCCAAAGATGTTTGTGTCAACTCCATATTTTTCGATTTGGCGCGGAATGTCTTCTCTCAGAAACTGCTGCATTGCAGGAACGCCGCCATCGCCCGCTTGAGGATCTGGTGTGACGATTTCAACAAAAGTCATGCCAAGCTGTTCACTGGTAGTCTTCATCATCTCTTTGCGCTTTGAGATCGCCTCTTTTGCAAGGTGTGTTGGGAAGCTGTAATGGATAAAGGTTTTGGCACCCATGTTATGCGCTTTCTCAACAATGGTCTGACCGCGTCTTGCCCAGTCCGTATCGAGATTGATATCTATGTATTGGGCCATCATATCCGGATCATCCCAAATTGGTGCAGTTACCGTGATAATTTCCGGTCTGGTTTCTTCAATTTTCTGAAGTGCAGGAAGCAGGCCGGATTGACCTGAGACTACGACAACAGCTTTCATTTCCGGATCGTCCGCAAGGCTGACAATCTGGCTGATTGCGGTTTCCAACTCAACGTTGAAGTTTTCAGGAAGCGTGATATGTTTAACGATGTCAGGATATTTCGCGACCATATTTTCGCCCGCGCGGTATTCATCTTCACTTGTTGACAGTGTTGGTGTAACGATGCCGATTTTGTAGCCTGGCGCCTTTTCTGCTTCCGGTGCTCCTGCTTGAGATTGGGCAGGCGCTGAGCAGCCTGAAAGGCTGATGAGAACCATAGCTAATACAAGGATCAAACTTATTCCCTTTTTCATTGTGTTGTGTCCCCTTTTCTTTTGTTATTTTTCTCTTTTATCAATTCAAGAAATGCTTCTACCCTTAATCTAATCTGACCGTTGTCGCTTTCGCTGTAATCCGTTTCGATCAAGAGATAAGGCATTTGATGACGTTCTTGCACATGCTTTTTGATTTGATGGGACTCGACATTATAGGTGTGGCAGCCCTGCCATACCAGCTCTAAAACGCCTTCTACCTGATAATCCTCTACTAGATTGCTAAGAATTTCAAGCCTTCTTGGATTTGGCGACATACATGGGCAAGCGACTTGAATATAATGCTCTGCAAGCGCCTCCCAAGGGTTACCATTTTCATCCACGAGATCACCTGCCGTTTTGAGCCCCCCACAGCTTTCCATGGCGCATACTACTCCGCCTGCAGCCTCTATGGCTTCAATGACTTTTTTATTAGTTGTCGGACATCCTGTCAGCAGTATTCTAGGTTTTTGGGAAAACGCATGGCGCCATTTTTCAGTTTGAGAGCGAGCCAGAACCATTTGCTTCGCTTCATTCATTTCTTTGATTCTGCTTTCGAGATGGATCTCAAAGCCTGCGGATCCCATTATGGCGTTGATTTCAGACCCCGAAAGCTTGGGCGAGCCGTTCAAGTTGAGCTCAAAGATGTCACGGACCGTTTGACGGTAACGGTTATAAAGCTTGATTTGATTGCTTAAAGATCCATCTGTGATCTTATTGCCTGTCAGGGCCTCCAAAGAATCCCGTATTTGATAAATTTCCTGAAGCCAATACTTTTTTGAGTTCTCGTAGATATAATTCTGTGGAAGCATCATTAAGAACAAGGGTTTAACCTTACTCATCAACTCAAACATCTTCTTCTTTCCGTCACAAGTTGAATCAGCGATCAAAAAATCTGTTGAATTGAAATATGGACATTCTCCGTTGATTGCATAGCCATAGCTGGATTTGACCAACGGACACAAATTTCTTGGCAAATGCTTCTCGGCGAAAGGAATGGGCTTTTCAGACCCAGCACACAGCGATACCGGAATAGCGTCAGCAGCCGCGATCAGTTCATGCGGCGTGAAAGCACAATACACTCCTACAATTTTGGAACCTGATTTCTTAGCCTCAATACCTTCAATATAAACTCTCTCTTCAATTTCATCCTGATAAACGGCATTGAACTCTTGCATCTTTGTCTCCACCTGACGTGCTGATACCCAGCTCTAATTTTATAAAATTCTCACAAACAATATGTAGTATACAAAATAAACAAAATGAATTCAAATACAGAGTTTTGATTGATAATACCTCGCAATCAAATACTTTTATCGATGAATTTACTCTAGCTATCAAGAATTATGCAGAGAGGTAGTGATTACGAAACCATCGGCAAAATTGTCCTTAACGTATTTATCTTGGATTAAACAAAAAATTTGAAAATAAAAACAATGCCTGGACGGTTCAAAGACCTAAATCACAGGCATTGCTTCAATAAGATGCTTTATTATTTCGAGCGAACGCTTAAAGTCGCCCAGCCTTCCTCATAGCATGTCCCCAGCATTCCATGACAATTTTTCTGGCTGCGAACACGGATGTCCAAGACGGATCCAGCCCAGGCGCGACCTCTACCACGTCGAAGCCTATGACCGGAAGTTCAAACAACCCTTCCAAAAGGTCCAGGAGCTCTCTGGCCGTCAGGCCGCCCAGCTGCGGTGTGCCCGTGCCAGGTGCATAAGCCGGGTCCAGCGCGTCTATGTCCACAGTGATGTAGATGGCTTCCAGGTGGGCGAGCGCCGCCTTGGCTTTCTCAATCACCGCCGCGGTACCCATTTTGGAGTAATCCCGGGCACTGACCACCGGCACAGTTGTCTTCTGGATGAACTCGAGCTCCTGAGGCTCCACGGACCGGATGCCAATAAAAAACAGGTTCTCAGGCCCGGTGACGTTTTCGAGCTCCAGCGCCCGTCGCTCTGTGCAGCCGTGGGAAAGCGTGTCCCCGCCCAGCGCCTCGCAGAGGTCAAAATGCGCGTCGATGTGAATGATCCCAAAGGCTTGATCTACAGCTTTGTTGATCCCTTTAAGCACCGGAATGGTCACTGAATGGTCGCCGCCAATCATGGTAAAGAACTTTTTCTCCTTTACCAGCTCAGCAACTGCTTCTTCGACCTGGCCGAAAATCTGTTCCCTGTCGGCACCTTCAAAGTCGCCAAGGTCTTTAATCTTGAAGCCTTCCAGGGATTCGAAGCGCTCAGTTGTGGGGGCGACGGTATAAGTTATGGAACGAAGGGCGCTTGGGGCCTCCTTTGCGCCGGATCTAAAGCTGACAGAACCGTCCCAAGGGATGCCAAAGACAATGGCATCCGCCTCCTTTATGTCAAGCTTCGGCTGGTTCAAGCCGCCCCAGATTTCGGGGCTTTGGATCATGTCGTGGGTTGATTGACTTTCCATTAAATTGACCTCCTGATAGACGCGTTAACCTCGAAAGAACTTGAAGTTGACACGGCGAATTTTGAACTGTTGTATTCTTTCATTCTAACAAGAATTTTCAAGAAAGAGAACCCGGAATTGCCCGACCTTAAATTGCCATGATCTGCTTATAAAAGCCGCATCCCAATGAGATGCGGCTTTGAATGTGTAGAAAGATTTGAGGAGGGGTGCTTCTGGTGACCATCGGCAAAAAAGCTCTGTTATTTAGTGGTGATGTGTACCGTCCAGGCCGTGCCGTCCCAAGCGACGCCGGCTTTGAAGCTCTCCGCCAGGAAACGAGCGGGTACCAGCGTTCGGCCCTTGACCGTGTATGGCGGCGCGTCAAGCTTAAATGGGATGTTGTTGACGTAAGCGGTGCTGCTGCCCAGAACCATGGTGACCACCGTATCCCCTTTGGTCGCCGTAACTGTCTGGGTGAGTGGATCCCAGCCAACTTCGGCACCGAGAGCTTCCAGAATGGCCCGGAGCGGCAGCATAGTCCTGCCATTTTGAATGACAGGCGGAACCTCAACCGTTAATAGCTCGTAATCGATAAAGACTCTGATTTCTTTTTGTGTTGGAACCGGCCCAGGAATCCAGTCATAAACATAATCATAGATGCGATAGGCTTCACTGGTTTTCACCATGACCCGGTAAATGTAGCCGTCATTTCTGCCCACATCCTGATTTCTTGGCATGACTTGAGCGGTCACCTGACCATAAGTTTTGTCCCCTGCAGCCGGTCCGGCATAGAGCTCAAGGTGAGCGTAACCCACTTCGGTGAAATAGCCTGTACTTAAGTCTCCGGGCTTGTAGATTTTTTCGTAGGACCATAAGCTGATGCCCGAGTAGAGGCTGGTAGTGTTAAAGAGCTGCGAGCCGGAAAAGCTCATACCGAATTTCTGACCGGGGATCAGATGCGCTGGCGGTGCTGAGAATTTGAACATGCCTTTGTACAGTGACAGCCCCAAGTCCCCAGTGGCGCCCTCAGCCACCGCGCCTTCAAGCTCAGCCAAACCGAGCATATTGGAAGGCTCACGCTCAAGAACCGTGAAGTAGACGAGGTTGGGCACTTCACCGAGCACGAGAGTTTCAGTCGGTTCAGGATCGATAAACCCGGCCGAGTATACCCCTGATATATACGGGCGCTGACTTATGTATTCGTGCTCCTCAAAGTTTAAGTCGGACAGACGCCAGTAGCCTTCTGCCCACGCGAGGGATGGAGCTGTAAGCGTCATCAACAGGAGGGTCGACAGCAAGAATGAGGTCAATAGGAGGTTAGTAGACTCGTGACACTTTTGCCTGAATTTCCACATAGGGCTTCCTCCTTACACATATGAAATTTTTGTTGGATAGGATATTAATACCCGCAAAAATATTCGCTAAGTCAAGTTTTTATGTACTCCCCATACTGATAAAAGTGCTTTAGCCGATGGTTGCAAAAACACACAATTTCCAGTATAATCATTATAGAACATATGTTCTTTCGTGAGCAAGACTCAAATTTTCAGAATAGTCTCAAGCTCTGGTCCAAAATTTGAGTGAGTGACAGGCACTCAAGTTGAATGAGTGACAGGCACCAACTTCAAGCGAGTGCCTGTCACCCACCTATAACAAAGGAGGTCCACCCATGGAATGGCAAAAAAAGCTCGAAATTCTTGCAGACAGCGCGAAATACGACGTTTCGTGCTCCTCCAGCGGAACCTCCAGAGGAAAAAGCCAAGGGATGCTGGGAACGGCCGCAGCGGCGGGAATCTGCCACAGCTGGTCGGATGACGGACGCTGCATCTCCCTGCTAAAAATCCTGATGACCAACGTTTGCGTCTATGACTGCGCCTACTGCGTCAACCGGATCTCCAGTGATGTGCCTCGAGCCACACTGTCACCCACGGAGATCGTCGATTTGACCCTCAACTTCTACCGAAGGAACTACATCGAGGGGCTATTCCTCAGCAGTGCGGTCCTGGTAAGCCCGGACCACACTATGGAGCGAATGGTGGAGGTCGTCAAGCGGCTCAGAACCGAAGGAAAATTCAACGGTTACATCCATCTGAAAGCCATACCCGGCGCGGATCCCCGCCTGATCGCGGAGGCCGGGCGATACGCAGACAGGATGAGTCTCAATATAGAACTGCCCACCAAGAGAAGCCTGAAGCTGCTGGCTCCGGAAAAGAACCCGGAAACCATCACGGCCCCTATGGCCCAGATCCGCAACACCATCCTGGAGACGCGTTCTGACCAAAACAAATTCAAGAAAGCGCCTTCTTTCGTCCCGGCGGGGCAGACGACGCAAATGATCGTGGGCGCGACGGGGGAAACAGATCACCTTCTGCTGAACCTCACCGAGAAGCTCTATCAACGCTACGCACTGAAGCGCGTCTACTTCTCCGCCTATGTCCCGGTGGTCCAGAACCACCCGGTTCTGCCCGGCCAGGTGGAACACCCCATGCTCAGGGAGCACCGTCTCTACCAGGCAGACTGGCTGCTGAGATTTTACGGCTATACGGCTGGCGAGCTGCTGGATGAGCTCAACCCTCAGTTGGACCTCGAGCTGGACCCAAAATGTCAGTGGGCGCTGCGGCATCCCGAGCAGTTTCCGGTGGAAATCAACAAAGCGGACCTGATGACACTGCTTAGAGTTCCCGGCATAGGCCCGGTTTCAGCCAGACGCATCCTCAAGTCCAGACGCTTCAGCGCCCTCAGGCCTGAGGACCTCAAGGGGCTGGGCGTCGTCATGAAGCGCGCCAAATATTTCATTCAATGCAGCGGCAAAAAAATTGAAACCTTAAACTTCGAGACGCGGATCCTCAGACCCCTGTTGGTGAGCGAGGAGCCCTTAAAGCTGCAGGTCCCCTCTTCCCAGCTGTCCTTCTTCGACCTGAATCCCGGTCTCTGGATTCCACCCTCCAAGGAGTTGATGCTCAGATGATGCAGCTCTTTCTCTATGATGGCAGCTTTGAGGGGTTGATGTGCGCCATCGCCTCCGCCTACAGAATCCAGGGTGATGTGGCAATACAAAAAAATGATGACCCCGCCCCCCTATTGCTCGCGCATGTTCAGGACGTCCAAACGGACAGCGCCCAAGCGAGCAAGGTGATCGAAGCCATTGTTCAAAAACTTGGAATGGAGACTTTTAAGCGGGTCTCCTACGCCTATTTCAGTGAAATCCCTGAGATCGGTACCGACATACTTCATTTTTTACGATACGCCTTCAAAACCGGACCCTCCGCGGTCGAGCATCTGGCCCATCCCGCAGTCAAACCTGTCTTCAAAGCCTCCTGGCGTGTGACGCGGGAAGTCCACCTCATGACGGGGCTTCTCCGCTTCTCCGAAACCAAATCAGGGATCTATTACGGCTGCTTTGAACCCACTTACGACATCACGACGCTGTTGGCACCCCACTTCGCCAGTCGCCTCAGCGATCAGACCTGGGTTCTGCATGACGTCAGACGGCACCTCGCCGCCTTTTACGACCAGAAAAACTGGTGGCTGGCAGAGCTGGAGCCCACGATTCAATCCTACTCAGATGAAGAGGAATTCTACAGGACGCTGTGGCAGTCGTATTTCAAGCACATCGCCATAGAAAGCCGCAGGAGCACAGAGCGTCAGCGACAGCATATGCCAAAGAAGTACTGGAAATATTTGATTGAGATTAAGGGATAGCGCTCGAAGGTGACCATCGGCAAAAGCAAGAGCAACAGCGTTTAGCCGATGGCTGTTAAACGCACCTCTTCCTCCCAGATTCACCGCGGTTGCAGCCTTCACGCTCTTGAAAACGCGATCATGTGACCATCCGGATCCAGACCATAGGCGACTTCCTCGCCCCAGTCCATGGTTTTGAGGGGCTGGATCAGCTTGCCGCCCGCAGCTTCGAACAGAACAAGGCACCCCTCCGGATCCTCATGCTTCAGGCAGATCTCGCAAGCCGGCATACAGCCCTCAGGGCGGTGTCTCACAGCGAGATTGAGCGTACGTACAATCCCCTTCAGCGGCACCAGTCCGAGCTTGAAATTGCGCATCAGTTGAAATTCAACGAGCCCTGGCGCATCGAGAATAGGGCTTTGATCGAGCACCGTCTTATAAAACTGCTTGGAAGTATCGAGATTCTCAACGTAGAAAACCGTTTTTATGGAGATCGGCTCAGAAAGGCAGGAAGGCTGGTTTTCAAGGACCATAAAGTTCTCCTGAACTAGATCCGAATCCATCTTCTCATTCTGATCGTAATGCATGTTCATAAATCGTTCCTCCCTAGGTCTGGTGAATTAAGCTGTCATGGCCGCGAGAAGTTCGGCGACAAATTGGAACTTTTACGTCTCTTTTGTCATTCTTTTGTCACAATTTCATTATACAGCTTACACCTTAAATTAAACTGAAGATTCGGAAATTTGTGCTGATTTATTAACAATTCTATCTTCATGATTAATCTTCCATCTGTTCCATCCAGTGGTTCGGTTCAGATGTTGATATTAACTCGTGCAGATTCCCGCCAATCCACTCAAAATGCTCGCTCTGCCTTGTTGTCAGAGTCGCCCCGTGCTATAATCGCTTCGATAGCAATAAGGAGCTGGTGAGAATGATTCGCGACACATTGAATCGCCTATGGAACAAGTTAACAAACTGGATCCGGCGGGATCTCGTCCTGTCCATTTCACTTGGAGCAGCCGCACTGCTGAGTCTTATAAAACTGCCAACCCCAGTTGATCTGGATTTCAAGGTGCTGATCACGCTGTTTAATTTGATGATTGTTCTTAAAGCTTTCGAACAGCTGAACCTCCTGGATGCCATTGCCATCCGGCTGCTCAGACAGCTTGGTTCAGAGCGGCGAGTCGCACTGGGTGTCGTCGGCCTCAGCTTTTTCAGTGCCATGCTCATTACAAATGACGTGGCGCTCCTTACCCTGGTGCCCATTGCGCTTATCGTTGGCCACCGGGGCCATTACCCTGTGATTCGTACCGTGGTGCTCGCGACTTTGGCGGCGAACATCGGCAGCAGCCTGACGCCTATGGGCAACCCGCAGAACCTCTTCATACTGACGCGTTACGCCCTCTCGGCGGGCAACTTCTTTTCAGTGGTGGCACCTTTTGCCGGCTTCGGAGGCGCGTGGCTCATTTGGCTGTCCACCAGACTGCCGTCGCGACAGCTGTCCATCGACCTCAAGATCCCGGATCATCCGCACCCACTGCAGCTGCTGCCATGGGTCTTATCCTTCGGGGTCATTATCCTTTCCGTCTTCGGACTAATCAGCGATCTGACGACCCTGGGCCTGGTGCTTGCCGTCACCCTGCTCGTCCGCCCAAAACTCCTCATAGCCGTTGACTATGGGCTCTTGGCCACCTTCGTAGGCTTCTTCATCATAGTGGCAAGACTTTCGGAGATCCCCGCTGTTATAGCACTGATGCAGTCTCTCCTCAGTACCCCTGTCACCGTTTATTTCAGCAGTGTGCTGTTCAGCCAGGTCATCTCCAACGTGCCGGCCGCCATCCTCCTGTCTGAATTTACGGAGGACTGGGCGCCGCTGCTTCTGGGTGTCAACGTTGGGGGCATGGGAACTCTAATCGCTTCCCTGGCCAGCGTGATTTCCTACAGGCTGTTTTTGAAGGATCATCCCGGCGAAGCCAAGCCTTATCTAAAGTCCTTTATCCTCTACAATGCCGCCGGATTGCTGGTGTTTGGACTATTAGGCGCCGCTTTGGTCTATTTTGGTTTTGGGGATTAAAACCCATTGAGTTACATGTGAGATGAAACTTGGTGTCTGACACCGAGTTACACGTGAGATGAAACTTGGTGTCTGACACCGAGTTACACGCAGCCATCAGCCAAAACAAATTTCTTAAGGTGTATTACACCAAAAAGAAAAGCCCATGCCGCCTCAGCAGGTTAAGGTCTGCAGCTGCGCCCATGGGCTTTTCTTTGGGTCTATTTGTTTAGAAATTGGTGACAGATTAAGTTTATGCTGCGTCTTTCACGTTGCTGGCTTTGCCTGCAGCGATTCTGCGGGCAGATCTGACGAGCATAATGACAAGCAACAGAATGCCGACATAACCATTGATGACGTAAATAATATTGACGAGTCTGTCAAAAGGAACGTTAAGACCAACGAATACACCAATGACTGCGAGGAGGCCAGTAATGATAATGAATTTCTGCGTCTTTTCTTCTGCTATTCTCGCGACGACTGACCAGAGAAGCGGTACTGAAGTCGTGTAAATGCCTGCAATGACTGTCAGAGAGAAAATGATCGCAAGTGTCGGGTGGATGTTACCGGCCAAAATCAAAGATGGAACCATGGTACCTGCAACCAGCTCGACGTTGGCCATAAGACCAAGGGCCATAATAATGACCGCCAGTGAGAAGCCTATAGCACCAAAGATTGCGCCCAAACTGGCTTCTTTCCTGCTCTTTGCAGCAGAACCCATAGAGGCCATAAACGCGGCCAACCACAGCATGCAGAATCCAACATAGGATAAAGCTGCATAGACCCAGTTGCTGGAAGCTTTCAAGAGATTCATCGTTGGAATGATTTCAGAAGCTTTTGCAAGACCGCCCGGGTTTTGGAAGATGGCTGTTAATCCAAGACCAATCGCCATAACTGTAATTACCGGACCAATTTTACCAATGACATCAACGATGCCTTTCAAACCGAAAACGACAGTCCCGAAAGCTAAGATACCCATTCCTATGCCGCCGACGTAGATTGGAAGACCATACTGTTGATTCAGAGTCGCACCCGCTCCGCCGATCATTACAATGAAAGACATATAAATGAAAGCAATAGAGAAGTAATCATAAAACTTGCCTATGTATGGGCCGCACATGTACTCATAGATCTCACTGCCCTTATGAAACTTTTTATCAAATCCTGTTGTAATAAAGCTGACTCCCACATAGAGAAACAAGAGAAAGACGACGACTGCGCCCAAGATCCCTTTGAACCCATAGGCAGTGAAATACTGCATGATTTCTTGCCCGGTAGCGAAGCCCGATCCAATCAAGAACGCGATAAACGCGCCCGCGTAGATGACAATCGTTTTATAGCTGAGTTTTTCCTCTGACATATAATTCGCCTCCTATACCCCGAAAGTGTGAAGTGCTGCTGAGGAGCCTGCTGATGATCACCATCGGCAAACCCTCAGCTGCACTTCACAATTATATCGGTGGGTTCACTTTTCTAGTCAAAAATCGTTATATCTTCAACAGGCGTACCGAGTGCCTTGACTGCGCGCTCAACAAGGTCTCTTCTGAGCGCTTCTTCGCCAGGACCTGCAATGCTAGGATTGCCGACCGGGTGAGGAATTGCGATTGTAGGGACAATTCTGTTCGCGCCTACCGCTTGTGAAATTGTGGTGATGGTGGACATGTGAACTATAGGAATGCCATAGCGTTCGATTTCTTTAACCATCGTTGCACCGCAACGAGTACAGGTGCCTCACGTCGAGGTGAGGATAACGCCGTCCACGCCGGCCGCTTTGAGTTCTGCGCCGATTTCTTTACCAAAAGTTAAAGAGTTTCCAACCGATGTTCCTGTACCAGTTGTGGTGTAGAAGTAGTCGTAGACCTTGCCTATGACGCCTTCCTTTTCAAGGGTTTTCATGACATCCAGCGGCGCGACGCGGTCCGGAGTCTCATTCGCGTACACAGGGTCATAGCCGCCGTGGATCGTGTAATAGGCGCCTTTGAGGGCTGCCGCTGCTGAGACGTCATATTTACCCCACTTCTGAGCACTTGCGGATTGAATTCTGTCAGGGTTGCCAAACGGTACGATCCCGCCGCTGGTAACGAGGGCGATCGTAGCTTTGGAAAGATCTTTGATAGCAAGGGCAGGATCAACGCGGTCGAATTGCGGCATAGGAAGCTCTGTCTCGAACGCTTCATTGTTGAGGCGGGCGAGGAGCATTTCAACTGCTCTCTTGGAACCGCGCTTGTCTGAGAAGACAGTAAGACGGCGTCCTTGAGGAATGTAGCCTTCTACTTCAGGCGCACCGAGCTCTTCGCCTTTAGCAAGCTTACGGGCAATTTTCGCCATAGTAGGCAGCGCTGTTCTCATACCGGCTGCTGAGTCAGGTGTGCTGACAACGATCACCTTGCTGACGCAAGTATCGAGGCCCGGGTTTTCGATATACATCCCTGAAAGAGTTGGAATACCAAGCTCTTCAGTGACTTTGGCAGCAATTTCGCCGCAAGCCATGCCATAGCGACCAGCGTTGAACGCTGGACCGGTGACGACCAAATCAGGCTTTGCTGCTTTAATGGTATCCATGATGAAAGCAAACGCTTCCTTGTTGTGCTCATTGAAGTAGTTGTCGCCGCAGACCAAGGTGCCTACGACTGTGCCTTCGCCTTCAAGCAAAGCTTCAAAGCCGGCTGCAGGGCCGATTTTCTCTTCTTTATAGAATGGCTCGATGCCGGCTTTTTCTTCGCCGCCAACCTGGCCAAAGAATTGGTTGACATAGTAAAGTACTTTGAATGGATTCGACATTTGACTTCCTCCTCTCGCGTTTTAGTAAAGCTTAACGGTGCAGTTGTGGTATCCAATTTCAGAGGTTGCGCCAATAACGGCGTTGAGCTCGCACTTAATGGAGCCGTCCTCGGAAAGGGATCCATCCCAGCCGCCAGCAAGCGTCGAGATTGCTTTAGCGCTGCCAATAACTTTGTCTGCAGGCTCCAGGGTGACGACGTGGCTGACGTTGCCGGCGGATACGACGGCAACCGCTTCTTTTGTCGTGTCTGCGAGAGGCTGTGACATGCCGTCCCAACCGGAGCACTCGTCTGTGATGAGGACTGTTTTGACGCCGGCTTTTTCAAGGCGCTTACAAATCATAAGGAGGTCGGAGTCCGGGTTGCCGTAACCTTCCTCGGAAACGATGACACCATCCGCACCCATCATTGTGCAAAGCTTAGCGGTGTAGTCGCAGGTTCTGAACTTGCCTTCAAGGGTGGTCAGCTCAGGAGTGAGGATGACGCCGAGGAAGTTGATGGTTTTGCCGTGCTCCGCATAGAGGTCGAGGATCGCGGAGTTGTTTTGGTGCTGGTAAGTCGTGATTTTATCGCAAGCCGCGACGCAATTGCCACTGATGACAGCGCCGTCAAGCTCTTCATTCGGATGGATGAGCGTCGGAAGAATCTTCTGGCTGTTGACGCCGTAGATGTAACCGTCATGGAGCAGACCTTGGGAGATCAGCATTTCGACGTAGAGGACTTTAGGTAAATTAGGGTATTTTGCGGACTCTTCTGCATGGTTGCCCATTTCAAAGACTTCGACGTTGGTTGGCTCAGCATAACGGCCAGCTTCACCTATGACTTCAGCTGCTTTAAGACCAGCGAGTCTGACAGTTTCCTCATGAACGTGAGGCTCAAGCCCCTCGACAGGAATGATGTCCACAACGATGTTAAACGTTTTGGAGAACGGCGTCCATTTAGCGCCCTCGCCCCACATGTCGACAACGCCTTCCTGGAAACCGACGATGTCGCCAATAGTTACTACTGCAGCGCCGTCAAGAACGTTGACTTTGCCGTCGCCAAGGGGAACCATTTTGCCTGTGACACCAGGGAAGCCCTTGCCTTCGCCTTCGATCTTGACACGTGGCTCAATGCAGTCCTTGACAGGAATGATTCTGGTCTTTTCGCCCGGCTTCGCCAGGTCGATTTTGATTTCCTTGACTCTGTGGTCTTCCATGAGTTTTGCGACGACTTGATCCTTGTTGATGGTCAGAACGCCACCGTTGACTTCCATTTTGTCACCGAATACTACATCTTTGATCTGGATTTTTCTAAGCTCGAGTTTCAAGAAATTCACCTCCGGTAAATTTTGAATGAGTTGGGCATTTCATATCTTCATAAGCTTGTATAGAAGCTTCTAGAAGCGCTTTGTCGACTACGGCGTAGTCGTTCGCGTGTTGGGGCTCTGAATTGCGGCGCTGAGTCAGGGTGCGGTAGTTCAGGATGCTCTGTTCAATGAGTAAAATTTGATCTGCATTCATGGCTTGGCGCTCTGTACCGACGAGAATAGAACGGTAGGGCGAGAGCAGCATTCGGATGCTGGCACCGAGCGGACTGTCGATCAGCTCGACGCCGGAATGGACCAAGTCTCTGACTTTGACCAAAACGTCCTCGTAAGTGCCATCAATAAAAATGACGTTTTTATAACTGTCCCTCACCGAGGGATTGTTGGTGACGATGCGATAGGACAAGGTGCTTTCCTCCTCTTTTGATCAGGGGATAATTTGTGCATCTTTAAGATTTCTTGTTTGGATTTTAATTATATTTTATAGAAATACTTTGTGTATTCGTAATGTACCATAAAAATTCTGAATAGTCAAATGATTGTCAATGTTTATGTTTTTGTATCAAAACAATATATTGTTAATTCCTAAATTTCCCTATGCTTGATTCTACTCATGTTCAGCCTGTTTTACTTTAAAAGCAAAAAAAATAAACACCTGTTGCCCTTCTTTATAGGAAGGGAAGCAGATGTATAATCTCAACAGTACTTTGTGAGGTTTTTGACGTTTACAGCATCTCTTTTTTGATTTTTTCTACAAATTGATCAATATGCAGTCTGGCACTGCGCTCTGCTTTTTCAACATCCTGTTCTTTCAAGGCTTCCAGCAGTTCACCCAGGGTGTCTGTGAATATGTTGATGCTGTCGATATACTGCTCGGAATAGTGCCACATTCTCTCAGTCTGCATATGCAGTTTGGAGAGAATCTCTGCCAGTGCGGGGTTGCCGCTGCTTTCCAGGATAGTTTTGTGAAAGATTTCATCATCATCAATGGCCTTTTGGTAGTCATCAGGGATCCTGTAGTTTTGCAGGCGTCCCATGATTTCCTCGAGCTTGGCGATTTGATGTGGCTGAATACGTTCCACTGCCAGTCGTGCCGCGAAGGGATCAAGCTGCCGCGTCACCTCAAAGATTGATTTCATCTTTCTGAAGTCAACCGAAGTCACCTGGGCGCCATAACGCGGGATGATGTTGAGCAGGTTGTCCGCGTTCAGCTGCTGGAATATCTTGCGGATAGGCGTGCGGCTGACGTTGAACTCTTCTGCCAACTCTTCCTCGTTTAGGACAAGACCTGGCTCATACTCGAGATGGACAACTCTATTCTTCAAAATTTCGTAGATCTCTTCGGTTTTATAGGACTTCTCCATAGGCGTTTCCTTTCAAGCGGATTTGAGTGCTTTGAGCGTCTGAAAAACACTGTGTATTTCACTCAAACTTAATTATACGCAATTTAGGAAGCGGACGCAAATAATTTTGTTTGGTTGTTGAGTTGGGTGTTTACTTGGCGACGCGGACGGTAACACACACGCAACAATTCCAATCCAAATTGTTTATTATTGAGCCTGTTCAAATATCTTTCCCAACCATCCCCGCCCTTTTAAAGTTTTAGCCCAGCTTTTTCAAAGCCCAATTGCCATGCTTTCAGTTTGTCCTCAAAGGATACCGCATGCGCAGGGCTTGTAGATGGCAGCTGGATTAAGCTCAGTTCAAACCCAGTCACAGAGTTGAGTACATACTTTTCATAGAGTTGATAAGCTTTTGCGCCATTAAAAATAATTGTGTGTATACAGGGATGCGCAGCAAAAAACGGCTCAAATTCATTCACCACGACCTCCCGAATCGCTGAGTCCGCACTCCCTTCACGTCTGCAGGAATCCACCACATCCCACAGCGCAATCCCGTGTGCCAGCAGAATGCGCCTCCGCGCCAAATAATCTTCCGGACAAGGCTCGTTAAACAGACGGCAAATCAGCATCCAAAACTGGTTTCTTGGGTGGGCATAATACCTCTGCCTTTCCAACGACTCCTGGCTTGGCATCGACCCAAGGATCAGGACTCGGGCGTCAGGTGCCTCAATTGGCGAAAAAGCTCTCAGCCGTTCATTATCAGGACTCATGGGCTCACCTCATACGATTTGATAAAGATCAAAGTCGATCCCGCTTCACAAATTAATTATGGATAATGAATTAATACCCAAACTTTCACCCTTCTGAGAAGGTTTAACACATGTTTACAGCGTATATTGGGTAACTATTACATGAACCAGCAACTCATCAAGTTTTAAACAACCGGCTCAATCAGATTTACAGCCAGTTCAAAGGCTGTTGTTTTGCCGATGGTCAACGCCACCAACACCCATCCCCATCCCGAAACTCAACCGCGTCACCAAATAAAACAATATAAAAGCGAGGCTGCGAAAATGATACAAACGAACAATGACAACCAGCGGGTCGTCCTGATTACCGGCGGCGGTCAAGGTATTGGAAGGGCACTCGTCCTTCACTTCCTCAAACTTGGCTATGCCGTTGCTGCCATGGAAATAGACAGAGAAGCCAACGAAGAGCTCCGCACCATTACCCGAAATCAAGGTGTTTGCCTCGTCCTCGAAAGCGATGTCAGCAGCGAAAGCGATATTTCAAACGCCATCTCACAAACGATCCAAGTCTTCAGGCGTCTGGACGCTGTCATTCATAACGCCGCCGTCACGGCAAATCAACCCGTGGAGACCCTTTCCCTCGAAGCTTGGAATCACGTCCTAGCCGTCAACCTGACAGCGGGATTCCTCCTGGCAAAGCACGCCGCCCCCCACCTGAGGCAGTCAGAAGGCGGCGGCTCAATGGTCCTTCTCGCTTCTACCAGAGCCTTGATGTCTGAGGCCAATACTGAAGCCTATTCCGCGTCAAAGGGCGGCATAGTCGCCCTTACCCACGCTCTTGCCGTCAGTCTAGGGCCTGAAATCCGCGTCAACTGCATCAGCCCTGGATGGATCGAGACGCGGGACTGGCAAAAAGCCTCAAAAGCAACCCCCCCGGTGCACAGCGAGGAAGACAAGTCCCAACATCCTGTTGGGCGGGTCGGTGTTCCTGAAGACATCGCCAGAACCGCGGCGTTTCTGATCGATCCGGGCAGCGGATTCATCACAGGCGAGAATGTCGTCGTGGACGGGGGCATGACCAAAAAGATGATCTATGTGGAGTGACACTTCCAAAAAAGCCCGGCGCGGGCGGTTGAGACGCTTCTCAACCGCCCGCGCCGGGCTTTCCATTTTTGAAGGCGCAAAATCATAAAACCCTCAAAATTTCAAAAGTCACTAAATAACACTCCAACAAAAACATGCATTCACTTACTTTCGCCCATACTTTACATCTCGACGCCTTCTCTGCCGTTTCCGGTCTCAAACGCCTTTTTTCGCCAATCCTTCAGCAGTGTCAACAGATAAAACACTCCACCAACCAATGTCAGCAATCCCGCGGGCACTTGCCCCATCAGGACTCCGGCGCCCAGAAGCGCCACAGGCAGCACCAGTTTCGCAAGACTCATGACTACGCTGAGAACCCGGCCCTTCAGGTGCTCCGGCACGACCAGCTGAAAGTGGTACATCAGCGGCAGATCAATCCACGCAATACCAATACCGAGCAGCAGCATGCCAGGGATTAATCCCATCCAGGTAATGGACATCAGAGGCTCCGCGACTGAGGTGCCAATATTCACAAGCTGCCACTCCATAAATCCCATAAGCCCTCCGAGAACCACAAAGCTCGAGGCCAGAAGAACACCAGCCACTTTCATGGCCCGGTCAACACCCCATTTAAGCCATCCCAGTAAAATCGCCCCAAGGATCACACCCACAGGAGTTGCCCCCTGAACCACCCCAAGGACTTTCTCACCACCCTCCAGCGCGCGGTGCAGTACATACGGCAGTGGCACAGAAACGCAAAAGCCTATGAAAAAATTGATCGCCATTAATCGCCAGGCCAGTGAACGCATAACCGAGTCAGTCCAAACCGCTGACAAGCCCTCTCCAAATTCTCGTCGCAAAGTGCGCCACAGGCTCACTTTTTGCTTAGGCCCTTCTGAAATCAAATTGTGGACCGTCCTCAAACCTGAATCCATGTTGTCCGACACTAAACCTAAATCCCCACCGGGACCCTCATACCGCATCCAGCTCTCCGTCAACGCGGAAAGCAAAAAAGACACGCCGTTGATCCACAAAAATGCCTCCATCCCAATCCAGGCGTAAACTAATCCGCCAAAAACCGGCCCCGCCACCGACACCACGGACTCCACCACACGACTCGAGGCATTGAGCGACATCAGCTTCGCCTCCGTCACCAGCGCCAGCTTAGACGACTCGAGACTCACTGAAAACAGCGTCGTCAGCACCGTGGTCACCACGGCAGTCGCGTAAACCGCACCCAGTGTCAACCCGTGCACTGACGCATACAGTCCCATAGCCAAAAACCACATGCCATTCAGTGCGTCCATGCCCACCACCATCCGCTTTCGGTTGAGACGGTCGGCCAGGATGCCGGCGAGGGGCATGACCAGAACCATCGGCAAAATTCCCAGAGCCAGCGTCAGCCCAAAGGTCGCCGCGCTCCCCGTCACCGCCAGCACATACCACCCGGCCGCAAATGTATACAGCGCCGATCCGCTCTGGCTCACGGCTTTCCCCGCCAAAAATAGTCCAATGTTCCTGCGTTCCACCCAAGCGTTCATGTTGCTCCCTCCTTACCCTTATTGAACACCCGGGGTCTGACCCCATGTCAACGGGACTTTTGAACCAATTTCAGACAAAATGAAGCAAAAAATCAAAGAAGATGGCCCTAACCCCATGATTCCCGGGCAGGCCATCTTCGTTTATCCCCATTATGCCTCAAAACTGAGTTTTAGCCGATGGTCACCGCATCCCCACCCCCGCCAAACTGTTCAACGCGTTCACGATCTACGCCAGGCCTTCACCAACAGAACCTCGCTCGCCAACCACCACGACGGTCTTGACTCTCTCATCTGCTTCAAAATAGTCTTCGTAGACGCCGCCCTGACTGACTGTCTGAGTCCTGTACACCTCGTGCAGCTTATACCCCAGTGCTTTCAACCCCTCAAGCACTCCCGCCTCAGTAAACCAACTGCGCCGCGGGACTGGAATTCGGGTTTTAAGTCCAAAGCGCTCAAAGACTATATAAGAGGCAAAGAGCCTGGCGTCCTCTCGAATCAGCGGATTCACAAGGTTTGGCAAAAAACCGTCGTTATCAAAACTGTAATTGCTGCTTCCGGTAAAGTCCATAAGGACATCAAAACTGTCCGCCTTCAGCGGCAAGGCCTGAAAGTCCGCGCACAAAAGGACGATCTTTCTGGACTCAGCAGCACCTTCCAGGATCGTCTTCAAAAAGCGGTGACGCGCCGGATCGTGATCCACTGCAACATAAATCATGGAATCAAGCAGCTTATCATATACTGTCCGGAGATAGAAGCCATGACCGCTGCCAAGCTCCAGGGCAGCGCGGCATCCCGAAAAGTCCGCTCTTTCCCGCACCCAGCTGAGCCCCTCGTAGATACGGTCGAGATACGCCGGATCTGTGGAGGTGAGATAGGATTCCAGGAAGTCCGCTGGACTGTAACCTGCCTTTGATATCGCTTCCCGTGCATCATTAAACTCGAGCCGGTCATCTATCTCAGAACTCTGGCGAGATAATAGTTCCGGTACATAGACTATGCCCTCTTCGACTATAAGACCGCCGTTCTCCCCACATCCGCAGCTGCAGATGAGTGTGCCCCGGATGACTCTTCCATCACGGACATCCCCCTCGCTCAATGAGAGGCCGGCGCCACAGCAGCTGCATGCCAGCAACGGCAACGCCTCCAGAGGAAGACCTACAGTATGCCTAAGGTCATCACAATTGTCCTCTGATATAGTCATCAGCGTTCGCTCCGCTTTTTCCAGGGCTGCAAGCGCCTTCTGCCGCGCCTCAATATCGAGGCGTAAAGTGTTTATACGCTGTGAAAACAGCCCGCGGTAATAGACGTCTTTCTGATAATCTGTCATGACCCCCAGGCGCTCAAACTGAAAGATCCTTTTGATCTCCGCCAGAGAGAAGCCCATGTCCTTAAGCTGTAAGATCCGCTCCAGGTCACTTTGGACGCGCGCGTCAAACCCGTAGTGTCCACCCCGTTTCTCAACCACGAGGAGGCCAAGATCCATATAGTGCCGCAGGGTATCTACTGTGACACCAGTGCGAGTTGAAAATTCACCAATTCTCAAGTTATATGCCCCCTCAGCGCAGTTAAGTGAAAAACAGACCGCGAGACCTTTATTCCTCAGCCCCGCCACTTCAGCCGGTCAGAACGGCCCAGCTTAAGGGGTGACTTTTTGTGACCATCGGCAAAATCCTCTCCATGGCCTTCTTCCCGTTCCAGACTCGATTTGCCGCTTTGGGATTCGGCCAGATAACGGGTGAGATCCACGCGCTCGAGCTTCGAGGCCAGGTGCCGCCTGAAGCCCGGACCCCACATGTAAAAGTTCAGGAGGAGTGATGCCGCCAGGAGTCCCATTGTCCCATAAGGCACCAGGGTCGCGCCGTAGTGGAGCCCACCTAGGGCGCCCACGCCAAAGGTGAGGGGAAACATCTTGCCGCTCTCCGCGTTGCGTCCGGCAATGAAAGGCTCAGAAAACGGCAGCCGCTTGCTCAGCACCCTGAAGCAGAACATCAGGAACAGCATGGTGCTGAAAAACGCCACCACCAGGTCCAGCGCGATCCGCGTGCCGTAAATCACCAGAAAGACCGCCGACAGCAGCAGGAACACCGGCACCAGCAGCCGCAGCATCATGGCCTTGAGCGTCCCCCTGTAAACGGCTGCCATGTCGCCCACCGGTGTCGCCGCGTAGATCCAGGCGCCCTTGTGGCTAGACGAGTACTTCATCATGAGCAGGATAGTGGGCATCATCATGGCCGTGAAATAGATGAAGAGATAGGACTTGCCGGCGGTGACCTCTGCCCAGGTGCTGCCCTGCATGCTGTTGAGGATGAAAATGAACGGGAAGATCAGCGAAAATCCCAGGGATGGATACACCCGCAGCTTAAAGTCCCGCTCGGTTTTGATCATGTTGAGGGCGAAGCGGAAAAAGAGCGCTTCTTCGTGAGTTCTGCAGACCAGACCCGACAGCCTGTGGCCTAGGCCAAGCTTGGCGCTGCCCTTGGAGCCTCGCTGTTCCAATTTTTCCAGGCTTCGTTCAAACGTTCGCATGCCCCGGGCATACAGAACGACCGCGAGCACCGGTACACCCGCCGCGAGACCAGCCATGGCCACTAAAACGGGCTCCCGGCCGCCGTTCAGGAGCACCTCAAAGATAGCCCCAATCCAAACCGGCGGCAGCAGAAACTGCCACCAGGCCGTCTGGAAAGTGACCTCCAAATCGACGAACTGGAACATCCGCCCCACAAACTGATACCCCACTGCCATAGCAATAGACAGAGCGATCTGGATATAGTTGATGATGTCCCTGAGCTTCTCCCCGTCGAAAAACCTGAGCACCACCAGATACAGCATGGCGGTCAGGACGATCACCAGAAGGTCCATCCATAAGATCATCCACACATAAAGAAATCCAAAGCCCGCGCCGTGGCGGATAAAACCCGCGATCACACTTGGCCCGGTCAGCGCACCGGTGATCATCAGCAGATAGCCCAGGACGTGGATCGTCTTGGCCGCCGTCAGCGTCCGGCCTTCCACCGGCCGCGTCAGGACTATGCTCCGGTCCCTCAGGTCCAGCAGCACTGACGAAAAATCTGAGATCAGAGAAGTCATGACCATGAAAAGCACAATGCCCATGGCTGCGCTGATTTGAAACATGAAATTGCGCCCCATCAGGACGAGCGGGATCAGGATGATCCCCATCAGGCCGTACACCCAGAGGGACTTCAGGAACTGATTGCCGCTTTTCCCCGACGCGCCGCTCTGGCTGCCGGCCACACTTGGTGCCTTGCGTCCGTCCATGAGGAATTTAATTGCCAGAATCCGCCGCATGACCGGGTAGTCGACGCCCGCACTTGTAAAGAGTCCCGCGAAGCGGTCCAGGATGCTGAAGGGGCTGAAGTTTTTTTTACGCTTGTGAGGGGGTAGGGTGTCCGCGTCTGGGGAAACGCTGTGTGATCCATAAGATTCAGAAGCTTCAGGAGATCCAAGAGATTCAGGTGCTTCTGCCGATGGTTGCGGATCCGTCACCATCGGCACCTCACTAATAATTTTTTGCTCTTCAGTCATCCCGGGTCACCCCTTGAATGATCTGCATGATTTGATCCGCGGTCTCACTCTGGGTGTCAAAGCCTGTCAGCTGATTGAAGATGGCCTCCAGGGAACCCTCGTGGTTCAGAGCCTTGAGGTCCTCGAAGGTACCGTTGGCGACGATGCGGCCGCCGTCCAGCAGGACGATCCTGTGGCTGATTTTCTCCACCACATCCATGATGTGGGAGGAATAAAAAATGGTCTTTCCGGCCCTGGCCAGAGCTTCCAGCAGCTCTTTCACGATCATGACGCTGTTGGCGTCCAGGCCGCTGAGGGGCTCGTCAAGAAATAGAATTTCCGGATCGTGGAGGATGCTGGCAATCAGGAGGACCTTCTGTCGCATGCCCTTGGAAAAAGAGGTCATGCGGGAATTATAGACATCCTTCAGGCCGAAGAGTTCAATCAGACCCTGAGCTTTCTGGTCCGCGTCCTCAAAGGTCATGCCGTAGAGCTCGCCAATGAAGGTCAGGTACTCCCTGGCCGTCAGGTTGTCATAGAGGTCCGCAGTCTCCGGTACGTAGCCGATGTGCCGCTTGTAGCCGACACCCGCACTGCGGATATCCTCGCCCAAAATCTCCACGGTTCCGCTGTAGCCCTCGATCAGGCCCAGCATGATCTTGACCGTGGTGCTCTTTCCGGCCCCATTGGGGCCAATATAACCTATGATTTCGCCTTGTCCTGCCTCCAGATCAACCCCTTTGAGGACCTCCTTGGCGCCGAAGCTCATCTTGAGGTTTTTGAGGGTGAGAACGGTTTGAGGCGTTGCTTGCGTTTGGGTTTCCATGATATTCACTCCTTGAATAAGCGGTGGATGGCGGCGTTGGGGCAGCTGCGGAGGGAAGTTGGTGTCAGACACCGACTTTCACCGAAAGGCTAGTGAGAGAAACTGGGTGTCAGACACCAAGTTTCAAATCCGCCTCATGCTAAAAGTTTATCACATTGGATTCTGGAAAGTGTTAAGAAAGTCTGAACAACGATCAGCCTCTGACAGAAAAAAAAGGTGCAAGCAAAGTGGCGTTAACAGGCCTAAGCCGCATTCACCATCTTTCTTGTACCTTTTCCAAATATAATTATGTTCTTTTTATAACAAAATTAACGCTGTACTCTCCCAGAAGCGTCTCCGCCAACGAGCGCTTCAACTTCCTCAACAGTGACGAGGTTGAAATCGCCAAAGATGGTGTGCTTGAGAGCAGATGCTGCTACCCCAAATTCAAGTGCGTCTTTGTAGTCTTTGCCTGAAATCAGACCATAAATCAGACCAGAGGCAAAAGAGTCTCCGCCTCCAACGCGGTCGATAATTCTCACTTCGTATTTTTTCGAATGATAGAACTCCACACCGTCATAAATAAGTGCGGACCAGCCATTGTCAGAGGCCGAATAACTCTCGCGAAGAGATGTCGCCACATATTTGAAATTGAATTTTTCCTGCATTCTGCGGAACATATCCATATATCCCGCAAGTTCAAGTTCACCTTTTTCAACATTGGTATCGCCTGGTTTGAAGCCAAGAACCTTTTCCGCGTCTTCTTCGTTGCCAATACAAACATCAACATACTGCATCAGCGGCGTCATGACCTTTTGAGCTTCAGCTGGTGTCCAAAGTTTCTTTCTATAGTTGAGATCTACGCTGACAGTGACCCCATTTTTCTTGGCCGCTATGAGTGCTGCCTCCGTAAGAGCTGCTGCTTTTTCACCAAGTGCCGGAGTGATGCCTGTGAAGTGAAACCACTCTGCGCCTTGAAAAATTTCATCAAAGTTGAAATCGCTGATTTCCGCTTCAGATATGGCAGAATTTGCCCGGTCGTAAACGACTTTGGAAGGTCGCATAGAAGCGCCCGTCTCCAGGAAATAGATTCCCAGTCTTTCCCCGCCTCGTGAGATGTAATCAGTTTTAACGTTTTGCTTACGGAGTGCTTCAATTGCACACTGACCAATTTCATGTTTAGGCAATTTGCTAACAAAATAAGCATCCAGGCCATAGTTGGCAAGTGATGCAGCGACGTTGGCCTCCCCGCCTCCGTAAATCACATCAAAGCTGTTTGCCTGACTAAACCTTAAATTTCCCGGGGATGACAGGCGAAGCATAATCTCACCCATGGTCACAACTTTATTAGACATTCATGAACCCTCCTGCAATCTTTAACATTATGAATGACACACAGACTGTGTTCAATTCAAATGATCTATTTCTCGCGTGCTTCCCGAACTGCTTCTACAAACTTTCGAGCCGTTTCAGTGACGAGATCATAATCACCGGTTTTTGCACCTTTGGTTAGATCTCCTCCGGTGCCAACAGCTACAGCACCGCTCTTGATCCAGTCTTTTACATTATCAAGGCTTACTCCGCCTGTAGGCATAAAATTGCCTTGCGGAATTGGGCCTTTAAATGCGCTTATTATCGAAGGACCAAAGGCATTACCTGGGAACACTTTGCAAATTTCGACGCCCAGTTCAAGGGCTTCCAGTGTTTCTTTTACCGTCATAACACCTGGCATGACTGGTACACGATAACGGTTGCACAATTTGACTGTCTCAACATTCAGACTTGGGCTGACAATGTACTGTGCGCCAGCGAGTATGCACAGCCGCGCAGTTTCCGGGTCCAAAACGGTTCCGGCGCCAATTATGACATCCTCATCCTTATACAACTCTGCCAGCTCTTTAATTATGTCAACTGCCCCAGGTACTGTCATAGTCACTTCAAGAGCCTTGATGCCGCCTTTTTTGACAGCCTCTGTAATTTTGATTCCTTGTTCTTTAGATTCTGCCCTAATTACGGCAACAACGCCGCTGTCAACGATTTTTCTAATAAGTTCCATTCGCTTCATAAAGATCCTCCTCAAAAATCTTATACACCTGAATAAGCGTTGAACCCGCCATCCACAGGTATAACGACGCCATTGATAAACCCTGATGCCTTTGCATCCGCAAGGAATAGCAATGGTCCGATCAACTCTTCAGGTTCCCCAAAACGCTCACAGGGAGATTTATAAATAACCTTTTGAGCTCGCGGGGTAAAACTGCCATCTTCATTTAACATGAGTTTACGATTTTGCTCCGTTATAAACCAACCTGGCGCAATAGCATTGACTCGGATGCCAACTTTTGAGAAATGAACAGCCAGCCATTCTGTAAAATTGCTGATAGCCGCTTTTGCAGCACTATAAGCTGGCACTTTAGTCAAAGGAGAATAAGCTGCCATGGATGAAATATTGATAATCGTGGCATCTTTTTTTCCAACCATATCACGGCCAAAGATTTGTGATGGAATAAGAGTCCCCATGAAGTTTAAATCAAAAACATAGCTGACGCCCTTTGGATCAAGATCAAAGAAAGTGGTTCTTCCTTCGGAATTGTCGAGATCCTCCATCCTGAAGTATTCCTGGCTTGAAATTCCATTAGGATGATTGCCTCCAGCAGCATTAATCAGTATATCGCAAGTCCCAAATATTTTGTGAAGTTCATCTCTGACATTTTCCATGCTAGCGGTATCCAACACATCACCGGGAATCGCGATAGCGTCGCCCCCAGCCTCAACAATGCGGTCTGCCACCACCTGAGCTTTCTCTTTTGTACGATTTACGACAGCAACCTTAGCGCCGGAAAGTGCCAGCGCTTCGCAAAAATATCCGCCAAGTACACCGCCGCCGCCTGTGACGACAGCAACCTTTCCCTGCAGATCAACATTTAAAGGTAATTTCATGTTGGAAACCTCCATTTCTTTTGAACCTATTTATTGCCTAACTCCTTCTGAATAGCTTCCATTAACCCATATAAGTAGGTTGCACCTAATGCTCTATCAAAGAGTCCATAGCCAGGTTTTCCGGTTTCTCCCCAAATCATTCTGCCGTGATCCGGCCGGAATGGACCAGCATATCCGTTTGAAATAGCAGCCTTCATAATAGCGTACATATCAAGAGAACCATATTCAGAAGGATGCGCAACTTCATCAAAATTTCGATTCCCATAAGTTAAAACATTTCGCATATGAAGAAAATTGAGGCGATTAACGGATGAGAAATGACCAATAATTTCAACCATATCATTGTTGGGATCAGCACCTAAAGAACCTGTACAGATCGCCAATCCATTACTTGGACTGTTGATAATCTTTATAACCCTATCAAGGTCCTCTTTGTTTTTTACTATACGAGGCAACCCAAATATTGACCAAGGAGGATCATCCGGGTGGATAGCCATTTTTATGCCGAGCGACTCTGCCACCGGAATGATCCCTTCCAAGAAGTAGATTAGGTTTTTCCACAATCCATCTTCATTAAGTTCAGCATAGGCTTTTAAAAGCGCCTTTAGTTTCTCAGGTGTATAGTCCGTCGCCCAACCCGGCAGATCAAGTTCTCCTGAGGTCGGGTCCATTTTCAAAATATCGTCATGACTATAGGATAAGGTTAGCGAGCCATCTTTCAGATGTTTTGACAAAGTTGATCTGGTCCAGTCAAAAACAGGCATGAAATTATAGCACACTGTTTTTATACCAGCTTTTTCCAGATTTTTCAGGGTATCCTGATAATTTTTAATGTATTGATCCCGACTAGGAAGACCCAGTTTGATTTCTTCATGGACCGGCACACTTTCTATCACTTCCAAAGCAAGGCCGTGACGATTCACTTCACTCTTTAGTAATTCAATTTTATCCAGCGGCCAGACGTCACCGAGCGGAACATCATAAATAGCACTGACAATCCCGTACATCCCCGGAATTTGACGAATCTTATCTAAAGTAACCGGATCGTCAGCGCCATACCATCTAAAAGATAATTGCAATGGATTACCTCCTTCAACACAACTGCCATTCAAGTATGGCAACGAATTTACAGTTTATACTTCAGTCTCGTTCATCAAAAGTACTTTGGATAGCGAGCTTTCAAATCCGCCTGCTCATGAATGAGTTTACGAATGTGATTGCCTATCACAAGCTGTGCCTTTTCATCATTTTTCAGCCTGATCGCTTCAACCAGCTGCGCATGTTGTTCAATCAAACTGTTAATCATGTTGTCAAATGTATAACTTAGAATTCTGACGCGTTTATATTGTGTATTCACCTGATCAATGACAATCCAGGTTCTAAGCTTGTTGACACTTTCAAAAATAATCCTGTGAAAAGCTTCGTCAAGTTCAAAATATTTGGAAAGATCCCTGGTCACCAAACATTTTTGCTGCTCTTCGAGATTGGCATCCAATCGATCCAGAAACTCATCTGAGATTCCTTGTGTGACGATTTTCAGCACTGCGCTCTCAAGGACTTCTCTGATAAATCTAGCTTCCTCAACTTGATCAAGATCAATTTTAGCAATATATGTCCCTCTTTGAGGCAAGATGTATAATAAACCTTCTCTTGAAAGCTTAATAAAAGCTTCCCTGACCGGTGTTCTGCTTACCCCAAGCAGTTCTGAAATTTCATTTTCACTTATTCGGTTGCCGGGCTCAAGTTTCATTCTGACAATGTTCATTTTTAATAAGTCGTAAACGTATTCCCCTACGGTTGTCTTTTCGGTTTGGGGAAAAATATCAATTTTCATTGAATCACTTCCTAAAGGTTATTATCACATCGTCAAGTTGTACATGATTTAAATCTAGTATACCAGCAACCACAAACTATTTGGCCCCCAATCGAGCCAAATAGTTTGTTTTAATTAAGTTGACTAAAATAAGCGAGGACTTATTAGTTTAGGAATCCCAATGACGACTTGTGGCACAAATGCAACAAATAAGAGAACCAGTACTGCAACTAAGAAATACGGTCGTACACCTCTGAATGATCTTTCAATTCCAATTTTTCCAATAGAGCCTGCAATCAGAAGACACAAACCATATGGCGGGGTTACCAGGCCCAGTGACAGTGTTATAGTTACAATCAGTCCGAGATGGACAGGGTGAATGCCGAGCGCAATCGCTGCCGGTAAAATAACCGGTACAAATAAGATCATAGCCGGAACGCCATCCATGAAGGTTCCTATAAACAGGAAGAAAGCAATGACAATAGTGATAAACAGATACATTCCGCCAGGCGCATTCAAGAAAAACTCAGAAACAACCGCAGTGACACCATAGTATCCCATCAACTCTCCAAGCGCATTTGCTGTAGCGAGGGCAAAGAGAGAAAGTGAGCTCAATCTGAGGGTTTCAATGATAATTTCAGGAATTTGACGGGCTTTGATAGTCTTATAAATAAACATACCCACCAGCAGCGCATAAACTGCTGAAACACCCGCCGCTTCAGTAGGCGTAAAGAAGCCTGAGACGATCCCGCCAATAATAATAATTGGTGTAACCAGCGCGGGAAAGCTTTTTAAGAATAACTTTCCAATTTCATTAAGTTTTACACGTTCATTTTTTGGAAAATTGTATTTCTTGCCTCGGATCGCAACGACAACCATCATTGCTAATCCAACCATAATCCCTGGAATGACACCAGCTAAAAATAATGCTGCGACAGACGCATTTGTGATTCCCGCGTACACAACCATGACTATACTCGGAGGAATAATGCTGCCGATGGTCGATGAAGCTGCAGTGACACCTACTGCTGTCTCAGCATCATATCCCTGCTCAATCATACTGGGAATTAGAACCTTTCCAACACCTGCAGTATCTGCCTGCGAAGAGCCTGAAACGCCTGCAAAGATCATGGATACCAAAATATTTGAATGCGCAAGTCCACCACGTATATGACCCACCAAGGCCACCGAAAAATCTATCAGCATCTTAGAGATATTGCCGTGATTCATAAGGTTAGCGGCCAGTATGAACAGTGGAACTGCAAGCAAAATAAACGAATTCAGTCCATAAAACATCTTGTTGAAAATAACTATGCTTGGGATTCCGGGAACTGTAGCAATGCCAAAGAACGCAACAAGACCGAGGGAAAATGAGATTGGCACCCCGATCGCAATAAAGGTTATAAAAGCTAAAATCAGCAGGACCTCAGTCACGATATTTCGCCCCCTTTAATAAAGGCATAAATGCCCTCAAACAAATGCGTGATCAAATAAAAAGTCATTGTGATTCCGGTTATTGGGAGCGACATCCATACGTAACCCATTTTCAAGTTTGGCATATTTACCCACTGGTAATTCCAAAACTTCTTAGTGACGTCAATGCCGTATTTAGACATAGCAATTGTAAAAATCAACATTAAAACGATTATTAGGATTGCGTGGGCAGTCTTCCAGCGACCTTTCAAATGATCCCTTAATGAATCAAAGGCAAAATGCTGGTGACTGTTGACAGCAATAGCCGCACCTAAAAACACAGCCCACACAAACGAATACACTGAAACGTCCTGCGCCCACATTACAGGCACTTGGAGAAATCTTGCCGCTATTTGGATAATGACTGTAATGAGAAAAATTGAAATAGCAATTGCACCCGCCATAGTTTGAATTTTTTCAAGCGCGTTAGCAAGGCTTCTCATGTTAAGCCTCCTCTTATTGAAAATCGTTATTTTGATTTATAGTTAATTAGTGCGGTGCAATAAGGATAATGAATTGACCCTTATTGCACCGCTGCCTGTCATTTATTTAATTGCGCGTACCATCTCGAGGAACTCTTCCATGCCATTCTCTTGAGCATATTTGTCCTGAATAGGAACAGCTAATTCACGGAAAGCGTCAAGGTCAACTTCATTGACAACGCCGCCATCTGCGATAACTTTTGCTTTTGACTCGTCAAGCATACGATAAGTGACTGCTCTTTCTTCAGCTGTTGCTGCGTCAATAGCCTCAAGAATCCAAGCTTGCTGCTGCTCAGGAAGCGCGTCAAAGCGATCGCCATTCATGAGAAGAAGTCGCGTTGTGTAGTCATGCATTGTTTCGGAAACATACATGCCATTTTTGGTCTTGTGGTGATCCTGTAGCATAAAGTTAGTGTAGTCATTCTCAGCAGCGTCTACAACGCCTTGTTGGAGTGCTTGATAAAGCTCACCCCATGCAACTGAAGTCGGGATCGCACCAGCATTTGCCCAGAATTCCTGTTGAACAGGGGAAGACTGCGTTCTGATTTTAAAACCGGCTGCGTCTTGTGGCACATTGATTGGCGCTTTGCCATAATAGTTGCGGACACTTGAACTCCAGTAGTCCATGATCAAGAACTCGTTGTTTGTTTTCTCAGTAATAACTTCTTTCATTTTCATGCCAAACTCACCGTCAAGTGCTTTTTCCCAGTGATCAAAGCTATTAAACAGGTAAAGGAGTGACAGCATATCCACTTCATTGACGCCAATGGCTGTCATAAAGCCAGGAGAAGCGACGACCATATCTGCAGCGCCAAGGGACAATTTTTCAATTAATTCAGATTCGTTTGTGCCAATTGAACCATTATGGACCGTTACTGTGATGTTGCCTGCGGAAAGTTCTTCAACCACTTCTTTAAATTTTAAAAGACCATATTGGTAAGGGTTTTCGGTTGAAGTCTGGTTGTGCGCGACTACGAGGTTAACGGGTTCGAGTGTTGCTTCTGCAGGTGTTTCAGCTGGTGTTTCAGCTGGTGCCTCGGCCTTAGGCGCACAACCGGCAAACACACTGACTGCCAGAAGTAACACCATGATCAATGACAAATACTTTTTCATCTGATTCTCCCCTTTTGTTTTGTTTGATATTATGCGGCTTTCGCCGTTGTTGCCACAAAACTGCTTTCTTAGAGTGCTTTGATGGTTTCCCAAATTTCAGGCAATACCGGAATGCCATCTTTCAGGTTTTCAAGTCTCGTCTGATAGTCCCGTTCTCCGGGATAACGGATATTGGAACCTTCAGTGACCGGAATTGAACCTTTCACATCTTCGATGACCCGGTTAATAACATCATCCGTAAATTCCTCTGTATTGAAATGTCTAGGGTCAATAGCAATCAATACCTGAGACAGTCCATATTCATCTTCGCATTTCTTCCCTATATCAGTCGTGGACATCCCTGCTGACAGAATCGCTGCGACGAGATCCAGTGCAATCGACATGCCGGAACCTTTCCAGAAACCTATTGGAAGTACTCGCCATGTTGCTTCAATTTCTTCTGGTTCTGTAGTCAATTCACCATTTTGGTCATACCCGCCTGCAACCGGCAGCTGTGCGCCTTTGAATTTGGTTTCCTCGATTTTTCCGTAGGAGAACTGAGCCATAGCCATATCGACAACTAAATGTTGGCCATTGGATTTAGGTACCGCAATGACAAAAGGATTATTTCCTATTCGACGGTCTTTCCCGCCCCATGCAGGCATGTTAGGAAGAGTGTTCGTCCAGCAAATTCCGACACAGCCGGCATTTGCTGCCTGCCATCCGTAAGCGCCGCCCCGCATCCAGTGATTTGTATTTCCGATGGCGACAAGCCCAATTCCAAACTCCTTTGAAAGCTCAATGGCACGTTCCATAGCAAGTTTAGCATTGAGATTACCCATTCCGAGTTTACCGTCCCATCGCTCAAATGCCCCAATGGAAGATACTTTTTCTGGTTTAGCTTTGACGTCAATATAACCTTTGTCAATGTAGCTTACAACGCGTGGAAAACGATTGACACCATGCGAATAAACCCCGTCAAGACTATTCTCTGTAAAAAGTTTCGCTGATTCATACGCATCGTTCTCATTAAAGCCTTTGCTGACAAGGACCCGTTTAAATTCTTGGATCATATCTTCCTGTGAAATTCTCATGGACTATTCTCCTTTATAACGCACTGACTTTCTGTTACTTGTGTGAGTAGCGCTTTCTGTATTCATCCAATATTTGATCTGTGACTTTTATGACGTTTGCAGCACTGTTTAGGTTAGCTGGACTCTTGTCATATCCTGCAATTTCATTAACAATGGATTGAATATATGGCATCCCCACGTGCTCTGGAGGTGTAAATGAGAACTGTTTTTCGCCATCACTACTCACAACGGTTACCGGTCCATAGCCTAATCCTTCAAATGTCATAGTACCTGCATCCCCTATGATCCGAACAACCTCTTCGGCATGATCCGCAACATAACACCATAATCCATTGCCAACAACGCCGTTTTCGAATTTAAAACTCGCGGAAACGGTGTCTTCAACCTCGTAGAGTCCACCTAAATTCTCAGCAACACCATTAGCTTCAATAATACTACCAAAGAAAAAGTCGAGAATATCAAGTACATGGACACCCATATCCAGGAACTTGCCGCCGCCTGAAATATCCGGCATTAAGCGCCATGGAAGATTCCCCCTGTCAAAATCCGATGCTTCAGGCGGCATCAGATGCCTGACCTCCACGCAGCGAACCCTGCCAATAAGCTGATCCTCCAACATTTCCTTAATCTTGATATACTTTTCCATACCCCTGCGATAAAACGCGACGTAAACGGGTAGTCCTATTTCCTCTGCCTTTTCCATGATTTCAAGACAATCTTGATAGGTTTGAGCCATTGGCTTTTCAATGTAGGGAATCTTACCAGCTTCCAAACATCTTATAGCATACTCTTTATGAAATTTCGGCGGTACAGGCAAATAAACTGCGTCTACCTCCGGATCCCCAAGCATTTCATCCACTGAGTCATAGACATGCTCAATGCCATGCCGCACCGCATAGTCATGTGCTTTTTCAGAATTTCGGCCATAGACTCCTTTTAAAGTGGAATGTTCTGATTTATAAAGACCTGGACCACTTTTTACTTCCGTGACTGATCCATGCCCAATCATACCCCAACGCACATTTTTCATGGTGTGCCTCCTATTTTCAGATCGCACTGATTCGTCCTGCTTTTTCTTCAGAAGACAAATATTCAGAATTTTTCTTGTTCACAACTATACTACCATACAAGAATGGTTGGGTCAATCCATAAACAACTCCTGAATAGGTCTGTCAGGTCAATTTTGATCATTGAGATTTACTCAAATAATGACATATGAAGTTTCATGACAATTTTTCTGATGGAGATCGGTTCACCCATGGCACAAGCTGGCCTATGAACATCCCAAGGGAAAAATACAGCAAAACTGCCAGCGGTCATATTTAGGAAAACTTCATTTTCAACATGATCGTAGAACATAATATCTCTGTCATCCTGATAACCCTCTGAAGAAGAAAATTTACCCAAGTCAGGGACAAAGCCAATCAACTCATTCCCCGCCGGCGAGTATTGAAGATCTACATAATTTCTGTGAACTTCCGGACGCTTATTCTCGATTAGATTTGTGGTTGTATCAATAACCTGAACGTACATCTTCTTACCATCCAGTTCATATACACCGGCCTCCATGGCCAACATGTCATTCGCTTTCAGATAATTAAGCGCTCTTTTAACTGGTTCTGGATAAGTTGCTTCATTGCCCTGATTGTACAGATTTCCGAAAATCATGGTTACGCCTCCATTTTAAATAGTTGATAATATTTGCATTGAAGTCTGCAAGTTCTTTAAAATACAGATATGATTTTAAGGTATTTCTCCGGTGTCGATGATTGGTCGACAACAGCCTGAGCCAAGTCTTCAAATGCGACGCGCTTTGAAATGGTCGCGCCAACATCGACTTTAGAATTTAAGATCAGGTCAAGGGCTTCTTGAAATTCACCGGCACTTGTCCGGGAACCCCTCAAATCCAGTTCTTTCTTGGTAATCAAAGCAGTGGGCAACTCGGTGTCTGCTTTTGGCCATCCTGTAAACACAACTCTTCCTGCATAGGATACATAATCCAAAGTCGCTCGGATTGCTTGATTTGAGCCCGATGCCTCAACCACGGCCTGTGACATGACACCCAATGTCAACTCCTTAATAGCTTGAAGTGCATCCGTTTTTGAGCTGTTGATCGTGTTAGAGATGCCGAGTGTTTTAGCATAGTCAAGTCGTTCATCCAACACATCGATAAGAATTGGGACTGCCCCATACTCTAATGCTGCAAGTGCTGCAACCAGTCCAATAGGCCCGGCGCCAATGATTGTAATATGCTCTCCTGCCTTTAATCCTGCTCTGTGGATCGAGTGAAGCGATATGGTCAGTGGCTCTGCCAGCGGTACCAGGTCCCAGTCGATTTCCTCCGGAACTTTGTGCAGCAAATGGTCCGGATGAGAAAAGTACTCCGCCATGCCACCGTCCCGGTGTACACCTAAAACTTCAAGATTCTCACAGCAATTAGTCCTCCCAATTGAACAAGGATAACATTTTCCGCAGTAGACATAGGGATCCAGGATGACACGATCTCCGGGTTTTAGACCCTTATCGTTTGGTCCAATTTCAACAATTTCACCAGCAACTTCATGACCCAGAATTCTCGGGTAAGTGACCAACACATTGTTTCCTCGAAATGCGCCGACATCAGAGCCACATATACTTGCGGCCTTCACTTTGATAAGCGCGTAGCCTGGCTTTGATTCTGGCATCTCAATTTCTTTCATATAAATCACACCGGGTGCTTCAAGATATACCGCTTTCATCCTAATTCCTCCATGGTCGTTCAATCGATAAGTTCAATCTTCAACTTGTATACTAGTATTGTACTAAAATTCATCAAAAAAGAAAAGAGCTGATTTGTTTATTAATCGGCTCTTTTTGTCCTTAAAGAAACTGGATGTATGACAACATTTTTCATTTCATTTCATTCATTTCTACAACCCCAAAATCTTCTCCCACACCTCCGGCACCACTTCAATGCCGTTTTCAAGCTGCTCCAGGCGCACCTTGTAGTCGCGCTCGCCGGGATAGCGGAGGATGGTGTCGGCGGCCACGGGCTCCGAGCCCTTGAGGTCCTGAATCACGGATTCAATCAGACCGTCTGAAAATTCCGCTGAGTTAAACTGATTTTGGCCGATGGCGACGAAAACCTGCGACAAGCCATACTCTTCCGTATAGCGGCGGCCCACTTCCGAGGTGGTGAGTCCCGCGGACAGCAGCGCGGCGATGAGATCCAGTGCAACCGACATGCTGGAGCCCTTCCAAAAACCTGTGGGAAGAACGCGCATGGTCTTTTCTATTTCGACGGGGTCATCCGTCATATTGCCGTTTGTATCATAGCCGCCTGCGACAGGGAGCTTTTTTCCCTGGAGTCGCGCTTCCTCTATCTTGCCATAGGAGAACTGCGACATAGCCATGTCGACGACGACATGGCGGCCATCGCTTCGAGGAACGGCCAGGACAAAGGGATTATTGCCTATTTTTTTATCCATGCCGCCCCAGGCGGGCATGTTGGGTCGGGTGTTGGTCCAGCAGATCCCCACGCAGCCTGCGTCCGCGGCCTGCCAGCCATAGGCACCGCCCCGCATCCAGTGGTTGGTATTGCCCAGTGCAACGATGCCGACGCTGTGTTCGGAGGCCAGCTCAACAGCCCGGTCCATGGCAGCTCTGGCGTTCAGGACGCCCATGCCGAGGTGCCCGTCCCACCGCTCGAAGGCACCGGCGCTGAGGAGGCATTCCGGCTTAGCGTTGACATCGATGTAGCCTTCGTCAATATATTGGATCAATCTTGGGAAGCGGTTAGCGCCATGGGTGTAAACGCCGTCCAGGCTGTTGTCTGCCATAATTTTGGCGGTAAGGACCGCGACATCCGGGTTGGCGCCTCGCCGCGTGAGGATGTCGGTATAAGTTTGGATCATGGTTGAGTAGGCAATGCGCATTTTCGGCTCCTTTCGGGGTTGTGTTCTTTAAGCCTTTCCCATCTTGTCTTTATTGAATCTGAGACTTTTGGAGGTTTGAGCGTGGTCAACGGCGAGGATACCGTCCAGGTGGTCGTACTCGTGCTGGAGGAGCTCGGCGAGGTCACCATCGGCTAAAAGCTCTTGTTCTTGCCAGTTCAGGTCAAGGTATTTGATGCGCACGTGTTTGTAACGCTTCAGCCAGACTTCGAGGCCCGGAAAGCTGAAGCAGTCGTCCCAGACATAGAAGGTCTCCTTGTCGACGGGCTCCAGAACCGGATTGACGAATACGGTTTCTTCGCCGCTTATGTTCATGTAAAGAATTCTTACTAAGGCGTCAATTTGAGGCGCGGCAATGGCACGACCGAAGCCAAAATTTTTTCTGAAGTTGAGGAGGGTATCCCTCAGGTCTTCTGCTACTTTTGCTGCCAGCTCTTTTTGGGTGTCTTCCAGGGGCGCGCACTCGGCTCTCAAGTGGTCGTGTCCCAGAAGCAGGATTTCTCGAATAGCCATTTTACTGCTCCCTTCTGAAATGATAGTGACCTACATGGTCCACTGGGACGAAGCCCAGTCGCTTGTAAATTCTGCCTGCGCTTGGATTGTCATATTGGAGGGCGAAGGATCTTTCAGGCGTTGCCAGGCTGTTGATCAGCCCTGCGACACAGGCTGAAGCGATGCCTCTGCCTCTGGCTTCCGGCTCCGTGGCCACGCCCACAATCAAGGCTTGATGAGGGGATTCAAATTCACTTTGGGCACAGCCTATGATCCGACCGTTTTCCCTGACAACGACACCATGGCCGCGTGCGGCGAGGAGCTTTTCTTCCATGATGGGCCGGGGCGTGAAGGAGTGAAAGCAGCGTTGGTAAAGGTCAATGATTTCGTCCAGATCTTCAACTTTTAGGGGGTTGAGGTCGTAATGGATCTCCTTATTAAGAGCTTCAGATGCTGCGATACCAGGGGACATGACGGAGATTTCCGCGCCAATGAAATGGCTCACGAAGAGGTTAAAGGGCTCAAGCTGCTTGCAGTAGGACGCTGCAGCGATGAGCTGGTTGAAGCCAATTCGCCGAATGGCTTCTGCAAAGGGCCGCAGGCTCTCCGGCTGAATGGCAGGTTTAAGCAGATCGGGGGACATCATCAGCTGCGCGTTGCCTGAAGACCGTTGGAAATAGGCTGCTTTCAGTTTGTCGTCTCTGGCGCGCAGGGTAATGACACTTTGAAACGTCTTTTCCGGGTTTAGAAGCCCCAACAATATAAAGTAATGCCTTGCTGGGTCCTCCATGGCAAAGCTCTGGAGCTCGCTCCATAACCCGCGCCGGGTGATTTCGTCTGCTTCAAGGAATGCAGCGCTGTATTCTGTTGGATCTGTCATGGATCACCTCGAAGGTTTGGCTTGAATATTATGCTTACATTATTCTATGTTACCCTTTTTCTTTGGGGACAGGTACAAAAATTATTTCGGTGTCTGACACCAAGTTTGTTTCGGTGTCTGACACTCAGTTTGTTTCGGTGTCTGACACCAAGTTTGTTTCGGTGTCTGACACTCAGTTGGTTTCGGTGTCTGACACTCAGTTCATTAGTGTACCAGAGCTTCAAATGAAAAAAAGCCGCTAAGGCTTTTAACCGAGCGGCTTTGAGGTGTGTGAATCCATTCACTAGTTTGGCAATCTTCTTACGGCTGCGTCCTGTCGATCAAGGTTCACCTCAAACTAACAGACGTGCACCTCGCTACGCCCCAAACCACGCTGCGCGTGATTTGGGGCTGCGCTTCGGTACCGGGCTGCGCCCTATATAAACTGAAAAAGAATCACCTCTGTGTGAGCAAGCTCACACTTAGGCAATTCTTCTCCAGTTTATGCACGTCTGTTAGCCTTCGCTAAAGTCTTCCGACAGCAAACGCTTCTGCCCCTCAATAGCCTTGATTGGGGCAATGTTCTGCGTGACTTCCAGTGTCCCCAGGTACGCGCCTTGATCATCCCGCACCGCAAAATAGCGGATGTAAATCATGGCGTCGCCCATCTGAATCCAGAAGTGCTCGTGGTCCTTGCGGCCAGCCTTAAAGGCTTCCAAAATGGTTTCCACCACATGAACGCTTGAAGGCGGATGGCAGTTCTGGACGGAGCGGCCAATGACGGACTTCGTGCGCGGGAAGATCCGCTCAGCGGATTGGGAGAAGTATTTCACTGTGTCGTCTTTATCAATAAACGTCATGTCGATTGGCAATGTATTCAACAACCTGGTCAGCTCATCCACGCTGAGAATGCCCGTTTCCATTCGAACCATACCATCGGCAGCCGCTGAGGCCTCCGCGGCCGCCTCTTCTCCAGGCGCGCCAAAAGGCACCATTCTGGATGGCTTCCACTTAGCCTCCGGACTGACGATACAGTAGCCAATCTCGTCGCTGTCCAGGGCGATCTCAACCCACTCGTCCTCAGTCAGGGTTTCCAGCAGCATAGGGATCAGAATGGAATCTTCTTTAAAGATCATATCGAGAATCTTCGCGTTCATGGCTTCAGCGGCTTCCTGAAGCTCTACCGCCGTCGCATCCGGACCAGACAGCAAAGCCTTTAACCCTTTGATCATAGCCCGAATCTCATCATCCACGCCCCACATGACCTTTGGCGGCGCTGATATGCCGTACTTTTCCATGTAAGGGAAGAAAATATTCTCTTTGCGGCTGTAGTGCTTGTCAATATCCAGGAGCAGATTGACATCCTCAAGCATCTCATAACGTTTCTCCGCCACAGTCGCATCCGTCAGCGCCGCGACCTTTGGCATCAGCGTATTCTTCAGCAGACTCTCAATGGCGAAGTTCTCCTCACGAAGCACTCGAACCGGATGCCCGGGCTTTTCCTCTTCCTTGGAGGTCGTATGAATCTGGGTGACCGCGCCTCGGAAAATTTCTGCGTGGACGTCGCACAGCTTCTGGATTTCCTCAATGGCCATGCCCTCTGCGACGAGACCAGACTCCATCTCAGAGATCTCGCTGGCCGACACGCCGTCGATCAACTTGGCGAATTCATTCTTGACGTCTGCCGGATCCTTGCCCTCGTGAAGCTGCAGGATGATGTCCTTCAGGACCTTCTGCCGCTCCGCGCGGTTGCTTTTGGCGCTGTCACTATTGGCACTGCTTCGGTTGTCAATGTACTCACTCAAAGTCATTCTCCTCCTTCAACGACAAACCCCGCTTCCTGCAAGGCGGTGATGATGGTGACCATCGGCAGGCCCTTCATTTGAGCGGCCTTGGGGATGGTCATGACACGCGCTGCGGTTTTCATCATGATGGGATTGCCTATGCTCTCAAAGCCGAGGCCCTGCAGGATGCCCACCAGCTGCGGATATTCCTCGCACAAACTATAAACCGTTTTATTCAAATCTAATATACCCATTTGTACCCTCCGTAACGATTTTCTGACTCCATCTTAGCGAATTCCCGCAGAAAATGTTGTGATCCAAATCAAATATTGAGGGTAAAAATGATAAGAACAGCTTTAGCCGATGGTCACAGTCCACAAAAAAAGCGGATGGGGCAATAGGCGTAAGCCGCTGAGATGGAAGCCGGTGTCAGAGACCTTCTTACTCGTCATTGAACCCACGGCACCAGCAGATCGTGCACCGCTTTGATCACCGCCTGATTTTCCTCAAAGCTGTAGCCGTCGACGGTGGCTTCCTGGCGTTTGGTGGCGCCATCGACAGCACCCATATCGACCATGGTGTGGAGGAGGTCGGAGGCGGTTTCAGCGGAAATCAGCAGGTCGCGGCCGCAGAGGAGGGACAGGGTCCCCGCTAAAACGTAGGCCCCCCAGTTGGAGACGGCCGCCGGCATCAGGATGTCTGCCGCTGTGACCGCGGCAATCGTTTCACCTCTCGGCACTTGCTTCACGACGGCCTCGTAGAGCCGGCCCATGCCAATCTCGTTGCCGCCGTCGCCTATGGCCAGGGTTGACTTGTGGTCCCGGACCGCCAGCTCAAAGAACAGGTCGAGGGATGGGGTCAGGTCGGAGATCACTTCGCCGCGCATGGAGTGGCAGAGACCATCGGCAGCTTTCCCTGGGCGCTCGATGGCAAAGACCAAATCCGGATCAAAGTCGGTGTACAGGCGCTCAAGGGTCGTCTCGTCAACTTCTGGCAGGAACGGATAAATGGCGGCGCGCAGGCTGAGTTTGGGGCCGCCGAGTGCCAGGAGGGGCGCAGAGGTGTCGTCAGTGGCGTAGGCCACTTGGATGCCGAGACGCTCAAGGGCATTGCCCAGGGCCAGTGCACCTGGAGGTCCGTCCGTCTCGCCGAGTGCCGCGCCCCGGATGGGAAACCCGGTCAGAATCAGGATGCTTTTTGCGTCCAGGAGCCGCCGGGCAGCCTCCAGGTAAGCCCCTGGAAGATCCAGGCCACCGAGTCCGCGACTCGCCAGCCGTTCATAGGCAAGGGCTTCGAGCTCAGAGAGGGTTTGCGCCTGATCAGCGCTCAGGTGGTACGGTTCCTTTGGCATGGGTCAGTGGCCTCCTTGAACGTTGGGGGTGAGCAGCGCGGACTCGCGCAGCGCTGCGGGCATTGAAAGCTCGTTCGAATTTTACGGCCGAATTGGGCCTTGGATTTTCACTTGTGTAGCTCGTCGAATTTCTAAGGATAACTATAGTTCCATTTTACCCCGCAAAAATTGTGAAAACAAGAACAATCCGCCGATAGTCGTTGATCCGACTGAATCCTACACTTCGAAAGGGGTTTTATGAAATGTCAGTCACCACCGCCAGCACTGCCAGCACCGCGACAGAGGCGCCAAGGAAAGTGGACTACAAAAAGGATTTCAAATGGCTCTACCTGCCAAAGGAAAAACCGGAGCTGGTTGAGGTGCCGGAGCTGCTGTTCCTGACCATAGAAGGCTCCGGCAGCCCGGACGCCCCGGCGTTTTCCGAGGCGGTTGAGGCGCTTTATGCTCTCAGCTATGCGGTCAAGATGTCTTACAAGAGCGCTGCGGTTCCGGACGGTTACTATGAGTACACCGTCTACCCCCTGGAGGGCGTCTGGGACCTGATCGATTATACTAAAGCGACGCTGGATAAAGATAATTTCAAATACACCTTGATGATCCGGCAGCCGGACTTTCTGACGCCGTCTTTGTTTGAGCGTTTTCTGGCTGAAGCAGGAAAGAAGAAGCCGGGGCTGCCGCTGTCGCGCGTGACGCTGACGACTCTGACGGAAGGCGCCTGCTGCCAGATGATGCACCTCGGAAGTTATGCCGATGAACCCGCGAGTTTCGCCGCCATGGAGGCCTACTGCGCTGAGCAGGGCTGGGTTCGGGCCTCCAAGACGCACCGTGAAATCTATCTGTCCGACCCGCGAAAGACCGAGACTGCAAAGTTGAAGACTGTTTTGAGGTTTAGAGTGGCGAAGAAATGACGGGGTTTGAGGTCGCTTTTCGGGGTGACAGTCACTGTTTTAAGTTGAGTGTCTGGCACCATTTCAACTTGAGTGACTGACACTCAAGTTGATCCAGTGCCAGAGCTTAGTGTAAATTTACACCATTGAGGACACTTCATCACGTCCTTTCAAAATTTTCATCCGGTGAAACTTTTTCAGACTTCTGACGTCTAAGTTTATATTCCAGCTATTATAAACCGAAACAACTGCGGCCAGAAGCATTCTAACAGCCACAAACCAGGCTCGCACCAGATCTGAAAGGAGACCTCACTGATGAAAAAACTATCAATTCTCAGCATTATGCTGATCCTTGTATTCGCCCTCGTCGCCTGCGCAACCCCGCCCGCACAACCGGAGCCAGCGCCCGAGCAGCCGCCGGTGACGACGCCTCCGGTCGAGGACCAATCCTACACAACGCCGCCTTTTGCCTTTCCAATTATAGGTGACTATCACGAAGGTCTTGCCGAGGCCCAGAGCGCACTCCGCGAAAAAGGAGAAGGCCAGTTGTTTGGGCTTCTCATCGACAACACTGCCGCGTGGGAGAAAGCCATTGAAACCTACGGCTTTAAAAACGCCCGTGAAGGCCAGACCCTGAACTATGGAGATGCGTACTTCGAAAGTTACGCGCTCCTGCTCGTCTTTGCGGATCAAGGCTCCAGCAGCGTTCAATATCAGTTTGGAAAAGCTGAAGCCACAGACTATCTGATCGACGTCACTTTGGAACAGTACATGCCGGAAATTGGGACCACGGATATTGTCATGAAGGGCTTCGTCGCTGGCCTTGAAAAGGAATCGCTCTACCTTCAGGACGGCAGCCCAAAACCTCTCAACATCACCCAGCGCACCATCCCGGTTGTCACGGATACGCCAGTGGACGATCTGACCATAGAAGACCTCCGGCTTGGCAATCTCTCCGTGAGACTAGCCGCCCTGGAGCTCGACTTCCGCATGGCACAACAACCTGAGCGCGTCGAAGTGAACCACGACGGTTACGAAGAGACACGCTACTATGAGAATGGCATTGAAATCATGATCATCGAGAACGAGGTCTTTATGATCTCCACAGACAATCCCGATTACTCTACGCCGCGTGGCCTCAAAGTCGGAGACAGCCTCGAAACCCTCACCACGCTCTACGGCGAGGCTTCCGTGATCGAGACCCTCGAAAACGGCAACACCCTCCACAGCTTTGACCTCTCCGGCGAATACCACCTCTTCCACGCAGAACTTGAGGATGACACCATAGTGAGACTGCAAGTGAATTTGACGATGTAGCGAAAAACGTAAAAAGGGGGCTCCGGGGCAAGTTCTTACTTGCCCCAGAGTCCCCTTTTCATGAAACTCGGTGTCTGACACCGAGTTTCCACCGAGTTTTTCCTACCGAATCACATTCCGCAAAATCCCAATGCCCTCAATCTCGCAAATGACCTCATCCCCAGCCGTCAGGTATTTAGGCGGGCTGAAGCCCATGCCAACCCCCTTCGGCGTCCCGGTGGCAATGATGTCCCCCGGCTCCAGCGTCATGCCCATCGACAGGTCCGCAATGACCGTTGGAATATTGAAAATGAAATCAGACGTATTGCCGTCCTGTCGCAGCTCGCCGTTGACGTAGCTCTTCAAATCGAGGCTCAGCGGCAGCGGCAGCTCCGACTTGTGCACAAGGCATGGGCCGATGGGCGTAAAACCATCAAGGCTTTTGCCCTTAAACCATTGCAAATGTCTGGCCTGCATGTCCCTGGCGGAAAGGTCATTCAGGATTGTATAGCCAAAGATGTAGTCCTCAGCCTGATCCGCAGGAATGTCACGTCCAGCCTTGCCAATGACGACCGCCAGCTCCACTTCATAATCCAGCTGGGTCGATCCGGAGGTGGAATAAGAAATCTCATCATCAGGCCCCATCATTTCAAGGACGCGCTTCGAGAAGTAGACCGGGTGCTCCGGCATTGTCGGTGCGTGGTTCAAATTCTTGGCGGTTTCCTTGACGTGCTCCCTGTAATTGAGTCCGAGACACAGCACGTCGTGCTTGGTCTTCTGAAGGGGCGCCAAAAGTGACACGGCTTCAGCCGCATAGGAAGGAAATTCCTGCAGCGCGGCGCAGCAGCTGATTTCCTTGAGGATCGCAAGCTCGTCCTCAGTAACGCTTTCAATAAACGCGTTCAAGGTTTCAAACTGCTTTCCGGGAATCAAATGGTTCAGTTCATAGATGTGCGTCATTGACTTATTGAAGAGTCCCAGCAGAATCTGGTCTCCCGTTTTGAATCTGACGAATTTCACTGTGTGGCCTCCTTTTTGTTTTCTTAGGTTTATTATAAACAACTTTTGCATCTTTTTTCGCAATTCTTGCTGAAAGGTTGTTTTTTTTGCCAATTCCTGCATTATAATTAGGTGAGGTCAAATTTAAATGGCTTAATTTTTACTGTGATTCGGTGGCGGTATGGGCGACAGAGTTGCTTACTGACCATCGGATAAAACAATCACTGTCTTTACAGGAGGTTACTATGAACGACGTTATAAAAGCTCTATACGAACGAAAAAGCGTCCGGCGCTTTCTTCCGGACCAGCTGAAGGACGAGGACATCCTCGCAGTCATTGAGGCGGGCAACCAGGCGCCCAGCGGCCACAACACCCAGCCGGTGCGCTTCACGATCCTGCAGGATCAGGCGCTGATCGATCACATCAACGACGCCACCAAGAACGTCATGCGGGACTCTGAGGTCGACTGGATCCGCAAATTCGGCGCGAGCGAGCGCTACCACCTGCTGCACAAAGCGCCTACGGTCGTCATTGTCTCCGTCCGAAGCGACGTCTATTCACCTGTGGCGGACGCCTCAGCGGCGGTGGAAAACATGCTGGTGGCGGCGCACAGCCTGGGCATAGGCTCCGTGTGGGTCGGTCTGATCAGTTCTTACTTTCAACTCCCTGAGGCCTATGGGAAGTTGAAAATCCGCGACGGTTACAAACCGCTCTATGCCGTGTGCCTCGGATACGAGGACCCGAAAAAGGTCCTTCCCAAGCCGTCCAGACAGAAGGACGTCTTTGACTGGATCCGGTAGCGGCAGGACTCGCAGGTCGGTTTAAAAAAGGCGCAGCCGATGGTTGGTAGGCTTGACAATAGGACGGCACCTGCTACAGGATATGCAGATCATTTTATTGTGAAGGAGAGATTCCATGCAATTTCTAGTTATTGGACGCGACGACTCAGACGAAGGCGCCATGTCGCGACGCCTGGCTGTCAGAGACAACCACCTTGCCCTGGCCCAGCAAATGAAAGATACGGGCGAATTGCTTTATGCGGTCGCATTAATGGACGACAATGAGCGCATGGTTGGCTCAGCCTTGATTATGGAATTCGAAGACCGTGCAGCGCTGGACGCATGGCTGGAGGTCGAGCCCTATGTCGTTGGCGACGTCTGGAGAACCGTCGAGGTCAGCCTTTGCAAGGTTCCGGGGTTTATTAAGCCATAGGTTTTAGTTGGAGGCCAATAGGCTACAAGCCGCGCGGACGGGTTTCAACTTGGGGACGCGGACAGGTTTCATTCTGGGGACGCGGACAGGTTTTAATTTGGGGCCAGAGCTCGGTGTCATAATACTCAATTCTACGACAAAAGTCCTTCACTCCAGTGGTTTGTTCGCCACTAAATGGAGTGAAGGACTTTCAATTTTTCAGATCGATGGTGCGCGTTGGTGGTTTGGGGACCATCGGCAGACCAAGCACTGAAATTCTCTGACCGCGATGCCCTCGATGACCAATCATCCTGAACCGATACCTGAACCGATACCTGAACCGATACCTGAACCGGTTCCCCAACCCAAGCCCCCTACACCTTACACTGCTTCAGCGTATAGACATCATGCCTGCGGTGCGCGAGGAGCGGCAGCTCCCGCCGGACCTTCTCGACGTAATCCATGTCAAGCTCCGCCAAAATCATGCCCGGGGCCGCCTCCAGCATCTCGATGACATCCCCCCACGGGGACACCGCCAGCGAATGGCCATAGGACACATACGGACCGTTCACATCCCTGGCAGGCGCTGCCCCGAGCACATAGGCCTGATTGTCCAGCGCCCGGTTCCTGAACAGAATTTCCCAATGCGCCGGCCCCGTCGTCATGTTGAACGCCGCCGGCACCACCAGAATCTTCGCGCCTTGGTCCACCATCATCCTGGCCAGCTCGGGGAACCGCAGGTCGTAGCAGATTGCCAGGCCGACGCGCCCGAACTCCGTCTCAAACACCGTGACCTGGGACCCGGCCGACAGAGTGTCAGATTCCTTAAACCGCTGCCCGCCCTCTATATCAATGTCAAACAGGTGCATTTTGCTGTGCTTCGCCACCTGACGGCCCCTGCGGTCGAACACAAAGGACGTGTTGTAGAGCTTCCCGTCCCGCGCCCGCTCCGGAATGGACCCGGCCACCAGCCAGATTCCCAGGCGCCCGGCCAGCTTCGAGAGAAACTGGTGGGTCTCGCCGCCCTCAGGCTCCGCATAAATGGGAAAGCTGTCGTTGGAATATGGGCAGTTGAACATCTCCGGCAGCACCACCAGGTCCGCCCCGGCCTCCGCCGCCTGAGCCGCATACCCCTCGGCCGTCTCCAGATTGGCGCGCTTGTCCGCGGTCACCGCCATTTGAACCAAAGCTGCTTTAAGTTTCACCATTAGCCCTCCAGTACTTGGATAAACGCCTTCATGTACGCCGGCAGGTCCATAGGCGCCCGGCTCGAAATCAGGTTGCCGTCCACGACCACTTCCTCGTTGACCCACTTGCAGCCCGCATTTTCCATGTCGTCCCGGATCGCTGGCGTCGACGTCGCCGTGCGCCCTTTCATAATCCCGGCGGATATGGTGACCCACCCCGCATGACAGATTATGCCGATGGGCTTCCCATCCTCATTCATCTCCCGCACAATCGCCTTCACCTTGTCATTGCGCCTCAGCTTGTCCGGCGCCCAGCCGCCCGGAATGAGCAGCCCCACGAACTCCGAACCGCTGATGTCGTCCCAGGAGACGTCACTTTTATACGGTACGCCATTCTTCCCTTTGAGACCGCGACCGCCTGCGTCCGAGGCCATCACCACATTATAACCCGCCTCGATCATCCGGTAGTATGGATACAGCAGCTCAAGATCCTCCGCGTAGTCATCCGTGAGAATCAGAATTTTGTCTCTTCCCATGTTCAAGCTCCTTTCGGTTGTCGCGTTCGGTTAGCCGACTCAACTGTGAGAGTAATTGCCTGTCTCAATTTTTACCCGATTTTTCTATTCTGAAAACAAACTGTTTCCCCCGAATCCGAATGCCGCTGTTTGCTGCGGTCCCATTCTGGGTAACGTTGTACTTATATTAATTAAGGACACTCTTGAATGACGTGAATGTTTTGCAAAGATAGCAGAGCAAAGAGAAGAGAAGAAAAGCAAAGAAAACAAAGACAAAGAAAAGGAGGGCCGATGGCCATGTCCGACCCCCAGCACCCCGCCTATATCCCAGGTCTGCGCAACCTCAAAACCGCCCTGGCAGTCCTGATCATCCTGATCCTCGCGAAGCTGATGGACTACCCTGCCCCCATGTACGCCGGCATTGCGGCAATCACCACCATGCAGGACAGCATTGCCCATTCCATTTCCTATGGCAAAATGCGGATTATGGCCACTTTGGTTGGCGGCCTCATGTCCGTCATCATTCTGTACGCCACGCGGCACATCCCGGTCGAAAGCATTTCCATCCTGCTGATCCCTCTGGGCATTGTGTTGACCATTTTGCTGTGCAACATCATCCGCTTCAAGGAAGCGTCAGGCCTCGCGACGGTGGTCTTCGTCATCATCATGATGCAGTATACCGGAGACCCCTATACCTATGCCATCATTCGAACGATTGAGACCATTGTTGGGATCGTCATAGCCGTGGTGATCAACCGCTGTGTCAAGCAGCCGGAAAGTCCGGAGCCTGCAGAACCCGCTTGATGGACACAAATGGTGTAATCTTACACTTAGCTCTGGCACCGGATTTAACTTGGTGACAGGCACTCAGTTCAACTTTGTACCAGAGCCTATCGTCCTCCCCTATGACGTCAAAGTCACCCTTTCCGCTAACAGCTTAAACCTAAAAGGACGGAGAAATGGATTCACTTTCCATTTCTCCGTCCTTTTTAAGCTTCTACTTCGCCATCAGCCAAACACCCACAGCCGCCGCGATCACCGCAAAGACATAAAAGAAGATCACAGTGCCCTGCTCGCCCAGCAGCTTCCGGAACAGTCTAATTTTGGCCATATTCCAGATCTTTTCGGGTTTTTTCGCGGCAATCCAAACCACCGCGACGCTATAAAGGATGAGAAATATACCTAAAAGTGCGAGTCCGTCCATTTAATAGACCTCCTTAAAAAGTTCAGTTCAGCCCACGCGCGATCCGCCTGCTGAGCAGTGCGAAGACCACCGCCGTGATCGCCAGCACAATCCCTGTGTTCCGCAGGACCACGCCCCAGGTCGCCTCCAGCAGCACAATTCGGTTCATGCTGTCAAACGCCCAGTAAAACGGCGACCAGTAAAGCAACGGATGCCACTTGTCAGCCAGGAAAATCGCGCCCATAATCGACGCTAAAATAGGCACAAACAGCACCTTCATGCTGGACGCCGCGCTGATCACGTTGTCGTTCATAACCCCAATCACAAAGCCAATCAGCACGCTGATCAACGCAATAGAAAATATCGCCACTGTGACCATGCCGTAGTTCAGCCCCTCAAACCCCAGGATCAGCAGCACCCCAAAAGCGTGAATCACCGGAATCACGACGCCCAAAAGCCCTTTTCCAATAACAAAAGCTTTCCGGCTCACCGGCGCCACGTTCATGGCCGACAGCGTATTGTCCTGCTTCTCCTCCACCAGGTTGATCAGGATCACCATGCCCCCGAAGACCGACATGAAGACCACCAGCACCGACGCCCCGAACTGCTTGAGCGGCGGCAGCTTCCAGCCGATGTCGGAGACGAGCGCGTCCATCGGCAGCTCAAGGTCCTGGTTGACATAAGCATCCAGCACCAGCTCAAAAATCTCGTCCATGCCCTCCTGCTCGTTGCCTTCCTTCACAATCTCAAAGCTCCCCTCGCCCGCCTGACGCAGGCCAAACACGTCGTCTGTGGCTCGGACCCTGCGTTCCAGGGCCTCCCCGTTCGCCTCCAGAACCTCCACTTTGCCGATGGTCTCAAGATATTCCACCACCGCCGGCTCTACACTCGGATCCACCGCCATCTGAAGCACATTGGCCCCCACGGACGGAATCAGCCCCCGCAGGATGAGCGCGCTGAGGAACGGCGCCAAAATGACATAAACAATGATATTATCCCTAAGACCACTCCGGACATCCCGTCCGGCGATCCTCAAAATTTTCCGAAGCATTACCCGTCACCTCCCCTTTGACCGAGTTCAGGACCAAGACCAAACCCAAATTCCAGTCCAAATCCAAGCTTATCCTCAAACCCGATCCCAAACTCAAACCGTCAGCGTCTTCTTGAACCGGTAGAGCGCCAGCATGAAAATCAAGGCCGCACCAGCCAAGAGCCCGCCCGCAGTCGCGTAGACGTAAGTCAGGTTCGGCTGCTGATACAGCAGCTCCCGGATCGACACTAGCATAGGATACGTCGGGATCATCCGGATGATGAGTGGGCTGAAGGACGGCATAAAATACGAAATCGTCGAAAACGCCAGCACAAAGACGACGACAAAAATGCTGCTCATGGCCTTCATCAGATCATCGTAAAAGCTGGTGAGCAGGAGCCCAATCGCCGTGCCAAACAGGTTGGCCGCCGCCATAAAAATCATGAGCGGCCCATAGTGGGCGGACCCGCGAGCTATAGCCAGCGTCACCAGAAGCGACGTCAGCATGCCCATGACCAGCATCATTCCCAGCTTGGCCAGCAGATAATCCGAAATCTTCGCGGGCGTCACCGTCAGCGCCTTGATTGTCCCCTCATCCTTGTCCATAAAAATGTAGGCCGCCACAATAAACAGCCCGGTAAAGGCGGAGTTCAGCACGAGAAATACCGGCAGCACCGTCAGCCGGTCAGACAGCTTCTCCCGCGCCCCACCGAGGGTCGTGATCGACACCTGATCCTCATAGTCAGGCATATAGGTCGTCAGGTCCCCAATAAAAGTCTGCTTCAGCAGTTCCACCAGCTTCGGGCTCTCGTAGCCCTGCAGCACGAAGTCATAGGTGATCCGCCCTTCCGCACTCCGGAACACATGGATCCCCGCGGCCTCCCGGTCCTCAAGCAGGGCGTTTTCAATTGCCTCACGGCTGTCCAGATAAATTAGGCGGTCGGCCTCAGCGCCCTCGTCAAAGAGTGTCCGCACCGAACTATACGCCGGCTCCTCCAGCTCAATCAGCGTGTAGATGTCGTGCTCCGTCGTGAAATTCTCCGGCAGCACAAACAGCATCACCAGAATGAAAATCACCGCCAGCGCGATTTCAATATAAATGTAGAAGGTCCGAAAGGACAGCTTCAAATCCTTCAAAAAAGTCGTCAGAAATTTCATAGCTTACACCAGCTTTCTTCCGGTGACCTTGATGAAAATCTCCTCCAGCGTCGCTTCCTTGGTGTGCATTGTCTCAATCTTTCTGGTAGCCAGCACCTCCTGAAGCGCCGCGACCTCCACCGGATCCACCAGGGAGAAGTGCCGCCTGACCAGATGGGCACCAGTACCGGTACCCCCGCCGATGGTCGCCCGACCCACAGTGCCGGTGCCGCTGCCATCGGCAGAATCACTGACAATGGGCTGTGCAGCCGCAATGGCCTGATTGGCCTTAACGGCCTCTTCCACATACTCCACCTCGACCAGCTTCTCGCCGTACTTGAGTTTGAGATTTCGCGGCGAATCGATCAGCCTGAGCTCCCCGTCCACAATGAACCCGACCCGGTCGCAAAGCTCATCCGCCAGAAACATGTTGTGGGTCGTCAGAAAAATCGTGGTGCCTCGCTCCTTCTTCTCCTTCACAATATCCTTGATCACGCTGGCGATGGCTGGGTCCAGCCCCGTCGTCGGCTCATCCAGGAACCACAGGATCGGCTGGTTGAGCATGCTGCGCACGAAGGTCAGCCGGTGCTTCATCCCCTTCGAAAACGTCGCCGCCTTCTTGGTCGCCACCTGCTCAAGCCCTACGAGGGTCAGCAGTTCCATAGGGTCCAGGGTTGGCACGTCGAACAGCTTCCTGTAGAACTCCAGGTTCTCCAGGGCCGTCAGCTTGCCGTAGACGTTGGACTGCTCAAAGGAAACCCCCAGCTTGTTGAACATCTCCCGCTTCGGATGGTGCATATCGTAGCCCGCCACCTGGACCTCCCCGGTCTTCAGAGGCAGCAGCCCCGTCAAAATGTTCTGCGTCGTGGATTTCCCGGCCCCGGACGGCCCCAGCAGCCCGAAGGATTCCCCCTCCGCGATCTCAAAGCTGATGTCCTTCACCGCGTACTTGTCGTCGTTGGTGTAAGAGTAGTAAAGCCCTTCCACTTTAACCATGTGTTTCACCTCCTGAAATTGCTGAACCCCTTAAGCCTTCCCAATCCCAAATCTCAAAAGATCCAAAAATTTGCCGATGGTCACCAAAACCCCATCATCATAAAAATAGTCGTCCTTCTTCGCAATGTGCTTCTGATAATACTCGCTGATCTCCACGTTGAGGGCGCTGATCAGGTGGGCGGTGAGCCCCAGATCGATGTCCGGCCGAATCTCCCCCCGCTCGATCCCCAAGATCAGCAGCTGCTCGAACACCTGGTTTGACTTGTCTATGTTGTCCTCGATGATCTCCTTGAACAGCGCGTGCGAAGGATCCGACCTCAAACGATTCCCTATGACCACAAAATCCGGATTATCCCTGGCAAAATTGAGTCCCGTCTCATACATTTCTCTGACGATGACAAAAAAATCATGGTCAAACGGATTTTTCATCACCGGCGTCAGGTACTCCATTTTTTTTGCGATGATCAGGGACATGATGTGTTTGTAGAGGTCCTTCTTGTCCTCGAAGTATTGGTAGAAGCTGCCCTTGGGTATCCCGCTCCCCTTGACGATCCGGTTCACGCTGGCGTTGTCGAAGCTGTATTCCACGAACTCCCGAATGGCAGCTTCTTCGATTTTAGCGCGTTTTTCCGGTGGCAGATTGAAAAAGGTCTCTTTTGGCATAGCTGCACCTCCTGCTAGCGAAATTTACTATCGATATGACCACTTAGTCATGTGACTTCTTGGTCATATTATACCTCTAATTCGGCGCGATAATCATTAAATAAGGATTAAGTTGCATTGGGGTCAGGTACGAAGTTGAACCTGGTACCTGGTTTAGATATGCATACTAGGTGCAGAAATATTTTAGAAACACATAGACATTATTTTGTTCATTATTGATTCGAGACAGTCCGCCCTCATCAGATTGAAGCTTGGGCCGGAAGGCTTCAAAGCAAAGCGGGTCAGATCCCGGCTGTCCACTATAAACAGCCGGGGTCTGACCCGCTACCTTTATTCCGACGTGCTCCAGAGCGACCGGCGCCTATTGCCTAGCTGCGCTTCCCTCTGGTCTTGGTCTGTTTGCTTTAGCGACCATCGGCAGACGCCTTGGTCTTGGTCTTGGTCTTGAACTTTATCCTCTTAGTTCCTGAGGCTGTGAATAGGCGCCGGAATACGGCCGCCGCGCTCCACGAAGAGCTTGGAGGAGGCTTTGTTCACCGGCATGATTGGCGCCCGGCCCAGCAGACCGCCGAACTCCACGTAGTCGCCCACGCCCTTGCCGTGCACCGGAATGACGCGCACTGCCGTAGTCTTGTTGTTGATCATGCCAATCGCCGCCTCGTCCGCGATGATGGCCGAAATCGTCTCCGCGGTCGTATCCCCCGGGATCGCGATCATATCGAGGCCCACCGAGCACACGCAGGTCATAGCTTCGAGTTTGTCCAAGGTCAAAATGCCTTTCTCAACTGCTTCAATCATGCCCTCGTCCTCGCTGACCGGGATGAACGCGCCGCTGAGTCCGCCCACGTGGGAAGACGCCATGGCGCCGCCTTTCTTGACCGCGTCGTTGAGCATCGCCAGTGCCGCCGTGGAACCGTGGGTCCCGCAAGTCTCCAGGCCCATCTCCTCGAGGATTCGGGCCACGCTGTCCCCAACCTCCGGCGTCGGCGCCAAAGACAGATCCACAATGCCATAGGAAACCCCAAGCCGCCGCGACGCCTCCCGGGCCACCAGCTCGCCCATGCGCGTCACCTTGAAGGCCGCCTTCTTGATGGTCTCAGCCACCTCGTCGAAGCTCTTGCCGCGCACCTCTTCCAGCGCGACCTTCACAACCCCCGGTCCACTGACGCCCACGTTGATGGTGCAGTCCGCCTCGCCCGGCCCGTGGAAGGCCCCCGCCATAAACGGATTGTCCTCCACCGCGTTGGAGAAGATGACCAGCTTCGCGCAAGCGATGCCATCTCGGTCCTTCGTCAGGCGCGCGCACTCCTTGACCACCTGACCCATCTCCCGAATGGCGTCCATGTTCATGCCTGCCCGGGTCGTCGCCACGTTCACCGAGCCACAGACGATCTCCGTCTCCGCCAGCGCCCTTGGCAGCGCCTGAATCAGGCGGATGTCGCCCTTTGTCATGCCCTTGTGGACCAGTGCCGAAAAGCCCCCTATGAAGTTGACCCCGACCGCCTTGCCCGCCCGGTCCAGCGCGTGGGCCAGCTCCAGCGTGACGTCCTCCTCGGAAGCCCCCGCCAGCATAGCGATTGGCGTCACCGAAATCCTCTTATGTATGATGGGAATCCCGAATTCCTTTTCGATCTCCTTCGCTACTGGAACCAGCCGCGCGGCGACCCTTGTGATCTTGTCGTAGATTTTCTGCGCCATGACGCTTCCGTTGCCATCGGCACAATCCAGGAGCGAAATGCCCATGGTCACGGTCCGGATGTCGAGTTTCTGTTCGTGGAACATTTCCTGGGTGTCCAGGATTTGCCGCATAGTTAACATAACATCCTCCTAAATCTGGTGCATAGCGGTGAAAACCTCTTCCCGCTTCACTCTGATCTGCATGCCCAGTTCGTTTTCGACTTCCTGCATCTTCGCCTGCAGCTCCTCAATGTTCGTGTTGAGTTTGCCAAGGTCCACGATCATGACCATGGTGAACAGCCCCTGCATGATGGTCTGGCTGATGTCGTCGATGTTGACTTCACGCTCGTACAGCGCCGTGGCGATCTTCGCGATGATCCCCGGCCGGTCTTTCCCAAGAACTGTAATCACTGCTTTCAATTGAATTGCCCCCATTTCCCTCAAACAGGTCAGGTGTGACGGTGACGGCGTTAGCGCCGGCGCTGGAATCCGTCCGGGTCCGAGAACCAGTACCAGTACCAGACCAAAACCAATACCTCTGCCGATGGTCACCCACCCACACCTTTTCTCCCACTCAAGTTTTCAGAATTTTTCACATTATAGCACAGAACAGAAGGGCATGAACAGCATTTTATTAACAATATTTAATTTATATTAACGATCGTTCGTAATAGTGTATGTTTTTGTATACAATAATACGGTAATTCGATATTATTCTGCGTATGCACGGCAGAAAATACAAACAATTAACGAGTGCCTGTCACCGGCTTCAACTGAGTGTCTGACACCAACTTCAACTGAGTGCCTGTCACCTACTTCAACTGAGTGTCTGACACCAACTTCAACTGAGTGTCTGACACCAACTTCATTTCGGTGCCAGAGCATGCGAAAACGACTTTCATTCTCGCGCTCCCCGTCCGACCACAATCCTCAGATCCTTATTCCCTAATCGCATTCTTCAGCGCCTTCACAAACGCGCCCACAGGCGCAGCCGCTCCGGTGCCGTGCTTCGCCACCAAATCCACCACGGCGCTGCCGACTATGACCCCTTCAGCATACTTCGCCAAAGCCTTCGCCTGCTCCGGTGTGGAAATACCAAAGCCCACCGCCGTTGGAACCGTCGCGTGCCTCTGAATCTCCCCAAAAAACGCGTCAAAATCCGTCGCGAACCCAGCCCGCGTCCCCGTCACCCCCAGGGAGGACACGCAGTACAGGAAGCCCTCGCTGTTCTGGGCAATGGCATGGATCCGGTCCCGGGACGTCGGCGCCACCAGACTGATCAGGTGAACCCTATGAGCCCTGGCCTCCCCGGAAATCTCCACCTGCTCCCCGTAAGGCAGATCCGGCACAATCACCCCGTCAATCCCCGCACGGGCGCAGGCCTCAAAAAACCGGTCCTTCCCATAATGCAGAATACAATTCAAATACATCATCAGAAGCAGCGGCGTCTCCGTCACTCCCCCAGACCTGAGCCGCGTCACCAGGTCAAAAATCCCCGGCAGAGTCGCCCCCGCCTCCAAAGCCCTGGCACTGGCAGCCTGAATGATCGGCCCCTCCGCCATGGGATCTGAAAACGGCACGCCCAGCTCCACCAAATCTGCGCCTTGAGCAATCATTTCCAGCACCAGCGCCTCCGTCGTCGCCATGTCCGGGTCGCCCGCCGTCACAAACGTGATCAGTGCCTTCTCCCTGCGATGTCTGAGCCCCTCAAAAGTCGCATCAATCCTATTCATGGATGTTTTCCCCCCTGTACTTCGCCACAGACTGCACGTCCTTGTCCCCGCGCCCGGACAGACAGATCACCAGAATCTCCTCCGGCCCCATCTCCGGCGCGATCTTCCTCGCCAGCGCCACCGCGTGGGCCGACTCAATGGCCGGAATGATCCCCTCCACCTTCGCCAGGTACTCAAAGGAATCCACCGCCTCCGCGTCCGTCACCGGCAAGTACTCCGCTCTGCCGATGGACGCCAAATAAGCATGCTCAGGCCCAATGCCCGGATAATCCAAACCGGCGGAGATGGAGTACACCGGCATGATTTGCCCGCCGTCATCCTGCAGAAACAGCGACTTCATCCCATGAAAAACCCCCGTCTCCCCCATGGTCACCGTAGCCGCGTTCATCCGCGTGTCGACGCCATGCCCCGCTGCCTCCGCGCCAACCAGCCGAACGCCCGGGGAATCGATAAAATCATAAAACGCCCCCATGGCATTGGACCCGCCGCCTACACAGGCTATGACGCAATCCGGCAGCCGCCCGGCTTCCACGGCAAGCTGCGCCCGGACCTCTTCACCAATAACTTTCTGGAAGTCCCGGACAATCATAGGAAACGGATGGGGCCCCATGACAGAGCCAATCATATAAAACGTAGTATCCGCCTCCCCGGCCCAGCAGCGGAACGCCTCGTTGACCGCGTCCTTCAGCGTCCCCGTACCGCTTGACACCCCAGTAACCTTGGTCCCCAGGAGCTTCATCCGGTAAACGTTGAGCTGCTGGCGCTCCATGTCCTCCACGCCCATGAACACCTCGCACTCCATGCCCAGGAGCGCCGCTGCCGTCGCCGCGGCAACCCCGTGCTGGCCTGCCCCTGTCTCAGCGATCAGCCTCTTCTTGCCCATCTTCTTAGCAAGGAGCGCCTGCCCCAGAACGTTGTTGATCTTGTGGGACCCCGTGTGGTTCAAGTCCTCCCGCTTCAGATAAATCTGCGCGCCCCCCAAGTCCTGGGTCATCTTGCGCGCCGGATACAGCATGGACGGCCGTCCCGCGTACCCTTCCAGCAGTGCCTTCAGCTCCGCCCTGAACTCCGGCTCCTGCGAAAACTTCGTGTACGCCGCCTCTAACTCAATCAACGCGTTCATCAGCGTCTCGGGGACATATTGCCCCCCAAACTCACCGTATCTTCCTGGCTTTGTCATGCTCTTTTCCCCCCGACTCGTTCTATAATTTCGATGATGTCTTCCATCTTTGAAAGATCCTTAAACCCATCCGTTTCAATGCCGCTGGACAAGTCGATCCCATAAGGCTCGACGGCATAAACCGCCTCTTCCAGGTTCCCGGCGTTCAACCCGCCTGCCAGAAAAAATGGCTTCGTGAGCTGTTCCTTGACACCGCGAATCATGTTCCAGTCCGCGACTACACCCGTACCCCCGGCCATGCCCGGTGTAAAGGCGTCCAGCAGCAGCCGGTCCACCTCCAGCCCGTCCGCTGCCAGCAGCACCGCCGCGTCTGTCGTCCTCACAGCCTTCCAAATCTCTGGAACTCTGCCGATGGTCCCAGTACCCACCCCCACCAGCGCGTCCTTCACAGCCCGAATTTCCTCTGGTCCTTCATCCCCATGCAGCTGCACAACATCCAGTTTCGCCAGCCGCACTGCCTCGAGGATTTCCTCCAAAGGCGCGTTCACAAACACGCCGACCCTCTTCATGCCTTCCGCCAGCCCCAATCCCAGCTGCCCCGCCAGTTCAGGACTCACCTGCCGCTTGCTCTTCGCGAAGACAAAGCCAATATAGTCCGGACGGGTCTGATTCGCGTATTCAATATCCTCAGGACGTCTAAGTCCGCAGAATTTTATTTTCATTGGATGTCAACTCACTTTCTAATGAGGGAAACTGGGGGTCGTTAGGCGTAAGCCGCTGACACCGAGTTTCAGAAACTGGGTGTCTGACACCGAGTTTCATCGACCCCCAGTTTCCTTCCTTTTTTTCCACGTTTTCTACTGCAGCCCCTTCAGTCCCTTAAGTGTCCCTTCGACGTCCTTGCTTCGCATCAAGGTCTCGCCGATCAGCACCGCGTCGGCGCCCCAGGACCGTACCGCCTCCATGTCTTTTGCATCCCGGATGCCGCTTTCTGAGATGCAGAGGCGGTCTTTAGGGACCATCGGCAGCAGTCTTTGGGTGGTGGAGAGCTCCACATTGAAGGTTTTGAGGTCCCGGTTGTTAATGCCAATCAGTTCGGCCCCGCAGTCAATGGCCCGCGTCATCTCCGCTTCGTCGTGGACCTCCACCAGGGCGTCCAGTCCAAGGGAGGCCGCCAGGGCCATAAAGGACCGGATCTCTTCGTCGCTGAGAATCGCGACAATCAGCAGAATCGCGTCAGCGCCAATCACACGGGCCTCGTAAATCTGGTAGTCGTCAAAGATGAAGTCCTTCCGGATGATGGGGAGGGACACCGCTTGGCGCACCTGCTTCAAATAGTCGGAGCCGCCCTGGAAATAGGCTTCCTCCGTCAGCACGGAAATGGCGCTGGCGCCGCTGCGCTCATAGGCTGCCGCGACCTCCGCCGGGTGGAAATCCGGCTGGATCAGGCCCTTGGATGGGGAGGCCTTTTTGACCTCCGCAATAATGGACAGGCCTTCCGCAGCCAAAGCCTTTGCGAAACCCTTGGTCGCCCGCTCAGGGGATGCGCTATCAGCGATCTCCAGAGCCATGCGCTTCATTTCCTCACGCCCGACCGCCGAGATCTCCTTGGCCAGCTGAATTTTGCGTTTTTCAACAATCTCATCCAATATCATGGTTGTCCTCCCTAAGTCCCTATAAACCTATTAAAGTTAGTACTATTAAGCTTTCCTGCCTACCGCGTTTCGCCGGACATCTATCTCCCATACTGCTGGGTCGTCTCCGCCAGTGCCTTCAGCTTCGCCAGAGCCCGCCCGCTGTCAATGGATTCTCGGGCTGCCGCTACGCCTGCCACAAAGCTGTCCACTTTACCGGAGGCCACCAGGGCCGCCGCCGCGTTCAGAAGCACAACATCCCGCTTTGGTCCCTGCATGCCGTTTAAAATATCCAGCGTGATCTTGGCATTCTCCTCAGGCGTTCCCCCTACCAGGTTCACGAGCTCTGTCGAAGTCAGCCCGACCTCTTCCGGGGTAATTTTGTAGGTGCGGGTCTGACCCCGCTTGATCTCACAAATCGTCGTCGCGCCTGTCAAAGTGACCTCATCGAGGCCGTCGGAGCCGTGTACCACGAGGGCACCCTGGACGCCCAGCTGAACTAAAACATTCGCCAGAACTTCTACCAGCTTTTCATCATAAACCCCAAGAAGCATGTAAGGGGCTCCCGCCGGATTGGACAGTGGTCCCAAAATATTGAAAACACTCCGCAGTCCCAGCTCCCGCCGCGGTGTCGCCGCATGGCGCATGGAGCCGTGGAAGGCCGGCGCAAACATAAAGGTCACACCGGTCTTCTCCAAACAGTCCAGGGCCTGTTCCGGCGTCAGATTGAGCCGGACCCCCAGCTGTTCCAGGACATCCGCGCTGCCGGAGCGACTGGAGACACTGCGGTTTCCGTGCTTGGCCACCGGCTGCCCGGCGCCCGCCACCACAAGAGCGGTCGTCGTCGAAATATTGAAGGTGTTGCTGAGGTCACCGCCGGTGCCCACAATATCCACTGCCGGCAAAGTAGTTTTAACTGTGGCCGCTTTGCTGATCATGGCTCTGGCAAAGCCCGTAATCTCATCCACGGATTCGCCCTTCATCCGCAGCGCCGTCATAAATGCCGCGATCTGGGCATCCGTTGCACCGCCATCCATGATGCAGCCCATGGCATTTTCTGCCTCAGAGGCACTCAGGGACTCGCCCTCCGCCACCGTCAGAAGATAGCGCTTCAGCGCCGACTTCTCTTCGCTGGACACCGGCATCTGGAGGACCTGGCTGGTGGCCTGCACCCCCGCCACTTTAGTGACAAACTTGTACAGCATGGACTTGCCATGTGGAGTCAGCACGGACTCCGGATGGAACTGCACTCCATAAACCGCCAGCGCTTCATTTTCCACTGCCATGATTTCACCCTTGGCGGTCTTAGCGGTCACTTTCAAGGTCTCGGGCAAAGACAAAGGATCCAGCACCAGCGAGTGATACCGTGCCACCTCCAGCTTTACCGGCAGCCCTTCAAAGAGCTTAGAGGACGGATCCACCTCAATCATGCTGGACTTCCCGTGGACCTGCTCTGAGGCGTGAACCACCCGGCCCCCAAAAGCCTCACCTATGGCCTGCAGTCCCAGGCAAACCCCCAGCATAGGAATCTTGCCGGCGAAATGTCGGATCGCTTCAATGGTGATCCCCGCGCTGGCCGGAAAGCCAGGCCCCGGCGACAGGATCAGGGCCTCAGGCCCTAAAGCTTCAATCTCCGCCAAAGTAATCTGGTCATTGCGTACCACTTTCAAGTCCGGATAAAACGACCCGATCTCCTGATACAGGTTATAAGTAAACGAATCGTAGTTGTCTATGATCAAGATCATTAGAGATCCCCCGCTTCCACAATAGCTTGAACGACTGCCTTCGCCTTGTTGACCGTCTCCTCATATTCTTTCTCCGGCACTGAGTCCGCCACAATCCCGGCCCCCGCCTGGACATAGGCCTTCCCGCCTGTAAACAGCGCCGTCCGAATGGCAATGCACGTATCCATGTCCCCATTCAGCGCCAGGTAGCCCGCCGTGCCGCCATAAATCCCCCGTCGGCTGCTTTCCAGGGAGTCTATGATTTCCATAGCCCTGACCTTGGGCGCCCCGGACAGCGTCCCCGCCGGCAGCACCGACTTCAGAACGTCCAGGCCGCTCAGGCCCGGCTTCAAATTGCCTTCCACGTCGCTCACCAGGTGCATGACCTTGGAGTACCGCTCCACCTTCATCAGCGTCGTTACTTCTACTGATCCAAAGGCGGCGACCCTGCCTACATCGTTTCGTCCCAGGTCCACCAGCATCATGTGCTCCGCCCGCTCCTTGGGATCGTTCAGCAGCTGCGCCTCCAGCTGAAGGTCCTCCGCCGCGTCGAGCCCCCGGCGGATCGTCCCGGCGATAGGCCGCGTCATGATCCGCTCGTCAGTCACACTGGCCAGTCGCTCGGGGGACGCCCCGGCAATCTCATAGGACGGAAACTTGAAGTAATACATGTAAGGCGACGGATTCTGCACCCGCAGCACCCGGTACACATCGAAGGCCGGCGGCGGGTTATCCACCTCAAACCGCTGAGACAGAACGATCTGGAACGCGTCCCCATCATAGATGTGATGTTGGGCCTTCCGAACCTTCTCCATAAACGCCTCCCGCGTCGTGTCGCTGGTGGCCTCGGCCTCGCGCTGACGGGGCTTCCTGCCATTACTGAACCTCTGACCTCCTGCTCTGCCGATGGCAGTCGAAAGTCCCTCCGACAAGTCCCGCAGCCTCTGAACCGCCGCTGCGTATTCTGCCTCGAAACCAGCGTCGCTCTTAGTTCTGGCATGAGTCATCAAAATGACCTTGTGCTTCAGGTGGTCGAAGGCGATGATCTCTTCAAAATACATCAGATGGATCTCAGGAAGTCCTATTGTGTCTTCAGGACCGGGGCCCAGGGTCGTTTCCACGTATCTTGCCGCGTCATATCCGAAGACGCCCACCAGGCCGCCCGTCAGCGGCGGGAGATGGAGGAGCTTGGGGCTGCGTCGCGTCGAAAGAAAGTCGCCTATGACGGTAAAAGGGTCGGTGATGCGACCATCGGCCACCCTCTGTCCGTTAATGGTCATGATCCCATCCCTGAGCAAAATCTCCGCCTCCGGGCAGCGGCCTATAAAGGAGTAGCGGCCCCACTGGGCCCCGTTTTCAACGCTTTCCAGCAGGAAGCAGTGGGTCGCGTCGTCCTTAATGGCATGGAACAGCTGGATGGGGGTCATCATGTCCGCCATCAGCTCAACGGCAACCGGTACAAGGTCATAGCCCTCTGAGATGCGCTTAGCCTTTTCGAGTTCTGGATAAATCATGGTTGTCACTCCTTGGGTATAGTCATTATGGTGGAAGCGAAGGGGTGGAAGATGGGTCGATAGGCCAAAGGCCGCTGAGTTATTGGAAGCGGGTGTCAGCGGCCAATGGCTTATTGACCCCGCCTTCCACAAGAAAACTCGGTGTCTGACACCAAGTTTCTTCTTGAGGTGTAACTCGGTGTCTGACACCAAGTTTCACCCAGATTTTCATACAAAAAAAGAGCCTATCCTCCCGGTTTGGGACGATAGACTCGTGGTGCCACCCAATTTTGAGAAATAGTGCTCTCCTTGTTTGAGATACAGCACATGGCGCTGCCGAGTCTTTTGCTGCGACGTCCGGCATCTGTGTTCAACCTGTGCGATATCCTGTCCCTATAACGCGAGACACGCGGCTATGGATACTTCAGCAGTCCGCCCCAGCTGGCCGATCCGGCCAAACCAGGCAAACGCGGTTCACCATGCTCCTCACAAACCCATTCGTACGCGGCGTCTGTGCCGGCATCCCACCACCGCCGGCTCTCTGTGACATTCGCTGATGCCTACTACTTACTTTTGCTTCAGGATCAAATATGGATAATCAATTTTTAGAATTATACTGCCGAGGCCGCCGCTTTGTCAAGGCCATCTTTTTTAGTCTTTTCAAATTTTTCATAATTTTTGTGAAAACGCGCCGCCAGTGCTTGGGCAGCCACGTCATACTCACCGGGATCCGCCCAAGTGAATCGCGGATTCAGAAGCTCAGACGGCACCCCCGGGCAAGCCTTGGGAATGCTGAGCCCAAAGAACGGCTCCGTCTCAAACGCCACCGAGTCCAGCTCGCCGTTCATGGCCGCGTTGACCATAGCCCTGGTATAGGCCAGCTTAATGCGGTCCCCGGTGCCATAGGCGCCGCCCACCCAACCGGTGTTGACCAGATACGCTTTGGTGCCATAGGTCTCCATGCGCTTTTTCAGCAGACCTGCATAAACCATGGGATCCCTCGGAAGGAACGGTTCCCCAAACCCTGTCGAAAAAGTCGCTTCCGGCTCCGTGATGCCCCGTTCTGTCCCCGCCAGCTTGCTCGTGTAGCCCGAGAGGAAGTGGTAGAGGGCCTGTTCCGTGGTCAGCCTTGAAATAGGCGGCATAACGCCAAAGGCGTCCGCCGTCAGGAACAAAATAGTTTTGGGATGTCCGCCCCTGCCGCTAGGCACAGCGCCTGGTATGAACTCCAGCGGATATGCCGCCCGGGTGTTCTCTGTCACCTGGTCTGTTGAAAAGTCGCTGATCCGCGTCAGCGGGTCCATGATGACGTTTTCCAGAACTGACCCAAAGCGCACGGCGTCGAAAATCTCCGGCTCCTTGTCTCGGGTCAGCCCTATACATTTCGCATAGCAGCCGCCTTCGAAGTTGAACACGCCGTCATCGCTCCAGCCGTGCTCGTCGTCTCCGATCAGCTGGCAGTGGGGATCCGCGGACAACGTCGTCTTACCTGTCCCCGACAGTCCAAAGAACAGCGTCGTGTCCCCCGCGTCATTGATGTTGGCAGAGCAGTGCATAGGAAAGACGCCGGCTTCCGGCAGCAGGTAGTTCATCACCGTAAAGACCGCCTTCTTCATTTCCCCCGCGTACCGCGTCCCGCCTATGATGACCGTCTTCTCCTTGAGATTCAGAATGACGAACGCTTCCGAGCGGGTCCTGTCCACGTTGGTGAACGCGTTGAAGCCAGGCACGCACAGCAGCGTGTACTCCGGCACATGGCTCTCCAGTTCCTCTGCCGATGGTCTCACAAACAGCTGCCGGGCAAACAGGTTCTGCCACGCATACTGGTTGATGACCGAAATGGGAATCCGGTGCTTCGGATCCGTTCCGCAGTAGCCCTGGAATATGTATAAGTCCCGGTCCTCAAGGTAGGCAGTCAGACGGTAATAAATCCGCCAGTACACATCCTCCGTCATGGGCTGGTTGATTTTGCCCCAGGAAATCTTGTCGTGCACATCGGGCGAATCCACAATAAACCGGTCCAGTGGCGAACGCCCCGTATATTTCCCCGTACGAATGGCCAGCGCCCCCGTGCTTGAGAGGACACCCTCCCTATTGATCAGCGCCTGCTCTACCAGCCTCGCTGGCGGCAGATTGTCAAATACATCCCCCACGTTGTAAATGGATAGGTTCTTTAAATATGCTGTATAATCCATATGTACCTTCCTTCTTGTGATGCCCTTCCAGAAGGGCCCAGTTCTCTCAACATGACTATATCAGGATTATTCCCTTTTAGACAATGCAAGAAACAAGGCATTTAACTGAAAACTCTAAAACAAAAAAGGAAATACCTGCCGATGGACGTGAAACCTTCAAAGTTCGAGAAAAACGGACGAATCCAAATCTTCCGGTTTCGTCCGCCCAATAGGCCTTTATTCGCCCGCCACCTCTAAGCCTGACATCCAGTTGCCATAGCGCTGAATTACTTCCTGGTCCAAGCCATATTTCGCGTCCAAACCTGATAGGAGCGCGTCGGCCTCCTGTCTGGCCGCTTCATTCAGTATGCCATCATGTTCCTCAAGGATCGACATAAAACTTTGAACAAGCTCTACCGTATAGGAGTTCTCAATCTGGCTGACGGACTTGAAGAAATCAACCGTGGCCTCTTCAATCCGATTGGTCTCATAGTTGAAGTTTGGAGTATTGTTCACCCCAAAGAACATCATGACCATGTGATCTCTGTAGCGCACAGCCAGATATTGCTCATACAGCGTACCTTGATAGTCTTCCAAAAGTTTCTCCATATGCCATGTTCTCGCACCCAGTACCTCCCGGTCCACAATTAGAGCAGCGTCTGACAGCATAGGCTCGAGGGCGTCAATGGCGAGCGTCTCAATCAGCTGCGACATTTCCGGTGTATTGCAGCCCCTGTATTTGGCAATTTCCGTGAAGTCCACGAGATAGAAAAGCATGCCCTCGGCACTGGCCACATAATAGCCCTGTGACTTTGCGTCCTCAACCATTGCTTTGATTTCCGGATCAGAGATTTCTTCAACGTGGCGATTCAACAGAACATAGTGATATTGATGAGCCTCGGCGGCCTTGAAAAAGCGCTCCAGCGCCCCTTCTGTGGCCATAAAGGGCTCGAGGGCCTTGTAATCCTCAAAGCTGTTTCGCCTCAATCCCGCGATGGCATAAGCGGTAAAACGGTCTGCCGCCTCTGGGGATAGTATTGTGATGCCCTTCACATAAGCACTGTAGATCTTCCGGCTGTCCGCGCCATTCTGAACTAACCTCTCCATGTCTTCAAGAATGGCCTTTTGATCCTCCTCTGGCGCTTCTTGACTTGTCACTTCCGTAGGAATCGCTTCAAGGTACCCGTTCAAGATGGCCAGATAACGCTTTTCTGTTTCAGAACCGGCCTCTGCCGATGGTTCCGGTTCCACCACCGTCACCCCACCGCCTGGTTCTGTTGGCATCTCCGTTTCAGGTTCTGCAGGACTGCAGCCTGCCAGCAACGCAATGGCAAATAGTATCAAGGTTCCCAACACCATGCAGCGATATCTCCATTGTATATTCATTTCCATCCTCTTCCTTTCCATCCTCTTCATTTCTTCCTTAATTCAGAACAATCATATGACTGACTGGTTTTCCCTGGTCCTGAGGCCCGCCATATTCAAAATCCACCAATAATCGGCTGCCATCCGGAGAGAGTTGAAGCTTGCCAATCCACATGTCCCTATAAGACGTGATATAACTGTCCGTTCCTGTCTCCAAATTCAACATGCCCAGGTCAGTCTTGACACCGTCTTGCCTGGCGGCGTACAGCAGTGTGTTCTTCTGAAGGTCAATAAAATCAAGAAGATAGGGGTTTGAAATCACTTTGATTTCCTCACCGGCTTCTGAAACTATGACCAGCTGAGAAGCCTGCTGATTGGAGGGTCTCTTTACGACGAGCAGCGCTGGAACATCAGGCAGCGCCCAAACCAGTTCAGGATCTTCTACAGGAAGTATTTCAAGAGACTGAGTCAATAAATCGCCCTTTATGAGTTGTTTTTCCTCACCAACATGCACAAAGCCATAGGTCTTGTCGCCCATCCGGGTGAAAGACGCGGCGTAAAAATATGGAAATCCTTGTGTAAGCTCAGCAGCGTTCAGTGTCAGATATTTAATCTGTGCGTTATCAATTTCCGCGAAGGCAAGTTGCTGCGACATGCTGTTCAGCGTGATCCAAGCCTGATTAGGTCCCGTCCACCTGAAATGCTGTTTAAACAAATAGGGATCCCAACTCAGGTCATTCGGCAGACTCAGACGTTCGTAGGTTTTCGTCTCACCACTGTCCAGGTCCAGCAGATTCAGCTTTGCGCTGTCGCGGCCTGTGCTGCTGGACACGTATACCAGTAAACTTCGGTCTGGGGAAAGGCTTCCGTCAAAATAAGTGCCCACGGTCTTGAAATATTTGCTGACTTCCAGTGTAGAAGAATCCAGAAAGACCAAGCCACGGTCCTCGCCAAACACGCTTTCAGAATACTTGTAAGCCAATATGGTTTGGTCATTCGCCCATCCTATGGCCTTATAACCCTTCAGGGAGATAATAGCAGACGCGATTCCCGAATCCGGCTTTACGGCTTCTGGATTTTCCGCGGCGATCCAGCCGGAATCCAGCCCCTCAACCGAACTTCGAGAATTTGGGGCCAGTTCGCAGGCGTTGAACTGCAGCGCCAAGACCATGATCGACGTTAATAGGACAATTGTTTTTCTTCGCATCAACGGCACCCCCCTCCTTCCGCTGTTCTTTAAATGAATTGTCTCATACTCCTGTTTCAAAACTTCAGCGAAAAGTTATCCAAGTTGTATCGAAATCCTTAAAATTCTATCACAATGCGACAGCCTTTAAGGTTGTTCTTCTGATGCTCCGGCAATCCGTCCTGAAGGACAATGTTTCCTCGCTGAAGTTCTACCAGGCGCTTGACCAGCGCAAGACCCAAGCCGGTTCCAGTTTCTTCGGTTTGTCCAACCCCATCATCCATGGCATAGGGCTCAAACAGACGGTCTCTAATCATTTCGGATATTCCTTCCCCGGTGTTTTCAATAACCAGCTGAATCTGTTCTCCAAAGGTCAGTGAAATCCAGATCTCACCCATTGTGACATTATACTTTATGGCATTGTCCAGAAGATTCACTAGCACCTGGCCCATCATTTCACGATCTGCATTTAAGAATCCAGGTTCCAGTGACAAGCGCCATTTCAAGCCAAACTTATCCGCTTTGATCCTGAGGCGCCCCACAATTTCTTCAATCAACTCTTTCAACTCAAAGGAATCAACCTTCAGTTCAAATTCATAATGTTCATACCTGCTAAATTCAAGGGCTCTTTCCACCATTTGGTTCAGTTTTTGAACCTCCAATCTGATCTGTCTCCGGACTCTTGCCTGGAGTGCCTCATCCTCCGGATACATTTCGATCAAATCGTTATTTGCATTGATCACAGACAGCGGTGTTTTGAATTCATGGGTTATGCTGCCATAAAAAGTCCGCTGAGAGGATTCCAGCGCCTTAAGCTTAACTACGGCTTTCGTTAATTGACCCTGCTCATCTTGAAGGCTTTTCAGCGCTGCGTCAATCGTTTGGGCCATTTGAACAATGCCTTGGCTGAGCTCGCCAAGTTCATCTTCCCTGAATAGTGGGGCTACCTCCGTATAATCCCCACCTTCAACCCTCTTAACAGCCGTTTTCAACATAGCAATGGCAGACGTCATCCGTCCAAAATACCATAGAGCCGCAAACAAACTGAATACAAACACACCGGTGCCAGTGATCAGGATCATGCGGGCCATCGTCTTATAAAATTCCAAATATTCGCTGTAGTAATACCGAAGTCTCAGCACACCTATAATTTCTTCCTGATGATAAAGTGGAGCCAGATAGTCCACATAAGCAAGTTCTGGGATACTGTCCTGATCTTGGATCCTGTAAAGAACCTGGCCGGCCCCCAGTGATTCAAGAAGTTCCGGCTCCAACCGATCTACGCCGTTGGTCGCTCTGCCATCCAGGGTATATAGGGTTGTCGAAAGCGAACGCGCCTGAGTCACCTGACGAATTAACTCCGGCGCAAGTCTGATCAGCGCTGCCTCATAGGTTTCTGAACTCTGTGACATCAACAGCGCCTGGTTCAACGAAAGGTTGACTTGCCTTGCCTTTCCCGCCATATCAGACTCCAGTTGAGCCATTTGAAAAGTATTGACAGCCCGCAGCGTCATTATGCCCAATACCGCCAAAGCCCCTGAAAGAAGCACCACAAGAAAAAGACTCGATTTGAACTTCAGCGAATGTCTGATGCCATATCGTTCTTCAAAGCTTTTCACGCCGCTCACCTGCCCATTTATAGCCAACCCGGTAAACTGTCTGAAGCGCTGCCTCACCAATTTGTCCAAGTTTTTTTCTTAATCGCTGCACATGCAGATCCACGGTCCTTTCTCCACCCTCATAATCCATGCCCCAAATCTGATCCAAAAGTGCTTCCCGACTGAACACCTGATTTTCATGACGCATCAGAAGAAAAAGCAGTTCAAATTCTTTGGGTGTCAGCTCAAGAACTTCTCCCTTAAGGATTGTCGTTCTATTCCGCTCATTGATCTCAACGCCCCAAGACAACAAGGTTTCTTGTTGTCCCTTATTCAGACGCCTGACCAGCGCTGCGGCCCTCGCAAGGACCTCCCTCATGTCAAAAGGCTTCGTGATATAATCGTCCGCGCCCAGCTCAAGTCCTATGACTTTATCGACAATATCATTTCTCGCAGTCAAAAGCATCACACCAAGATCATAAACACCTTGAATTTCTTTCAGGATCTCATATCCAGTCATTCTGGGCATAGAAATATCTAAAATCACAAGATCCGGCTTTTTTTCCATTATTATCTCTAAAGCTGCCTTGCCCTCATAAGCTGTCAGTACCAAATAACCTTCCCTCCTGAAAGCATAACTGAGAGAGTCTGCCAATTGCTTCTCGTCATCCGCGATCAAAACTTTTACAGCCATGTTCTGTCCCTCGTTTCTCAACCGTCTGAGTTTCTGATTTCACTATACCTCAAAATGTGGATTGATCTACATCTTATTTTGAAACATTCTTAAACGCGAAAAACACTGATTTCATCGTAATTTCTACTAAGAATCAGTGTTTTTTGTTAAGTTGCAAATAATAAATGTCATTGTATGCGCTTTTATTTATGGTAGGGCTCATTTCTCAAAATCCGCATCGCCCTATACACCTGCTCCAGCAGGATCACCCGCATCAACTGATGGGGAAAGGTCATTTTCGAAAAGGACAGCTTGAAGTCTGCCCGGTCCAGGATACTGTCCGCAAGCCCAAGTGAGCCGCCTATAATAAACGCCACATGGCTGTCCCCCTGAAGTCCAAGCCCGGCCAACTTTTCTGCCAGCCCTTCACTGCTCAGCATCGTTCCCTCAATGGCGAGGGGGATGACATAGGTGCCGGAAGGCAGTTTTGCCAGAATTCGCTGGGCTTCCTTATCTAGAATTTGCGCCTTCTCCCGCTCGGAAGTTTGGTCGGGGGTCTTTTCATCGGCTACCTCTATCACTTCAAGCTTTACATATTTCGAAAGGCGCTTCGAATATTCCGAAAGCGCCTCTGTATAAAACTTTTCTTTTATTTTGCCAACGGCAATCAATGTGATTCTCAAGACTCTACCTCCATGCTGCTAAAGTGACGCACCAGCAGTCCCGCATCTGCGGACTGCTTTCGCTCCTCAGCGCTATCTCCCTATGCTGTAAACGCGGCCGACACGGTCCCTGTAGCTCAGATCGAGACACACGTCCGTTCCCACATGAATGTGGTTTTCCCTCAACACACCGCTGACAGTTTCAAAGGCGAGCTCCGGAAAATTGTTTTCTTTGCTGAGGTGGCCCAGCAGGATATTTTGAACCCGTCCGCCCTGAACGGCCAAAGTGGCAATCTCACCGGCGTTGTCGTTGGAGAGGTGGCCAATTTCAGACAGGATTCTGCGCTTCAGATAATAAGGGTAGGAGCCCATCTTGAGCATCTCAATGTCGTGGTTGGATTCCAGCATCAAAAAATCGACCTGAAGCAGCTCCTGAAGGATCTCCTCCGTCACGGTACCCAGGTCTGTTGCCACAGCCAGTCGGGAAATGCCGTCAGAAAAGCGGTAGGCAACGGGATCCGCAGCGTCATGGGAAACCGCTATGGATTTGACTTCAAGGTCGCCAATTGAGAATGGCACCCCATTCTGGATGATCTTGACCCGCTCCGGGTCCACTTTGCCTATTTTGGGCATCATGGCGTCCCAGGTGCTTTGGTTGGCATAGACGTCGAGATTATAGCGCCGCATCAGCACGCCGACGCCTTGTATATGGTCACTGTGCTCGTGGGTCACAAGAATGCCGCTCAGTGTCGAAATATCTTCTGAAATGCTGTCTATGGCGTTTTTTATATATTTACCGCTGAGACCCGCGTCCAAGAGCACCCGGCTTGTGTTCGCCGCTATGAACTGACAGTTGCCGCTGCTGCCGCTGGCCAGGGAGCAAAATTTTAAACTCATTGGGACAACCCCTTAATGACATGATATCCATTATACCTCAAAATGACCTCGTGGGGAAAGAATATGTCGTTATGTTAACTTATTCCACCGCTTCCACGAAGATGACGCGCCCGTCGGACAGCCGCATCCGCCAGTAAGGCGACGCCTCGCCGGAGGTGATGTCGCTGGTCAAGGATCCGGTCTCAAGCTGATATCCCAATTCGATGGAATCGATTTTTACAGAAGGATCCGGTCCCGTACTGGTCGCAGCGATTTCCTCTGCGGCCATAAACAAGGCTTTTGACGGCTGTATGACTTTGTGAACGTTCTCCTGGGGTTGTGGCTCATTAAACCATCGGCGCTCAAAGGAAACCACTTTGTTGCCGGTCAGGCGAATGCGCATAAAGGCCTCCTCCAGAAAGTAGCTGCCATATTTCTGGCGCCATTCCAGGATGACGTGATCAGGTTCAACACTGAGATCCCAGCGCTGACGGTCAGCCTGGTCAAAGCCGTGAGCGGCAAGAAACGCTTCGCCAGCCTGCCACGCCTCTTCGTCTTCAAGGGGATCAGAGACCAGCCACTGATCTATGGGAAGCTCGAAACGGATTTCACGCTCCAGAGCGACGACCAGGAGTGCGCCGTCACGTCCGACAAACAAGCCGTTGATCTCCTCGTAACCTCCTGTGAGAAGCTTGTCAGCGAGCTGAGCCGCTTCAATTTCATTGTACTCGAGGTCAATTGCCCTGATGTTCAGCGGAATCGAGGGAATAATTGCATTGATGCCTATCCCACGTCCATTTAGAAGTGCTATGACTGATGGCAGCAGCGGATCCTGAGTACTGTCTCTTTGGATCAGCTTATCCAGCCCGCCAGTCATTGCAAATAAAGCAATGTTAGTCAGGATCAGCGCAAATATTAGAATGTTTTTCGATTTTTTCCAGTCCATAATTACTTCACCGCCTGTGTCGGAACGCGCTGAAGCAGCTCGCCGGTGTATAGGTCAAAATAATAGTGGTTGCCGCCAATCCCCAAGTGCCATGCAGGTAAATACGTGAGCACATTATTGTCACGGGAGAGGAAATAAATGAGCTCGTATTCTGTGATGTCATGCAAAATCTGATAGACAAAGCCAAAGTCATCTTTTGATGCTGCCGCTTCAGGATTCAGCGTCAGATAGTCTTCCAAAATAAGGTCAAACTGGCTTTCGATCAGTCTATCCAAACTGAGGATCTGATTTGAAGGCGCTGCTGCTGGCAAAAGACGCTGGATGTCCTTGTAGCTCTTCATCAGGTAGGTCACCTGGTCGTTTGTAATTTCAACGGTCGCCGTATATGGCATCTCACGATTCGACAAGTCTGTTGGGAGGCCCTGATGACGATGGCTGAAATGAAAAGTCTTGACTCTGACTCCCGGCGCGTCCTCTGTTTCAGTAAAATATTTGAGATAGAAGCCTTCAGGAAACTCACCATATTTTCTGAGCTCAGCAACCGCTTTTGTCAGACTATCTTTGAAACTCAGGATTTCATCAGAGGTACTTCCACCCCGGAAGCGCTCTTGATATTCCAGACGCCCTTGAGCGCCAAATCTGAGCGCCCGATCTCCGTAGCCGTAAAGATAAACCACTGATCCGTCTACTTCCCGAACGCGCTTGACGAAGTCAAATCGCGCCCCAAAGGCAATGTCAGCATAATAGCGCTCTTGCTCCTCACTGAGGGTTTCCAGGCTGAATTCGTTCTGGACACGCACCTTTTCAAAGGTTGGCATGGCGACAATGGGTTCAATAATGTGATTTTCTCTGTACACTTGATCAGGCTTTTCCAAAATGGTCCTGAGTGAAAAAGTGTCTTCGATCCGCTTATATTCAACCGTCATTTCGTCCTGTTCAATTTCTGTCAGAAGCGCGGCTAACACCTCACTCTGTGGACTTTCAGCACCACTGGCGCTGCCGGTGCTGTAGCTGAAACTGACAAATCTCGCTTCTGATCGATTCCCCAAAAAGACGCTGCCTGGCTCAGCAGTAGGAATAATGATCACATCGAACGCTGCAGTGCCAAGAAGATCACGAGACACATCAGAGCCAGCGGCGACAAGAATCTGGTCCATTGTCATGGCAAAAGGCAGCTTTAATGTCACGCTGCGCTGAGTCACAGCTTCGTCCCAGAGGGCCTGATCTGCCTCGGTGTAATCAGAAGTTTCAAGGGCACCGCGAATAAGCCCCTTGGCGCTTGACCAGAGGCTGTTTTTCAGACCGGTATCGAAGTGCCCTGAATACAAGCCACCCCCAAAGCTGACCTGATAGCCTTGGGGGTTTAAAAGGTCTTCGATATTCACACTCACCTGAACGTTTCCGCCAGCGGAACCGGCCCGAGCACTTATGGAACTGGTGTCCAGCAGGAATTGTCCCGCCAGATAGGCGCAGATGGCGAACAGCACCATCAGTATTGCGGATTTCGCTTTTTCCAGAAGCATCCGAGACCCTCCATAGTTTCTCAGCTGACTTGATGCACTAAACATTTCCATGTAAAATCGACAACCCCACGTCTGCTCTGAGCGTGGGGTCATAGGCTTATTGCGACAAACTGCTCTTGATGACATTATAGGCATTGTTCGGAAGATCCTGAGCGGAATCCATGGCGCGAACAGTGATGCGCTCCACTTTGATGGTCCGGTTCACATCATTGCGTCTGAAGTTAATCAGATAGGTTCCAATGGCCGGCTTCTCGAGGGTCACTCTAAAGGTCGGAATGGCGCCTACTTTGACATCCTGCCAGCTATAGACCGTCACTTGGGCAATCCTTCTGAACTGATACGCCGCTGCATCATATTCAATCATGATGGCGCTCAAATCACGGGATGCCTTGTTGCGGCGCTCCACAAGGAGGTCCATTTCGTATTGGCTGATGAATCCGGTCTTCATTTTAATCTCTTCCTGAACCCGGTTAAGATCAAACTCAGCGCGTATTCGCTTTTCGTAAGCATTTACAAAAGCATCGATCACCTGACCGCGATAGACCGTAGTTCTGTATTCATTCGCGAAACTGTCAGCCAGCTTGACAGGCCTCAACTTTTCAAGGTTTCTAACGATGTCATAGCCATCCCAGCGCACTATACTCATAGACACATCAATATCTTTGAGCAGGCGCACTGAAAGAAACAGATTGTCCCGAATGAAGACCTCGTTGCTGATGCCATATTTAGGTTCCAGAATTTCGATCGATCCCGCCATTTCACGATCTGTTACAGCAGTGGCATATCCAGGGACGCCGGCAAACGCAGCCAGCAGAACAAATACCGCTGCCGCCCTGACCAATGCCATACCCCGTGACCTGATCGCTGTAAGGATCAGCGGAAGAACACGCATGCTCATAATTTTCACCTCAATGCGAAGCATTTCTCCAGAAAGAAGTCCACCTTTAGGATTTTCATGCACTTAAAAAATCACCGGCGCACTTCGACACTTTCAACTTGGATAAATTCATTATAACGCACGCATGTTACAGTTCCATTACATCAGTTTTAAGAACTCTTTACACAATTTAGACGTTACCAGCAAACTGTCCTCGTTTTCACCATGTTTAGCGCTAATCAGCTTATTTATAAAACAGTTTATGCCGATGGTGCCACAACCGGCAACCGAATCGTCACAGTCGTCCCAATATCGACCGTCGATTCAATGGCAATACTGCCTCCGTGTGCTTCCACAAACTGCTGGGCGATTGAAAGTCCGAGTCCCGTGCCGCCGAGCGCTCTCGATCTGGCTTTATCCACTCTGTAAAATCTCTCAAATATTCTCGACAAGTCTTTCTCCGGGATCCCCATGCCGTTGTCGCAAACTCGCAAAACAAGTTCCTTAGGCAGTTTTGAGGCAAAAATGGTGATCTTGCCCTCCTCCGGTGTATATTTGACCGCATTGCCAATGACATTGATCAACACCTGCTCCATGCGGTCATAATCAAAGGTTGAAACCATGGACTCTTCCTGGGCATTGATTTTGATCCACTGCCTTTTCGGCTTATATGCCGTTTCGAGTTTTTTGATACTTTGACGAATCAAATGCAGCATGTCGTGCTCTTCCAAATGAAGGTTGGCTGTCCTGGCGTCAAAATTAGACAGCTGAAGCAAGTCCCTGACCAGACGCGCCATGCGGTCCGCTTCACCATCAATAACACCGAGAAATTGCTGTACCGTTTCCGGGTCGTCAATGCCTCCGTCCAGGAGTGTTTCGGTATAAGACTTGATGCTCGTGAGGGGCGTCTTCAGCTCGTGGGACACATTTGCCACAAAGTCCCGCCTCATGCGGTCGAGTTTCTCCTGCTCCGTGACGTCCTGAAGCACGAAGACAAACCCGGATTTTATGCCCCTGACATTTTCAAACGGCGCGTAGTTAACCCTTAAGGTGGATCCTTTGTAATCTATGATCCTGCTGCCGGACCAGCGTGTTCCATCTTCCACAATCTGGTTCATAGTCAGATTCGGGTCTATTTCCTTTAAAATCTGATCGATCCGCTCAGCTCGAAACGGTAATTCCAACATCTCCAGGGCTTTCGGATTTAAATGGATGATATCTCCGTCCCGATCCACTGCAACCAGGCCATCATCCATATAATGAAGAATGGCTTCGAGTTTGCTCTTTTCCCGGGAGATTTCGTCCATGCTGGTTTTTAATTCACTGGTCAAAACGTTGAACATCTCGGCGAGTTTCCCTATTTCGTCATTAGATTTTACATCCACCTTCTGGTCAAAATCACCTGCAGCCATTTTGGCTGCCTTTTCAGTCACATCGTTGATAGGCTCCGTAATCGTACGCGCGATCATAAAGCCCAGGAGAATAGTGATCCCGAGGGCCGCCAGTGTCGCGCGGACTATAGTCGCCTTGGATTCCGAAAGGCTCTTGTAGACATCTGTCAGGTCATACCTGATATAGAGGAGCCCGACGACCGTCTGTCCCCCATCCAGAATGGGTTCTACACGGTCCATGGTCCTGATCAGGTAACCTTCATCTTCTATAGTGATGCTTTTCTCAGAGGTCTTTCCGTTAAGACCTTCCACCAGCAACTCAAAATCCAAAAATTCCTCGGCACTTCTGCCAACATTCTGCGTACTGGTTGCCGCAATTTTATAGTCTGAGCCATTGATTATGAAAATCTCTTCCCTAAAGCCCAATTCACTCTGGTTTTGAATAATCGTTCTGATTTCGGCACTGTCAAAACCCTGATCCACATAGCGCTCAATTTGAGGCTTGATCAGTTCCGTCAGATTCAACAGGCGCCTTGAAACATCATCCATGTGATAGCGCTCAAAGGATTCAACAATAATGACACCCGCTATGATCATACCAATAAAAACCAACATAAAATAAATGGTGGTAAACTTCCAACGTATGCTTTTGAACATAAGCTCTAAAACCTTTTAAAATAGTAACCGACACCGCGCTTGGTCAAAATATATTTTGGATTGCTGGAATCATCTTCAACTTTTTCTCTCAAACGGCGCACAGTAACGTCCACTGTACGGATGTCGCCAAAGTATTCATAACCCCAAACATCCTTCAGCAGCTGCTCACGGGTGAAAATCTGATTATCTTGAGTTGCCAGAAATTTCAGGAGCTCAAACTCACGCAGCGTCAGCTCAATAACCGTGGATCTCTTGGTCACTTCATAGCGTTCGAAGTCAATTTTCAATTCGCCGGCTTCAAGCATTTGATTCTGAACAGATGCCCCCGGAAAGTCCGCCCCTGCAGGCTCTGTTCGTCTCAGATTGGCTTTGACTCGCGCGATCAACTCTCTCATGCCAAACGGCTTGGTGATGTAATCATCCGCGCCAAGCTCAAGCCCAAGTACCTTGTCGACCTCTTCCTCTTTTGCGGTCAGCATGATCACGGGGACTTGGCTGCCCTCTCTGATTTTCTTCAAGACCTGAAAACCATCCAGCCGCGGGAGCATAACATCCAGAAGCACTAAATCCGGCTGCTCTGCTTTCATTTGCTGCAGCGCTTCTTCACCATCAAAGGCGGTAATAATGTGATAACCCTCCTTGGTCAGGTTAAAACGTATGATATCCGAAATCGGTTTTTCGTCGTCTACAACTAGCACTTTGCGTGGATTCATTGGTGCCACCCCGTTTCTCTAGGATTAATATCATTCTAACGTACAAATGTTCAATTGTCCACAAGGCCAAAAAAATGGATCTAGGTAGGGATGTTGTCGAAGAATATAGTTTCTCCAGCCCCTATCCTCGCAGTTGATCACCTGCTTTCCTAAATCCCTGTACTAGTACAACGTTCTTGAAATATCTATGCAAAAGAACGTAAAACCTGCTGGCAAAATTCAGGCTTATAATTCATTTTTTATTGCACAGTTATTTCCGGAATGTACTACTAGTCACATTCAGTGACCTAAAAAACAAAGCTTCAGGAAATGTGGCTTCCTGAAGCTTTATATACTCTAATTCATTTTAATGTAATTCAACGGATTCTTAGGCACGCCATTAATTCTGACTTCAAAATGAAGGTGCGGACCTGTACTGCTTCCGGAATTGCCGCTAAGCGCGATTTGCTGGCCTTTGTATACCTTGTCGCCCTTTTTTACCTGGAGCTTGGAGTTATGCGCATACACGGTGACTACGCCGTCTCCGTGACTTATGCGAATCGTATAGCCGTAGCCGCCGTCATAACCGGAAAAGGTGACCGTTCCACCATCCGCAGCCTTAATAGCTGTACCAGTAGACAACCCTATATCAATCCCGTTATGTCTTCTGCCCCAACGGGTACCAAATGGTGAGGTGACAGTGCCGCGGGATACAGGTTTAGCCAATACGCCGGATCCCACGGTTGCTGGTCTGGCTTTGGTGCCCTTGACAACGACTTTTGTCGTAGGTTCTGCTATAACTTTTTCGCTGAGAATTTCTCTGTTCACTTCAATGCCATTTTCTCTGACGACATTGGCAACCACTTCCCGTTCACCGTTTGAACCGGAAGTAGTCACTTTGTTGGTCCCCTTATATGTAGAGGCGTCTTCTTTAACCACTGTCTCAAATGGAATCTGCTCTTTATAGACAGCTTTCTCCACCGTACAAACTGTAACGAGTGAAGCCGGTACCATCAAACTGACTTTTTCGCCAATCTGAAGTTTCTCAGGTGTAATACCTGGATTAGCCTTTTCAAGATCCTCAACTGAGATCTGATACTTTTGTGAAATTGTCCAGAAGTTCTCGCCCGATTCGACGACGTGGATCTTTTCCTGGTCAGTGCCCTTCATAATGTACTCAACGGATCTTTCAGGAACGCTGAATGCCTTAAACAAACCCGCTTCTTTTCTTGTTGCAGCAACTTCGACTGTCTCTTTGAAGTAGGCTTCAATAATGTCTTTATCCGCAGTGAAGTTCGACATTAAGGTATCGATTACGTTTTGAGCTTCACTTTCTGAATTAAAAAAACCATACTCAACGCCGTCAATTTTAACCGCATAGCCCTCAAGAGCAGGCGCATCAAAAGAAGCAGCGTCCTCTACGAGTTCTGCAATATCCGAAGTCGCTTTTTTCGCGCCCTCTGGAATCAGAGGCATTTTTTCTGCAATACCGGCTTCGGAAAAAGTCGATGCCAGCATGATTTGATTTGGTGATTGAACTTCAACGGATTGAAGGTCACTTGACTGAACTGATGAAAATGAACCGGCTTCCAGCGTAAATACGCTCGAAACAGCGACAGCAAGCATAGCCGCGACCACAGACGTGGCATATCGGTTGCGCTTGAAGAAATCGACATGTTTATGAGTATCGAAATCTGCAGGGGTAATAACAGAGCTGTCAAGTTTTTTCAAGGTTTTGCCCGATGCTCGGCGCAGCATAGCTTCGCCTGATTCAAGACCCTTTGCAATCCTTTTCTGGATCTGTTTAAGCTGCATAATTCTCTCCTGTGTTCTTTAGATTTTGTTACAACAGAAATCAGAATTTAATGATTTCTTAATAAATCCTCAATCAGTATACCATAAAAATCGTTTCCAAACTAATTACAAAATCAAATTTCTTTTGTGATATAATAAAAATGCTCGAATTCAAAAAAGAACGTTGTATTTTCAATAGAAAGCAGGGAATGCCATGGGGTTCCATCTACAAGAAGAAAAGGTTGATTTTGGTACAACTTCCATAGAAAATATATTTATTAACGACTTTATGCCAATGGCTAATGGAACTTTTGTTAAAGTTTACCTTTTGGGATACAAATTGGCACGAGATGCAAATTTAAGTATAAAAAGCGATCACCGTTCCATTTCCCGCCATTTAAACATACCATTGGAAGATGTATTGTCGGCTTGGGATTTTTGGGAAAAGAAGAAAATCATTGTAAAGCATTCAAAAGATGAAGCCCAAGGGAGCTCCAATGATTATGATGTTGAATTTTTATCTCTGAGACAACTCTACCTAGACAATAATTTCTCTCCAAAAAATTTGGACCCGGATCATTCCAAGCCTTCTTCAGGTGATTTGATCGACTCTATGAAAAATGCCGAGATTAGAGATATGTTTTATAGCATTGACCAGATCATGAGGCGGCAGCTCACGCCAAATGAACGCTCCGAGGTCTTGAGCTGGGTGTTTGAATTCAACCTGTCACCTGAGCTGATTATCAAAGCTTTCCTATACTCTGTAGAGCAAAAAAACGTAAAGAACGTCAATTATGTCGGTGCCGTCCTGCGCAGTTGGTATGACCAGGGTGTTCTGAGCCCGGAGGAAGCTGAGGAACTCATGAAATCAAGCGGTAAGGCATACACCGCTTACAGAAAGATTTACAGGCTGCTGGGATACAGCAACAGGACAGTATCCGGCGGAGACCGCGAAATTATTGACCGTTGGATTGACAGAGATCAGCTGGATCTTGATTTTTTGTGTGAAGTCATCAAGGAAGCCAGCAAAAGAACCTCGAACGCCAATATGAATTATATGGATACAGTCGTGAAAAACCTTATCGAAAATAAGATTGATACCGTTGAGAAATATAAAAACTACATGGCGGAACGCGCCTCTGCAAAGGCCTCCAATGCTGAGTCGCAGAGCACTTCAAAGTCAAGGGAGCCCGTGAAAACCGGTTCCAAAAACCGTTTCCACGAGTTTGAGCCAAAGAGAGATGACTATTCTCCGGAGGATCTCGAAAAGCTATTGCGGTCTAAAAAGTAGCACAATAATCATAATTAAAAGGGGGATCGGATCTGGAGCAGCGCCTCAGCAAGCCTGTTTGCCGGACACATCATATGAAAAATCGCATCCGCGACATCCAAAGCGCTTACCAAATGCGCCGTGATCGTGCCAGATACGATCAGGAACGGCGAAAAAATGAAATTTATGATAGAGTTCCACAAATTCGTGCCATTGATGAGGAGATTTCCAGAACCGGCTTAAAACTCTCAAAGCTAGTCCTTTACGGCCAAGTTGATCCTGAGAAAGCTGTTAAAGACCTGGAAGAAGCCATGAAGAAACTAAAGAACGAGCGGGCCTTTCTCATGACTGAGCACAATTTTCCTCTCGATTATGCGGAACTGCATTATACCTGTCCTCTTTGCTCAGATACCGGGCATCTCCCGGATGGGCGTCTTTGCAAATGCTACCGCCAACAGCTCATAGAGTACGCATATGATATGTCCAATTTGAAAGGCGTTCTGAGCCGCGAGAATTTTTCAACTTTTGATATGTCATTGTTCAGTGATGAGCCTTTTAAAAGCGAAGCCCTAACACCACGGTCGAATATGAACGAGATCCTCTCCATAAGCGAGGGTTTTGTCCACGAGTTTGGGAACAGATACGACAATCTTCTGTTCTACGGCGCTACTGGCCTGGGAAAAACCTTTCTGTGCCATGCAATCGCTAAATCGCTTCTGGACAAGGGACACACTGTGATTTACCAGACGGCGTTTGGTTTAATCAAACTGCTTGAAAAGTATACCTTCAGCGAAACCGGCCGTTCTGAAGCAGCGGAAGCCTATCAGATGCTCTTTGAGTCTGATCTTCTGATTATTGATGATCTGGGCACGGAAATGGTGAATACCTTTACAAATACCGAGATTTTCAACCTCATCAATACGCGCCTGCTCAGACAGAAGCCTATGATTCTCTCCACCAACCTAACGCCGGTTCAACTACGAGAAACCTATAGTGAGCGCGTCGCTTCCAGGCTGTTCGGTGAATTTCGCTTTCTCTACTTCTACGGAAAAGATCTCCGCTGGGAAGTCTGATAGAATAGTGCCATATAAACGCTAAAAGGGAAGTTGGTATAATCACCAACTTCCCTTTTCCATTTTATTTCATTCAATTTATGCCCTGTAAATAGTCCCACGCACAATAGTCTGATCGCGCTTTGGACCCACTGACACGATCTTTACCGGAATACCCATGAGTGCTTCTATGCGCTCAATGTAGCGCTTTGCGTTAACCGGCAGCGCGTCATAAGACGTAACGGTGCTCAGATCCTCCTGCCAGCCCTCAAAGACCTCATAGACAGGCTCACAGACTTCAAGCACGGAAAGCTTCGCCGGATACTCCGTGAGAATCTCATCCTTGTAACGGTATCCCGTACAGATCTTGATTTCCTCAAATCCACCGAGGACGTCGAGCAGCATCAGCGCTACAGAGGTCATACCATTAATGCGCGCAGAATACCGAAGCACTACCGCGTCCAGCCAGCCGCAGCGTCTTGCCCGGCCGGTGGTCGTACCAAACTCATTGCCTTTGATACGGATCGCGTTACCTACTTCGTCATCCAGTTCAGTGACGAATGGCCCCATTCCGACTCGGGTCGTGTAGGCTTTGGCAATACCCAATACTTCCTCAATCTGGTTTGGTCCTATGCCGCAGCCTACAGCAAAACCACCTGAAACCGGATGGGAACTTGTAACATACGGATACGTACCGTAATCCACGTCCAGCATGGTCCCTTGAGCACCTTCCAACAGCACCTTTTTGCCTTCCGTAACAGCATTGTGAACGAGAATCCCCGTATCTGCAACAAAAGGAAGCACCTGCGCCGCAAAGACTTTGTAATCTGCCACAATAGCGTCCTCAGAAAGCGGTGAACCGCCGTAAAGTTTGACAATGATGTCATTCTTTCTGCGAATGTTGCTTCGGAGGTGGGCTTCAAAGCGGTCCCAGTCTTCCATGTCACCGACTCGAAGTCCAATTCTTTCAACTTTGTCCATATAGCATGGACCAATGCCTTTTTTAGTCGTGCCAATTTTCATGTCGCCCAGCGCGTCTTCCGAAAGGCGGTCGAGTTCTTTATGGTATGGGAATATGAGATGCGCGCGCTCACTGACCTTGATCTTGTCCGTGGCAACGCCGTCTTTTTTAAGTCCCTCAATTTCCTTCAAAAATCCCTCTGGATCAAAAACGACGCCGTTGCCTATCAGATTCAGGGCATCCGGATTGAGAACGCCTGAAGGGATCAGGTGGAGAGCGTACTTTTTATCACCTACAACTACAGTATGGCCGGCATTATTGCCGCCCTGTGCGCGAACGACGACATCTGCTTCACGCGCAAGATAGTCGATCACTTTTCCTTTGCCTTCGTCGCCCCACTGAGCGCCTACTATGACGACTGTTGCCATTCTGGTCACCTCATTAGATTGGATATTCTTGGTTTAACTGATCACAGGCATTATCGTAACAGAGTTGCGTTCTAAAGTCAAACGTTTTTCGTATATTTGTTCAACAAGAGCACTTAATGTTCGTCTTATAACGAACATTATTTTTCATTATCCCGTTTCTCGATCTCCATATAGATATAATCCATCCAAGCCAGTTCATCGTGATACTCGAACCACTCCGGCCACTGATTGACCAGCGTAATCGGCATAGCTTGATCTTCATAGGGCTCCCGCTGCAGATCATAAGTCACGAATCCGGCTTTCTCATAACATCGGATCGCCCTGGCGTTGAAGGATGCTGTCTTGAGCCAAACCCGCTCGAGATCAAACCGCTCAAAAACAAGTTCAAGATATCGTTTCACCGCCTCCGTACCGAAGCCTTTGGATGTCCAGTCGGGATTGAAGCTGATGCCCATTTCTGCTGACTTCTGTTCTCTGTTATACTGCTTCACGGTGATATAGCCTATCAGGAGCTGATCCGCAAAAACGCCGTAAACCCATTTTCTGAAGGGCTGACGCTTCATGAGGTACCAAGACAAAAAATCGGAAACATTGCGCCCTATAAAATTGTAAGCTTGAAACCGGAGATCCTCATGCTTTCCCCATTGTGCCATTTGTGCCACATCTCTCAGCCTCAGCGGGCGCACCTCAACATCAGGCAATCGACATACCTCCTAGAAAACCGGTTCGTCCACATAGTGGGCTTTGTCGGCGAATTTTGCGTATTGTCCCAGCCAAACCAGTTCGACATCTCCCACCTCGCCGTTACGCTGCTTGGCGATAATCAGGTCAGCGATATTCTTGCGCTCTGACTCTTTGTCATAATACTCGTCCCTGTATAGGAACATGACGACGTCCGCGTCCTGCTCGATCGCTCCGGATTCCCTAAGGTCAGAGAGCATTGGCCGATGGTCGGCTCGAAGTTCCGGTGCTCGTGAAAGCTGGCTCAGTGCCACCACCGGGCAATCCATTTCACGGGCGATGGCCTTCAGCGACCTTGAAATGGTCGAGATCTCTTGTTGTCGCGACTCGGCGCGTCCGGATACATTCATGAGCTGCAGGTAGTCAATCATGATCATGTCCAGACCCTTTTCCATTTTAAGGCGCCGGCATTTGGCCCTAAGCTCCAATGGCGTTATGGCCGGGGTATCGTCAATATGAATCTTCGCGGCAGAGAGTTTGGACATCGCCTTAGTCAGTGCCACCCAGTCATCCTCAGCCAGCTTGCCATTTCTCATATTCTGCATGGGAATCTGGGCTTCTGAGCTCAGCATCCGCTGTACCAGCTGCTCTTTGCTCATCTCGAGACTGAAGACCGCGACAGAAGCGTCGTTGCGCAGCGCGGCATTCTGACAAAGATTCAAGGCAAATGCGGTTTTACCCATGGAAGGTCGCGCAGCAACCAAGACCAAATCCGACTTTTGCAGACCGCTCAATTTATAGTCCAAATCCTTGAAGCCCGTTGACAAACCGGTAATTGAAGCTTTTGAGGCATAAAGCGCCTCAATGCGCTCGTAGGCCTTAATAAGGACTTCTCTTATTGGTTCGAGTCCCATCCTGTTTTTCTTTTGTGAAATATCGAAGATGGTCTGCTCTGCAAACTCCAGCAGCGTGTCTGCACCTTCGTTGTCATAACCTCTCTCCAAAACTTCTGATGACGTTCGGATTAAGGTTCTGAGCATGGATTTCTCTTCTATTATAGTTGCGTAGTGACGTGCGTTGGTCGACAAGACGCCAAAACTCGTCAGATCCGACAAATACTCAATGCCGCCCACGGCTTCCAGCATGCCGGCTCTGGTAAGGTCGTCCGACAGTGTCACAATATCCACCGGCTCATTTCTTCCGTATAGCCTCAGAATGGCGCTGAAGATCTCGCTATGGGCCTCTTTGTAAAAATCTCCGCTCTCAATGATCTCAACCACATCACTGATGGCGCCTTTATCCAGGATCATGGCGCCAAGCGCCGACTGCTCCGCCTCGATATTGTGCGGAGGCAGTTTCGGATTCAACTCCATGTTGATCTTTCCCCTTTCAAGTAAATCCAGTACAAATACCTGCATTTTTTTACCCAGTTGCGCTCGCCCTTGACAAAGTCGTCTCTAAATTGTTTTAGCGACGCTGCTGTCAATTCGTCTCTGTAATTGCCATAGTAGGCATTTTCAACCCAGCCAGTCAGTTTTGACGGATCAATGCCCGCAGAGTGATTTTCACTTTGATTGGGCATCTGTGAGGCACATTGGTAAATGACTTCCTTTGGTGTCATTCCTGTCCAGGCGTCAAGGCCGCATTTCAGAATCAGGAGCGTCATGACATCATCCGCAAGTTTGATTGTCAGATGAAGTTCATTTTGGGCGTTCAGCCACCATCGGCGGACAAAAAAAGCCAAAATCAACAGAATGAACAGCAGCGCTGATCCACCCAGCCAAATACCGTAAGCGGGAAAACGCTGTGACGGTTGACCATCCACTTCAAACGGGTCTTCTTCTATGTCATCTTGAGGCCGTACAGGGAGGTCGTCTGTTACATTTGGCTCCAAAACAGGCCCGGGATTACTGGATGTTTCAGTTTCCGCTACATAAGAAGGCGTGGTTTCCATTACGGTCCACCGGCCGTCAAGATAGAGTTCGGCCCAGGCGTGTGCCCTGTCTGCGGTGACAACGTAATCGCCGTCAGCATTTGACTCATAAGGTGTGAGAAAGCCCTCTACGTATCGGGCAGGGATGCCGGCTGCCCTGGACATGATGACCATGGCACTGGCAAAGTAGGTGCAGTATCCCTGCTGCTCTTCAAACAGAAAATGTTCTACAAAATCCACTTCATCACCCGGTATGGAAGGGCTTAAATTGTACGTCAAGGTGAGAAGGTATTCCCGAATGGCTTCGGCCTTGCCGCGTGTATCCGCTGTCTGGGCTGTCAGAGATGCCGTCAATGTCTTAACCGCTTCAGAGTAATTTTCAGGAAGTTGAAAATACTCCGTCCCGGATTCCAGACGGCTGGGCTGCGGCTCTATAGTCGCTATACGGTAACCATTTTCGAGTGACTCAATAGGCCGGTCCAAATAGATGATCCCATAACGGTCTCGCCGGAGGATCCCGGGTGGGACGTCAATGCCTGCGACGCCAAGGGGTGCGAACAGGGTTTTTGTATTTATGTCGATTCCAAAGATCTCGAGATCATACCGAACATCTCCGGAACCTCTGAGCGGTGCCGGCTGATCGAGATAGAAGTTTTCAAATTCGCCTGTCTCTACCTGCCAGGACTTTCCGTCATAAACCGTCAGGACGCGCCCTCTGAGATACAGATGGCCACCGTGATCGCTTCGCACTGAAAAAATTCGGTCACGCCTGAGAGTAACCGGACCTCCCAGACGATTTTCACCAAGTGGCTCGTAAATCGTATCTGAGAAACTGAAGTTTCCACCTGAGAAGGGTGAGTATTCTGACCTCAGCCAGGCGACTTGACCAAAACGTTCGTCCAGCAGCTGGATGGTCTTTTCCACCGGAAAAACAGTGTAAATGCCTATTCCAATAAGTATGGCCATTCCAGACAGGATAAGGCCGCTGTAGCCGCGTTCCCCGGAATTGGTGAATAAATACCCCGTATAGCCGGCAAAGTAAAGCATGAAACCGGTGTCGATCCCGTAACCTTGGAACCAGGCGGACAGTACCAAAACCATCGGCAAAAAAAGTTTTACTCGCCTGCTTTTCGGACTTCTGAAGATCAGCCAAGCCGCTGATGTCAACCCCCAGGCCATTAGTGAGAAAAACAGCTGTGGTGATTGAAAAGGATATTTTTCGTAATCCAGGGCGTAATAAAAGAGACTGTTGAACAGGTTTGAAAAACCGCGAACTCCCATCAATCCCTGCTCAAAAGTTTGGGCAGCTTTCATAGCCTGATAGGCCGGCATGAGGGGATGAAGGCTCAGCGGACTCACCAGCATCATTAAAACCAGGATCAGACTCCCAATGAGCGCCATCACTCTGACGGCTGCGAAGCGCTCAGCACTGTAAAGCGCCAATGCCGAACTGACTGTCAGCACAGCAATAAAAAGGGACGACGTCTCAATCCCCGTCACGGCGCGGATGTGTGCGAGCATACCCGCCAGCATCAAACCTGCTAGGACCAGTGGGATCCTATCTTTTTGCGGCATATAAGCTCACCTCCTGCGGCTGTGGCGCGTCAACGCAAGGCAAGACATTGCCCCCTGCGCATGGATACCCTGTTTTAAAGCTTAGAGAGCGCTGACGCCTCAGACAATCTGAAAATCTGAAGATTTTTGACTGTTTGAAGGGATAGGGTCAACCCGTTGGTTTGATGCGGATCTATAGCGTCCCACTCAGGGTCCAGGCTATAGCAGATCACTCTGAAATGTCGTTTCACCAACCCTCTCAATGTCTCCTGCATCACGGGATCCAGCGGTCCGCAAATCACGATCAACTCTGCGCCTTCCTGAAAGCGTCTGGATTCACGGCTCAGAAATTCCGGAAAGGCCAGGGGGCCATCCGGCAAAAAGGCGGTGAGTTTATCCATAAACAGGCCTAGATGGCGATACTGGCGGCCGTGGGCTTCCGTTCTGCGGCGATCGTTGATCAGCATCACAGTTTCGGTGCCCTCTCTCAGCAGTACCGTCAGGATGGAAGCTGCCACTTCTGCGATGCCATCGAAGCGCAGCGCTGAAGCTTTCGCTTCGGAAGGACTTTCGGCGATTTGTGGGGATTCGTAACCATCGGCAAAAACATAGGTCTTTTTGCTGCTGGCATTTGAGTACTCTTTGACCTGAAGCTCCGCCATTTTCGCGGTGAGCGCCCAATGGATGCTGCGGGCGCTGTCGCCTTCATGATACTTCCTGACGGACTTTACCGAGGTCTGGTCTTCCTTTCGCTGATCTGAGGAACGACGTGCGCCAAAGAGCTCCACTGCCTCGAGCTTAGGCTTTCGATATGGGTAGACTCTGGGATAAACGGCAACCTCAATAGGCTTCAGTCTGGTCATGGTCCATGTCATGAGCTTCAGAGGATCGCTGAGTTTCATGACAATTTCTCCGGCCGTGTAAAAACCTCTTCGATCACACCTCAGATGGCGTTCGATTTCCTGAATTTCATAAGGCCTGAAGACGTAGTGTCGGAAGTCAAACTCAACCTCACCAAGCTCCTTTGAAATTACGGGCTTCACTGACAGATGAAAAATTGGAAGAATCGAATTATTCAACAGCCGGTACTGGATTGTCAGGGTTTCCCCGGCTGTCAAGACAGAGGCGCTGATGTGAAAAGTCGAAACGAGGAGGAGGATATTTGTCCAGAGAATTAATCCGTTCACCAGGAGGACGCCCAACAGGAGCGCCGTTGTCAGATAGAAGAACCTGGCGCCGGTAATCAGCACCAATAGGACCGAGACTGAAACCACCAACAGAATTCTTATAAGGACGCCGCGGTCAACTTCAAACACTCTGGTCATTGTTTTTTCGCCACCGGAACCATCTCGATCAATTGACGAACGACCTCCCGCTCAGTTATGCCGCGATACATTGCGTCCGGTTTAATGACGAGACGGTGGGCCATGACGGGAAAAACCACCAGGCGGATGTCGTCCGGCGTCACATAGGGTCGGTCCGCCATAAGTGCCATGAATTTCGACATCCTGACCAGCGCGATCCCCGCTCTTGGACTTAAACCATAGTGCAGATCATGATGGTGCCTGGAAGCGTCCAGGAGCCTTTGAACGTAACTGTAGATGGCGTCGCTGACCTCTATTTCGGCAACTGTCTCCCGAATCATCAGGAGATCTGTCTTGGATATGGGATGGCTCATCGTATAATCTTGACGCAAAGTCTCTTTTTTTAAGATATCGATCTCTGTCTGGGCATCCGGATAACCAATATCAATTCTTACCATAAAACGATCCAGCTGTGCTTCCGGGAGGGGAAATGTCCCTTCGAATTCGACAGGATTTTGCGTCGCGATTACCATAAATGGTCTTTCGAGGGGATATACCTGACCATCCATGGTGACCTGTCTCTCTTCCATGGCTTCCAGCAAACTGGACTGCGTTTTGGGCGAAGATCTGTTGATTTCGTCCGCCATTAAAATATTCGTAAACACAGGTCCGCGTTTGAAGTTGAAGGTGCCGGACTTGAGGTCGAACAAGCTTACGCCTATAACATCCGAAGGCATGAGATCCGGAGTAAATTGAATTCTTCTGAATGCCACTTCCATGCACTGAGCGAGTGTTTTCGCCAGTGTGGTTTTACCAACGCCAGGCACATCCTCAACCAGGACATGACCATCGCTGAAAAAAGCCCCCAGCACCATTTTCAGGGTCTCTTCGCGTCCCATGAAAAACCGGCGCATTGCTTGCTCTATTTCTATCAGCCTGGCTCTGCAGTAAGCCTTTGGATTCTGTTCAGAAGTTTCGGCATTTCCGGGTTCAGGTACTGTGACCACAGTGGATTCACTCTCCTTCTGAAAAAACCCTGCATGAAGAAGTTCGTTCATCAGCAGGGTCGGTTGGCAGCAGCTATGAGGGACTGGCGTCAAGCAATCACTTAAACTTGACTTATTACAGGCTTCAATTTGAATGGCACTGGGACTTGATCAGCCTTCGACGACTTCAATTTTGATATTGGCATGGACGCCGTGAGCCAGCTTGGCTTCAGCGTGTGTCGTTCCGGTGGACTTGATTGGAACGAGCTCAAGTTTCTTCTTGTCTATCTTGATGCCGTGTTGTTTTTCGAGGGCTTCAGCAACGTCTTTCGTTGTAATGGAGCCAAACAGTTTTCCGCCTTCGCCAATCTTAACCGCAAATTTTAAACTGATTGCCTCCAGTTGCTGTGCCAGTGCTTTGGATACATCCACTTCCTTTTCCTTGCGTTTATCCGCAGATGCCTTCTGATGTTCAAGTTCACGTACGCTGGAATCTGTGGCGGGCTTGGCAAGTCCCCTTGGGAACAAATAATTGCGGGCATGGCCATCACTTGCTTCAATAACTTGTCCTTTTTTACCTGTTCCTTTAATATCCTTCAATAGTATGACTTTCATGACTTATCACCTTCCTCAAAATAGTCCTTTATGGCTTTCAGCAACTGATTCGTAGCTTCCTCAAGCGAACAGCCGGAAAGCTGGGCGCCCGCGACCGTCATATGGCCACCGCCGCCTATTTTTTCCAGAATGATCTGAACGTTGACGTCACCAAGAGATCTGCCGCTGATGAAAATCAATTGGTCTTTGTTGACTGAAATGACAAACGAGGTTGAAATACCCCGGATATCGAGAAGCTCATCTGCTGCCTGTGCTGCGATCAGCTGGGCGTTAGGAATGTCTTCCAGGCAGTAAGAAATGGCAATGCCATGGTCATACAGCTTAGCGCTGCCCACAATAGTCGACTTGGCGATAAAGGTCTCAAGATCATCCTGAAACAGTTGCCGGACGACTGTGGTATCTGCACCAAATCGCCTGAGAAGCGAGGCTGCCTCAAAAGTACGGACGCCCGTCTTAAATGTAAAGTTTTTAGTGTCGACAGCGATCCCGGCCATTAAAGCTTCGGCTTCGATTTTTTCAACAGTCACTTTGTTGTCCATGTACTGCAAAATTTCAGTGACCAATTCACAAGTTGAGGACGCATAGGGTTCGTGGTACTTTAACGCGGTATTTTCAACGAACTCAGTGCCTCTTCTATGATGGTCGATCAATACGACTCTTGAAATTTTATCGAGCAGTTCCGGGCATTCTGTATAGCTTGGCCGATGGGTATCAACAATGACTAGAAGTGTATCTTTCTGTACCATATTTAAAGCTTGTTCCCCTGTCACAAAATGATAAACCGGATTGTCCGAAAACATTTTGTGGACGCTCTTGATCGCTTCATTGACACCTGTCAAAACGATATGCGCATCCTTGCCGCGGTTGATGACTGCCCTGTAGATCCCAATAGCGGAGCCATAGCAGTCCATATCAGGATACTTATGCCCCATAATGATGACGTTGGATGCTTCATCAATTAGAGGTCTGAGGCCGTGGGCGATAATTCTCGCTTTAACTCTGTTTCTTTTTTCTACCGCTTTAGCCTTGCCGCCATAGAATTCGAAATTGCCCCTCTTCCTGACAACCGCCTGGTCTCCGCCTCTTCCAAGCGCCAGCTCCAGAGCACTGAAGGCATACTCTTCCGCCTGGTTGAGGTTTCGCCCGTTAACGCCTACCCCAATACTCAGGGTCATTGGAAATTTGTTGCCCACTTCAATTTCACGGATATCATCCAAGATCGAAAACCGCTTGGCTTCCAGATTTTCCAGATACCGCTCCTCAAAGAGCACAAGATATTTGTCCGTTTGATATTTTTTGATCAACGCGTTCATGCGGGAAGCCCAGAGATTGACCTTCTGGTCGATTTCCGAGGTGAGAAACGGCCGTTTGTCCTCCTTGGTTTCACTCATGACATCATCATAATTGTCCACTTGGATCAAGGCGACCACCGGACGCTCGTCTTCATACTGGTCCTTCAGCACTCTGAATGGCGTCGCGTCAATCCAGTAAAGCATTACTATGACCCTGGAAGCATCCTTTTCGTCTGTTTTGACGACGTTGGCATAAACTTTGTAATAGCGCTCGCCAACCTTGACATCCGGCGTCTCGTTCTTATTTAAGATCTCATCGAGGTCCAGGCTGGGGACCACGCCTTCCAGCTCTGAACCGATCAGCTCACGTTCGTCGATTATCTCGCTGAATTTAGAGTTGTACCAAGTGATTCTGCCGTCAAAATCCACAAGCGTCAGCGGTATGGGCAAGTTGAGGATCGCGTACCTCGCGGCGGAATCGATGTCGCTCGACAATTCTTCAATGTACTTTTGCCAGCGTTTGTTTCTCTGTCTGCTCGACCGCCAGGCGTAGACGTTGAGGTAAATCAATACCAATACGCCTATAGCGCCTATATAAGGGTTATAGAACATCAGGATCAGAACGAGAACGCCTATGATGCCGAGATAGATTTTCGCATCCGGCTTAAATAATTTGAGGAATTTGGCATTTCCCATTTCATCACCTCATCATTAAACGGTTTTCATACCGCTTTCGAAAATTCAACATGACATCTGACATTCCAAGCAACGCCAAATAAACGGTTCCGCCGGTAAAGACCAGCATGAAGACCAGCAGCCATTTAAGTAATTTTTGTCCCGGGATGCGCTTGAAGAAATAGACAATCACAGCTGCGCCCTGGAGAACAAAAGCCATGGAAAACACCATGTAGACGTTGGCCAGGAGTGCTTCAGACTGAATGAGTTTAAAGTAACCAGCCAGATAGCTCAGAACAATCATAATCAGCATTCCAAAAAAGACACTGCCCGGAAGCCTGAATTCCCGAAATGGCAGCATTTCTGTCAATGCGACGCCCATGCGTTTCAGAATAGCCCTGAACAGCATATAGTTGGCGGCCGCGCTCACAAGGGCGCTCATGACAATGGCTGAGGGAATGAGGAGCTTCATATTCCGTGTATAACTCTCGAGAAGTCTGGCACTTTCCTCAGCAGCCTGAGCATCCGCATTCATGCTGTTTTGCATAACTTCCATGGTGACTTTCATTTCCGCAATCATCTGGTCCATCTGAACATTCAGATCAACGCCCGTCAGCGGCAATACGACATAGTAGGATAAATAGAGCGAAAAGAGAGTAGCCAAGGTAGTCACAACAATAGCCGGCCAAGCTTTAAATTGCTTTTTAACGACGATCCCTAAAAAGATGCCGTTAAAGCCGCTTGAAAAAAGTGTTATCAAGGCCGAAATTGGATTCGTGGCCATGGCGACTATGACAGAGGCAATGACAGCCCCGGAGATTCCATAGGAAATCCCGTTTCGAAGTGTAATTATGGCAAAAGGTATGGCGGTGAATATCAAAAATATATTGAGAAATGGAATGTAATATCCCATTATGGTGGCAACTGCCCCAATGGCGGCGACGATACCTGTTTCTGTCATGGATCTGGTTCTGGATCTTGGATTCAACAGCTCAGCTCCTCTAGTGGTTCAATGAAATGCTACCTTATATTATACAATATCCGACAGTGATTGCAAATCGAACCGCATTCAGTTTGAACTGACAAAATCCGTTTATTGTAATAGGCATAAAAAAAGAAGTCATCCCGATCAGTACACTGACTGACCGCAACAACTTCTTTATACTCTGATTCTATTCGTTGACGAACGGAAGCAGTGCAATGATTCTTGAGCGCTTAACCGCAACAGTCAAAGCACGTTGGTGCTTAGCGCAGTTGCCGGTAACACGTCTAGGAAGAATCTTTCCGCGATCCGTCAGATAGCGTTGAAGTTTTCTGGTATCTTTATAGTCGATTCCAGTAGCTTTTTCCTGGCAAAAGCTGCAGCCTTTGCGCTTCTTTCTTCTTTTAATAACAGCCATCTTTATTTCCCTCCTTTAACCCTAATCTAGAATGGCACCTCGTCGTCGTCCAAATCCGCAGATGCGTTTGAGAAATCGCCCGGATCATAGTCCATGGATGGATCACTGTAGGATCCGCTTCGTCCGGTTGAATCAGCTTTTTCGAGGAACTCCACATTGTTTGCAGTAACCTCGGTCGTATAGCGGGTTTCACCGGTGTTCGTCTTGTACGAGCCCGTTGTGATTGAACCTTCTACAGCGACCATTCGACCTTTTGTAAGGTACTGAGCTGCCGTTTCTGCCTGACGACCCCATACATTGACACGGATGAAGTCTGCAGTTGGGAGGCCCTTTTGCTGATATTCCGCTTTCTTTTCGCGGCTCAGGCTTCGGTCTATTGCAAGTGTGAAGTTGGTGACCGCTCTTCCGGTGCTGGCGATGTGGCGCAGCTCAGGATCTCTTACGAGGCGGCCGATCAAAACGACATGATTCATGATTTCACTCCTCTGCCTTGGTGACTACTTGTCGTCAAGATTGACGATCATGTAACGGATAACGTCGTCAGCGATACGGTAGTTTCGCTCAAGCTCCATTGGCAGCGAAGGAGCCGCATTGAAGTTGACCAGAACGTAGTAACCGTCGCGGAATTTCTCGATTTCGTAAGCAAGCTTGCGATTGCCCCACTCTTCGATTTTCACGACTTCGCCATTCGCGGAGATGATAGAAGTGAACTTGTTGATCAGTTCTTTTCTCACTTCCTCTTCCAGAGTCGGCTTAAGGATGAAGATTGTTTCGTAATTTCTCATTGATTTTGCACCTCCCTATGGTCTGTTTGGCCCGGTCTCTTTGGACCGGACAGAGAGTACAGGGAGCCACTGGGCTCCCGTCATACCTAGGCATTATATCACGTTAGAAATAGCGATGCAAGAAAAATATAAAACCAAGGCCAGAACCCACTGCCTTCAAAATTGCTTGCCTGGGGGCGGTCTGACCTTGGTTAAATTCATTTATGTATTGAAAGAACGTCCTTACTGCTATTTCTTTTCTTTTATGGCTCTTACTGCCTCATGCAGGACTTCACCCAGCCGTTTGATCCCCTCGACGATAAGGTCTTCCGGCATGTTTGAATAATTGAGGCGCATAGTATTTTCCTGCCCGCCATTAGGGAAGAATGAGCCTCCAGGTACAAAAGCAACGTTTTTTTCGATTGCTTTGAGCATCAAGTCCCTCGCGTTCAGCTCCGGCGGCATCACTGCCCAAGTAAATAGCCCCCCGTTTGGATAGGTATAGGTAACCTCTTCAGGAAAATATTGCTTCATAGTATCCAGCATCAGCGTTCTGCGCTTACGGTAGACCTCTTTGATCTTTTCAACATGGTCGTCCAGGCTATAGAGCTCCATAAACATGTCCAGTTCGCGCTGGGTCATTGAGTTGCTTTGGAGATCCGCGCCCTGCTTGACCGTTATAAATTTATTCAGGATACTGTCCTCAGCACATACCCAACCCACGCGAAGCCCTGGGCAAAAAGTCTTTGAAAAGGTGCCAAGGAAAATTACCCGGCCATCTGTATCCATGGATTTGACGGATGGCAGCATGTCTCCTTCAAATCGAAGTTCTCCGTAAGGATTGTCTTCAACGATTGGCAAATCAAATTTTCTCGCAACATCCAAAAGACCTCGTCTTCTTTCGAGACTCCATGTTCTGCCCGTTGGATTTTGGAAATCAGGGATGACATATATCATTTTAACATTATCATGAGCGGCAATTTTTTTCTCAAGGTCTTCGATCAGCATACCATCATCATCTGTTTCAACTTCAATGAATTGACATTGATAAGCTTTGAACGCATTGATAGCGCCGAGGTAGCTCGGGCTTTCACAAACGACATAATCTCCCGGGTTAAGGAAGACTTTCCCTGAAAAATCCAAGCCTTGCTGTGATCCGGTCGTAATTAAAATTTCGTCTGCTTTGGCTGCGACGCCGACTTTCATCATTCTGGCAGCAATCTTTTCCCTAAGCGGCGCAAAGCCTTCAGTCGGACTATATTGAAGCGCTTGTCGGCCCGCCTCCTCCAGTACTTTTACAGAAACAATCTTCATTTCTTCAATTGGGAACAACTCGGGTGCAGGCAATCCACCAGCAAATGATATGATCTCAGGTCTTACAGTCAATTTTAACAGTTCTCTGATTTCAGAAGCTTTAATTCCTTCCATTCTATCCGCGAACTTAATTGCCACAACATCGACCTCCGTTTTGTTCAAAAAGTAAAATCCCTAGTGCCTTGTAAACACTAGTCCTATTATACCATGAAGCAAAGGATTGGGATTAAAAATTTACAATTTTTTAAGTTCTTATCAAATTTTTTAGCATTTTATTTTTTAACATCCTCGGGCTTAAGCAGACTTCCCTGTCTTTCAATTTTTCTAATTCTTTTTTCGAGATTGGTCCGGGAAATCCAGATTTGCTTATCGCATTTCATGCAGCGTATCCTGAAGTCCATCCCAATTCTTAAGACCTCAAAACGATTGTTGCCACAGGGATGTGGCTTCTTTGTGTCTATAATATCCCCAATCTGGATTTCGAGCGGCATCTCAATCCCTCCATTCTAACTTGACTGATTTATTCTCAGTTGAAGTCCGATCTATCCTGAACAAATTCATGCCTTCTTTTGACACACCATTCAGCGCTTCAAGCACCCGCTCGAGATTCTCATCCAGGATCCTGATAGAAAGTCCGCAACTTGTGGATATTTCACGGGGTGTCGGCACCATGGTGATAGGTGCTCCAACTGCTGCGAGCTTTTTTTCAGTGCTGATGGCATAATGGGTTGAATCGAATGCAATGACATAAAACTTCTTTTCCAACATAAATACTCCTAAATTCGAATTGTATTTTTAGCTTTGTGCATGGTCTCAACGATAGCGTACATATTTCCAATTCCGCCCGCTGCCAGCTTCTCTTTGACTTGGTAATAGTCAAGGCAGGTACCGCACGACAGGATCTCAACACCGTTGGATTCCAGTGCTCTCAAATACTCAAGAACCGGCGATCCTTCTATTGTCAGATGTACCCCGCTGTTAACAAACATGATGGATTTCGGGTATGGCTCCATCTCAGTAAGCGTGTAGAAATACCCCTTGATGAGAACTTCCCCAAGGGTTTCGTCGCCCTCACCAAAAGTGTTTTTTCCCACCAGAATGACGATCTCAGAGAGTTTAGGCTTTGTCTGAGGCAAGATCTCAGAATCAAACATGACTTCCGTTTTGTAGATGTCGATATAGTAAAAACCATCGGCCTGCTTCACTTCATAACGATAATTCTGACTCTTGGCGTACTTAATGACATTTTCACGCGCGGTATCATTGTCAACAATAGTCGTCACTACGCCCGATTCGAGCTGATCCACTGCTTTCTTGGTTTGTATGACAGGCTTAGGGCACAGGAGGCCCCTTGCGTCCACTTCCATTTTATGATTCAACTTACAGTCCTCCTTATTCAAAGGTAAATCGCATGGAACTTTCAGGTTAAAAAACTATGTCCTAACAAAATAATATAACAGATACAGCAGTAAATTGTGATTGTAAAAATTTATGGCGAAAGTTGATCCATTCAAGGAATTAATAAGCCATTCGCTCGCTGTCAGAGGAATCAAAAAGGTTATCACCATCATTAAGATCCATACATTGACCAGTCCCAGGACCCCTCCCAGAGCCAGTCCGGCCAGTTTGTTCGCCTGCTTGAGCAGCGGCAGCTCGGAAATAGCGGAGGTTACGATCCCAAGGACCAGCAGGACCAGCATAACTGCCAGGAACACGAGGATAAAAGCAAACCCCTGGGTCACCGCATTCGCGAGATTCTTTGATAGTTCTCCAAACAAGGCACGGTTCACAACGTCTGAGGCCGATTGTCCCGCTGTCATCAACTCAGGCATTGTCAACGCCTCAGCTATTGAGTCCGATGGCACCCAGGAGGCTGATGCCTGAGCAGCGAAATGTTCCGTCAATTTGTCATAAATGCGTTGTTCAAGGGATGCAAAAAATTCTGTTTTCAACAACAGCCAATTGGCAACACCACTTCTAAAGTAAAGCGCTACAAGAAACGCTGCCAGAACGCCGGTTAAATTAAGCAGCATCCTGAAAAATCCCTTTCTAAACCCATTTATGGCTGTAGCCAAAATCACGATCAGCACAATCAGATCAAGCAAATTAAAGCCCATCCAAGCGCCTCCTTTTCATGCCTTTTCATGCCTTTTCACGTTTTTTCACGCTTATTATTTCCTGTCTCTCAACCTTCAGACAAGCTGTTCAGCCTTAAATCCCGGCTATTTAATCAATATTTGCAGGAATAAATTTCATAGCGATTTTCATACTCGACACCTAAGTGGGTCTCATCCAGCCATTCCAAAGCGAGAAGACTGTCGTCCACAACCTTGGCTCCCAGCAGTTTTCCTGAAAAATTCAAAATATGGAGTTTGCCATCCCCCAGGAAAGCGATTCGCTCCGGCCCCATGGCCATCAGATCCACCACGACCTCCATTTTCCGCTCGAAGACCTTTTCCCCGGCAATATTATACATGGAGAGCACATTGTCGTCCCGGGTGTCATCAATAGCCTTATTTTGAATCGTCAGATTCAGAAGCGTATTCCCAAGAGGATCAAAAGCAAGTCGTGTTACGTCTCGATCAATAATTTTCTTCCAAAGCTCATCGTTTTGATCATCAAAGGCAATAATCATATCATCCGAATATCCAATGAATCCCTCTCCGGCATCAGATAGCCTGTAGAGCACGGCGTTGTTGAAATTTCTTGCCCCTCTCATCTTGCCGTCAGTTCCGAACATCAGAACATTGGTATGAAAGTAATCATTCTCTACTACGAGTACGGACATGGCAATGAGCTTCATGGCTTCGGAATACCTGAGATCCAGAAGGTCCTCATAAGGCACAGGGATCGTCGCAGACATCACACCCTGTGGATTGATCAAGGCAATTTTCTTATCATTTTTTAAATATAGCGCAGTATAGCCATCTGATCCCACCAAAAATCGTTCGACTTTTCCTAGTCCCTCTAGCTTGGATAGGATCTGCCCCTTTTTATCCAAGACATAATAGTCACCTGTAACCTTGTCGCAAATATAAAACTTGTCATTTCTTTCGTGGGCGAGGATATCACTGCCAAAAAACTCTTTTTCCCAAACAACTTCACCTCTGACTGTCAAATAGGTGAGCCGCTCATTTCCAGTCATTATAATGCCGGAGACTACCGGATAAAAAAAACTTTGCTTTTTATAAGTCGGTTCAGCCGTCGTATTAATCGTATTGATTTTTTCGATCGAAATTGGACCCAGCCCGCTGGCTTCCCGAATCAGGGATATGACATAACCGGCGCCAAAAACAATTGTAAACGACAACAGCAGCATGACCAATGATAGTCTTCTCCGCTGTCTTCTTCTTTTTTTTATCTGATCCAGCTTCTCATGGATGCTTTCTGTCATGATGCTCACCCTTATCTTCTATCTGAATCGGAATTAAGGATCTTAGATAAATGCGCCAGATCTTCAGCACGGTCGATATCCATCAATTCCTCTGCATTTGCTATTTCGTACCATACCACCGCCTCGGGATACTGCCGGATGATTAGTTTGCCTCCGGTGTCTCCCTTGAGCTGCATCAGCGAAGCTTTGTACTTTCTGTCAAAGATAACCGGATTTCCCGTATTGCCCCTGTGAGCTGCCAACATGATCTTTCCCTGCCCTGCAGGAAACGACTTCAGCATCCCGGATATGGTTTGTCCCCTCAAGAGCGGCTGATCAGCCGTCAGAAACATATAGGCATCAGCCTCTTTTGAAGCCGCCAGCCCTAGACGGATCGAAGCCGCCTGGCCCTCCTCGGGACCGGGATTATAGCAGGTATTAAATCCATAAAACTCCGCCAAAACCGCAATGTCCGGATCATGCCAGACCACGGTTACACTGCAAGGTGGGCAGCCTGCTGACTTAAGTGCTTCAAAAACCCACCCGGCGAGTGGTCTGCCCTGAAAGTCAGCCGTCAGCTTGTTGCTGCCAAATCGTCTGGCCAGACCGGACGCCATGACGATCAGCTTAATCCCGTACTCGCGCTCATCCTTGCCTTCATTCGAATTGGCGGCTGCTTCCCAATGTTCGACTACCCGCTTCATGCCCATCTGCCCCGCTCCACAACTATGACCGGCAGAACCGTATGCGACTTTAGCTGATTTATAAAGGCTTCATGACGCGGCTCTGCCTTGTTCACCAATATGATTTTCAACGCATCCGCGGGACAGGACTTAAAAAGTCCGTTTTCTGAGTGGATCAAATCCGCCAGCGCCTCCGCAGTTACCAAGTCTCCTTCTTTCATTCCGGTGAGCTCCAAAAAGAGTGCCAGCCGATGGATTCTTGCCTCAACTGCAGGCAGATCAAAGGCATCAGCCCCAAGCACACCCAGGACAACCTGAGTTTTCCCGGGAAATCTGGGTTCACCGTCCCTGGGTGCTTTAAGCGGCTTTTTATTGGCCCCATCTGCTTCGATGAGTACAAAGCTGTTGTTCTGTTCAAAAGCCGGACCCTCTATCCAAAGATCGATGTCTCGGGGTTCAAAGCCATAGATTTTCCCCTGTTCATCCATACCTCTTGCCACCATGGTAATGCCAGGGCTTAACTTGCCTATCTGCGTCAGAGCGTCCACAGAAATAAAATGGTCAATTCTGGGTGACTTCTCAACCATCATTCGGGTCGTTGTCAGAACTACGATCCTGCTATGCTGATCCCGCTGTTTCAGAGTCGCGGCCAGGTCAAAAAGCGCACTGGTCTTTCCGCCTGCGCCGCAAAGTGAAATCACCGCAGGGAATGGCCCCTTCACAAGACCTTCAATTTCTTCCAGCAGCATACTGACGCACCCCAGTTCTAATCGTTTTCAATCTCTTCCTTTGGTCTCCTCGGTGGCCTTGGCCCAAAGTACTGATAGAAATAGCATTTGATTCTTCCGTTGTAAAGTTTTCTGTTCTTAGTGGCTTTTTTTCCAAAGGACGCTTCAAAGCCTTCGTGGGCTGTGATGACATACCATGACCAGGTATCCAGCCTGCCAAAACGGTCTCCCATGACCCCATAGAGCTTTTCTGCTTCTCTTAAGTCAGAAAGCCGCTCTCCATAAGGCGGATTGGTGAGAATGTACCCGTATTTGTCCCTTGAACTCAGATCTGCAACATCTCTGACCTGAAAGTGAATGAAGTCTGCTACGCCGGCTTTTTCAGCATTTTCCCGGGCAATACGGATACTCCTTGGATCGAGGTCATAACCTTCCAGTTTGAAACTCGCATCTTCAACGATTGCGTTTCTGGCTGAATTCCGTTCAAAATCCCAAACGGAAGCCGGCATCCAGTTCCAGTGCTCTGAGTCGAATTGTCGGTTCAGTCCTGGCGCCTGATTTCGTCCGATCATAGCCGCTTCGATCAGCAATGTTCCGCTGCCGCAAAGTGGATCGATCATGGGAATAAACGATTTCCACCTGCTGATTTGAACTAATGCCGCTGCCAAGGTTTCTTTGAGAGGTGCTTCATTTCCCTTCTCGCGATAGCCTCGTTTGTGCAGACCATCTCCCGATGTATCCAGCAGCACCAAAACCTGATCCTTAAGAATGGAGATCAGGATACTGTATCTCGGGCCCGTTTCCTTGAACCATTCCGTAGCGTAAGTTTCCTTTAGTTTCTCAACGATTGCTTTTTTAGAAATGGATTGTATATCCGACAAGCTGAATAAGGTCGACTTGACGGATTTTGCATTAACTGGAAAAGTCCCTTCCTGCGGAATGTATGCCGCCCAGTCGATTCGTCGGACCCCCTGAAAAAGCGCTTCAAAGGTATCTGCTTTAAATTCAGCGAGTTTGATATAAACGCGATCAGCGCTGCGCAGCCACAAGTTGGATCGCACAATGCCTGACAGATCCGCATCATATTCTACTCTTCCGTTTTCCACCGTGACTTGATCAAAGCCAAGGGCTTTGACTTCATCCGCTACGACAGATTCTATTCCAAACGCTGCTGTTGCCTGAACTCTAAATCTTTTTATCATCATAAAAACTCCCATGTTATCATGTCTTATTCAAACATTATAACACAGGAGTCCAGTCAGTATCCCGGTAATCTTAAAACATGAGCGGCGAAACATGCTGCCGCTTGTTAAACGGTGTGATCATTTGAAAAACTTGTCCAGTGCCTTTCTGAGTGCGGACTCTTCTATAGGTTTTGACAAATGCTCGTCAAATCCGTAACTTGTCAGATAATCCCGCTCAGAGTCAATAACCTTTGCAGATATGGCCACGATGGGACATCTGAATCGGTCTGCTTTTTCAATTTCATCAAAGGCTTCAAACCCATTCATGTGAGGCATCATGATGTCCATGAGCACCAGGTCCGGCTTGTGTCGTATGTAGCGTTCCACCGTTTCTTTTCCAGTTCTTGCAAAATCCAGCTCATAATCCTCCTGAAGCAGCAGCTTCAGCGATACCCTGCCCATGACATCATCTTCAGCGATTAGAATCCGGTTTTTTTGTTGAGGTTTATGGGGCTCATCCACGATAGAACGATCCTGGACTATGTCCGTTTGCTCTTCATTGTCAGCACCATTAAATTGAACATAGATGTAGACGTTAACCTCAGAGCCTCTTCCGTAAGCGCTTTCAATTTCGAGCCGCCCCCCCATTTTGGACAGCAGCGTCAGTGCTGTGACATAACCCAAGCCCGTCGAGTCCCCCAGAGAGGCAAGAATATCTTCCGGCTGTGGATTTTCCGTCATTTTTTTCAGCCAGTCCAGCTTCTCTTCTGAGAATCCAATGCCTGTATCCTTCACGCTTATTCTCATTTTCAGCTTATCGTCGATAATACTGACCTTGGCAAAATGGACCAGCACATTGCCGTGTTCCGTATGCTCAAATGCATTTTCCAGCAGATTTCTAACAATATTTCCCAGTCGTACCGGATCGCCAATCAGCTCGCCAGGTAAATTCTCATCCACTTGAATTGTAAAGTCCACATTTCTCTTTTTCGACAAAAATCTGAACCGATGATAGAGGTCATCCACAAAATCCGCAAGTGAGAACGCCTCAATATTAAAGACCAGTTGACCTTCCTCGATGGCATAAATCTCATGCAGATTGCTTATTTTTCTAAAAGCCCTGTCGGATTGATTCATCAGCCGTTCAATAGTATCCCGCTCGTCCCTGTAAAGCTCAATGACTCTAAGGCGGTCAATATCGTTATTGATCGTCTCGAAAATGTCTTTAAGCGATTCGACCATGTCATAAAACAGTGATCTATTCTTATCTTCTCTGAGTCTCACCTTTATTATGTCCAGGTCGGCCTCCGGAACAAACTTCTCCAGCGGCTCAAGCGTGCCCTTCCAATCTTTCGCAATGACAACGGCTCCGGTGATAATCCCTTCTGAATTTCGGATAGGCTCGGCATGCTTGGTCCAAATCTCTCCCAAAGCACCCGGATTTTCTTTTGGAACCACGCCTTCCGCTGCGGCTCCGTCTCTGACTGCCTTAACACACGGGCAATTCAGACACCCCAATTCAGAAGACTGAAAGACCTCAAAGCATTTTTTGCCGATGGCTTCTGTGTCCATTCTGAGCACCGCTTTATTAGCCCATTCAATAGTGTAATCAAGATCCAGCCGTACTACCAAATCCGGTATGCTGTCAAGAATCTCCATCAAATATGGCGTCTTGTCCATTCTCCAGTCTGTGTCACCTTTTGCAAGCATACCTTCCAACTTCGTCAACCCTCTTTCTGTCCCGGCGGCTTCTTTTTAATGATCTGAAATGTATGTGTGGATTTAATTCGACATAGTTCCAGAATCTCCTTCTTTTCGCCACGTAGAATCAGAAAGACAGGCTGCGTCATTGTCATGTCTGAAGGTTTTAAATCCTGGCCAAGAATGCCGCTGATCCTCATAGTATTGAAATGAATCACGCTTTCTTCTCCCCGAATGCCTAACAAGTCGATTTCTTCCCCAATAAAAAGATGATATGCCACCGCATCCTGAGGCTCCATTTTCAGAGCAACCTCCGCATAATCCTGAACAGGCTCAAGGCTGATTCCTTCCCGCGTCAATAGTTCCCCCTGCCTGATCAGCCGAGAGGACCAAGCGGGCAGCACTAATTCCGATGCCTTGATCATCCATGGCTCCATAGATGATTCCGCTATTTTGACTAATGAAAATGAGTCTGCAGTCAAAACTTCGTTGGGATACACTTCTGCTTTGGCGATCAGAACCTCGTGAAATTTCTCAGAAGCCGTGGCTGCTCTCATCAAACTTATTTGAAGTGCCATAGTCACAATCATGAGCCCAAAAGTCCATATAATCAGCCTTTTTTTCAAATCCTCGCCCTCCTTCACCGATCTATTTCTATTTCGCGGTCCAGATGAATCTTGATATCCGTTGCTGAAAACCCCATTTCTTTCGCCAACTGTTCCATCAAAAACGAGGGTTGATGAGGAAACGCGACGACCAAATGGAGGATGGGGTCGTCGCGCATTGTTCCAGAAGGACACAGACCGGAAGGGTGCCATGAAAGAGCCTGAATTTCCACCGCACTGTCAAACTGGGCAGCAACTTCTTCTGCCATAACGCTCTCCAAGTCTGCGCCAAAGGCCGCTACAGCCCCGGACGCATAGTTATTGTCGAGCTCTGTTTGAACCCTCTCAGAAGCACTTTTCAGCGCACTTTCAGACTGACTGAAGCGTATGTAAAACAAGTAAAATTCAAAAGCAGCAACAAAAACGAGAATCAGGATGAGAACTATCAGCATGGACAACGACAAAACCTCCAGCCCTATGAAGCCCCCACGGTTCAGTTTAAAATTTTTCTGCATACGACAAATCTCTCGAAACGGTACGCATAGCGCCGGTCACTAAATGCCATCCAGGTGCTCAGCAACCTCCCCTTGATTTCACCGGTGACCAGAAAACGCGCCCGATCCCCTCGTTTTAATGTTGCCATAGGTTCCGCATTGACTTCTGCCATAATTAATCCCGCATCGTTCAACAGCTGCACCAAATCCGCCTCATCTGACGCTTCAAAGGTTTGGCTGAGCGCCATCTGTTCGCTGAAAGACGCGCAGATCGTGTCCAGCTTGGCTTTTGTCACCACAGGCATCAGCATTTCAAACAGTGCCATGCCTGTTCCAAGCACAAACACCAGGCAAAACCCAACCAAAATTAGACCACCCTCACGCATTTAGGTTACTGGCATCGACGTTTTGAATACGGTTGACTCAATGGTATTCCACCATCCAGATAAAGCACCCACCATATCCTCCACCAGAGTTTCCATGCTCGGCATAACTATGACTGCAGCCAGCACAATTGAAACTACAATCCCAATTACCATATCCACTGCGAACTGACCCTTGTCGTTGTTGAGATTCTCGCCTATAAACGCTTTTAGACCTAATAATGCTTTGATGATTTCTACGTTCAAATGAATGCCTCCTTTTAATGGTTGTCACACTTGTTGTCTTTTTCTCCTGTCTAAATAAATAATGACTCCAGCGCTTCCATCATCTGAAGCACCAACGGGATTGCAATCACTGCAAAAGCAACACTTCCTGATGCAGCAATCAACAGGATCAGATTGAATTGGATCCGTTCCTGTTCTAATGCCACTGATTCCAAATATCTTTGGATCATCACCTCCTCCTGTCTTTGAATGAGCTCCACCGATTCTCCGGATTCAATACCCTGTCTGAGAATGGTGAGCAGCGTCTCTGAAGCTTTTACAGGATAACGCAGGGTCAATTCCTTTGAAGCGCGTTCAAAATCCAAGGTTCTGAAATACACGCCTGTGAAAGCATTCAGCGCGTTCCTCATCTCCTTATCCGGCGCAGCCAGATGCACATGTCTCAGAATTTCTACGGCTGAATGGCCCGCAAGCAGCTGAGTGCACAGAAAACGGTAAATTTTGTACAGGTTCATATTGAACCTGGCTTCAAAGTCTCTTTTATACTGCTTAAGCCGACCCCTTCTGATCAGTTCAACCAAGATCCATACCGGCAAAGCTCTTGCTGGATTAATGACTGCTGCAGAGGCCGGCAGCACTACGTTGATTATTCCATAACCATAAACCAGTTTTTTTGCCTCTTCCGCAGAATAGCCCGCTTGTTGATAGAGGCTCATATTTTTTATCATCCAGCGCCTGAGCGGATTTTCCGAGCTTCTGACATGGCCCTGTTTCTCTGAAACAGAGCCAAATATTGCCACCTTCTTGTACCATTGTTTTTTTAAGCCCCATTCAGCCAGCGCATAGGCCGTTATTAGATCCCAGCATGTCAAGGCAATGGTCGTCGTCATGAGGAACACTTTGATCATCTCCTTGTCCCCCTTTTAGATCCCGAAAAAATTGCGAGGCACGTGGTTAATAAGATCATACAGGATAGACCCGCTGTGATATTAAGCCCTGCTGAGCTTTCCAAATAAAACCTTCTGACGTGAGGTTGATCAGAGATCATCATCAGAAAAAGTGCAATACCTGTAACATCGAGTAAAAATATTGTCATTTTAAACTTTCTGTTCTCAAGTCGATTTTTATTTCGTTCTAAAAAGAGTCTGTAGGATTCCTTTTCGAAGCTGTCAAAGAGTTTTACCAGATCACCGCGGTTTCTCGCCGAGAACTTAAGGTGGATCATGAAATCCCTGAAAATTGGGATGTCCAGAGCCAACGAGAAGTCATCAAAGGCTTTTTCCAGCTCCATCCCATGTTGAACAGATTGAAGAAGACGTTTTAATGCTAACTTCAAAGCTGGGGTCAACGGCTCCTCAGAAACTCTCGACAAGCACTGGATCAAATCCGGATGTATGGACGCCCATCGCTTCAACATCCCGAACATCAAGGATAAGGAGGCTTCCTGGTCTGCAATTATTTTCTGAATGACAAGTTCAATAGAAAGTATGGGCAGTGCCACACCGGTCAAAAAACCTACACTCCCTATTAAGTGGCTGTTTGTCATCCCTCGCAGACTGACATAGCCAATAATTCCGGCCAGAAGTGTCACCGCTGCGAGATTGTGTGCATTTGCCCAGGGTGTATCATAGACAATTCTAATGGGCATCCCGTAATGTCTATCGATTTTCTGCATCCAATCAATATTTGATATGCCGCCCATTCCAATAATCATCATTCCACAGCTGAGAGCCAGCATGAGAACCGGCAAATAGTAGACAGACAGTATTTACGACCTTCTTTCATAGAGGATTTTAAAGTTTGGAACCGCATCTGTACCAGCTTCAGGCCGCAAAACCTCTGCTATACGCTCCACCTTGAAATTTCTCATATAGATGACTCGGTCCAGACTGGAGGTAATAACCTTCATGGCAGTTTTTTCCGAGATCCCTCTTTGTGACAAATCAGAGAGCATCATAATTCTGATGGGGGTTTCTTCTATCCCGCCACAGTGAAGGGTCCCCATAATTCTATGGTCGGTATATCCCGCTTTGATGAACTCCCATGCCTCAGGACCTGTCAACTCCCCTACAACATAGCCGTCCAGACTCATGGTCAAGCCATCACGGACAAGGTGCTCCAGCGTCACTCGAAAGCCAGGCTGTCTATGCCTGACAATTCTCTGTACGACAAATGTGGGACTGTCCGGAAAAAGTTCAGTTTCAGATTCACAGATCAGCAGGCGCTGAGTTTCACCTATGTTGTTTAATAGAGCTCTCAACAAAGTTGTCTTCCCCGACCCGCCCTTTCCAACTATGACAAACCTTAGATCTGACTGTGCCAGCCGAGTCATTATTTCATATGAATCTTGATCGAGCATCCCCATGTTCATCAGCGTCTGTAAGTCATAGCTGGAGAATCTGTGCTTACGAATGCTTAAAGACGGCCCGCCCTGACTTCTTGGCGCAATAGTCGCATTAATTCTCAACCTCAATCCGTCATCCGAAACCCTGGCATGACTGTCTGTTTCGTTTAAAAGGCCACCATTCCGTATGACTATCAGCTTGCAATAGTTTTCAAATTCGCGGGCAGACTCAAATTTTAAGGGCAATCTGAATGCTTCGCCCGACCGCTTCACATAGAGATGATCGTATCTCGTCACGATCAGATCTGAAACAGATTCATCCTCCAGAGAACTTTGTAGAATGCCATAACCAAACATATGATCCATAATCTGCTTAATCATTTTGTCTCGTCTGGCCAGATTTCCAAGGCGATCTACAATCCTGACCACTTCCGTTTCCAGGACACGCCTTTCAACACGCTTTCCTTCCACATCAGCCAGTAAATCCGAGTGATGCTCGACCAATTCCTCAATGACACTGATGATCTCACGATCAAATCTACGTCCGGGTTCAGAAGCTATCGGCTCAATTAATGGTTCATGAAAGCTTTTTAAAACTCCCATTACCTCTATCCCCTCATTTCATGCAATAGTTTGAGAATAACCTTTTCATGTGCCTCTGCCACAGAACGGTCCATCATTGGGCCATACATCCTGCCTTCCATCCGCGCCTTGTCCCGCTTCAAACTGGAAGGGATCCTGCCCAAATAGCGCGACCCTGTCAAAGCGTCATAATCTTCAGCGGACAAACTGCGATTCTCATTTGAGTCAAACGCTACGAATTGATGCTTCAAACGATCAATTCTTTGTCGTTCAGTAACATACGCCGCAGAAGAAGCTGCAGATCTTAAAGCAAGAACACCTCCCGAGACCGGAACCAGATTTTTATCCGACATTAATAAGCTGACCGCGGTAAAGGCATCATAGATAAAGGCATTGACCAGCAAAATCACCACTTCAAAACAAGAGTCAATCCGCTCCAAGAGCTTCATGAAATCGTCTTTGTCATAGTACTCATAGTCATTGAGGTTGTAACTGCCGGTCAAAGCGTATAAGTCTTGGTTGCCCTTGATTCTGGCACATGTCCCAAGGATCTTCTCCGACGTCAGGCAATTTTTTCTGATTGCATCCAGCAGTACATTGAGTCCCGTCGATTGATAGGAATCATAACCCTCAAGTGAATCTGACAGGGTTTTTCGCACCTCAAGAAGTAAGTCCAAGGAGGGAGACAGCCTGTCCGCATCAATGATGAGCGTTCTTCTTTTAAACCTTTTCGAAAAAATCCAACCAAGCTCACTGCCGTATTCGCTATTTCCAAAAACACACAGTTTTAACCTCTGGTTCAAAAATTCAGGTCGTTTTTCAGCGACCTTAAAGATGCCGTCAAATCGCTGAAGCAATTTTTTCTTTTCCGTGATATGTATGCCTCGCATTAAGGATTCTGCCTCATAACGCCTAAGGTCCGGTGCCTCAGCTATTATTCGGCTTATCTCGTCAATACGCTCAAAATCAACAATGCCCTCAAGCCCTAAAGCATCAGATCGCTCATAAACACTTCTGATGCGGTATAGCCTTTCAACGAAGCTCCCCGCTTCGAGGGCACTTAATTCAACAAACTCATCAAAGCCTGACAATATCAGCTGTCCATCAAATTCAGAATTCGGCAGAAGTGCAATCCACTTCACTTCAGACCACTTCTGACGCAGGGTTTGAATTGATGGCCACAGACCTGCCAATCGTTCCTTGGTCACTTCAAATAGCACTGTACGTACCGGCGCACACTCCAGAAGTGTCGTGACCGAATCCAACTCAGTCCGGATGGCTAACTCTAAACCTGAACCTATGCGATCTTGTACCTCGGACATCATAGCTTTTACAAGTCCTACTGTTGAATGAGATTCATACCAAAACAATGTTATCATTCGATCGCCACTTTCCAATTTTTAACATTACTATACTTAAATAACCATATATTGTCAATAGTAATATTTTTACATTTCGCTGCACTTTCCTCCACAGCTCTGTTTTTACACAAAAAAGACGAGGAAAATGGCACCTATCACCATTTTCCTCGTCAACTCTTAAGTTTAAATTTTGAACTATTCCTTTGAACCGATCAACTCAGGCTCAGCCGGTTCGTCTTCTGCGCCTTCTTTCACTTCCTCTTCCTTACTAGGTGCGCTGACAGCGAGCACAGTCAGGTCGAGATCCGTCAGCAGCGTGACTTTTTCCATGTTTTCGAAGACGAGATCCGAAACCCGAACGACATCACCAAACGCCATTCCTTCGACATCTACATAAACATGCTCAATCAAATCAGATGGCAAAGCTTCTATTTCAATTTCAGTCAGATGATCCTCCAAAATCGCGCCAATTCTTTCGATGTATTCACGATTCTTAACCAGAATAGGTACTGGGATCTTGACGGTTTCGTTCGCTGAAAGTTCTTGGAAATCGACATGAATCAGCTGATCCTTTAAACCTCTGCGCTGAAAATCCTTGAGGACTACCATAGCTGATTTCCCATTGATTTCAACATCAAGAGTCGATCCCTTCGTATGGTACATCAGGAAACGATCCATTTGTTTGCGGTCCAGCTTAATACTTCTGGTCTCCTTGTTATGACCATAAATGACTGCGGGTACATAGCCTTGGGTTCGGATATATTTGATTTTATTCTTTCCGACCTCTGTCCTAAGATTTGCTTGTATCAATTCTCTCATGATGCTACCTCCTTATATCATTATGTTCAGAAGTATACATACCCCAAAAACCCTCATTTAACTCGGTTTTACTCGATCCATTGAAGGATTTCTTTAACATCCGCGACACGTCCGCTAACCTTGAGTTTTTCATCAATCACCAGACCAGGCGTTTTCATGACGCCATATTTCAAAATGTCCCTGAACTCAGTCACCTTGACAACCTCAGCCTCAAGGCCTTTCTCAGCTAAAGCTTTCCTGACATTTTCTTCAAGTTTATAACAGCTGGCACACCCTGAACCTAAAACTTTTATAATCATGATTTTCCCTCCTGTTTTTAAATAAATAGCGCATCCATGGCATTAAATGTATAGCCCATGATAATTATGCCGATGGTGACAATAGACACAAACACTACAAGAAGCTTTCTTTGGACCACTTGGCTCAGCATGATCATTGAAGGAAGTGACAACGCCGTCACAGCCATCATGAAGGCAAGAACTGTACCTATTCCAACGCCCTTTAAAAATAATGCCTCGGCGATTGGAAGCGTCCCAAAAATATCCGCGTACATTGGGATCCCAATGCCTGCAGCAAGAATGACTGCAAATGGGTTTTTCTCGCCAATTACTTGCTCGACTACAGAGACAGGAATCCAGTTGTGAATCAAAGCACCTATGCCAACACCAATCAAAACATACTTCCATACCCTGTGAATGATTTCAGACACCTGCTGCTTCGCATACCGCCATCTGTCGGAATTCGTCATTTCCATTTCTTCAGAATTGACGTCCGGAAGTTCTCGTACATAAGCCTCAATGTATTGCTCCATCCCCAGCTTGTCAATCAGAGTACCACCGACAATCGCAATGATCAAACCAACTATGACATAAGCCACCGCAACCTTGACACCAAAAAAACTAACCAGAATCAGAACAGAAGCCAAATCTACCAGAGGTGAGGAGATCAGAAAGGAGAAGGTAACTCCTATGGGGAGCCTGGCTGCAGTGAATCCCATAAAAATTGGTATGCTGGAACAGCTGCAAAATGGCGTCAAAGTACCCAGCAATGCCCCGAGAATATTGCCGCGTATACCTTTGATCCCGCCCAACAGGCGTTTTGTTCGTTCTGGAGGGAAATAACTTTGAATATAGGATATGGTGAATATCAAAAAAGATAACAAAATAAAGATCTTAATGGTGTCGTAAAGAAAAAATTGCACACTGCCACCAATTCTATCAGCAGTTTCAAGTCCCAGAACATTTTCAACAAAGCTTTGAACCAGGTTGTTCAGCCAGACCATTTTTAAAATCTGATCGTTAAACCACGCACCTAGAGCCGACATATAATCCACCTTCTATCCTATAATTTAGTAAGAACTGAGCATTGATTCAGATATTTTTCCGCCATTCCAAGTCTTTCTTGATCCTGAATCAGAATATTGTCATCAGCAGCCTCATGAGACAGAAGTCTCAGAGACTCAATCATGACATGATCATCCCGGTTCAAGGAATAATAGATAAATTGATCTTTTCTGTCATCTCTGACAACGCCTAGATCCTTAAGCTTTCTCAAGTGCTTTGATATTTTGGGCTGAGTTTCTCCCAAGATCCCCTGAAGTTGGCAGACACACAACTCTCGCTGTAATAAAACCATTAATATTCTTAGCCTTGTTTCATCTGACAGCGCTTTATAGCGATTGATCATTTGATCCATGACAGCCTCCTGAAGTAAGTCATATGTCCGTTTTCGTATATCCCTTTTTTAGTATATGCAATAATCGGCATATTGTCAACTTTATTTCCCGGGAAATATCCGAAAAGTGTCGTCTCCTCAAAATTTTGAATAAAAAAAACTGCACTTACCGTGCAGTTCAGGTTTTCATATATGATATTTTAGTCCAATCTTCTTCTGCCTTCAATAGCCTTCATTAATGTCACTTCGTCTGCAAATTCAAGATCTCCGCCAACTGGTATACCATGGGCCAAGCGCGTTATAATGATCCCCGTCCCCTTTAGGAGTTTGGAAATATACATTGCAGTCGCTTCACCTTCTATGGTTGGATTTGTGGCGATTATAATCTCGTCTACATCATGTTTTTGCAGCCTTAGAATTAATTCTTTGAGCTTGATGTCTTCTGGTCCAATGCCGTCCATTGGTGAAATCGCACCGTGCAGGACATGATATAAGCCATGATATTCTCTTGTCTTTTCAATGGCAATAACGTCCTTGGGTGATTCAACAACACAAAGGGTTTTTTGATCCCTCTTTGCTGATGTACAAATAGGGCACGGATCAACATCCGTCATATTAAAGCAGACTGAGCAAAAGATTATCCTCTGTTTGGCATACATGATGGCTTCAGCAAGGGAAGCGGCTCGATTCTCTTTTTCATTGACCAGATAAAACGCCAGGCGCTGGGCAGTTTTTCTTCCGACACCAGGAAGCTTTGCCAGCTCGTCAATCAGTAAATTCAGTGGCTGGGGCAAATAGACCATGTCGTTTGCCTAAAAAAGACCGGGGATATTCATACCACCCGTTACTTTGCCCATTTCTTTGGAAACCGCTTCTTCAGCCGTTCTCAACGCCTCGTTGACACAGACCAATATCAAGTCTTGAAGCATTTCAACATCCTCCGGATCGACCACTGAAGGATCAAGTGTTATCGAAAGGATCTCTTTCTTTCCGCTTACTTTGACAACTACTGCACCGCCACCGGCACTTGCTTCATAATTTGCTTTCTCAGCTTCTTCCTGTAGTCTCTGCATGTCTGCCTGCATTTTTTGTACCTGTTTCATCATTTGATTCATATTCATGCCACCTGGCATCATTGGACCTTTTCCTTTAGCCATTTTAGTTCCTCCTTTAAAATGTTAATCCATTCTACTTTTAGTTTAACTTATAAAACAATTGTCCCTTACTTATCCTGAATTTCAAGTAAATCTGCCATATCTCCGAGAAGAGATTTAATTCTGTCTTCAGTTGATGGCCCTGAAATCGACCCTTTGTCTGGAATAACTTCGATCATAAACCCTACTGGATGACCGACAACACTCCTGAACGCCTCCTCAATGACTATCCGATTCGGCTCTTCACTCAACTTTTTGATATGCAGATCATGGACAGCCTTAAAACCAACGACTAAACGGCCCTTATCCATTTTTAAAGGTGTTCCGTCCACAAGAAACGCATAAACACGACCATTATTCTTTTGTAAGTATAACAGAATCTCCGGCCACAATCGAAGTACTTTCTCAGGATCAAGCGCTGAACTCGTACTTGATATTTCATCCGTTTTTTTCTGTTCTGCCTTTTCTGCCTGTATCACCGAATCAGAAGCAGACTTAGATTCACTCAGAATCGGCTCAAGTCTTGAATTAGGATTAAGGATCTCCGGCTTTGACGCCTGATAGGCTGGATGTTCGTCAGCAATAGTGTTATTTGATCCGCTTATTGATAAACCTTCTCCTGACGCCATCAGCCGCTTTAGAGCAAACAATTCTGCCTCTAATTTTTCAAGCCGCTCTATGGCGTCCGCAGCTGCGATAGATGCAGGGGTCATTGCTTTCAATAAACCTGTCTCTAAAAAAATCAGCGGGTTTTGCGCGTATTTAATCTGATTTTCAATCATTGACAACGCTTCAAGCAACTTTACAGCGCCGTTCAATCCAAACATCTTCGCCTGTGCTTTGACGCGGTCTGGCATTAATCCAGAAAATTTTAACATTTCCGGATGATCCGGCGCTGCTGCCGTCACCATGACATCGCGAAAAGCCAGTGTCATATCCCTGCAAAATGATTGCAAATTCGCCCCGCTTACTGAAAGTTGGTTAAGGCTGTCTAGCACCAAGTTTCTTTCGCGCCTTCCAATTTGATCAATCAAATCCATCATGAAATCAACGCCAATCAAGCCGAGGATTCGATCCACATCCTCTGCCCGAAGCAAATCAGCCGTTGACGTGAGGCAACGGTCGAGGAGACTGAGGGCATCCCTGACTGCACCATCCGCCCTATTGATTATTTTGTCTAAAGCTTGTGTTTCATACACCATACCCTGAGACTCACAGATCAACTGCATTCTCTCCATCAAATCTTCTTTGCCCACTCTTTTGAATTCAAATTGCTGGCATCTGGATTGAATCGTTGCCGGAATCTTATGGGGTTCAGTCGTTGCAAGTATAAAAACGGCATACTCAGGAGGCTCTTCGAGTGTTTTAAGCAAAGCGTTGAAAGCACTTGTCGAAAGCATATGAACTTCATCAATTATATAGACTTTATACTTGCTCCTTGATGGCGGATACTTAACATTTTCCCTAAGCTCTCGAATATCATCCACACCATTATTTGATGCAGCATCCATCTCAATGACATCCATCAACGTCTCATCTAAAATTGACAAGCAAATCTCGCATTTGTTGCAAGGATTATAATCTTTTCTTTCCGGGCAATTGATAGCTCGTGCCAGTATTTTGGCAGTGGAGGTCTTCCCTGTGCCTCGAGTTCCGGAAAAAATATAAGCATGGCCGAATTTGCCACGTTCAATCTGACTGCGTAGAGTATCTACTATGGCCTTCTGTCCAATCAGATCTTCAAAGACTTTTGGTCTCCACTTCCTGTATAGCGCAGTATAGCTCATGGCAATTCGCCCTTTCTAAAACGATTAAAAATCTGATAATGCTTTCTCTATTATAACAGAAGACTTCGTGAAGTAAAAAAAAAGAGAGCTTCCGCTCTCATTTTTGCTTTTACCTATTAACGCGCACCCGGCTGTGAAATCAAAATCATATGAATTCCCGCAGCCGCAAATACTATCAGGCACCCTTGCGGCACATAGAACGATCTGCTTACCGCTGCTTTCTTCCGAACCTGACGGGGTTCACAGGGTGCTATTGCGCAAGACCCGACAGTACCAGCGAACTGCGGGAAAAGCATAGTCTTAATTTCTCATCCGGGTTCGGACCCTGCTTGCAGCGGATTGCAGGTTATAGGGTTCCGCCAGGCTCCCAATCCATGCGCGGTTAACGACTTAAATAAAATGGCGGAGAGGGCGGGACTCGAACCCGCGGGGCGGTTAAGCCTTACACGCTTTCCAGGCGTGCCCCTTAGCCAACTCGGACACCTCTCCACTTTATCTGTATTTTGTGCGCAGCTTTTCGAAAAATCCACTCATTATCTGAGCACATTCTTGTTCCAGAACGCCCTTTCGCAGCTGAACCCTGTGATTGATTCTCGGATCCTCAGACAAGTCATACAGCGAGCCAAAAGCTCCAGCTTTCCAGTCCTGAGCGCCGTAAACCACTCTCAAAATTCTAGCTTGATAAATTGCGCCTGCACACATCAGACAGGGTTCTATTGTAACATACAACGTACTGCCTGTCAACCTCCATGAATTAAGATATTCTGAGGCATTTGTCAAAGCTATCATTTCGGCATGTAATTGAGCATTTTTTCCCAATTCTTTTAAATTGTGCCCTCTCGAAATGATCACACCACGTCTCACGATCACCGCGCCAATGGGAACCTCACCTTTTGCAGCTGCTAATCGCGCCTCGTAAAGCGCTTCATGCATGTACATTTCATCATGCAGCATACTTACCTCCAGTGTCAGGTTTGTGCCGTACCATGTTTGAATATCAACATGGTACGGCACAGCTTTGGCGCACTCGAAAGGAGTCGAACCTTCGACCTACCGCTTAGGAGGCGGTTGCTCTATCCTACTGAGCTACGAGTGCATAGTGAGACAGCATCGTAAAAGTGGCTGAGCCGACAGCTACTTTACTATGTTAAAGAATTCCACACGATTTGTCAACGCCGAATCCATGAATCCTTGGTAAGTTTACGCCTGTTAGGCATTCGGCATACAAAGTTCCCGCCAAATAACCGAAATATCGGTCTCTGGCTTTGATCACCTCCAGGAAACCACTATTTAAATAAGTTCTATTCTCGTTGCCATCACATCCAAATTGCGATGCATGGCATCGAAGAGCGTCCATTTTTAAATCATAGACAGTTGAAATGTCGTAGGTCACAGAGACATCAGCGACATCATTGATATAGTACATGTAAACCACTTCAGGACGGTAGGCTTTCAGCCCTTCACATTCAAATTTTACAAGCCCTGCTGACCAGCAAGCTTCCCGAAGTAGCGAAGCGCCATTTCCATGATCTGGATGGCGGTCATGCAGGTAAGGATAAAAAAGCCGCTTAGGTCTTAGACGTCTGATGAGTGATACAATTTGAGACACACTTTCGTTGTCAGTCTTTATGCCGCGGTCACTCATTTCAAGATTTAATCGCTCATCCGCTCCAATCAAATGAGCTGCTGACATGCTTTCATTTCTTCTGCCTTCAGGTGTACCATTACTGGCCATTTCGCCAAGAGTTAAATCCACCATGACAATGTGCGCACCCCTTTGTGCTTCAGAAATCAGGAGCCCACCAATTCCTATTTCAATGTCATCTGGATGAACCCCAAATGCAAGAATATCGCACTCCATATGATTCCTCCAAGTTATTTAGATCTTCTAATCACAAAACATACAAATTTTTTCGTTTGCCAATGTAACCTTAACTGGCGTCGTTCCGACAATATTTCCATCAACATTGAGAAGCAAACTTTTCTCCAAACTTTTAACTGAGACTTCCGAACAATTGTAATACTCAACTTCCTTTATATTGAGATGCTCTCCTTTAAAAATTGACGGAAACATGGCCATCAGCTTGAGTTTGGGAACATGATTGACAATACAAACATCCATTAATCCATCATCGATTTCAGCTTTTGGCGTGATTTTCATTCCGCCGCCAAAATATCTGCCATTTCCTATTGCAACAATTAAGGTTCTCCTTTGTATCTTTGTCTGATCCATTTGAATCTCTACTTTTCTGGCTTTGTAGGTCATCAGTGATTTTAAAGTGCTTAGAAGATATGAAACAGGCCCTGGAAATACTTTCTTTATTTTTTCAGTATCAATAACAATTTGGCCGTCTATGCCCATTGCGCAGATATTTATGCATTTAATACCATTGCAGTCGAATAGATCAGCATTTTTAGTATTTCCCAGAATAATTGACTCTAAAATTATTAAAGGATCTTGTGAATTGTAAAGCACTTTTGAGAAGTCATTGCCAGTACCACATGGCAAAATCCCCGCTTTAATATTTTGGGCGCCAGACTGACAAATCCCCTGAATCATCTCTGTTAAAGTGCCGTCACCCCCAATGGCTACAATCTCATTAAAACCATCGCGAATTGCCTGCATTGTCAGTGCAGTAATTTGTCCTTTTGACTGAGAGATTATCATTTTATACTCGATCTCAGTATTTTCGAATCGTTTATGAATGGGCTCCAAAAGTGTTTTCGCAGAACCCTTCCCAGCTGCAGGATTAACTATAAACATCAGCTTTCTCATTCTTCACCCCGCAATGTTTCACGTGAAACACTAATTTCTTTGTAATAGACTATACAGTCTGTCAAGATCCTCATCATTGTAGAATTCAATTTCAATCTTACCCTTTAGCCTACCTCGCTTAATTTCTACCTTAGTCCCAAAATGTTCTCTTAGCTGTGTCTCCATCATTTTGACCTCAAGATCAGGCTTTGATTTCTTTTTCTTAGGCTTTACCTTTTTTTCTGGTTTTGATAAAGCATCTTCGATTTCTCGGACACTCAAAGCGCCGTCAATAATTTTTACAGCCCAGGCATGCTGGTGTTCAGGATCTTCAATGCGCAAAAGTGCTCTGCCGTGTCCACCGGTGATCTGTCCTACTGCAATCATATCTTTGACACGATCATCCAGCTTTGTCAACCGCATCGTATTTGCTATATGTGACCGACTTTTGCCTACAGCTTTTGATAAATCCTCCTGAGTTAACCCATAATGTGCCATTAAATGCTCATAAGCAATCGCTTCTTCAATATCGTTCAAATCTTCTCTTTGAATATTTTCAATTAACGAAAGCTGGGCTACACTGATTTCATCCACTTCACGAATAATAACAGGCACGCGCTTTAATCCGGCCATACGAGCAGCACGCCAACGACGTTCACCCGCAATTATTATATAACCTGTACCATCATGCCTAACCAAAATTGGTTGAACAATACCATGAGCTTCAATCGAATCTTTAAGGGACAATAGTGCATCCTCATCGAAATGTCGGCGTGGCTGTCCCGGATTTGGAATAACTCTGTCTATTTCAACTTCTATGACCTCAGCGGATCTATATTCACCCATGGATGCTAATTCTGCTTCAGGAATTAAAGCACCCAAACCTTTACCCAGTCCACGTTTAAACTTACCTGTACTCAAATTAATTTCCCCCTCACCGTTTAGCGAATTCTTTTGCTAGCTTTAAATAGGCCTTTGCACCTTTCGAATGCTTATCATATGCAACGACAGGCATTCCAAAACTCGGCGCTTCAGCTACGCGCACATTTTTCGGTATCACTGTCTTATAGACTTTATCTTTAAAATATTTATTTACTTCTTCAACGACTTGAGAGGAAAGATTTGTTCTGCTGTCAAACATCGTTAAGAGCACACCTTCAATCTCAAGACTTGAGTTCAGATTTTTTTTAATTCGGTGATAGGTATCAACAAGTTGACTGACACCTTCCAAAGCATAGTATTCACATTGAATAGGAATCAAGATGCTGTCAGCTGCCACCAATGCGTTAATCGTTAGCAATCCTAATGATGGCGGACAATCGATTAAAACATAATCATAGTCATCCTTAACTGCGTGGATTACCTTCCTTAGTCTATGCTCGCGTTCTGTCAAATCGATCATCTCGATTTCAGCACCTGCTAAAGCAACATCTGATGGCATAATAAAAAGATTCTTGTAACTTGTCTCGTGAATGCAAGCTTTGGGTTCCATATCACCTAGCAAAGCATTATAAACATTGCTGTCTACTTGATGTTTATCGATTCCAAGTCCACTGGTAGAGTTACCCTGAGGATCGTTGTCGATCACCAGGATTTTCTTTTTCATTGCAGCAAGAGCTGCACTTAAATTCACGTTGGTAGTCGTTTTCCCGACGCCACCTTTTTGATTGAACACAGCGATTGCTTTACCCAAGAAAACCACTCCTCGAACGAATATTACTCTCATTATACTAGAAATAAACGCAAAAAAAGTGAAAGAGCACAATTAAACTGTGCTCTTTCTTAAAAATTACATTGTTTCACGTGAAACATTCACTTTTTAATGTTAATTCTCACTTCAACGCCATCATTTGATATGATTTCCTCATAAGTTACATTACCGCCAGCTGCACGTATAGTCTCAACGCTCTGCTTTAATGTATTTAAATATATTTTAAAACTAGCGATTCCTCGAATCCTTTTCTTTGGTGTCAACTTTTCATCAGATGCTTCCGGCTGCTGCACCAATTCCGAGATCAGTCTCTCCGTATCCTTTACATTCAATTGCTCTTTTACAATTCGACTGGCTACTTTTCGCAAATCAGCCGTTCTGCCTAATTTCAACAAAGCACGCGCATGACGTTCAGTCAGCTGATGATGGATCAGAACATCTCTGACAGGCTGGGGGATAGCAAGCAGTCTTATTTTATTCGAAATAGTGGATTGCTTTTTACCTAACATTTCAGCAATTTCCTTCTGTGTCCATTGCTGATCCTTCATCAACCTTTCAAAAGCACTGGCTTCTTCAAAGTAATTCAAATCATCTCTTTGAATATTCTCAATCAAAGCCACAGTGGCAGATTCCTGATCATTCATGTTCACAAGCATTACGGGAATTTCTTTCAATCCGGCCATGGAAGCGGCTCGCAGTCTTCTTTCTCCTACAACCAATTCATAGCCGTCCTTTATGACTCTGACTGTGATTGGCTGAATTAACCCTACGCTCTTTATTGAATCAGAGAGTTCCTTTAAGTCATCCTCCGAAAAATGTCGCCTGGGCTGATACGGATTGGGCCGAATATATTCTATAGGAAGATGAATCAAGTGCTCACTTCGATTCACAACTTAACCCTCCCTAAACAATTGGTTTCTTTGCCGGCGTACCAGCTTTTCTCGGATATAAAGCTGGCGTAGACTTCACTTTTCGAATCACGACCAAATTATGTTCAAAGTCTGTACCCGGAACACTTGTAGGTATTATCTCAGGACTGGCGCCACCAAGAATTTTGATAGCTCTTTCTGCAGCTTTAATCTCTTCAAAAGCCTCATTAGTCTTTTGCGCTATAAAGTAACCGCCTGTCTTCACGAAGGGGAGACAGTACTCAGATAAAGTACTCATATTGGCAACGGCTCTGGAAACGACAATATCATATTTCTCGCGATGATCAGTTTGTCTTGCTGCTTCTTCAGCTCTGGCATGCAAACACGTGACATGCTTAAAATCCAACACTCTGCAAACCTCTGTCAAATACTGAATCCTCTTGTTCAGAGAGTCCATAAGCGTCACATCCAGTTCAGGCATCGCAATTTTTAAAGGTACACCTGGAAACCCTGCGCCTGTTCCAAGATCCAACACTTTCTTGCCATTAAAATCTACTGGCGCTTGAAGACAGGTCAGAGAATCCAGAAAATGTTTGTATACAATCCCATGATCATCTGTAATGGTCGTCAGATTAATCTTCTCATTCCATTCCAACAACAGAGCTTTATAGGTCATAAATTGCTCAAGCATCTCATTGGGATTTTCGTAACCCAGAGCCAGCAATCCCTCTTTCAATGCGTTTCTAACGTCCATTGTCGACACCCCGTCTTCTGTTTCGCTGTTCCAGATAAATCAATAATACAGAAACGTCCGCCGGAGAAACCCCGGAAATTCTGGAGGCCTGTCCCACTGATTCTGGTCGTATTTTAGACAGTTTCTGACGAGCTTCAAGTCTTAAACCCTCAATGTCAAGATAATCGAGGTCTTCCGGAAGTCGTTTTTTTTCCAGCTGTTTAAAACGTTCCACCTGCTGAAGCTGCTTTTGAATATACCCTTGATATTTTAGCTGAATCTCACATTGAACAAAGACGTCCTCTCTTAACCAAGGTCGGTCAATATCAACTTCCGCCAGTGATATATAGTCAACTTCAGGCCGTCTTAGAAGCTCCATCAACGACATACCTTGTTTTATAGGTGAGCTGCCTAGTCTTTCAAGCAAACCATTAACCATTTCAGGGCGGACAGTTACGCTTTCCAGACGCTTTAATTCTAAATCGATATTCATCAGCTTGTCCATCAGCTTCTCATAACGTTCATGGGTCGCCAATCCAATGCTGTAACTTCTTTCAGTCAAACGCATATCCGCGTTGTCCTGTCTCAATAGCAGGCGATACTCCGCCCTCGAAGTCATCATGCGGTATGGTTCGTTCGTTCCTTTTGTCACCAAATCGTCAATCAATACCCCAATGTAAGCCTCAGAACGATCCAAAGTAAAAGGCGGCTCTCCCTTGAGCTTAAGTGCGGCATTTATGCCAGCAATAATGCCCTGAGCAGCTGCTTCCTCGTAGCCTGAAGAACCATTAAATTGGCCTGCAGAAAACAGATTCTCAATGGATTTTAATTCCAATGTGTTCTTAAGTTGAGATGGGTCCAAACAATCATACTCTATTGCATAAGCCGGCCGCATAACCTCGACATTTTCAAGTCCAGGAATTGTCCTCATGAAAGCCGTTTGAACATCCTCAGGAAGGCTTGTCGACATCCCTTGTACATACATTTCATTCGTCTCATAGCCCTCAGGCTCGACAAATAACTGATGACGTTCTTTGTCTGCAAATCTCGTAATTTTGTCCTCGATAGACGGACAATATCGTGTTCCGGTACCTTCAATTTGTCCGCCATACATTGCTGATCTCAAAATATTCTTCTGAATGACAGCGTGCGTCTCAGCATTGGTATAAGTCAACCAGCAAGGTAGTTCTTCAAAGGAGATGCTGTCATTCAAGAATGAAAAGGGAACAGGTTTAGGATCGCCATACTGAGCTTCCATCTTTGAATAGTCCAACGAACGCTTATTCACGCGCGCCGGTGTGCCGGTTTTGAATCGCCAGATCTCCAACCCGTGAGATTTCAGATTCTCAGCCAGCTTTAAAGAGGGTGCCAAACCGTTTGGACCACTTTGAAAGACTGAACTTCCAATGAAAATTTTACCACCCAAGTAGGTTCCAGTCGCCAATATGATCGCCCTGGTTTCGTAGCGTGCGCCTGTACTGGTTAAGAGGCTTTTCACGCGACCATCGGCAACCTCAATCTCTATGATTTCACCTTGTTTTAAATCCAAGTTAGAGGTATTTTCTATGACCTTTTTCATTTCTACATGATATCTCGTCTTATCTGCCTGAGCTCGAAGAGAATGAACAGCAGGCCCTTTTCTGGTGTTGAGCATTTTACTCTGCACCATGGCTTGGTCCGTTATCAGGCCCATCTGTCCGCCCAGCGCGTCCACTTCCCGGACTAAGTGGCCTTTTCCGGTTCCGCCGATGGACGGATTACATGGCAACATAGCCAATGAATCCAAATTTATCGAGAACATGACGGTTTTCATGCCCATTCTGGCACTGGCCAGAGCAGCTTCACAGCCGGCATGACCGGCACCGATTACGGCAACATCATATGTGCCGCTGTAAAATTCTTCTGGCAAGATGAACACCTCTCTATTTGCCTAAGCAAAACTGACTGAAAATCTTCGTGATCAAGTCGTTTTCAACCGTTTCACCTGTTATTTCGCCGAGCGCATCATACGCGTTCCTGACATCTACCTGTAAAAAATCATACGGCATTCCCTCTTTGCATGAGCCGAGCGCATCACCAAGGGATTTCGCAGCTCTTCTCAACGCATCCTGATGTCTGAGATTTGTCACCACAGAGCGCTCTGCAAGCGACATTTGGCCTCCGTAAACCATTTTGGCAATTTCATCTTCAAGCTCCTGGATGCCTTCTTCTTGAATGAGAGACGTCCGGATGACCGGAATCTCATTTCCAAGGCGATCACGCAGTGTCATTTCATCTAGAACCGGGTCAAGATCGCTCTTGTTTAAAAGTACAATAGCACGCCGATCCTTTAGATATTTCATAATATCCTCATCTTCAGGGGAAAGCGCTTCAGCTGCATTTAAAACGAAAACGACTAGATCCGCACGATTAAAGAATGCCTTGCTTCTTTCAACGCCCAGTTTTTCAACAAGATCCTCCGTCTCACGGATTCCTGCTGTATCAACGAGTTTCACCGGTACCCCACGCACGTTGAGGGTTTCCTCAATGACATCGCGCGTCGTACCTGGTATATCCGTGACAATAGCCCTGGATTCGCGCAGCAGCGCGTTTAAGAGCGAAGATTTGCCTACATTTGGCTTACCGACGATAACAGTGCTGAGACCATCCCTCAAAATGCGTCCTGTCTCGCTGTTTTCAAGCAGTGCAGACACGGATTTCTCAGCTGCTTTGAACCGGTCAGTCATCTCCGAATAAGTCATTTCTTCGATATCCTCTTCCGGATAATCTATACAGACTTCAAGCTGTGCCATTGCAGAAAGGAGCTCTGCTCTCACAGCGTCTACTTTTCCCGACAAATGACCTTCCAACTGATTATAAGCTACCTCAAACCCCTGTGGTGTCTTAGCCTGAATCAAGTCCATCACTGATTCAGCCTGAGCCAGGTCAAGACGTCCGTTCAAAAACGCACGTTTGGTAAATTCACCTGGTTCTGCCATGCTCGCTCCATTTTCCAAAATCAGCTTCACAATCTCCGTTAACGGTACCATGCCACCGTGACAATGGATTTCGACGAGATCTTCACGCGTATAAGTTGCCGGAGAAAACATAGGTACTAGAAGCACCTCATCAACAACGGATTCATTCTTGTAAATATGTCCGTAAAGCATCTTCCGATGATCATTTATTGTAATATCTCTATCCTTTTTCTGTCTGAAAATCTTATTGGCTATTTGCATGCTGAGCTCGCCGCTCATTCTAACTATACCTATGGCACCTTCACCTGGAGGTGTTGAAATTGCAACAATTGTATCCTCTCTGAACAATGTCTGTCCTCCTTTCGGATACAAAAAACCCAGTAGCTTGACTGGGTTTTTCAAGGTTACTTATTCAAGAAAATTACGACTTTGCGATTTGGCTCCTCGCCTTCACTTTTTGTGCTGACGTAAGGATGTCCCTGCAACGTCGCGTGTATGATTCTTCTCTCGTATGGATTCATAGGTTCAAGCACAATATCTTTGCGCATTTTTTTAGCTTTAGCAGCAAGTCTATGCGCCAATTTCTCGAGTGTTTCCTTGCGCTTTGCGCGATAACTTTCTGTATCCAGAGTCACTCGGAGATAGTCCGCTCTTTCTTTATTGACTACCAGACTCACCAGATATTGAAGTGCGTCCAGTGTTTGGCCTCTGCGTCCTATCAGGATCGCCATATCATTGCCAAGAATGTCAAGATTCAAAGCATCTCCATCCAGTTTAGCTACAACTGTACCGTCAATGCCCATCTTATCAAGAATTTTTTCTAGAAACTCCACTGCGATTCTATCGCTTTTTTCCTTAAGCTCTACACGAACTTTTGCCTCTTTTGCGCCAAAGAGTCCAAACAAACCCTTCGAAGACTCTTCTATGACGTCTACTTTAACCTGATCTTCAGTTGCTGACAATTCAATCAGCGCTAGTTTAAGCGCTTCTTCTACAGTTCTCGCGGTTTTTTCGACAACATACATGAACGTGTTAAGCCTCCTTCTTTTTCAGGTGACCAGTAAGCTTTTGCTGAACGAGCTGGAACAAGCTGCTGATGATCCAATAAATCAGCACGCCGGCAGAGAGTGTGCGGCCGGTAAAGAGAATTACGAACGGCAAAATTTTATTCATAGTCTTCATTTGCTCATTGACCTGTTGGCCATCATACATTGAATTCATCTGCCAATAAGTGATTGCTGCTGCGAGAATAGGCATGATGCCCGGAAGTGCTCCAATAAATCCAGTTGCCGATGGTATCAATAAGCTAAGTGTATCAGGCGCAGCAAGGTCTTTTATCCATAGAAAGCCTTTACTGAGCGCCTCATTTGCCAATGCGGCATCATTGTTGAACACATATTGAATGGGATCTCTAAGCGTACCAAACAACGCAAAGATAATTGGCAGCTGAATCAAAAGGGGAAGACATCCCGCCATAGGATTGATGTGATGCTGTTTGTAAAGATCCATTTGCTTCGCAGCAAGTGTCTCTTTATCATTCTTGTATTTTTCCTGCAGCTCTTTAAGCTTTGGCTGAATTTCATTAATGGCCTTAGAAGAACGAATTTGCTGCAAATTCAGCGGATACAGCAATAATTTGACCAATATTGTAAAAACGATGATGGATAATGCGTAATCATTGACAAGGTTATAGATCAAACCTAATGTTTTACCAAAAATTGCATACAAAAAACTCAATTTTTTTTCCTCCCGACAAGCATTAACACAATTTTATTTTAGTGGATCATATCCCCCCGGATGTAAGGGATGGCATTTTAAAATACGTTTGATGCTAAGCCAAGAACCTTTTAAAGCACCATACTTGGACACGGCGTCAAATGCATAATGACTGCAAGTGGGATGAAACCTGCATCTCGGTCCGAGAAGCGGTGATATGTACCCTTGATAAAAGCGGATCAGTGCAAGAAGCAATTTTTTCATTTCTGACGAAGCTCCTTCAACAACCGGCGCACACTTTTTTCAATATCCTGATAAGTTGCTTCAACTATTCTGACACGCGCAATAAATACCAGATCATAGCCCACTGGGACCCGGTCCGAATTTAATCTGTATGCTTCTCTGATCAAGCGTTTTGCCCGGTTTCTCACAACACTCTTCCCAACTTTTTTGCTGACTGAAAAACCAACCCGGTTCACTGTCAGTCCATTAGGTTTATGATACATCACGACAAATCGTGTTGCTGACGACTTGGAATGTTTGTATACCTCAGCAAATTGACCGCTCTTTTTAAGCCCTTCAATCTTCACAATGAACCTCCAAGGCCTATAATTGCAAAAAAAGACCACTAGTCGCGGTCTTAAGCAGTCAAACTCTTTCTTCCTTTTCTTCTACGAGCTCTCAATACGTTTCTTCCGGATTTAGTTTTCATTCTTTTTCTAAAGCCGTGTTCGACTGATCTTTGTCTCTTTTTAGGTTGATAAGTTCTTTTCACTTGAAACACCTCCTTGAAATTAGATATCTATTAAACCAATGGGTTCACAAAACAAAAAGTCTGCTATGTCATTATAATTTCTCAGACAGACCTTGTCAATACCGATTTGCACCTTTGAAAGCTTCACTCACACCCTCGCTCATGCCATTTCCAAAAGTTGTCGGACAAAGAGACGAATTTGATAAAAGGATCATCCACAATGTTACCCACATAGGACCAAACTCACAGGCTGTGGATATTTTCTTTATTTGAATTGAAATGGACGTCATAATTTGATATTATTATCTCACTGTTGATAAGTGAATTTTTTAATCCAAAACATTCACATTTATCCACGATTTGTGGATAACACTGTGAATATTTTTCATTTAACTGCGCAAAATCGCGTTTGAATGTGCGTTGGGCCATATGGATATGTGGATAAACCCCGCGCAGTCACATGTGGATAAACGACCAATGCGCATTTTTTTATGCACCTTTATCCACATAACGCACACAAAACTGTTGATAGCTTAAACGCAGGTGAACTCAGGAAGTTATCCTATCTTACCTGTTGATGATTTGTGAATAAAGTTTTTGGAGGTAAAAAAATGAGTTTGAATGTCCGGGAGTTATGGGAAGCGACTATGGCATTAATCAAAAAAGAATTGACAGAAGTGAGCTACAATACATGGTTAAAGTCGATCTCTCCCATTGCGGTCCGAGGCAATCGATTAATTTTGGCTGTGCCAAATGATTTTAACAAGGAAATCCTAGAAAATCGTTATTTGTCCCTTATCACTAATGCTGTGCATGAAGCTGCAAACAGAGAATTTTTAATTGAATTCGTCCTAATCAGCGAATCGGCAAAATTTGAAAAGGAAAATCAATCTTCTTCAAGAGAATATGATGCATTTAATGATGACATCAATCAGATCAGACTCAATCCAAAATACGTTTTTGACGAGTTTGTCATAGGAAACAGCAATCGATTTGCTCATGCTGCGTCGCTTGCAGTCGCTGAATCGCCTGCGAAAGCCTATAACCCGTTGTTTATTTATGGCGGTGTAGGTCTTGGAAAAACTCACCTTATGCACGCCATCGGCCACTATATTCTTGATCAGAATAAGAAAGCTAAAGTTGCCTATGTCACTTCAGAGAAATTTACCAATGAATTAATCAATTCCATAAAAGATGATAAAAACGCCGAATTCAGAAACAGATACAGAAATGTAGATGTTCTGTTAGTGGATGATATTCAGTTCATCGCAGGAAAAGAAAGAACCCAGGAAGAATTTTTTCATACCTTTAATGCTTTGTATGAAGCGAATAAGCAAATTATTGTCTCGAGTGACCGTCCGCCAAAGGAAATTCCTACTTTGGAAGATCGTCTTCGGTCACGTTTTGAATGGGGCTTAATCACGGATATCCAGGCGCCGGATTTTGAAACAAGAATAGCTATTTTAAGGAAAAAGGCAGAACTGGACAGCATAATAATCCCAAATGAAGTCTTTGAATTTATCGCCCGCAAAATTAAATCGAACATCAGAGAACTTGAGGGTGCTCTGACTAGAATCATCGCTTATGCTTCACTCGCAAATGTCGAAATTTCAGTGGATATCGCTGCGGAAGCCCTAAAAGATATAATTGCTTCCTCAAAACCAAAACAAATCAATGTTGAACTGATAAAATCGATTGTTGCTCAACATTTCAATGTCAAAGCTGAAGATTTTGATACTAAACGGCGTACACGCTCAATTTCATATCCACGTCAAATTGCCATGTATCTATGCCGTGAACTGACAGACATGTCTTTGCCCAAAATAGGTGAAGAGTTCGGAGGCAGAGATCATACCACCGTCATTCACGCCTATGATAAAATCTCAAAAGAAATCCAGGAGAGTGCTTCCTTTAAATCGAGACTCGATAAAATAACAAAGGAAATCCAGGGCGAATAGACTCAGATTAAAATTACTCACAAAATCCTGTGAAAAACTTTAGGTGCGCCTGTGGATAAAAACGGGCGCCTGTTTTTATCTTTTTCTGTGGATAAAACATCAACTTTCAAGTGGTTTATCCACAGTGTACAAATTTGTTTAACGACCTGATATCAACACTTCCGTGAGTTTTCAACATACTAACAGCCCCTACTACTATGACTAATAATATTACTTAGTTAATTTTAAACTCAAAATTGATCGCAAATGAGGAGGTTTTCCACATTGAAATTCACTTGCCCGCAATCCGTACTCTCTGAAGCCATCCTAACCGTCTCAAAAGCTGTCTCTTCAAAATCAACTCATCCTGTATTGAATGGAATATTAGTTGAAGCCAGTGGAAGTGAAGTTACTCTTACTGGAAATGACCTTAGCCTGGGTATAGAGACAAAATTCATCGCTGAAGTTGACCAGGAAGGAAGTGTCGTTCTTCCAGCCAGACTTTTTGGAGAAATTATACGCAAATTAGCTCCACTTAACGTCGTGATTGAGTCCAGTGACAATTATGAAACCAGAATAACCTGTGACCGATCAGATTTCAAAATAATGGGCATGTCAGATGCTGAATTTTCCGAGATCCCTGAAGTGGATGCAGCTTCAGGCGTTCAAATAGAATGCGGCCTTTTGAAGGGCATGATCCGCCAAACTCTATTTGCTACTTCTTTGGATGAGTCACGACCTATTTTGACAGGTGCGCTCTTTGAATTTGAGCCAGACCGCTTGTCAGTAGTTGCAATAGATGGTTACAGACTGGCTCTCAGACAGGCTATGCTTCATTCGGAATTGACAGGAAAGGTTGTCGTTCCAGCAAAAACACTCAATGAAGTGGCTAAGATTCTGTCAGGAGTTCCTGATGCCGAAACTTTACATGTTTTATTCACTGATCGTCATATCCTTTTTGAGTTCAATCAGATTAGGATAGTAAGCAGGTTGCTGGAGGGTGAATTTATTAAATACGCGCAAATTCTTCCAAAAGATAACAAAACAACTGCAAAGGTAAAAACAGATGAGTTGTTGAGTGGTCTAGAGCGTGCTTCTCTGATGGCAAAAGAAAGTAAGAACAGCTCCATAAAATTATCTTTAAAACCACAAAGAATGAATATCCTTTCCAATGTCGAGATAGGCAGTGTCAACGAAGAAGTTTCAATCGACTTAAGTGGACCTGAACTTGATATTGGTTTTAATCCTAAATATTTGATTGATGCATTGAAAGTGATGGAAAGTGAATGGGTTGTCCTTGAATTTTCAACGAACGTAAGCCCATGCATCATGAAACCTGTCGATCACGGATTCTATACTTATCTTGTTCTGCCAGTCAGAATGGCATAAAGGAGACGCTTATGCAAGTCATGATAAACACAGAATACATTAAACTGGATCAATTGATAAAATTGTCGGGTATGGTTCAAACCGGGGGCTTTGCAAAGCAGATTATTGCCGATGGTATGGTTAAGCTAAATGGTAACTATGAGCTGCAGCGAGGTAAAAAAATTAGGCCTGGAGATCTTATTGAAATTGAAATAAGAGATGAATCGGACAAGATCGTTGAAAAGCATACCATTGAGGTCGTATTTGGCCAGGAGGAATAAGCTGTGTTTGTTCGAAAGCTAAAGCTCGAAAATTTCAGAAATTATGATGAGCTTGAGCTCGAATTTGATCGATATTTGAATTTAATAATCGGTGATAATGGGCAGGGAAAGACAAATCTGATTGAAGCACTTTTTGTGGGTGGATTTGGAAGATCTTTCAGAACATCCAGAGAAAGAGATATGGTTCGATTCAATCTCAACACAGCGTATCTCGGCATTCATTTCCAACAACATGGGATTGAAAGCCAACTTGAGATGCGCTTTTTAGAGGACAAGAAAAAGTCTTTACGCTATAACGGATCCCCTATTCATAGATTAAGCGAATGGGTCGGTCGACTTAATATTGTCGCATTTACGCCCGAAGACCTTAAATTGGTCAAAGAGTCTCCCGTAGAAAGAAGGCGCTTTATCGACCGGGAAATCTCTCAAATGAGTACCAGATATCTTATGGCCTTCGTCCATTACAATAGAGCTTTGGATCAAAGAAATGCCCTGTTGAGAACAAAATCAACCCAGTGGCCTCTTTATGAAATATGGGAAGAAAAAATGGCTCAGTACGGCGCTCAAGTGATCCTGAAACGGCTTGAATTTATAAGTAAACTGGACAGGATCAGTCAGCGTATCCATTTTCAAATGACGAACGGTAAAGAAAAATTTAGTGTAGAATATTTGTCTTTTATCACAAATGAAATTGGCCAGGATTATGATACAATAGTCTCAGCGATTATTAACAAGCTGGAAGAATATAGGGAAAAGGATATCGAAAGAGGCTTTACATGGTATGGTCCTCATCGTGATGACCTGAAACTGACTATAAATGGGCATGATGCCAGAGTATTTGGTTCACAAGGGCAACAGAGAACCGCAGCATTATCTCTTAAGTTGTCAGAAATTGAAATTATTTTCGAGGAAACAGGTGAATATCCAGTTTTGATTCTGGATGATGTCATGTCAGAACTGGACCAGCACCGTCAAAATCTACTGATAAAGACTTTTGAAAATGTACAGACTTTTATAACGACGACAGAGCTTAGTACTATCAAAAATGATCACCTTTCAAGAGGCAAGATCTTGAAAGTAATTGATGGTACTGTTATTGAATTTGAAACATCAGGAGGTAACTGAGTTGATAACGCCAGTCCAGAATGAATACAATGCGGAACAGATCCAGGTCCTGGAGGGGTTGGAGCCAGTTCGGAAACGGCCTGGCATGTACATTGGAACTACAAGTCTTCGAGGTCTTCACCATTTAGTCTACGAAATTGTTGACAACAGCATAGATGAAGCACTAGCGGGTTATTGCACTCAAATTGACATCGTTATTGGCGAGAACAATACAATCATGGTATCAGACAACGGCCGCGGCATGCCTGTTGACATGCACAGCAAGTCAAATAAACCGGCTGTTGAGGTCATCCATACAGTATTGCACGCCGGTGGTAAGTTCGGCGGCGGGGGATATAAAGTATCAGGCGGTCTTCATGGTGTTGGTGCCTCGGTTGTCAATGCGCTTTCAGAATGGATGATCGTTGAGGTAAAAAGAAATGGCAAGATCTATAAAATTGAATTTTCAAGAGGTAAAACTACTTCTGAATTATGCGTTATAGGCGAAACTGATGAAAATGGTTCAAAAACAACATTTATGCCGGACGCTGAAATTTTTGACGAGTTGGTTTTTGATTTTCAGACACTAGAATATAGACTAAGAGAAATGGCTTTCTTAAACAAGGGTATAAAAATTTCTCTGACTGACGAACGTGTTGAAACCGCAAAGAAATCGATTTTTTTCTATGAAGGCGGAATCAAGGAATTTGTTGCTTATCTAAATAAAAACAGAACTTCTGTTCATGACAATGTCATCTACAGAGAATCTCAAGTGGAAGGCAATACAGTTGAGATCGCTGTCCAATACACAGATGGCTATACTGAAAACATTTATACTTTTGCGAACAATATCAATACCCATGAAGGCGGCACTCACTTAAGCGGCTTTAAAAGTGCGCTCACAAAATCTATTAATGATTACGCCAGAAAGAAAGGCTTTTTGAAAGAAAAAGAAGAGAATTTGACAGGCGAAGATATCCGCGAAGGTATTACTGCGATTATTTCTGTTAAATTGCCCGAGCCACAATTTGAAGGACAGACAAAGACTAAACTCGGAAATAATGATATTCGCGGTGTAGTCGAATCTGTTGCCTCTGATATGTTCAGTGAATTTCTCGAGGAAAATCCAAACGAAGGTAAGATTATCAGCGAGAAGTGTATCCGCGCTTCGAAAGCGAGAGAAGCTGCGCGTAAAGCACGGGAACTTACCAGAAGAAAAGGTCTTCTTGATGGCATGACATTGCCCGGGAAATTAGCCGATTGTTCCGAACGCGATCCTTCCAAAACAGAAGTTTATATTGTAGAAGGAGATTCCGCGGGTGGCAGTGCAAAACAGGGTAGAGACAGAGCAACTCAAGCGATTTTGCCGCTGCGTGGAAAGATACTTAATGTTGAAAAGGCAAACTTTTCTAGAATTTTCAATTCAGCTGAAATCAGAGCTATGATTACAGCTTTTGGATGTGGTATTGGTGATGAATTTGATGTCGAGAAACTCAGATATCATAAAATTATGATCATGACTGACGCGGATGTTGACGGCGCTCATATCAGGACACTACTGCTCACCTTCTTCTTCAGGTACATGCGGCCGCTGATTGAAGAGGGATATGTTTATATCGCCCAGCCGCCACTCTATAAAATAAGTAAAGGCAAATCCATTCAATATGCATATTCAGATCAAGAACTTCAAAAGATCCTTGAAGATAGCGGAAGAAATGTCGATATCCAGAGATACAAGGGTTTGGGTGAGATGAATCCAGAGCAGCTTTGGGAAACAACCATGGATCCTGAAAATAGAATTATTCTCAGAGTAGGCATTGATGATGCAGTTGAGGCGGATTTGATTTTTTCAACCCTAATGGGAGAAAAAGTCGATCCAAGAAGAGAATTCATAGAGGAAAATGCCAGGTATGTCACAAATCTGGATGTTTAAATTAATCTGTTGAATTTTATTTAATAATGCAGAAGTAATTTCGGGAGTAATCCCGAAGAGAGGTGTGCTCAAGTGGAGAATGAGATTCAAAGAGTAGTTAATATGGACATCAGCAAAGAAATGAAAAAGTCGTACATTGACTATGCCATGAGTGTTATAGTCAGTCGAGCTTTGCCTGATGTCAGAGACGGATTGAAACCGGTTCACAGACGAATATTATTTGACATGCATGAGTTGAGTTTTGGTCCGGATAAACCATATAGAAAATCAGCAAGAATCGTCGGTGACGTTTTGGGTAAATTTCACCCCCATGGCGACTCCTCTGTTTATAATGCAATGGTACGGATGGCACAAGAGTTTTCAATCCGTTATCAGCTGATTGATGGACATGGTAACTTTGGATCAATTGACGGAGATTCCGCGGCGGCTATGCGTTACACGGAAGCACGCATGTCTAAAATTGCCACTGAATTATTGAAGGATATAGATAAGGAAACAATCGATTACAGGCCAAACTTTGATGAAACTCTTCAAGAGCCTGTAGTTCTGCCATCGAGATTTCCAAATCTGTTGGTTAATGGTTCAAACGGTATCGCGGTCGGTATGGCAACTGCAATACCTCCTCATAATTTAACTGAGATTATTGATGCAACCCTTGCAATGATTGATGATCCGGACATAGATATCGAGGATTTGATTGACTTGGTACATGGTCCTGACTTTCCTACCGGCGCTCAAATCATGGGATCTGAGGGTATAAAAAGAGGGTACAGAACAGGCAGAGGAAAAGTCATTGTCCGTGCAAAGGCTAGTATTGAGGAAATTAGGAAAGATAAAACAGCGATTTTGATCTCGGAAATTCCTTATCAAGTCAATAAGTCGAAAATGCTTGAAGATATAGCCGGACTCGTTAGAGATAAGAAAATTGACGGCATCACAGATTTGAGGGATGAGAGTAATAGAGAAGGGATCAGAGTTGTTGTTGAACTTCGCCGCGACGCGAATGCCAATGTTGTTCTGAACCAGCTTTATAAGCATACTCAATTGCAATCGACCTTTGGCATCAATATGATTGCGCTGGTTGAAGGTGAACCAAAACTTTTAAATCTGAAGCAAGTCCTTTATTATTACATCCTTCACCAGAAAGACGTTGAAACGAGACGTGTTCAATTTGATTTGAGAAAAGCCGAAGAGCGGGCCCATGTGCTCGAAGGTCTCATGATAGCGTTGAATAATATTGACGATATGATTGATTTAATAAAAGCAGCACCAAATCCACCACAAGCTAAAGTGAGTTTAATAGAAAAATATGCACTGAGTGAAATACAAGCACAAGCCATTTTGGATATGCGCCTTCAAAGATTGACTGGACTCGAGCGCGACAAAATTGAAAACGAATACAAAGAAATTTTAGGTTTAATAAAATCGCTCAAAGAGATTTTATCGGATGAAGTGTTGCTATTCGACATTATTCGAACGGATCTTGTCAGAATCAAAGAAAAATATGGTGATCCAAGAAGAACTGAAATCACCATTAATTATGATGAAATTGACATTGAGGATATGATCGAAGATGAAGATGTAGTCATTACGTTGACACATAGCAATTACATCAAAAGAACTCCGGTTGATACCTATGCGGCTCAAAAACGTGGCGGTAGAGGAAAAACAGGTGTTACGACAAAAGAAGAAGATTTTGTAGAGAATATTTATACAACTAGAACGCATGATTATCTTTTGTTCTTTACAAACTTCGGAAAAGTTTACCGCCTAAAAGCCTATCAGATTCCTGAGAGTGGCCGTGTGGCAAGAGGTACTGCTGTAGTCAATTTAATACAGTTGGAACCAGAGGAGACTGTAACAGCTGTTATTCCAATTAAATCATTTGAGTCGGGCTTCTTAATGCTCATGACAAAGAAGGGTATAGTCAAAAGAACAGCCTTGAATAAATTTGACAGCTCAAGAAAGAATGGTTTAATTGCAATTAATCTCAATTCAGATGATGAGTTGATCAGCGTTCGTGAAACATCTGGCTCAGATGAAGCTATAGTCATAACCAGTCATGGTATGTCAGTGCGGTTTAATGAGAATGACGTTCGTGAAATGGGACGTGTCGCTACAGGTGTCAGAGGCATACGTCTCAGTGACAATGATGAAGTGGTGTGCATGGAGATCCTTAGATCGGACAGCAAGCTCTTGATTGTCAGCGAGAACGGCTATGGCAAGAGAACTGAGCTTGATGAATACAGAATTCAAACCAGAGGCGGAAAAGGTATTAAGACTTACAATATGAATTCCAAAACAGGAAAAGTTGTAAGCGCCAGAGTGGTCAAAGATGATGAAGAAATTATGTTGATCAATAGTCAGGGCATTTTGATCAGATTGCGCGTCGATGAAATTTCTGTACTTGGAAGGTCAACAAGTGGTGTCCGCCTCATGCGGACAGACGAAACTTGCTGTGTTGTATCAACTGCAAGGATCATGGATAAACCTACAGATGAAGAAGAGTAAATAGAAAAATTGAAAAAATGTTTTATTTTCAAATAATGGGATATTAATTGAGTAACAGCCCCCATATATTGATTCATTTATGGAGCCGCCTTGGTGTGGCTCTTTTTTTTGGGCTCTAAGTCAATAGTTGGGGTGGGGATTCTTTGAATCCCTGCTCCTTAGTTGTTTTGAGGGTATTATAGTTATGAAGTTAGATTTTAAGAATTCATGGCATGACAAAAAGAACCAGTGGTTACCG
>Ga0302241_1000032_pt1 | contig 167633 bp, 146 predicted proteins | sample AAG_UR_Arg_MG_FD_193532 | JGI IMG/M metagenome (GOLD analysis project Ga0302241, IMG submission 193532) | Enriched activated sludge microbial communities from anaerobic digester in WTTP, New Holstein, Wisconsin, United States - AAG_UR_Arg | ecosystem: Engineered > Bioreactor > Anaerobic >... | reverse complement strand
ATCGCTCCTCGAAAGACTTGATATTACTATTATTCGAGGTCGATTCGAAAAATCCTTTTTGTAAATATTGGAAATAGAAAATATTTTATTTAGAAATTTTAGTTAGGCGGAATATGAGTTCTATGTCAAACCTAGAAATGAAATTTGAAAAGTGCTTCTCTGTGGTTTAATCCCACTTTATGGGCAAGAGTCGCCCCCCCCTTGGAGTTAACATAAAATAGTTTTCGAAATCGTCAAATTATAAATATTATATTTGACGATTTGGGTATAAATGACTCGAATAATCAAACACCAAATATTTCTAGGCGCGTCACACTTTGGCGGGATAGAATTATGTATCCAAAACAATTCTGTCAAAATTCTTCGAGAAACGGCTTCTCTTGAATAATTGAAAGTTAGGTATGGAGCGGTCAATATTCCTTTATGACCAGGAGGTGGGAATGAAGCGGGTAAGCTCGAAACATTCCATTGCTGCAGGATACTGCGCTCGTTATAAGACTATTTATTAAGCTCCAATTAGGAACAAAGGAGGGAAAAGTTATGTTATGCAACAATCACTTTGAAAGAAAGCTCACAATTTTGATGATCCTGTCCCTAACGTTGATGACTTTACTTATGGGCGTTGCTTTTGCTGCCGGTGAGAAGTTTGTTGATGTCAAACCTGGCAGCTGCCCAAATGCTGTTAACTTTAACAGCAGAGGTGTCCTTCCAGTAGCACTTCTCAGCGGAAACGATGACATCTTTGAGGTCGATGAAATTGATCCTAATTCAGTCCGTTTTGGCCGTGCAGACAATATGACAGTTGCACCGCTCAGATGGCACATGGAGGATGTCAACTTCGACGGTGAAATGGATCTTGTCATGCATTTCTCAATTCCAGAGCTTAAACCTTTATTTGCTCCAATTATTGAAGATGATGATGATGGCTATGTCGCCGCCGGTATTTCTTTCATGGCTGATGGAGATTCTTTTGCGTACGTTGGTGATGACGACGCATCTGGTTTATGGCTTAAAATTCCAGGCTTTAAGAACTAAAAGTATTATTTCGATCTTTAATAAACAGACGGTGAAACGAGCCGGTATCTGATCAAAGAGATGGATAAGGAGTTGTCAGGATGATACTGAATCATTTTGACAACTCCTTTTTGAATGGATGCGGCGCATTGGACAGATTAGCTTGAACCTCGTCCGCTCAGGACAACGCCAAAGGTTTTAAGGATGACGTGCAAATCCAAAAGCAAAGACCAGTTCGAGATGTACTCAATATCCATTTTGACGATTTCCTCGAAATCTTTGATATCCGATCTCCCGCTGATCTGCCAGATCCCCGTCAAACCAGGCGTGATACTCAACCTGCAGCGCTGGGAGGATTCATATGCCCTATATTCATCTACTGTTGGCGGTCTTGTTCCTACCAGGGACATATCGCCCCTCAGAACATTGAAAAACTGAGGAAGCTCATCAATGCTGCTCTTTCTGAGAAAGGCACCCACTCTTGTTACACGCGGATCATTTTCAATTTTAAATATATGGCCATTCATTTCATTACTCTCCATCAACTCATCCTTGTGGGACTCTGCGTCATTGACCATGGACCTGAATTTCCACATGGTGAAGACTCTACCGTTTTTACCTACTCTCTCTTGCCTGAAGATGACAGGTCCGGGTGATTCCAGTTTGATCAAAGGCGCAAAGATCAGAAACGCGAATCCGAACAGCAGCATGCCAACCAAGGCGCCGGAAACGTCAAGCAGTCTCTTTAAAAAAAGTTGTCCTTCATTGAGGCTGACTAAGTGAAATTTGAGAACTGGGATTTTGCCTACCATAGCCACATCTGCTTTTGTCAAGTCAGTATTTTGAAGCTCCAGTACCATAGTAATCGTTATGCCCGTGCACTGGCACTGATTAAGCTTTCCTTTAATCCTTGGATCAAAGGAAAGCGGCTTAACCACTGCCAGTTCGTCGACGACTTGCGTGGAGGTGATCTGATCCAGGTGCTCCAGCGTCCCTAAGTCCTTAAGGTCATCATAAACATCAGAGTCGAGGATCTTTACGTATCCAATTATATTAAGATTTAAATAACTGTGTTTTTGTATTTCCGCGACATATCTTCTGCCCACGTCTGAAGCGCCAATAACCAAAATATTCCTGGTTTGAATGGCTTCACTCTTTCCAAATTCAATGTATTTAAGCACCGCTCTGGAAAGCGTTTGAAGGATTAGTATTAAGGAGACTAAGAGCACAACGCATTTATAGGTAATAGGCGCCTTGAAGGCGGCAGTTGAAATGTGAATAAGAAGGATCGCGAGGACGCTGCATGCGGCCGTTTTCATCAGAATTCTTCCAGTGAACTTTCCTTCAGCCTCAATGATATTCTCATATAGGCTGGTCAAATAAAAGAGGGTGACATATATAGTGGACACCAGACTCCAAAGACCAATAAACTCAAGCGAACTCAATTCATCCAAAGACACAGCAGAGCCTCTGAACAGAGATTTGAACAGCAGCAGTGCGCAGAGAATAGTAAGAATATCTATTATGATATAAGCCATATATCTTATTTTTCTTCTCCAACGCAGCATAGGATCACCTCACGAAAGCTGCATAATAAATCAAGAAAGTGCCATTGTTTTAAGCCTTCGGAAGAGTCTCTGGTTCCAGATCCATCTCATAAAAATGGTCTTCCGTTTGATTCTGGTTGAGTAACCGGCCAATGACTGGCAATTACAGGTTATTTATTCGTGAATTATGATTATGAAGTTTGTGACAAAGGGTATAAATGAGAAAACAAAGCACTTTATGAATGTTCTATTCTAAGACTATTGTACCCATTTAAAACAATTCTAAATTCTGGATTTCCTTTGAGGAGGTTATGTGATTGAAAATTGCCATGATCGGTCAAAAAGGAATGCCCTCTCGAGCGGGAGGGATCGAAATACATGTGGAAGAAATTGGATGCCGGCTCGCCCAATTTGGGCATGAACTTATAATTTACGCCAGAGGTGATTATTGCAGCGAGATCCTGGATGACTACAAGGGTATGCGGATCGTACATATTTCAAGTGTGAACACAAAGCACTTTGACACCATCAGTTATACAGCAGCCGCTACTATCCATGCTTTGAAATCAGGGGCAGAGCTCGTTCATTTCCATGCGCTTGGACCATCCTTATTTGCATTTCTTCCCAGATTTTTTGGTCGTAAAGTGATTTGTACGGTGCACGGTCTTGATTGGAAGCGGGAAAAATGGGGAAGACTGACAAAGCTGATTCTAAAGCTGGGCGAGCAGATCGGTGTGCGGTTTGCTAATCAGACAATCAGCGTCAGCGAAACACTTCTTCCATACTTTGAAGAGAAGTACCGCAAAGTACCCAGGTATATTCCGAATGGAGTCTATGTGAAGCCGAAACCATCGGCAGAGATCCTGCTTGAGAAATTTGGACTGGAAGAGGAATCCTACATACTTTTTCTGAGCAGGATAGTTCCGGAAAAAGGCCTTCATTTGCTAATTGAGGCGTTTAAAGGCCTGAAGACTGACAAGAAGCTGGTAATCGCGGGTGGGGCCAGCCATTCTGATCAGTATTTGAAAGAAGTTAATCGTCAGGCGGAGGACAACCCCCAAATTCTATTCACTGGATTTGTCGAAGGTGAGCTTCTGGAAGCGCTCTTCGGTCATGCTTATCTCTATGTGCTGCCCTCTACTGTAGAAGGCCTTCCAATTTCACTCCTGGAAGCTATGAGTTATGGTACGCTTTGTCTGACCAGTGATATTGAGGAAAATAAGGCTGTATTGGGCGATCATGGCTATACCTTCCGAAGCAGAGATGCAGAGGATTTAAGGGACTGTCTGGAAAGACTTCTAACTTCAAAAAACGGTTATGATGATCAGGAAACCATTAATTACATCAAAGGGAGATTTTCCTGGGATGCTGTAGCAGCAGATACGGAGAATGTTTATAAATCTGTGTTCTAACCTGAGATTATAGCAGCAGGTCTGATAGGAGGGGCAGCTATGGAAAAGTCATACGAGGATAGAAATTGGGCGAATGATTTCCTGTACTTTTTCAAGAATCTTTGGATCGCTGGAGTTTCAATGGTCGTGGGTGCAGCCATGGCGGTGATTCTAATCGCGAACCTGTCTCCTGTCTATAGAGTGAGCGCGACCTATTACTTAAACAAATCTGAGTTGAATAGTGCTTTCTTTACCATTAATGAGTTCGAATTCTATAATCTTCTGCTTTTGGATATTGAGCAGCTTATTGGGAGTCGGAGTTTTTTTAATGAGGTCAAGGCTGTACCAGGCGTTGAAATAAATATTGACGACCTGACCATGGAGGAATACCTTGAGAATTTGTACATGGAAATTAATACTGACTCCACTTTTTTTAAAGTGGGTTATGACAGCTCGAATACTGAGTTTGCCATGAGTATTTCAAAGCGAATTGAAAGTATTTTATCCCGGGAAGCGGCAAAAATTGTTCGCATTTCAACAGTGGAAAATGTGGATAGCTCATATTTGTCTCAAGAGCCAGTCGCACCCAATAAGGTTATGCTGATCCTTCTTGGCGCGATTTTGGGAGCATTCATTGGAATGAGCGTTATTCTCGTTAAGTTTCTTGTGAACGGGGAGCTCAAGACCTATATTGAGGCTGAAATCATTACCGGGAAAAAGGTACTGAGCTATTCGAAATACAACATGAAAAAGAGAAATATCATGCACCTTCTGAATACCATGAACAATGAGGATTATCATAAAGTCTGGCAGAATGTCCTGAATGACACTGAGCAAAACAGACAGAGATTCTGCACTGTGCTTACCTGTGATGAAACAGGCAAAAATGAGGCTTTTGCTTTGACGCTGGCTCATTATATGGGAAAAACCTTTGAAAAAACTTTGTTTATTCCAGTTAATCCCTCAGAACCCTTCAGCAGCATATTAACCTATAGTTATGGCCATGAAAACAGGCTTATAAAAGCACTTCTTCAGAATGAGCCTTTGTCAAAGCTGATTCGAAACGTATCCTATTCCTTTGACATATTGATTGGGACGGATAACCGCATTGGTTTCAATTCAGAGACAGTGGAAAAGTTTGACACACTCCTTGATGAGATTGAAAAGACTTATGATCTGGTAATTGTAAGTATCAGCACAGAGGAACGCCTGCTCAGCAGCCTGGCTAAAAAAGGTCCTGTCATATTAGCGGCATCCAATAATTCCAGTCGCAGCAAGGTGCGTTATATTGTGTCGAATTTCGAAGAACAGGATGTACGATTCCTAGGAATTGCCTTCCAAGAATAAGGGCGCCTTCACGGCAATGCTGTTGAATAGGTGATCCTTATATAACAGTCAAAGTGTGGCAAGATTGCAGAAGGTAGGGAGCATCATGACACTATTGAAGGAGTCTGCTTTCAGTTTGTTTGGCAAGGCTTATCAGAGCGTTTTGGCACTTGTGTTTGTTATGTTCATATCCAGATTCCTTACTGAAAATCAATATGGAACCTATAGGCAGGCCCTTTTAGTCGCGAATACCATCAATCTAATCCTGCTTCTTGGCATGAATGAGACAATCTCCTACAACTATCGAATCATTGACACTATCAAGCGCAATCAACTCATTACCAACATGTTCGTTATCAAGATCCTGGTTATCCTTCCGGCAGCTTTTATTCTTTTGCTTTCCAGGACATCGTTGAGTAATTTTATGAACAATGATCTCCTGAACGATTATATGCCGGTGATAGCGGCACTGACTATGATTTATGCATTTGAAAGTTTGTTGGAAAGCTATTACTTTGGGTCGGGACAGGCTGTTCTTATGGGAAAGCTTCAGGTCTTATCCTATTCAATTCACTATTCTTTTGCGGTTATAATTATCCTGCTGTCAAAAAGCGAATTTTATTTAATCGTTGAGATTGCGCTGTTTGAGCTGATAAAGAGCGTTGTGATGCTCACAATTATCCTTAGGAAAGAAACATTCAGGTTCAATTTTAACTGGCCGTATCTAAAAGAATTGGTTCGGTTTTCATTTCCAATGGGTGTCTCCTTAATCCTGATTACATTGAATGTCTATGTAGATCAAATGATTGTCTCCGCAAATTTCTCAACAGAGGATTACGCCATATACAACAATGGTGCTATGAACATCCCAATTGTTCAATTGCTGACGGTCACTGTAGGTTCAATCGTACTGCCAAAACTTGCGAAGGAGACCACCGAAAAGTCATTTGAAGATGGACTGCTCCTGTGGAGAGGCGCGGCGACCAATACGGCACTGATTCTCATAACCTTCATGTGGCTGTTCATGATTTTCACTAAAGGCTACGTCCGTTTTGTTTTTTCTGAGCGCTATTTGGATTCCATACCCATCATGAGGGTCTATCTGCTGCGATATATGATTACTTTCGCCATCTATTGCCATCTGTTAATGGTGATTGATAAGAAAAAGTATATTGCCGTTATTTCCCTTTTGGGGATTGTAGGCAACATAATCCTAAGTCTGTATCTAATAAGGATATTTGGGATGATTGGCGCTGCAGTGGCAACTGTGGTTATTCAATATTTTGTTAATTTTATGGAAATATTTACTGTTACAAGATTCACAAAGACAAAGTTCACCGACATTTTTGAATTTAAACGCCTTGCAAAAATTCTGATGACCTCTGGTTCCATTGCAGCCATTTTTGCTTTGATCTCAACACTGTTGCCGCTTGGAGATATCCTCAACTTCTTTGTTTATGGAACCTTATATATTTTGACAACTTTTATCACTTATTTCGCATCAGGTCAAATTGACAAATCACTGATTCAAGTCGTGCTTAAGGGCTTATCCTCGCTGAAAGGAGCCTGATGCATATGGAATATATCATCGTTAAAGTTCTAAGGCTGTCAAAGCGGTATAGGCCATTGTTCATAATGCTTGCAATTTCACTTATTCTCCTGATCTCCTATGTGATGTTCCTTATAGACGGTATTTTTGGAATTCTGACTTTTTTTGGTCTTTCGACTTTGCTTTATTTTCTTATGGCGCATAGAATCAGGGAAATGGTCTTCTTAGCTTTAATTCTAATTGTTGAGAATATCTTCTATATTTTCGATCGATCAAGATTAATATTTATTTACGATCTGAAACAGCTTGCAGGTTTCTTTTTGCTGGTTGTGTTTATCTTGTATCTTCCCAGAATAGTACAGAGCAAGTTTTTACTTTTCAAAAGCATGATGCTGTTTATAGGCTATCACATCATTTCAGTCTTTACTGCTTATTTCACTATTGGCCAGCCACTCATCAAGGGCATCTATAATCTCATGATACCCTCTCTGATTCTTGTCTATTTCTTTGGATGTTTTCTCATTGAGGATCAGAAGCGATATGAGAAATTCAAGACTTTGCTGATCTACTGCTCAATAGTGGCAGGTTTAATTTACATATTGCAGGCTTTTCTGTATCCAAAAATAATTTTTCTGTCTACAGATTTCAGGTACCGATACGGCAATATCCGTTTCACGGAATTCACTGTGTTCATGCTGTTTGGCGCCTTTATTACTATGAACGAGCTTTTAGTCAGACCGGGAAAAGAACTGAAGAGTAAGCGCTTTCTATACGGTCTGGCGCTGCTTATTCAACTTGGCACTTTTCTTTTAATATCTCAAAGCCGCTTTATTACCTTGACATCGCTGATACTGATTGGATTGGCATTGACAACCCTTCAGAGGAGAATCCCAAGGCGTTGGATTCTGGCTTTTCTATTATGGTTTACGCTGGGAATAACCAGTCTGTTAATATTCTTTTATCTTATGGGCAATGTACCACGACTGGATTTTATTTTTGAGACCATTGAGGAAATTGTCACAGTTTCCGGGAATTTGGAAATCAGGTCGTATGCTGTCAAATATTTTTTGGAAAATCTGAAAGGTCATTGGTTATTTGGTTGGGGATCCCTTAATATAGATTATCCGGAAGCGTTGTTTGTATCAGGAAGACGACTTTGGCATTATATGGTGGATGTTGGGATTGTTGGGTACACCTATCAGTATGGTTTTCTTGGGAGCCTTGTCTCGCTTCAACTGACGTTTAAATCACTACAAATTTCATGGTGGATCTACAAGAAAAACCGGAATGTTTTTTTCCCACTTCTGTGTAACGGTGCAGTTTTGATAAATTGTGTGATGGTTTACTTTTTTCAGGAAACAATGGCATTGTTTTATGTAGGACTGATCTATGTCTTTATGGAATTCGAGTATAGAAAAGCCTTTGAGAACGAAAGGGGGGCTCTTAGCAGTGAAAATTCTGATGATCTCACCATGTCCAATGCACCCCTCCAATCAGGGAAACAGAGCCCGTGTTAGAAGTCTTTGCCACGCTATTCAATTAGCAGGTCATGAAGTCGATTTTCTGAATGTGATCATGGAGGCAGGTGACACAGATAAGGATCGACTGTTTGTTGGTGACAGTCACTATCACTCTGTTGAATTCAATTTTAATGAAGCACCCCTCAGCATTGTAAGACGATTTGTAAAAAAGTTTACGGATAGACAATTTATGTTTTATGTCAACAACGGATTAGATGATTATTGTTCTATCAAGACAGTTAACTTTGTCAAGGATCTGGATCAAGTGAGGGGTTATGATGTTCTTTGGGTAGAGTACATATTTTTCAGCAGAATTCTTGAGCACTTTGGATGTGAAAAACTAAAAGTTTTAGATACCCATGATAGATTTACAGATCGTTATAAACTCTATATTCAAAATCACATGCCATACAGGTGGTTTTCTGTATCAGGTGAGGACGAGAAAAAGGCCCTTCTTCGCGCTGACGTCATCATTGCCATCCAGGAGGAAGAAGGCAGGATCTTCGAGCATCTGATCGAGGGACAGAGGCGGGTGAGCGTCATTGGGCATCATGTAACGCTCAGCAAATTGCCTCTTTCGAATCCGAAAGCAATGCTGTTCCTTGCCTCAGGCAATGATTTAAATATCATGACTATTCAACATTTTATCAAAGAGATTTTTCCGATGGTCAGGCGCGAAGTTAGCGACGCTGAGCTCATTATAGCTGGCAGCGTCTGTAATCACCTTCAGGTTGAAGCAGCTGGCATCAGAATGATTGGCATTGTTGAAACACTGGAGACCGCATATGCCATGGCTGACATTGTGATCAATCCAATTTCAAAAGGAACAGGCCTAAAAATCAAAAACGTTGAAGCATTGGCCTTCCACAGGGCCCTTGTCACCTCTTCCAATGGGGCTGAAGGGCTTGATTGTGCCGGTAACACTCATTTTATTGTAGCGGACGAGCCCGAAGAATGCGCGAAGGCCATTGTTGGTCTAATGAAGGATGAAGCCCAGCTTGCAAGAATCGCAGATTCTGGCTATAGTTACGCACAAGGATTCAATGAAGCGGCTGCCAGAGAAATTGATGCTGTTCTAAGCCTGGAAAAGATTATGCGTTGAGGTTTTTATGTCCTTGCGTGATATTCCCAAAGTTTGGTTTGGGGAGGTTAATGCCATGATAATGACAATTTGCGCTTCGAACAACAGAAACGCCATTGTGGATGGCTATGTGGGATTGATCAACCATTTCCACAATAAAAAAGAGCTGATCGCCATCATTCCTGGACTATGCAAATCTGAGGAATTTGATTCAGAGATCCATAGTCTGGTGTTTGAGCACTTCAGAAATAAGGGCAAAATAGCCTCCAAATTATACTGTTTAAGCTTTTACATAAGACTGGCTCAATTGGCCAAGCAGGAGACCGTTGAAGGAATATTTATTTACAGTGATAGCGAATGGCCCAATCTTGTTCACTTGATGATCCCAACACTAAGAAAAATTAAGACGACGGTTTTCATTCATGATCCTAAGCACCATTCGGGAGAACAAAAGATCATTAGGTTTATAAGGAGATTCGCCTACCCGTTTTACGCGAGGAAAGCCACCTGTATTCTATCTTATGAAAAGGCAAAATCAGAGATAGTCGAAATCCATCCGATTTTTAAGGAGGCAAAGCTGGTCTCGGTACGGTTGCCCAGCATGTCAGTCATGGAATTTCAGGATTTGAGGCAAGTGGCAGAGCAGCATAATGCAGCTCTGGAATATGACCTGATTTTTTATGGCAGACTGGAAGCCTATAAAGGTGTGGATTTATTGCTTCAAGCTAACCAATACCTACACACGACAGGCAGATCTGTAAGAATAGTGATTATTGGTGGTCGCGGTGAGTTGAAGGAAGAAGTTAAAAAGGCAGCGGCACAGGATCCAAGTATTACTTTTTTGGATGATTATATATCTAACAGAGCATTAGCAGAATACATAGTGAAATCCAGGGCTGTGATTCTGCCATATCGAGACGCGACAGGGACACAGACTATTCAAATCGCAAATTACTATTATAAACCTGTTATTGTTAATCGTGTAGGCTGCTTTGACGAATATGTCGTTGAAGGGAAAAACGGGTTCTTTATCAGTGAAATGACACCTGAGGGTGTCGGTGAGACTATTCATTCTACGCTGGAGCAAATGGCTGGGCTTGATTATAATCCTGCAAATCTCAGAGAAACATTTGATGCGTTTTTTGACATTGATAATATTGCCAGGGAGATCGAGGACATCATTCAAGGGTAATAAGAATGTTCATTTTTCTTAATCACTCACTGAAGCATAGAGGCAGAAAAGAAGTCACCTAATATATAGAGACGTTAATCTCAATTGCGCGATCAAAAGGGATTTGGACACAAAAAAATAGTGGGGGAGGGTTAATTATGGGATTGCTTGAATTTTACAAGGGAAAAAGTGTGTTTATAACCGGACATACAGGTTTCAAAGGTGCTTGGCTGTGTAAAATTCTTAGTAACGCAGGGGCCAATATTACAGGATATTCACTGGATCCCCCTACCCAACCCAATCTATTTTCTTTGATTCAATCAGATAAGAGGATGAGAACTGTCACAGGAGATGTCAGAGATTTACAAAGTCTCTTGGAATGCATGAGGGAATCGCAGGCAGAAATCGCTATCCATTTGGCAGCTCAACCTATTGTAAGAACTTCATTTACAGAACCACGCTTAACTTATGAGACAAATGTTATGGGAACAGTCAATTTCTTTGAAGCCATCCGGGCATGTGATACGGTCAAGTCTGTGATCAATGTGACAACTGACAAAGTTTACGAGAACAAGGAATGGATCTGGGGGTACAGAGAAAATGATACACTGAATGGTTTTGATCCCTATTCAAACAGCAAATCCTGCTCTGAGCTGGTTACTCATTGCTATAAGGCATCCTTTCTTGGGGATAAGGAAATCAGTGTTTCCACCGCCCGAGCAGGCAATGTGATCGGAGGTGGCGATTTTGCTGCAGACAGAATTATTCCCGATTGTGTCAGGGCGGCACTTGGGAGCAAAATGATCCATGTTAGAAATCCTGATTCCATAAGGCCTTATCAGCATGTTTTAGAGGCTCTTGGTGCCTATCTTTTAATCGCGAGAGCACAGTATGAGAATCGTCAACTTGAAGGGGCGTATAATGTCGGTCCGAATGAGGAAGAATTCATCACTACCGGTGAACTGACGCGATTATTCTGTGAATTGTGGGGAGAAGGCGTTGAGGTCGACTATGAAACCAGCAATGGGCCTCATGAAACTGGCCGCCTAAGATTGGACTGTTCAAAAATAAAAAGCCACTTGGGCTGGAGACCGAAATGGAATATTGAAACTGCTTTGGAAAAAACCATAGTATGGTCAAAGGCTTATTCCGTAGATTCTGACATAAATGAAATTATGGATGAGCAAATCATAGAATATTTTGCAAAGGATTAAGAAATATCAAGCGCGAACCTTCAATAAACTTCAGGAAGATAAGATGTCTGTTTCAAATTTGAAGCATCATTCAATTTGACGTCATATTCTATTAAGAGGTGAAGCTTATGTCTTTTTTATTCATGAAGACCTCTTTGGAGGGTCTGATCTTGATTGAGCCAGATTGTCACTTTGATGAGCGGGGCTATTTTATTAAGGAATTTGAAAAAGGTGAGTTCTTAAAAAATGGAATTGATATTGAGATCTATGAGACGTTTGAGTCTATGTCTCATAAAGGAACTTTGAGGGGGCTTCATTTCCAGTCAAAATTTCCACAGGGAAAACTAATACGTGTGACTCGGGGGTCCGCGTTCGATGTCGCAGTAGACCTCAGGGTGAATTCCCCAACATTAGGACGTTGGGCAGGCTTTGATTTGGATGAACGGAATAATTGCATTCTCTACATCCCGGAGGGTTTCGCGCATGGGTTCCTGGCTCTTGAAGATGAAACAGTCATTACCTACAAGTGTACCGATCGGTACAGTAAGCCTCATGATAGTGGAATCTTGTGGAATGACGAGGATTTGGCAATAAAGTGGCCGCTACATTTAATTGAGGGTGAGCTGACTATCTCTGAGAGAGACTTGTTACATCCTAGTTTTAGGACTTATTTGAAAACCTTGTCATTACCGAAATAAAGACGGCGCGTATCCTATCGTGATATGAAAATAATTCACGATGGGAAACGCGCCTTTGTTATTTTTGCATGTATTATTCTTTAAACAACTCAAACGTAGGGATCCTGCGGTTTTTTTATAAAGAGGTTCTCATTCAGACTGTAAGATCCCTTCATGAAGATTTTATGCTTTACAATCCACCAGGCTGGCACCCAAATGTATTTATGCATCGCTGGTGATGCACTTCCGACCATCCAACAGCGCCTGTCACAGGATTTTGTCTGTTTTCTGATCTCATTGGCCTGCTCAGAATTCCAAAGTTCCTCCCAGCTCTGATCCTTCAGGTTTCCCATAACCGCTTTTTGAACCATTCCGTTGCATGGAATAACATCACTGTATGGATCAATGAAAAATCCGTTTTTTGACATATCGCATGGTAACAGTCTTGGATTTCCATAGAGATAATTGATCAGGCCGTGGTTAAAGTAAGCGCGGAACCATTGTTTTGGAGAATTGCTTTTCAACATCTCATTGATCAGCAGTTCGATATTCTTAGAGACCCGATATGGTTCAGATATTCTATTGTCCATCTTATGAAAATAAAAGGAATTATGGAGAGTTGACGTGGCGAATTCAAGTCCAAGCGATTCCGCGAGATTGTAGAGAGGGATCAGATCTTCACAATTTATATCCTGTATGGTCATGGCCAAGCCAATGTCTTTATGGCCCATATCAACCAGTGTTTTCAGCGTCTGATAACCACGTTCAAACCCGTTTGGGATCCCACGAATCTGATCGTTGGTTTCAGCCAGTCCCTCGATGCTGATGCGAATGCCGACATTTGAGAAATTTCTGCATAAGTTCAGGATCCGGTCTGTGAAAAAGCCATTGGTTGAGATAACAATTCGGTTTGTCTTTTCATAGAGTGCTTCGACTATTTCAGGTAAATCCTGGCGAATGAAAGGCTCACCGCCTGTTATATTAGTGAAAGCCATTTCAGGCAGTTTTCTGATCACCTCAAGTGTGATTTCTTCATTTGGTTCTGTTGGATATTTGAAACAGTCGCACATATTACAGCGCGCGTTGCAGCGATAGGTGACAATAACAGTGCCATAAAGTGATCTCTTACTCATAATATGCCCCCACAAGTCTCAATGCAGATCAGGCTTGGTAGATTTGCATCAGTTGATCGCAATATTCAGGGAGTGTCGCGAATTTTTTGCTTAAGCAATTCATTCTATAAGAAGATAATAGTTCCTGGTCATTCCAGAGACGTTCTATAGAGCTCGTCAGAGCCTTATAGTCGCCACTGGTAAACAACTCGCCTGAGACACCGTCTTCGATCAACTCAGGGATACCACCAATATTGGCGCCAATGACAGGTGTCCCCAGAATTTGAGACTCCATGACGGAGAACGGGCAGTTTTCGTACCATTCAGAGGGGTAAATACTGAAACTGGCTTTCCTTATGAGATCATCCAATGCTGCTCCTGTTAAAAATCCAAGGTTTGTAACGTTAGGCATGCTGCAAAGTTCTTGTTCCAATGGTCCTGTTCCAGCAAAGACAAATGGGATCTGTGGCAGGGACTTACAGGCATTAAGAAGTGTCTTAATACCCTTTTCCACTGAATAACGGCCAAAATATAGGACATACTGCTCTTTATTTGACTGGATTTCCTCAAACTCAGCTATAAAGTTATGAAGCGGTATTGTTTTGCCTTTTAAAGTTGGATTGGCGGAGATTTTATCTTCCATAAAATAGGAAGGACAGATTACATGGTCAATAAACTTATATGTTCCGAGTCGTCTGTAAAGGTATCCCTCAAAGGCACCAATCAGGCTTCTCGCCAGTGAATTGTGTATACATTTCAATTTAACGCAATTCCAGTAGTGGCCTTCCTGACACCGTTCACAGTTTTCTCTCGTGGAAGGTACATTCATCATATGATTGGGACAGATCAACTGGTAATCGTGGGCTGTATATACAATTGAGATTTTTCGCTGTTTTTTTCTCTCAAAAGCTTTGATTTCATAAAGTATGGAAGGGGTGATCTGAAAATTGAAATTATTCAAATGGATCACTTCTGGGTCGAACGCTTCAAGTATAGCTCTAATTTTCCTCCTGGCTTCAAGCGAATAGATAATTTTAAAAGGATAAACCAATTTAACCAGCTTGCCAGAGTGAAAGTCCAGATTTGAAATGTAAGCGTCAGCACGGTTGGAAACAGTTCGTCGTTCATGATCCATTCCAAAGTACTCGACTTCGTGCCCATGAGCTTTTAGATAGTCACCAAGTTTAAAAATATAGGTTTCGGAGCCGCCGTTTGGAAATAGGAATTTGTTGACCATCAATATTTTCATGGTTTAACCAGTCCTTTAAATTATGAGGGTTAAGTGATGATATCGAATAGTTTGATCAGTCATATTTTTCTTCGATATATTACCCGGGAAGTTATTTGTCCCATTTTTTCCAGAATGCGTTATTTTTTCTCCAAAGTGCTTCAAGATAGTTCAAATCACGTTCGTGGTCAACACAGGCCCATAAACCCTCATGCCGAAAGACAGCAACCTTACCTTCAACCGCCAAAGTATCTAAAGTGCCAATTTCGAGATCGCAGGCAGGATCTGTTGAAAGATAATTCATGAGCGTTTTGTTAAATACCATATAGCCACCGTTAATCATACCTTGTGATGCCTGTGCTTTTTCTTCAAAGGCAGTGAGTACATCGCCGTCAGCAGTCAACTCCCCAAATCTGGCAGGGGGGTGAACGCCAGAAATTGTGACAATTTTACCCATCTTCTTGTGAAACTCAATTGTCTCCAGTATGTTGATATCTGCGACACCGTCTCCATAGGTCAACAAATTGATGTCTTCATCCAAAAAGCTCTCAATCCGTTTAAGTCTAGCGCCTTTCAAGGTGTCTAGCCCTGTCTCGACCAAAGTAATTTTCCAGTCATCCTCACAGTGATTGCTGTGATATTCGATACTTTTTTCTTTGAGATTCACTGTAAAATCGCTGTTCTGTGACTCGTAGTGTAAAAAATAATCCTTGATCACGTCGCCTCTGTATCCGAGGCAAATGATAAACTCCTTAATGCCATAGTATGAGTAAATTTTCATGATGTGCCACAGCAGAGGTCTGCCGCCAACTTGTATCATGGGTTTTGGAATGGTATTGGTCAAATTGCCCAGTCTGCTGCCATAGCCGCCTGCTAAAATAACCAACTTCATTCAGAGCCCTCCTCCGGGTTTTGCGCTAATAGTTCAAATCATATTTCACACCAATAAACTTTCTCATCAAGGTATGTTTTAAGCCTGATTTAATATCAGTATCAGTCAAATAACCCCAAGTGTCGATCAAGCCCTGAATCTGCAGGTCTGTAAGTACGGTGTTCATGAAATATAAAAGCCGCTTGTGCCTTCGAATCTGATCAATGAGATAATGCCGGATGTCATGATCAAGGTACTCCCAGATTCTCAGAGTATCCTGATTAGCGCTGGCATTTTGCGCCACTCTGTAAAAATTCAGGGTCTCGTTGATCAGAAACACATTAAAGTGTCTGCAATAATTCGCGTGAAGGACGTAATCACTTGAAGGGTAATAGTCAGGATTATAGCCACCAAGTTCAATAAGAAGTTCACGCTTCATCATCACGCCAAGAGAGCCCGCACTTTTATTGCCAAGGAAAAAATCAAATAAAGTAAGGCGTTTTGAATGTCTTGATAGTATTTGCTTCAGCTTTGGAAAATGGCTGTTATGAGTCTTGACACGTTCTGAGTATCCGCCTTGATAGACCGTGTTGTATTTAAAAAAAAGACCATCCACACCCTGAATCATGTGTTTTTGACATTCAGAAAGGAAATTTGGGCTCAACCAATCATCATCATTCAGAATTGATATATAGTCTCCTCTTGCCAATTCAATACATCTGTTCCAGTTGCTGTACAGGCCGACGTTAGCCTCGTTTTTAAAATAATAAAGATTGTCTCTTTGGTACTTCTGGATTACTGCAGGAACATTATTTTCATCCGGATCATTATCCACGACTATGATCTCAAAGTCTTCAAAGTCTGTTTGACTGAATGCGCTTTCAAGAGCATGTTCAAGAAGCAGAGGCCGTTTGAAGGTAGGGATGGCAATGGTAACCTTCCTTTTGATTCTCTCTGGGTTATCTTCGAACGGGACTGATTTTACAAGCCTGATTTTTTCGAAGTTGTCCTGATAATCGAAAAAGCCTTTTGACATATGACCACCTCCGCTGGCATAACGGTCACGACGATTACCATTACTAATTTTTTATAGTTATACCCCAAATAGTAATATAAAAAAGCCAATCGTGAATTTTTTCATCAACATCACACTCTGCAATGTTCATGAATTTTATTATTTAAAGGATCTTTAAAAATGAAGAGGGAACACAAGTCGATTTCTTAAATGACCTGTGTTCCCTAAAATTTAAAAGATTAAATGTGGCAATTAGTTGACTAGTATTTTTGATCCAACAAGGCAAGCGTTGTTACCTTGTAAAGGTCAAGTATTCTCATTCCGCCGAGATCGTTACCTGTTAAAGACAAAGAGACGACGTTGCCATTTTCTGTTCCAATAGCAGCATTGAAGTTATTTGTTGAACCAATGACAAAGACATTGTTTTTGATATTTCCATTCTTAAGATTGTAAATGTGGATCGCAGGGCTCAACGCGATGCTAGTGTTGATAAATTTGTTGCTGTCTACAGTAACATTGTCAATAAAGAGCCGGCCAAGTACTAAAACATTGTTGCCATCAGAGATCTCATTGTTGGCCACATAGACATCTGTGCCATCCAGAACGAAGTTGGACCATTTATTGTTGTATACTTTGTTTTTTATGATATCTGCATTTGTTGAGGTCATATTGTCGCGCTTTTCCAGGTTTGGATCTATGGAGCTGATGCCATTGTTGCATTTGGAAATATCATTCTCGCTGATCACAATATTGGATGTTCTGCTTCCATATTGAATACCATTCGCGAGTTTATTTTTGATAACGTTTTTGTGAATGGTTATATTTTTTGCATAGCCTGGATTTTCCCGCATGCCTGAAACAATGGATATACCTTCGCTGGTGCCACCGTCCATGTAGTTATTTTGGAAAACAGCATTCTCCAGATAGAGGTTGCCAAGCCATTCAGGCATAGCCATTATGCCTATATCAGTATTAAGTATAGTGTTGTTTTCGATCAGAATATCATTAACTTTACTCTGAAGGTTGATAGAGATATAGCCGTTGTTTCGGAAAGTGTTGTTTTGAACTTTAATTTTCGTTGAATCCAGGACCAACAGCAATGATACACCAACCTGATCGTTAGCATAAACGCCTCTGGTTTTACCACCATCCAGGGTAAAGTTTCTGAAGGTTATATTTGTTTGGTCTTCAGCTGACACCATGGATTGAACCCATGGCGCTGAGGAGTAGATTACCGGCAGATTGAGGACCGCTTTACCCATGCCGTCATAAATCGCGTTACTTTTCAGGCTCAGCCCCTTGATATTCATTTGTGGAATATCGAAGTAATAGATTGCATTGCCTGAAGAAATAGCACTATTAACCGCTTTAGTGTCATCATGAAGAACCATGACGCCGGAAGCAGAAGTGGATGCATTTGTTGAAAGGGTAAGCTTATTTCCATCAACCGCTTTAACAGTTGTGATCAGCCAATAATTGGTTTCTTTGTTATTACCAGCGCTCTTAATGGCAATGCCATGTCCAACTTTAAAGTCATGGGCGGAGGTAGAAAGCGTCAGAACGCTGGAACCTGCTCCAATACTGCCGGTGAATTCCTTGAGACTTCCAGAGATATTGGAAAAACTGCTTAGATAAACTTTTTTCATGGTGGCGTCTGCTGTACTGGTAGCTAAAGTGCTGGACTGGCCTGCAGTTGATGTAGAAGCTGTAGTGCTGGTGGAAATTGAAGCAGATGTGGAATTAGTAGTAGAGGTAGTAGGATAGGTAGGTGCCGATGGCTGGGTGACGACAGGCTGGGTTACAGCAGGCGCCTTCACCTCTACAGTTCTATATGCGTATGCAATATTTCCAGCAGCATCAGATGCAGTATATTTGACAACATATTTGCCTGCTACACGTGTGTTGACAGTATTCGTTGCTGTGACAGTAACTCGTCCGCTGACACTGTCATATGCAGTCGCGCCAGCATCCACATAGGATGCTCCAACAAGTATTGAGATATAACTGCTGCCGTTAAGCGAAATTACTGGTGCAGTCCAGTCCTTTTTAACATAGTTCATTCTTTTGCTGAAATTTGTGGCGCTCGTAACAGAATAGTCGTAACTGCCAGTATATTGAGTCGTATAGGCAAGGCTTGGCATTATGCCCAGGATCAGTGCTCCTGTCAAGAGCAGTGCTAATTTTTTCTTAAACTTAATCATATGTCGGTCTCCTTTGGCTGTAAGTATTCTACTCAAATAAAAGATGCTTCAATGACCCAATTCGAAAGTTATGTTGCTGGTTTGGCCATAAGCATATTAATGGCTTGCTTGAATTGCTTCTCCTTTCCACACATTTCAATAAACAAAAAATATGGTCTTGCGTTATTGCTGCTGCACTGTTAAATACTGTATCTATTTCAACACAATACAAAAACTTCCCTTGGGTAACTGGCTGCCATTTAACAGGCCCTTTAGTTTTGCGTCCCAATCTTTCGATTGGTTTGCCGTTTATCAGTAGAAGTTTTTATTGTATGTGATGCTCACGCACGTTGAAATTAATTGCTGAAATTATAACAGACTATGATGATGGATTTGATATATTCAATTTCTATTGATAGTGTTCAACTTCTTACTGGAGTTCTTATGTTGACATAATATTAATTTATAAGCGTTGTTATGTCAACACATATATTGTCGAAATTTTGGTTACAATATGGTTATGAGTATCTGCGATTTAGCTCAATAGTCTTGTACCGCCTGATTGAAGGGTATTTATATTATCAGTCTTGGATCGATGACTATGTAGTTTCGTTAACAAATTAAAGAGGCTGATTATGTAGTTGCGCATAAAATAATTATAAATTGATTAAAGTGTATTATGTAAATATATGGGGTATAAATTCTAAAAAATTAAGAAATTATTAAATGTCGGGTTACACAAAAAAACATCAGCTGCCATATAAAAAGGTGGAATGGGTTATGAGGGACTGAGTGATTTTATCATTTCAGAATAATTTTGCATAGATAGAAAGCATGGCGCTTCAGACATCTGAGAGGGGTGAGATCAATGTTAAAAACAAATTGTCATAAATTGTTGATGGTGTTTTGTCTTTTGATACTTTTTTCTGCTCCGGTTTATGCGGCTGATCCAATTCAGATTACCACCTGGGAGGAGCTCGACAACGTAAGAGATGGATTGGATTTGGATTACATACTTATGAACGATCTTGATCAAACTACAGATGGCTATGATACCTATGTTGGCGTTGCAGGAGGCTGGTCGCCAATAGGTGTATTTGTTCCAGCTGATATTGATGGGTTAAGACTTGGTGAATGGGATGCAGACGCTTCAAGCTCTCCATTCACAGGCTCATTTAATGGCAATGGTTTCACGATATCAGATTTAATTATTGACCGATATTATGAAGGAACTAATGTTACTGATGACCCTCCATCTTATGATAGCTTCGGTCAAGGTCTTTTTGGCTACTTAAATGATGCTGAGGTTTATAACCTTAAAATTTTAAATGCCTCTGTATCGGGTTTCAGACATGTCGGTATTCTTGCCGGATACACTCGATCGTCGACGCTGTCTGGTATAGAAACCAGTGGCGAGTTAAATACGCGCCATAATGGAGGCGGGCTTGTAGGAACGATTAGAGAGAACACTCTCGTTCAGAATTGCAGTTCGATTGCTGATGTTGAAGGCGATGGCGTAGACGGCGGATCACTGCGTACCGGCGGCTTGTTTGGCGCTGTCCATACCAGCACGGTACAGGACTGCTTCACAAACGGAACTGTAAAAGGTGACGCAATGGATCAAGGTGGTCTCGCAGGTTCTATTTATGGAACAATTGTCGGTGGAGATGATTATGATAAATATGATAAAAACTCTTATGTTGGTTCACTCATCATAAGATGTCATACTTCTGGCCCTGTCTCTGGCAGAGGCGCAGTTGGAGGTTTGATTGGCAGCACCAACCAGGCTTCAGTGGTTGAGGACTGCTATACTACTGGGGAAGTTTTCGCTACATCTCAGGAGGTAGGCGGATTAATCGGAAACACCAATTATTTTTCTCATGTCATAAGATCTTACTCGACAAGCGATGTTACTGGCAACGGTTCGTGGGTTGGTGGGCTTGTTGGTATTGTCTGTAACTATTCTGTTGTCGAACAAAGTTTTGCTACCGGGGATGTTTCAAATGGAAGAATACTAACCGGCGGACTAGTTGGACACTTGAGTACTGGCGGAGTAATCCTTGACAGCTACGCGCTTGGCAACATTTTAGGTCTCGGCGGCGGAGTCGGCGGTTTGGTCGGAAGTGTTGAAGGTGTGCTTTTAAATGATAAGACCGACCCATCAGATGATGAAGTCCTGGGCGCAACCATTTTAAGAAGTTATTCAGCAGGAAGTCCGGCTGGCCCTTACAGTCTTGGCGGTTTAATTGGGGATATCCGACAAGGGACAGTAACTGATAGTTATTGGGATATTGAAACGAGCGGAAGGGAGGATTCACCAAGTGGGACTTACCTCACCAGTTATGAAATGCAGCAGCAAGGCAGTTTTTCAGAGTGGGACTTCGGAAGTGTATGGGGTATTGAATCTGGTTCTTATCCATATCTGCTATGGCAAGAAAATGATTATATCCCATATTTGCCAGTCTTGAATGCTGTTTATGATAACGTTGAAATTCAAGAAGACAGCGCTGTGAATTTGATTGATGTCTTGCTTAATGACATAGGTACTCAATTGGAAATTGACGTTGTAACAGCAGCGGCCAATGGCGATGTTGAGATCTCTGATAATAAGGTTTCCTACAGCCCTATGACTGATTTTTACGGATTTGACAGTTTTGAATATACTGTCAGTGATGGAAGCGATAATACTGAAACTGCAGTAGTGTTTATAAGAATCAATAATTACGTAGCTGAAAATGATACATCGAGTGTAAATAAAAATTCTTCGGAAAATGTAATAGATGTGTTGGCAAATGACATTTACTCAAATTCAAATAATGGGATATCTTATTCGATAACTGCTGTCACTGATAGCGAAAACGGTACAATTACTTTCAATTCGAATGAGGTTATCTATACACCGGATTTTGATTTTTATGGTGATGACAGTTTCAGTTACACGATAACAGATACTTCTAATGAACAAATAACATATACAGCAACGGTTTTTGTTACAGTTTTAGATGACAATAATGTTCCAATGGCATTTGATGACACACGGACCGTTTATCAGGACAGCGTGAACAATACAATTAATGTATTGGCAAATGACACTGATTTGGATGACGACACGCTGGTGGTTACTGGTGTGACTGAAGCCTCAAACGGTACTGTGACGTTTACAGCTTCAGCTGCTTCCTACACACCGGATGCAAACTATACCGGCACAGACAGCTTCACCTATACCATCAGCGATGGCAATGGGGGAACTGATACGGCAACTGTCACTGTAACAGTTAAGGAGAAAACCAGCAGCGGTGGCAGTAGTGGTGGCGGAAGTATAACTGTACCAGAACCTGAAATAGTAGTAACAACGGAAAGTACCCTTCAATCCACAGTGAATTCAACTGAAATTTCATCTGTAATAAATAACGGAAGTGCAGTTGCGGATATTTCAACTGACATCGTGGATGCGCTTTTAGATAAAGCCAAGGGTACAGAGGGTAACGAAAAAGGAGATTTGATTGAGGTCATAGTTGAGGTAAACGGTGATATTGAAGGCATTGAATTTAATCTTCAATCCACGGACTTAAAAGAACTTGTGACGTCATCAGAGGCAAGTTTCAAATTAACATCTCCTTTTATATCCATGACTTTTGACTATGATGCGCTAAAAGTTATAGACGCAGTTAATACGCAAGGTGAAATCGTCATAGCGGCTAGCGCGGTAATGGACAACGAGCTTTCAGAAACAGACAAGCTTTTAGTCAAGGACAGACCAGTCTATGAACTGACAATCACAAAGGGAGGAACTAAAGTTACGAGTTTTGGTGAGGGTCACGTCACAGTTGTGATTCCATATGAACCTAAAGTTGGAGAAGACCATGAAGCCATAGTGTTATACTTCCTCTCAGATCAAGGCGTTTTACAACTGGTCACTGGAAATTATGATGAGCAGTTGAAATCAGTTGTTTTCGAAACGAATCATTTTTCAGAATTTGTGATTGGTTACAATCCTATAACATTCGCAGACGTTACAGAGCAAGCCTGGTATAAAAATGCAGTTGACTTTGTTGCCGCTCGTGGAATTGCTTCTGGCACAGGTGCTAGTAAATTTGAACCAGAGACTCAATTAAACAGAGCTGATTTTGTAGTAATGTTGATGAATACTTATGCGTCAGATCTGGAAAAACTAAGTGGCAACCAACAAATAGGCAACTTTGATGATGCTGGCAACACCTATTACACAGACGAGCTGTTGACAGCGAAAAGACTTGGATTAATTAACGGCACTGGACAAAACCTCTTCGAACCTGAGCTTGAAATAACCAGACAAGAGATGATGGTTATTTTGCACAATATGCTCAAGGTCCTGGGGGAAGTGCCAGCTCCATTTATGAATCTGCAGCTTTCAAGTTTCAATGATGCGGATCAAGTAGCGGATTGGGCTGAAGAAGCGATAGCTTCGTTTGTCAATTCAGGTATTGTTGTTGGGTACAACTATAACTTAAATCCTGAAGATTTCATGACTCGAGCTGAAATAGCACAAATTCTGTTCAATTTACTATCCAAATAATTGAAGGATTTATGAAAGGGTGAAGTACGCAATTTGTACTTCACTTTTTTTATAATGTGAACATATAAGACTTAATGTTTGATTTTAAGGTAATAGTTATTCACTTCTGAAAACCATTAAGTATACAAGATTTTAAGGAAATTCCGTCGAGTATTATGTAAACAAAAGGGTATATAAATACAAATTCGTGATGATTTAAAGGGAGGATGCCTATGTATCGGTATTCAAATGTCAGATATTTTTTTATAATACTTGGGTTGTGATGGGGGATAACCAGTAAAAGAAAGAGGCGGGGACCATGATTATGAAAAAGTGCATAAGCTTGATTTTAACGGCATGTCTTTTATTTGGATTAAGTATTCCAGTTCACGCGGCGGAAATTCCGACGGCAATTTTTACTTGGGAAGATCTTTACAATGTAAGAAGCAACATGAATGCAGACTATATTTTAATGAACGATCTAAACGAATCATCCGCCGGCTACACTACCTATGTAACTGCTTCAGGATGGCAGCCAATCGGTGAGTTTGTCGGAACACAATGGGATCCGGATCCGCAACAGAGTATGCCATTTACTGGAACATTTGATGGCAATAATCACACAATATCCGGGCTTATCAGCAACAGGCCAACAGATGATGGTGTCGGGCTTTTCGCTTACATACGCTCAAGTACAGTTAGTAATCTCAATTTTTCCAACGTCAATATCTCTGGTCATCGTCATGTTGGCGCATTGGCAGGCTTTGTCTATAGTTCAACAGTGAGAAATTGTCATGTCTCAGGCTATGTCAAATCAGAATATAATGTTGGAGGGTTGCTTGGAACTGTCAGACCAACCTGCAATGTAATTGACTGCAGCTCCTCGGCGGTTGTCGTCGGCCAAATGGTCATAAGAAGCTCACTGCGATGCGGTGGTCTGATAGGCGCAGCATACAGCAGCTATATTTCAGGCTGTCATGCGAGTGGGAGAGTAACAGGCAACTTCTTCGATACAGGGGGTTTAATTGGGTCAATCTATGATGGAACACGAATTGACGACTGTTACACTACCGGCGATGTCTTTGGGACAGGTGCAGTGGCAGGTCTGGTTGGCAGTACGAACCAGGCTTCGGTCATCTCAAATTGTTATACTACCGGCACAGTCACAGGATCTTCCCAAGAGGTAGGCGGACTAATTGGAAACATCAACTACGGAACGTCTGTATCTAACTGTTACTCGACAGGCAATGTATCAGGTGCCGGCGAATGGGTAGGAGGTCTCATTGGTATTGTCTGCAATAGTTCCACCGTCCGCAGCAGTTACGCTCTTGGAAATGTCACCAATACCTCTTCACTGACTGGCGGACTCGTCGGTCACTTAAGTACCAATGCAGCAATTTACAATAGTTATGCCAGAGGCAATGTTTCTGGCAGCGGCGGCGTTGGCGGCCTTGTTGGTTTAATGGATAACGGCACAGTGACAGGATGCTATTCCACGGGCACTTCCAGCGGCGGTTATGCTGTGGGGGGGTTAATTGGCGCCAGTAACTCCAGCACAGTGACGGACAGTTATTGGGATATGACGACAAGTGGCCTTACCAGATCTTCAGGAGGCAATGGTCTTACGACAACGCAAATGGTTCAAGCGTCAAGCTTTCCTGGCTGGAATTTTACTGATCTTTGGCAGATAAAAACCGGGGCCTCCTATCCATATTTCTTATGGCAAGGTAATATCAATATTCCTTATGCGCCAGGAATTACGCCAAACACTTCTCCGAACGCTGCAAATGACAGTTACAGCGTCAGTGAGGACAGTGGCAGTAATTCTTTGAACGTCCTTTCTAACGACGCCGACCCTGATGGCGACACCATCAGCATCACCGGCGTGACACAAGGGGCAAATGGTACTGTTGGCTTTAACGCCTCCAGCATCAGTTATACACCAAAAGCCAATTTCTATGGTGCTGACAGCTTCAGTTACACGATTAGCGATGGCAAAGGCGGCACGGACAGCACCACGGTTTCTATTACAGTGACCAATGTCAATGACGCGCCAATTGCTAACGCCGATTCAGCGACTGTTGCCCAAAACAGCACAAATAATTCAATCGATGTTCTCGCTAATGACAGCGACCTTGACGGAGATTCAATGACACTTCAATCTGTCACACAGGCAGCGCATGGAACGGTCAGCATCGCTGCCAATAAGGCCAGCTACACGCCAGTCTCTGGCTTCAGCGGCTTAGACAGCTTTGAATATACCATTTCGGACGGAAAAGGCGGAAGCGCCACAGCGACTGTATCGATTGCAGTCACAAGTGTCAATGGCGCTCCAAATGCTGTAAATGACAGTTACAGCGTCAGTGAAGACAGTGGCAGCAATTCTTTGAACGTCCTTTCCAACGACACCGACCCTGATGGCGACACCATCAGCATCATCGGCGTGACACAAGGGGCAAATGGTACTGTTGGCTTTAACGTCTCCAGCATCAGTTATACACCAAAAGCCAATTTCTATGGTGCTGACAGCTTCAGTTACACGATTAGCGATGGCAAAGGCGGCACGGACAGCGCCACGGTTTCTGTTACAGTGACCAATGTCAATGACGCGCCAATTGCTAACAGCGATTCAGCGACTGTAGCGCAAAACAGCAGTGGAAATATCATTGATGTCTTAGCTAATGACAGCGATCTGGATGGGGATTCTCTGATCCTTGAATCCGTTGTTAAACCGACACATGGAACGGTCAGCATCGCTGCCAACAAGGCCAGCTATACACCAGAAGCCGGCTTTAGCGGTGAGGACAGCTTTGAATATACCGTTTCAGACGGAAATGGCAGCACAGCTACTGCGAAGGTTGATCTGATTGTCATTGATCAGACAGCTCAACTTCAAATTACTATGAGTACATCCACAAGATCTGTCGGGAAAAACATTTTTGTCAAAGCTACTGCAACAGTAACTACCGGCATTCCAAATGCTTCCGTTAAAGGTGTCTGGTCTGACGCGACGTCAGATTCCGACACTGGGACAACTGACACAACAGGAAGTGTAACGCTGGTTTCCAATGAAATTAAGTACAAAAGAGGAACTCTGACATTTACTTTTAAAGTCAATTCTGTAACAGTTGGCGGAATTGATTACATTCTTGAAGGTGAACGCCAGGATACAATAACTTATATTAAATAGTCGTACAGGTGTTCAACAGAGGAATCCGGGTCAGATTACCGGATTTCTCTGTTGTCATCAAGCACGGACTAGATGAAACATGTTATAAATGCATATCAAGATGTGGAATTTTACGAATAACTATGGACATTTGCATGATTAATCTGTAATCTAATAAAGGCGTTAGAGTAATCCTGCTGATTAATATAATGAAATGTAATTGGCGTAGCTGAGGTCAAAGTTCTGGCTTCTTTTAGCGCCAATTTTTTTCATGAAGAGAGGTTTAAATGAAACAACTCATTGTTGTTATTCTATCCTATCTATTGATCCCAATTTTAATCCGAAAGAAAGTCAAACTGAGTTACACACTGCTCATCACGGCTGCCTTTCTCAGCGCGCTTTCGGGGATTGGCGGTGAAGCCATCTTAAAAATCCTGAGATCCCTGTTTACCTCGACCTCGTCGCTGAACACCATTTTAGTGGTCGCCATGGTCAGTATCCTCGGTGGGCTGATGAAGCACTACGGTCTTCTGGAGCGGGTCGTTGAGACACTTCAAAGGATTACCGGCAATAAGAAGGTCTCCATCATTCTGATCCCGGCACTGATCGGAGTACTTATTGTACCGGGCGGCGCCATGCTGTCCGCGCCGTTTGTCAACACCATTGGGGAAGAGCTGGGGATCATCCCGGCACGGCGTGCGGCCATCAACCTGGTGTTTCGCCATGTGGCCATGTTTGTGCTGCCATTTTCAACGTCTCTGCTGGTCATTGGTTCCATACTGCCGGAGCTTAACATCTACAAAATCATAGGGCTGAACCTTGTCATGATCGCAGCCATGCTGCTCCTGGGTCATCAGCTGTTTCTGAAAGAGGTTAAAGTTCAAACCGTTGAAAAATCAGGGCCCCGGCTAAAGGATCTCAAGGATCTGCTCGTTTACAGCTCGCCTATTTACATTTGCGTCCTGATTAATCTCATCTTTGGCATACCGTTTTATGCAGCCATGCTTGCAAGTCTTGCCATGGCGTATATCTTAAGTGATAAAAAGGACTTCGTGAAGATTGGGAAAAAATCCTTCAACGGTCACATTGTGCTGACCGTCATGGCGGTGCTGGTCATGAAGGATGTCATCATCCACATGGAGGACCTGATGGGGCTGGTCAACGCGCTGTTCAGTGCCAGCGGAAGTATCTTGACCGTCTTTGCCGTTATTTTCTTTACGTCCCTTCTGATTGGGTACATCACGGGATACAGCGTTGCCTCGCTGGCCGTCACGCTGCCTTTAATTTCTGAGCTGGGGGCATCCCTGGGGATGCTCCACATCTACACTTATTTTGCCTTTGGATGCGCGTTTATTGGCTATTTTTTCTCGCCGCTGCACCTTTGCCAGGCCTTTACGCTGCAGCTTATGGGGGTCACCACCAATGAGCTCTATGCGCAGTACAAGCTCTATGCGCCACTTCTGATTGGGGCACTGATCGTCTCGGTGGCGGTAATGCTGGGGATTGTGGCGCTTGTTTAGTGGGGGTTGAGTGACCATCGGCAAACCAAAAAAGCTTGAGGACGACATAGTCAGCCACGAAACCGCCTGAAAATAAAACATAAAGATGGGAATGATCCTGCTTGAAATTCAAAGACAAAGTCATACAGTTCATGACGGGCAGAAACGGCGGCGATCAGCTGTCTACATTTCTGATTGTCACATCACTGGCCCTGAGCCTGATAGGACAAGCGGCCAATTTGGAATTTCTGGTATTCGTCGGGTATCTGCCCCTCGGATATGCCCTCTTCAGGATCCTGTCCAGGAACGTGGAGAAGCGAAGGCTCGAAAACTACAAGTTCGCGATTCTTTTCAGCCCACTCTACGGGAGATCCTATAGGTTCGCCACGCGCCTCAAAATGCGGGCTGAAGAGGCGAAGATGCATAAATATGTCAAATGCCCACAGTGCAAAGCCATGATGCGTGTGCCACGAGGGAAGGGCAAGCTAATGGTGACGTGTCCAAAGTGTCAGAACAAGTTTCCGAGTAAGTCCTGAAAACTCAATTTCTGCAAATAAAAAATGGTGCTGTGACAGGTTGAAATACTCTGACCTGAACAGGACCATTTTTCATGTGTAAATTTAATAAAATAGAAAAGAAAGTTGATGGGAAATCGCCGACCAGGTTTGAGAGGTGCTATGGAAGCAGAAGACGGTGTCACGAGACTTTGGCCTGCAGAAACCGTCTTCCGCAATTTTTTACTCCGCCATAACAGAGATTTGAACCATGGACAGTTCCGTGCCGCCCATGCTGTTGGCGGTGACCATGACTGAGAATTCAAAGCCCAGGCGCTGGCCTGAAAAGATGGTCATGTCGCCCATTTTTGTAGTCTCGACCCCTGCCACAGCGCTGAAGACGCTGGTGTAATAGGCTGCGATCTCAGATGGTGCAGCGCTGGTTTTCAGTGTCAAGGTGTAGCCGGAGGGTTGACCTTCTGAATCCGGAAGGGCTTCAGAGATGATCAGTTTCGCATTTTTCGGAAGCGGCACAACCTCCACTGGGTATCCGGATGGAAGCGTTGTCCCTTCCTCGAGATTGACGTTTGGCGCGCTCCCCGGTTCTGAGTCTAAGAAAGCGTCGCCAGCCCAGACTTTAAACAGCGTATTCAAGCGTTCATATTTAACCTCAGAAGGCGCCTCTCCTTGACGGTTTAGTCTGCTGAGAACCGTGTGAAGCGGATTCAGCAGCGCTTCAGTCCGTGAGTCAGCCTTCTCAAGGCTTTCCGCCGCGCCAAACAGATCCTCAAGAATCACAAGGACTGCGTCAGCATCTGTATCCGCGGTAATTGGCGCCATAGCCCTCAATTCAGACAACCCTGAAGAGAACGACCGCGCAGCATCCGCATAAGCCTGAAATGCGCCTTCCAGCTCAGGCAGGGCAGCAGCGCAGGTGGAAGTCAGTCTTTGCTGCTCCGGACCTGCACCGGTTTCTCCAGAGGCCTCCAGGACGACCCCTTCCAATTTACGCGGTGTACCGCTGGTTTCCGGCTGATTACTGGTCTGCTCCTGACTGCTGACAGAAGCGCCTTCCGGCAGAGGATCCATTCGCTCGAGCTGACGCGTCACTTCCGGGTCTGAAACCAAAGCGTCCGCTGCTCGCAAAATGGTATTCGAATCGCCGCCGCTCAGGACCCCTTCGCCGGCCGCGCGCGTCACAATTTCCTGAATCCCGGCAGAGGCATCCGCCGCACCTGCCAAAGCGTCTCCCAGCCGCGCGGTCTCTTTCCAAGCCTCGGGCTGGTTTTCAGCCATGGCTTCATAAGCCTTTTGCGATTCCTGCGCGTCGCGGATCTCCTCCGCTGCCTCTAATGCTTCTTCGACAGTGACTTCAGTATACTCACATTCAAAGTATCCGCTGGGATAGCCATAGAAGCCGTTAGTCAGTTGGGCATAGCTGTCAAGGCCGTGGTTGTAGGTTCTATTAAACGTAATATCCGGCAAATTTGGCATCAGATTCAGGACTTCATAGGGGACCTCCTCCGGCTGATTGGTCACGCCGCTGACCAGCACAGAGTCCACTGCCGGTGAGCTCAAGGTTACCCAATAGGTTTTGTGTGGCGGGGGATTTGTTAGGATGACCCGATCCATAGGACGCATGCGGACAGGGTTGTTTGTGAAAACCAACTCGTAATCCGAGGCTTTTTCGGTGCTTGACCCTGAACCGCCGGCAGTGGCCGTGGCACCCATCAGTTCCTTTTTCACCAGAATGCCGGTGCCGTAGTACTCGTGATTCTCGCCGCTGTAATACTGCGTGCTTCGGGTTGAGACGCCGGTGGGCAGGTCCGTGAATGTAAAGCTGTCTTCGCCAATATAGTACATGGACCGGGCAATCAGATAAACCGCCTCTGTTTTTGGATCGTAGACCAGCACCTCATCAGAGGTCAAATAATGTTCCCCTGAGCCGTTTAATTTGTCGCGCTCCGTCTCGCTGCTGATCACCGAGTCGTCCTTAATTGTGGCTGTGCCCTTATAAAAGGTATAGCCGGCCAAGAGTTCCTTTAACAGGTCTTCCCGCACCTGCAGCTCCTGCTCCAGAGCTGCAGGAACGTCTCCTGCCGGTTGTTCGATTCCCGGAGCGGGCGCAAGGTTTTTTTGCTGGCAGCCGCTCAGCGTCAGGGCGGCCAGCAGTATGTAAGCAAAAATTGTGGTTCGCGCTTTGAGCCCACGCGTGATCCGTCCCTTTAAACAATGGGAATTTTGAGTTGTCATGGGTTGATTGAGCCTCCTTTGTGGGTATTCCGGACATCCTTAAATACTTATGCCGATAGTCATCTGCGCCAACTCTGATCAATATGCGCACGCTGCGCCAGTCAAACGATGGATCAGTTCTACTGTCGCGATATTTACAACCTTGATACCCAAATATACCTATGGATAAAATTTCATACAAAGATTATAATGAGTTCAATATCCTACACATTAGATTATCAAAATTGAGATGAAATTATTAGGGTAATAAATGTACTATTAGAAGTAATAAATGTACTATTAGGGGACGGTGAGACCAAGTGAAGGTCATGATCGTAGGCGCGGGAAAATTCGGGTATCGGTTAGCCGAGACTATGGACAAGGAATGCATTGAGGTCACTATCATTGATACGAATAAGGAGGCCATTGAGCACGTCCGGTCCCATCTGAAGGTGATGGCGATCACGGGGAATGGCCTCGACAGCCGGCTGTTCAGGGAGCTCGACGCCGGTCTTTTTGACATGTTTGTCGCTGCCACCAGCAGTGATGAAACCAATACCATTGCCTGTTACCTGGCGAAAAAGCATGGCGTCAAAAAAGTAGTCGCCAGAATCCGAAAGCCAGAGAATGTCCGGCAAAAGGAATATTTGATGAATGACATGGGGATTGATCAGGTCGTCAATCCTGACCTGGCCACTGCCCAGGAAATGACGCGCTTTCTTATGAAGGGTTATCGCTTTCAGTCCGGGGATTTTGAACGCAGCAAGCTCGTCATGATGGACATTTATGCGAACCGGATGCCTGGCCTTATTGGAAAACAAGTCAAGGAACTGCGCAGGGCGGAAAATATCCAAGGGCTGTTGATTCCGGCCATTAAACGCAATGGCCAGGTTTTAATTCCGGATGGCAGTACGGTGATTGAGTCGGAGGACCTCCTGTACATTATTGGCAAGAGCCCGCGCGTCACAGAGGTTCTTAAGCGTTACAGGATCAGCGTGGACACCCGCCAAATCAAGAAAGTTATGATCTTAGGCGGCGGGAAAATTGGGTTTTTTCTGGCCCGGCAGCTGCTTCGACTCGGCGTTCAAGTCAAGATCATTGAGCAGGACAGGGATCGCTGCATGTACCTAAGCACTACGCTGTCGGATTCAATCGTTATCCACGGGGATGGCACGGATATCCAGCTCCTGGACGACGAAGATCTGCCACAAATGGATGCCTTTATTGGCGTCACCGGCTATGATGAGCATAATCTGCTGATGGCCCTGATGGCCAAGCAGGAGGGTGTTCCCATCGTTATTTCCAAGGTTACTAAATTTGGTTACCTCAATCTCCTTGGCAAACTCAACATTGATTTTGCCCTAAATCCTACGGATACCTCTATTGCGGAGATTCTCAAATATGCCAGGGGCGGCCAGATCGTCGCCGCCACAATGCTCCTCGAGGGCCAGGCCGAAGTCGTCGAAATCATCATTCACGAGGACTTAGCCTGCGTCGGCGAAAAAATAAAGGATCTCAACCTGCCAAAGGGCCTCGTGATTGGCGCCATGATCCACAACCATCAGGCTGTCGTCCCGAATGGGAGCACCGTTCTGAATGTGGGAGACCGCCTCGTCATCTTTTGTCTGAACTCCAACCTCGACGCCCTTCAAACCTTCATCCGCCCCAACAACGGCGGGCTGCTTCGACACATCGCCATTAAAATGGCCGAACAGAGCGAAATACCAGAGGCGAGTCTGCCTATGGTCAGCATCAGCCAAATCAAAGCCGCCGCTAATATCGGGGACATTTCGGACGAGTAGGTTGAAGCTGGCGAAATCGGGTAAAAGAATAATGCTATCAAAAACCATCGGCAAAAACCCGGTTCTGAAAGACGCGGGTCAGCCTAAGAAAGGGGATCATCATCATGTTATGGAAATGCACAGCCTGTGGGTACCTTCATGAAGGCGATGAGCCTTATGAAGTGTGCCCAAAATGCGGCGCGCCAAAGGAACAGGCCGTCAAGCTTTCTGATGAGGACGCCAAGAAGATCTTCGATTCCGACCGCACGAACGACATCCACATGGCCATCATTGGTCTTGCTATGAAGATCAAGGATCTTGCTAAGGAAGGCATTGCCCTCAACCTCGACCCAACTTGCGTCTCAGATTTCAAAAAGGCTCACGACGACGCCTGGGTCATCAAGGAGCGCAGCAAAGCTGAACTGGCAAAACACGCCAGCAAGGGCAAGTGGTAGGTACATAACTACACTGGAAGAGACTTATGCTGGACCCCAAAATAGGAACGACCGCGCGAATAAGACTCGCGCGGTCGTTTTTGGCTCTAATTCAGCAAATTTGAATCCATGATGATGTAGTTCGCCCTGTGGATATACAGGCTCTTGCCGTCTATGTTGAGACGGGTCATCTTTGGCAGATCGTCAGGGACGGTCACGAAGACCTCTTTGCCTTGATAGACACCAATGGGAATGCCCATTTGGCTGGAAATGATGATGGTCTTGTCCTTGCCAATCTGGTTTTTGATGTCGTTGACGAAGCGGTCAAAGGGTACAAACCCGCCGCCCTGGCCGCCGCCGACTTCGGCAGGTACAGCGTAGTCCTTGACCATGTCAAGGCCCTCTTCCGCGAAGATGACGGTGTTGCCGACCTGAAACATCTGGTCGCCATTGACGGTGATTTCGATGACCTCGGATTCAAATCCCGTATTCTCCACGCTGAAATTGGCGGAGTTTTCGAGCAGGCCTACGGTTATTTTGCTGCCTGTGATTTCGAGTGTTTTGTCAGCGTAATCGTCGTAGACCGAAATGACGAAGCGTTGGCCAATCAGATCGCCTTTGATTTTCGCCATGGCGTCCCTGATGCCGGCGCAGCCAGCGGCAGAAGCAATGACGGCCGCGACCAATATTAACAGTGCAAATTTTCTTTTCATGATGAAGGACCCCCTGTATTAAAAGTACTTGAGTGCTGATGTGCTGATGTGTTGATGTGGATTAGAAGTTAATACTACCATAGATTTGTAACAATTTGAAAATATTATAAGAAGATCCTCCAAATTTCTGGTATACTAATAAAGGCCTGACAAAGGCCTTTTATTTTTATGCTGGAGTTGAGTGGATTGATTCAAGAGCTCATTAATGTTATATCTATTGAGATGACGGTTCTGTTGACGGCGGCAATGCCTGTCATTGAATTGAGGGGTGCCATACCGGTGGGGATTTCACTTGGGTTGTCACCGCTTCACGCGACATTGCTCAGTTTTATTGGGAGCATTATTCCTGTACCGTTTATCCTTTTCACAATTCGTCCTGTTTTCAATGCTTTGAAGAAGACGAAGACTTTTGAAAAAGTAATTCATAAACTGACTCATAGATCGCTGAACAACAGCGGACAGATTCAGAAGTACGGGGCATGGGGACTTTTGGTTTTTGTGGCGATTCCACTGCCTGGGACTGGGGTCTGGAGCGGCAGCCTCGCGGCGGCGCTTCTGGATATGCGCTTTAAATGGGCGTTTCCTGCCATTCTGGTTGGTAATCTCATAGCTGCAGTGCTGATCTTTGCGCTAAGCCACGGGGTTGTATCAGTAATAGGCGCATAAGCATCGATATTTCCGGCAGAAGGTGTCGCCTATTGGGCACCTTCTGCCTTGTTTTTGGACGGCCTTGATTTTTTCTTCTGTTTTTAGTAAAGTGGGTACAACAATTTGTGTGAGGTGGTTGAAAGTCATGTTGACAAAATATAACTTAAAGCATGAGGATGCAGTACTGATGGTCATTGATATTCAGGAGAAGCTCGTCCCGACCATGAAATACGGCCATGATGTGGTGAAAAGCACCAATATCCTTATCGAGACCGCAGAAGCTTTTGATATGCCTATAATTGTCACTGAACAGTATCCAAAAGGGCTTGGCAAAACTGTTGAGAAGGTTCATCTTGACGAAGACAAAACCAAGGTCTTCGAAAAAATGTCTTTTTGCGGCCTGACCCCTGAGGTGGAGGAATACTTGAGATCCACTTACCGCAAAAGCGTCATCATTACTGGTATGGAGACGCATATCTGCGTTTATCAGACTGTTCGGGATCTTCTCTCCAAGGGCTATTATGTCTTTGTTGCCAAGGACGGGGTCTGCTCACGTACGAAGGAAAATTATCGCAACGGGCTCGCGCTCATGTCAGAGATGGGGGCGGTCGTCAGCAATACTGAAACGCTGATGTTCGATTTGTTGAAGCTGTCAGGGACGCCAGAGTTCAAGAAATTGTCGAAGCTGATAAAATAGATTTTATTAAAAGATTAAGGTATAGAATAGCGCGGCGGAAGTTGCAGTATGGACTTCCGCGGTGCTGTTTTTTTGTTTGAGGACAAAATGTGGCGCGGCGTCAGGGGCAGGAAGAGGGTTACTGGGACTCATTTCTATGCATGGCCGGTTGTTGCGACAACTTGCAAATTCTCGTTAGGGTAAACGAAGTTTTAAACGTCTATCGGGGTCAACACCTTGCTTCCTGGCATCCGCAGTGACGTGAAATGAGGGGGGACAAGGGATCAAGGGCAAAAAAAGAAAGAACGTACCAGGCTCCCACTTCCAGATGATGCCTGGCACGTTCTTCTAGCCTTCAATCAAACGAATTTCGCTGGTAAGCACAGCGGCTTTACCCAGCATGTCGGCGACGCCGCAGTAGCGATTTTGTGACAGGTCCACGGCCTTCTCAATCTTTTTGAAGGAAGCCTGCAGATCTTTGCCGGTAAACTCGTAAATCATATGGATTTTCGAATAGGTCTTAGGATGCTCTTCGGTCATTTCCGTTTCAACTTTCATTTCAAAGCTGGTAAATTCGACTTTCATTTTGTTCAGGATTGACACGACATCCATACCGGAACAGCCGGTGAGTGCGGAGATCAGGAGCTGTTTTGGCCGCGGGCCGCGATCTTTGCCGCCAAAGTCATCATCTGAGTCCATGATCAGTTTATGATGGCCATCCAAAGTCATTTCAAAGGCCATGCCGTCCAGATGCTTGGTGGTATATTCCAGTTTCATAAAACTCCTCCCAAAGTTGTGTATGAAAATTAATTCAGATTACATCCAGCGGCACTTTTTTGTCCGGCGGCGGAAAAGCCTCGTCCAGACGGGCCCAGTCTTCATTGCTGAGTGTAACATAGAGGCCTTTAATCAGGTCGTCCACATGGGCCGGGTTTGAGGTGCGCGGAATGGCCGCCGTTTGCGGATCCCGAAGGGCAAAGAGGAGCATCAGCTGATGAAAGTTGATGCGGTTTCTGGCGCAAACTGACAGAATGACCGGATTTGAGACCAGCTCTTTTTTCAGAGTACCACCCTGTGCCAGAGGGGAATAGGCCATCAGCGCCACGCCGTGGGCTTTCATCCAAGGCAGCAGACTGTGCTCAATCCCGCGGGAGCCCAAATGGTACATGACCTGATTCACCGCGCATTTATCGCCGCCCTTGACGGAAAACAGCGCTTCCATATCCGCCAGGTCGAAGTTTGAGACACCCCATCGTTTGATCTTCCCCCTGGCTATCAGTGCCTCCATGCCCTCCACGGTTTCCTGCAGCGGTACGCCGCCCCGCCAGTGAAGGAGATAGAGGTCCAGATATTTGGTCCCGAGCCGCTCCAGCGTTTCAGTGCAGCTTTTGGCAATTTTTCCTTCACTCGCGTTGTGGGGGTAGACTTTCGACACTAAGTAAAGCTGTGCGCGATCCGCGTCCTGAATCGCCTTGCCCACGATGGTTTCCGCACCGCCGTCACCATACATCTCGGCGGTGTCAATCATGCGGATGCCTTGTTCCAGGCCGCGCTTGACCGCCTGCAGTTCTCTGGACTGATAACGGAACTGTTCGCCCAAAAACCAGGTTCCAAGGCCGAGCCTCGGCATGGAACTGCCATCTTTTAAACTCAAATTCTCCAGCTGCAGCATCTTGCTCCCCCCTTCACCTATATAAACTATTTATACCCTTATTTGAAGATCACTGGACGCCCACTTCCCGCGATTATCGAATAGAAATTCGAAGACATGGGTATAGATGCCATATCAATGTGGCGATCCTTTGTGAAGTCAGCACTTTTAAAGGTTTTTTGCCGATGGTCACCCGTCTACACACCACAAAGCTTAAGCATATCAGGAGGGAAATTATGAGGCGCAAGGACCGCGAAATGGACCGAAGCTTTGGACTTTATGTGATAGATAAGGCGCGATTTGGGGTTCTAACGACCATCGGCGAAGACGGGATCCCTTATTCGGTGCCAGTCTCACCGGCAAGGGTGGGTGACAGCATTTATCTGCACAGCGCGCCTGAGGGCAGAAAGATTGACAACCTGAAATTCAATGGCGCAGTCACCATGGTCTTTGTGGGGGACACCCACATTCCGGAGCCTATTCAGCCGGAGGAATTTGAAGCGCTGAAGGCCGCAAATCAGGTTTCAGCTGTGGTAGCGAACAAGTTCACAACGGAATTTGAATCCGCCATTCTCACTGGAACTGCAGTCTTTGTGACGTCCCACGAAGAAAAACTGAAGGGACTCAGGGCGATTTCGGAGAAGCTCACACCCCTCAATATGCCCTATTTTGAGGCTGCGGCGGAAAGCGGGATGGCGAGGACCGTCGTGATCCGGGTCGATATTGAATCACTCACCGCAAAACGGAAAAAATACGATGCTGACGGTGTCGAAATGAAGTGGGGCAGAATGGAGTAAGGTCTGTGACCGGATTTTACGTGCCCATTTGAGGAGGGAACCTATGTCATTAATTGTTTGCGTTTTCGTTGGAGAGGGGATTGTGCTGGCCAGCGACAGCCGTTCCACCTATAATCGCATGGAGGAAACCAAAGAGAAGAAGGTCCAGACGCTGGGGATTCACACGACAGATACGACGTACAAGACCTTCCTGTGTCCCAATCAGATTGGTCTGTCCGTCTGTGGGGAAGTCTCCATAGACAACAAACCGCTGACAGGGTATATCGAGGCGTTTATTCGCGAAAGCATGGGGCCTGAGACAGATATAGATGAGGTACCTGAAGCCTTGATTACCTATTTCAACCGCTTTGACAATGTGCCGAATTCCAATTTTTTCATAGCGGGGTATAAGAAGGTTGGCTCAGCCTATGAAAAAAGGCTGTGGAATGTCAATATCAAGTCGAAGCGCGCCAAGCGGGAGGGCACGGAGAATCAGGGCGCGTCCTGGTCCGGTGAAGTGGATGTTCTGGCCAGACTCCTGAGCCCAGCTCAGATTAAAAAACCCGATGGCAGCACCGTCGACTTCAAAGCCCACGACATTTCCTGGAACTATTTCACCCTCCAGGATGCCGTGGATTTTGCCGAGTTTGCCATCCGCACCACGGTGGACACCATGAAGTTTCAGAACCGTCTGAAAACCGTGGGTGGACCTATTGATCTATTGATTCTTAAACCAGGGGAGGCTTACTGGCTGCAGCGAAAGGTGCTGAGTGTGTGAGGTGTGAAACTGAGGGTTGATAGGCGGAAGCCGCAGACACCCGGTTTCCGCGTGGCCGACAAGTGGATGAAACTCGGTGTCAGACACCCGGTTTCACTTCCAACTTGGTATGACATGGTTTTGGAGTTTGACAATGTAAGTTTGTAGGGGGATCGTAATGGAAAACGGCATAATGCTACAGGCCTTCGAATGGTATCTTCCAAATGTCGGACAGTATTATAATCTATTGAAAGATTTGGCTGGATCATTAAAGGAAGCAGGCTTTTCAGCCGTCTGGATTCCGCCCTGCTGTAAGGGCACAAGCTCAAATGACGTTGGTTACGGCATTTATGACCTTTATGACTTGGGTGAATTTGATCAGAAGACCACCGTGAGAACCAAATACGGAACCAAAGATGAACTTGTTCAAATGATTGAGGCAATGCATGCAAACGGTCTCCAGGTTTATGCGGACGTGGTCATGAACCATAAAGCCGGGGCGGACCACACGGAAACCTTTATGGCGGTGAAAGTCAAACCGGAAGATCGAAAGTCAGAGCTTGAGGCCCCGAGGGACATTGAGGGCTGGACCGGTTTTGATTTTCCGGGAAGAAATGGCCAATATTCTGCGTTTAAATGGAATTTTAATCATTTCAACGGGGTGGATTATAATCAGCGGGATAGCGAAAAAGGTATTTTCCGAATCCTTGGGGAGAATAAAGGATGGAATCTGGGTGTCTCCTATGAGTACGGCAATTATGACTATTTGATGCATGCAGATCTCGATCATGCGCATCCGGAGGTGGTTGAAGAACTCATCACTTGGGCAGAATGGCTTATTAATACAACAGGTGTAGACGGTTTTCGCCTGGATGCACTGAAGCATATTGATACGGCTTTCATAAATGTTTTTAGACAACGTCTCACTGAGAAATTTGGAAGAGACTTTTACATGGTGGGTGAATACTGGGTTACGGATTTCCAAGTTAAGAAGACTTACCTTGAAAAAACGGGACATAAGATTGATCTATTTGATGTAGGTCTGCACTTTAATTTCTATGAAGCCTCCATCAAAGGAGAGGCCTATGACTTGAGGACGATTTTTAATAATTCAATCGTAGAACAATTTCCTGAACGTGCTGTCACCTTTGTGGACAATCACGATTCTCAACTGGGACAAGCCCTGCAGTCCTGGGTGGAGCCCTGGTTCAAGCTGCATGCCTACGCACTGATCCTGCTCAGAGAAAAGGGCTATCCCTGCGTCTTTTTCGGTGACTATTTTGGATCCGGGGGTCAGACGCCTTTTGAAGGATTGAAGGATCAGATTGATCTTCTGATGAAATCAAGACGCGAAGCCGCCTACGGAGACCAAGCCGACTATTTTGAAGATCCGAATAGGATTGGCTGGGTGAGACTCGGTACCCCTGAACACCCTGAAAAGCTGGCGGTAATTTTAAGTACCAAAGAGAATGGCGTTATCCCGATGTTTGTCGGGGAAGACCAGGCGGGTCAAAGTTATGGGGATTGTCTCGGTAATGTCGAAGATGCTGTGGTCATCCGTGAGGACGGTTTCGGGGAATTTAAGGTGAAGGCTGGCAGGGTGAGTGTGTGGAGGAGGAAGTGAGTAGTGTAAAAAATTAAAGTGCAGTAAGGAGGTTTACATTTTTTTCAATGGCGTAACCGAAATGGGTTTTGAATGATTGTACACGAAGTGACGATATATTCCTGTATGATTTTCTGTCAGTCGGTTAAGAATTAGATTGAGTTATCATCGGTTTAATTTATTAAAGTCGAAAATTTGATTGACATATTTAGTTATTAGATGTAACCTGTATACAGGTAGTATATTCAGAAAATTCAAATTCTTATGTGGGTTGTATATGGTTTAAATTGACAAAAGTGCTTTTTTCGGATAATATTTCAAAGTCAAATCCGAGGAGGTAATACTTTGACCAGACAAACAAAATTAGTCATTCCGAAAAAAAAAGCACAGAACCTGACTGATATAGCTTATGATTCCATAAAGCATATGATTATTTATAATGAAATCAGAGCTGGTGAATTTTTAAGTGAAAACGTGCTTGCTCAAGCGCTTAACATGAGTAGGACGCCAGTGCGGGAAGCTTTAAAAATACTGGCCAGTGAGAGTTTAGTTGAAATTCACAACGGAATTGGAATATTTGTACGAAATATTACAACAAGGGAAGTCCATGAGTTGTTCGAAGTCCGTTCTGCGCTGGAGTGTGCCGCAGTTAAATCCTTCATAAAAAATGTAACAGAAGAAGATCTGGCCGAAATGGAAAAAAGTTGGATTGAAAGCAAACAGAAGTTGGAAGATGGAATCGAGGTTTCATACGAGGATTTGGCAGGTTCAGATCATAAGCTTCATGCTATGATTTTGGATAAGTCAGATAACTTAATTATGCAGGACATAATGCATAGTATCCGTCAAAGGATTCAAAGAATCCAAGCTTTATCTATCAGCAAATTTCCTTATCAAGCAGTTACAATTCAGCAGCATTTGGACATTATTCAGTCAATCAGAGAGAAAGATGAAGAGAAAGTTAAGCGTTTATTGGCTGAGCATATACTATTTGCGGAGAACAATGTATTGAAAGATCCGGATTTTCATCTATAAAGTTAGTTGAACAGATTATTATCACATTGATTCGATGGTTGGCATAGTGAATTTCTAACAAATGAAAGCACTTTTATATTTCAACCTGTATACAGGTTGAATGGTGCGTGAATATAGCTTTAGTTTCTTTAAAGTTTATGAAATTTGAGAAGGTGCTGCAAAATAATACATTCTTACAAGGAGGCAGAATTGTGGAACTGACAAAGTTCGAAAGGGAGATGCTTGAAGGCAAGCATGGAGAAGGTACTGCAATCGCTATGAAAATTCAGGTAGCAATTGGAGATTCTTTTCACGCAAAGAGAATGGTACCAATAACGCGTGCTCACGTGGCCCTCAGTAATCAAGAGGCTGACCTTTGGTTCGCAGAAAAATTGTTGAAAGCGGGTGCGCACTGTAAAATTCCACCGACTGTAAATCCAGGGTTTAATCTCAACTATTTCAGAAGTGCAGGTAAAGTCACTGATGAATTCGCGAGCCTGATGCAGCGTACTCACGATACTTATAAGGCACTTGGCGCAGTACTATCCTATAACTGTACGCCATACATACAAACCAATGTCCCATTCTTTGGAGAAATTACTGCCTTTTCTGAGTCAAGTGCAACACCTTACATCAATAGTGTTTGGGGAGCAAGATCGAATCGAGAGGCAGCTCAGAGTGCACTATGTGCTGCTATTACAGGTGTTGTCCCCGAATATGGACTCTTACTCGATGAAAATCGATTCGGCGATATCTTGGTCAATGTTGAAGCTGATATAAAAAGCGATTTTGAATATCAACTTCTTGGATATATGGGAAAGAAAATTGGACCGGGCATTCCTGTTTTTACTGGTCTCCCTACACCAATCACGCCTGAATCTTTTATGAATCTTGGGGCACAACTTAATACCTCTGGTGCATATGGCATGTTCCACGTTTTGGGTGTTACACCTGAAGCACCAACTATGGAAGCCGCGTTTGGCGGAAAAGAACCTAAACGAATAGTTACAATCACAAATGATGATCTGAAGGAGATTCTGTCTCAAATCTCAGAGCCCGGTGAACAAAAAATTGACTTTGCCATGTTTGGTTGTCCTCATTTCACCCTTCGTCAAGTTCAGATCATCGCTGAGCGTATCCGCGGCAAAAAATTAGCTGTCGAAATGTGGATCCTCACCTCGAGTCATACTAAAGAAATGGCGGATCGAATGGGTTTCTTGGAGACGATTAGAGAATCCGGTGGGGATATAGTATCAGACACTTGTCCGGATCAACCATGCTGGCACTATCTTTCAGGAAAAACCGGTATAACGGATTCTCCAAAATGTGCCTATTATCCAAAACGCAGGGGGCTGAATTTTGTCATAAGAGACCTTGAAACCTGCATTGACGCCGCGCTGAAAGGGGAAATCGATTAATGTCTGTCAATGAAAAAAGTTTTTCATGCCATCGCATCTCAGAAGGTATCGCTGAGGGTGAAGTAATTGTTTCAAAAGACGACATTATGTTTTATCTGATCAATCCTGAAACAGGAGAGGTGATTGAAAAGGGCCATGATCTAGAAGGTAAAAGCATTGCTGGTAAGATTTTAGTCTTTCCGGGCGGCAAAGGAAGTTCAGTGGTCCAAGCCGACGGTCTATATCAGCTGGCAATGAAACAGAATGCACCTAAGGCTATGATCATTCAGAATCCTGATACAGTGCTTGTTTCCAGTGCTATCATAATGGAGGTCCCTATGGTGGATCAATTGGATGAAGCATTCTATGCTGAATTAAAAGACGGCTGCAAGGTCAGGGTGGATGCAAATTCAGAAAGAGTCGAATTTATCTGATTCATTTTGGCAAATTGAATTGTTTTGGAGGTGAGTGATCAGAACTTTAAATTACTTATAGTCTAAAGGTCTGGGTTGTTTGGAGTGAACATCAAAATTGAGGAGGAAGACTATGAAAAAGTTATCTGCACTTCTGTTGATTCTTGTGATGATTATTGGTATGACGGCTGGCTGCAGCAGTCCTGAACCTGCGCCTGCAACTGAGACACCTGCCGAAACCCCTGCAGAAACACCAGCTGAAAAAGTTGTCATAAAGGTGGCCCACATTGTTTCTGAAGATACAGCGACACATCGAGCTGCAGTTGCTTTTAAAGATTACGTAGAGAAAGAATCAGGCGGATCTATTGAAGTTCAATTATTTCCAAACGGACAATTGGGTGGCGACCTTCAAATTACTGAAGCTGTCGCGTTGAATACCGTTCAGATTTCAATACCATCAACCGCTGTCCTGACAGCATATGACCCAATTTTTGGCCTCCTTGACTTACCATTTATTTTTAAAGATGTTCGTGCAGGTTTTAATGCTTTAGATGGTGATCTTGGAAAGAAACTGGATGAAAAATTGGCGCCGGTCGGTCTCATGAACTTAGGTTACAGTTATAATGGCGCCCGAAGTATGTCAAACAATGTCAGACCAATCAACGAACCAAAAGATCTTGAAGGCATAAAGATGCGTGTTATGGAAAGTCCAGTTTTCATAGACATGTTCAAATACTTGGGCGCGAATCCAACGCCTATGAGCTTCGGTGAAGTGTTTACTGGTTTGCAGCAAGGCACAGTTGATGGTCAGGAAAACGCGCCTGCTCTTGTTTATGCATCAAAATTCTATGAAGTACAGGAATTCTACAGCCTAACCAGCCACGTTCAATCTTATCTTGTCAACATCATCAATGCTGATTTCTTTAACGGTTTGTCTGAAGATCAACAGAATGTTGTCAAGGACGGTGCTAGAAAATTCCTGGTAGAAGCAGAACGCGAAGACGAAATTAACGACAATATTGCAACTGTTGATAAGCTGAAAGAAGCAGGAATGAAAGTTAATGAAATTTCTGCAGAAAATATGCAGAAATTTATGGATGCACTGGTTCCAATGCATGACAAATATAAAGCGGAATTCGGTCAAGAATGGTTTGACCTTATCGATCAATACAACAAATAAATTTTCCCCTTGCAATCTTTGTCCCATTTTGCCGGGAGGTTGTACTTGCCTCCCGGCATCTTTCTAAATTTGGTAAATGGTCAAGAGAATTTTGTTATCTTAATGAAGTTTATATTGGAAGAAGGTGACGTGGATGAGAAAATTGCTTCGCCTCTATACTAAATTTGAAGAGCGATTATTAGTCGCAAGCCTTGTTTTTACCGTTACGTTGATCTTTATACAGGTCATAATGAGATATGTATTTAATAATTCATTATCATGGAGTGAAGAGCTTGCGCGTTACATATTTATTTGGCAAATCTGGTTAGGAACTGGTGTGGGAATTCGTTTGAAAGAGCAAATCAGGGTTGAAATATTTGCGAAGAAACTAAGTCCTGCTGGTGCAAAATGGTTAAATGTCATAGCCTTGACGATCCTGTTGCTGTTTTGCGTTTTTCTCGTCATTAATGGTTATCAATTAGTGATGAAAATAGCGGGAAGAAATGCACTTTCGACTGCTTTGAAAATTCCACTCAGCTATGTCTATTTATCCCTGCCATTTAGTTCAGCTATAACGAGTATCTATATCCTTGACCAACTTGTTGAATTATTCAAACCAGCAAAAGAAACGGAAGGGGGGACAATATAAGATGGAAGCGTTGTTTCTGTTTGGATCCTTTATTGTCCTGATCGTTCTCAGCGTACCAATCGGATATGCAGTTGGCATATCGACGGCTATAACACTGTTCTTATTTTCGGATATTCCACTTGTAATGGTGACCCAAAACGCAATTGCTGGGTGTGATTCATTTCCTTTGATGGCTATACCGTTTTTCATCCTTGCTGGAAGCCTGATGAGTACAGGCGGTGTGGCAAAGCGACTCCTTGATTTTGCTAACATGATCTTTGGTTACTTTACTGGCGGACTTGCTATGGTTACAACGGTATCATGCATGTTTTTCGCGGCCATTTCCGGTTCGGCCATGGCGACGACATCGGCTATTGGAACGTTCATGATCCCAGCTATGAAGGAAAGAGATTACGACACAGGTTTTGCTGCATCTTTAACTGCTGCTGCAGGAACCATCGGTGTCATCATTCCTCCAAGTATTCCGTTCGTTATCTATGGTGTCGTTGTCAACACTTCCATAAGCGACTTGTTTATTGCAGGTTTTATTCCTGGTGTTTTAATGGGTGTTGCATTACTCGCGACCTCTTATATATTGGCTAAAAAATACGGCTACAAAGGCACTGGGCATTTTCCTAAACCAAAAGAAGTTATAACGTCCTTCAAAGAAGCCATTTGGGCAATATTGGCACCAACCATCGTACTCGGTGGCATTTATGCTGGCGTTTTTACCCCTACGGAAGCTGCGGTCATTGCAGTCGTCTACTCAGCGTTTGTTGGCGCCTTTATCTACAAAGAGCTTACCTGGAAGCTGCTTTACAAATCATTATTTGATACTATTTTGATCAATGGCATCACAACCTTTATGGTGGGTTTTTCCATGGCTTTTGCGGGGTATCTGAGCATTCAGCAGATCCCAACGGCGATTGCAGATGCTATCATGACCCTTACAACCAACAAAATTTTGCTTTTGTTGATCATAAACTTATTTCTTCTGGCGATAGGTTGTTTAATCGATAATATTCCAGCGACCATCATCCTTTCCCCAATACTCCTGCCAATTGTGACTCAACTTGGCATGTCACCTATCACTTTTGGTGTTGTCATCACAATGAACCTGGCAATAGGTTTTGTCACACCACCATACGGTATCAATCTGTTTGTGGCATCAGCTGTAGGTAAGGTTTCTATTGGCAGCATGATGAAATACATGAAATATTTTTTGCTGGCTTTGATCATAGTTTTAATGATCACGACTTATGTGCCGGCCACCACAATGTTTTTGGTTGATTTGTTGAAATAAGTAAATATGCATTCAAAAATACTTTGACATCAGTGATCTATGGAGGTGCACTATGAAGTTAACCGTTGAAGAAAAAGATATGCTCGAAGGCAAATATGGAGAAGGCATTGCAGCGGCAATGAAAATTCAAGTTGCAATGGGTGAGACATTTGAGGCTGAACGCATGGTGCCCATTACACGGGCTCATGTGGCATTAAGTGCTCAGGATGCAGATCTTTGGTTTGTGGATAAACTTCTCAAGCTAGGTGCGCATTGCAAGGTATCACCAACTGTCAATCCGAGTATTGACCTTAAATATTTGAAAAAACATCTTTTTGAGATTCCAAAGGCTGGTATTGATATTGTCAGTGCCACAAATGAAGCTTATAAGCAAATTGGGGCGACATTAACCTTCGATTGCACACCGTATTTACAACAAAACGTTCCAGGGTTTGGAGAAGTCATCGCCTTTTCGGAATCCAGCGCCACACCTTATGTCAATTCAGTATTTGGGGCAAGAAGTAATCGGGAGTCTTCTCAAAGTGCACTTTGTGCCGCCATTACAGGCTTGGTTCCGGAATATGGGCTGTTGTTGGATGAAAACCGCAAAGGCGAAATCTTGGTTGAAGTCACTGCCAAAATAGAAACAGATTTTGATTATCAACTCCTGGGATGGTGCTATCCAGAACTTTATAAAGGGCTGGAGATTCCGGTTTTCACCGGCATAAAATCAAGACCAACGCCTGCTGGATTCATGAATTTTGGAGCTCAACTCAATACCTCCGGCGCTGTCTCCATGTATCACATGGTAGGCATTACACCTGAAGCGCCAACAGTTGAAGCGGCATTTGGAAATAACAAGATCAAGCATCGAATTACAATATCGGATCAGGATCTGGCTGCTACAAGGGAACGACTGTGCAGGGAGCCCGGCAAGATTGATTTTGCCATGTTTGGATGCCCTCATCTCACTATAGATCAAGTAGAGACGATTGCTAAGACCGTTGGTGAGCGTAAATTCGCTGTGGACTTTTGGGTGCTTACCAGTTCACTGACACGTGAACTTGCGGACCGCATGGGTTTCTTGGATGTCATTCAACGCGCTGGTGGTCATATCATCGCGGATACATGTATTGATGTACCACCTTGCTGGCAGCCGTACTACGGGAAGAATGCAGTCACCGACTCTCCGAAGTGCGCTTATTACAACGAGATCAGAGGAATTAAATTCAAAATTCGTCCGTTGGAAGAAGCGGTTGAGGCTGCGATTCTCGGGGAGGTGCTTAAATAATGGGAACAAAATTTTCCTGTAAACGAATTTCTGAAGGTTACGCTGAAGCTGAAGTCATTATTTCAAAAGATGCTGTGTGCTATTACTTGGTTGAGCCTGAAACCGGGTTAGTTGTCGAACGTAATCATGATCTGGAAGGCCGTAATATTGCTGGCAAGATTTTGATGATGCCGTCTGGAAAAGGCAGTTCAGTAGTCCAGGCCGATGGTCTTTTTAAGCTTGGACGCAATCAAAAAAGCCCCCTTGGTATGATCATTGAGCATGCAGATCCGGTATTAGTTTCAAGTGCGTTGATATTTGAAGTGCCCATGGTCCACAAAGTAGACCCTGAATTCTACAAGCTGATAAAAGATGGTGATCGGATTATTCTGAATGCCACAGAGGGCTGGATTGAAATTTTGTGACCATAAGTGTTCGAGAATTCAATTCAAACTGCCATACTTAAATTGATTACCCGAACTAGAGGGAGGCATTCAATTCATGCAAATGAAGATACCCTATGGACCAGACAGTATTACTTTTGAAATTCCAAATGAAAATTTTTTATTTGAAGGCAATTTAAAGAACACAAAGGGGGAGTCCCATCTAGCTGATGCAGTTCGAAAAAGTCTGGAGAATCCCTTTGGCTGCCAGCCGCTCAAGGCATGCGTGAAACCAAAAGACCGCGTCCTCATATTGATTGAGGATGCGACTAGATCAACGCCGGTTAAGGAAATCCTGCCTGTTTTAGTCGATTACCTTCTAGAGTGCGGATTGACGTACGAACAGATTGAGATTTTGACGGCACCTGGATCTCACAGGATGATGACGGAAGCAGAAATACTGGAGAAAGTTGGGCCGGATTTATTCGATAAAATCAAGATCCATCAGCATGATTACCAAGATGAAGGCAGCATGATCACTATGCCTTCAGTCTTCGTAAAAGGATTTGAGATTCCTGTTCAGGTCAACAAAAAAGTCAATGAAGTGGATTTCATAATTGGCATTGGAAATATAATTCCGCATTCAGATGCTGGATTTTCAGGTGGAGCAAAGATTCTGCAACCAGGCATTTGTGGATACCCTACTACTGCCGCAACACATATTTCGGCTGCAATGCTTGATGAGATCCCGCTTGGCGTTGTAGACAATCCGTGCAGGCTTGGAATGGAGCAGGTCGCAAGACAAGCGGGATTGAAATTCATCATCAACACCGTCAAGAATCATCTTGGCGAAGTTATAGAAATTGTCAGCGGTGATTTTGTTGAGGCCCATCGGGAAGGTGCCAGAATTTCAAGAAATGCATTTTCTATTGAAATGCCAGAACTTGCCGATATTGTCGTCGTCAGCTCCTACCCTGCAGATTTGGATTTTTGGCAAGCTTTGAAAGGGGTTACCTCAGCCTATTTTGCTGTCAAGCCAGGTGGAACTATTGTCTTTGCCAGCCCTTGCTATGAAGGTCTTGCCCACAATCACCCCAAATTTTCTGAATGGTTGAGTATGAGTTATCATGACATTCTCGAAAAAGCAAAGTCTGCACCAATTGATGACAAATCGATTGATCTCATTTCAGCTGTTCTTGCTGTATGTAATTCAAGAGCTCGAGAAAAAGCTCAGATTTTAGTTGTATCACATGGTCTGAGTGATGAAGATGTCGAGGTATTGGGCTACAAACGTGAGGAAAGTGTACAGTCAGCAGTGGATCAGCTGCTAAAGCGGAATCCTGGCGCAACCATTGGCATCCTGCCGCGTGGTGGGGACTGCTTGCCGGTATTAAAAGGTCAGGGAGAGGGCGAATTTTGTTAAATGCTTGAATTCATGTGCTGACCAGCGGTACATTTCCAAAGTAACTGTGCATTATTAAAATGGATTTTGCCTGAAATTCTCCAAAGGGTGAACCTCTTTTGCACAGAAATTTCAAAATCACTGTACTGGCTTGCGGCTCAGGGAGGTTTGATCCTTGTTTAGAAATTGTTTAAAGCAACTCGACCCCTACAAAGCTGGAAAACCGATCTCGGAGCTAAAGAAAGAATTAGGTTTAGATCAGGTGTACAAATTGAATGCAAACGAAAATCCCATGGGCCCATCAACTGAAGCCATGAAAGCGATTGCTACGATTATTGATCAGATCAGCACTTATCCGGATGCAGGTTCAGACAGACTTAGACTTGCGCTATCTGGGCTGTTGGGTACTAAGCCGTCACAAATCCTTCTCGGAAATGGCGGAGACGAGATTATCAGACTTGTGACAGAAATTTTAATTGATCCAGGGGATGAAGCTATTGCCAGTGTTCCCTATTTCACACTCTATAGAAATAATGTCCAACTCATGAATGGGATTCTCAAAGAAGTTCGTTTTGAGTCTTTTGATTTCGAACCCCAGAGAATACTGGAAGCAATAACCTCAAAAACCAAATTAATTTTTTTGACTTCCCCTAATAACCCTACCGGTACAATTATTCGTAGGGAAAAATTAATTGAATTACTTGGACAGGTACCAAAAGATATAGTCATTCTGCTTGATGAAGCCTATTACGATTATGCAGCAGACTGTCTGGAGTATCCGGATGGCATTGCTTACCTGAAGGATTACGATAATCTGATTGTGCTAAGAACATTTTCTAAATCATCAGGTCTTGCAGGTATGAGAGTTGGATATGCTGTGTCTTCTGAAAAAATTATAGAGGCTTTACTTAAAGTCAAGCTTGTGTTTAATGTTAATATATTGGCTCAAGCGGCTGCTCTAGCGGCGCTTCAAGATCCTAGACATGTTCAGAAAAGCATACAGCAAAACAAAAGATCATTGAAAAGGCTGTACGATTATTTTGATTCTAATGGACTCGAATATGTGCCATCCTTCGCCAATTTTGTATTTGTAAATTTTGATCGACCTGTTTTGGAGGTAATCCAACATTTTTCTAAGGATGGGATCTTTATAACACCTGGCACGGTCTGGGGATATGACAATTGGGGAAGGATTTCCACTGGCTCAGATGAAGCTATGACCGCAGTGATCAATTCAATGGATCGATGGATGAAGAAGTAAATATTAAGCTTGCATACTTTTTGGATACCTCTATCCTGCTAAGATTCAAAACCCAGCGACACCCCCACGGGGGTGTCGTTTCCTTTCTCCAAATATGCTATAATAATCCATACGTATTCACACTGACAAGGAGGTCGATACCTTGGAGCTCACCTATTACAAATGCCCGCTTTGCGGCTTTGTTTATCAAGTGCCGGAGTACTGGATGGACTTTTCTCCTGAGGAAACCCTGGAGATGACGCATATCAACCTGGAGACCAAAGAAGTCTGCACTGAGACAACGCTTCAGAAGCTGAAGCCTTAACATGACGACGCCGGAGGAACCCATCTTGATGACACTTAAAATTGCGATGCTGCACCTTAATGCCATTGCCGGCAAACTGGAGCATAACAGGCGCCTGATCGAGCGCGGCGTTGATACCGCCCTTAAGGCGGGCGCGAAATGGATCATCACCCCGGAAACCGCTGTCAGCGGGCTTCAGTTTTCCCATTTGATAGGTACGGCCTGGATTGAGGCGCAGCCGGATGCCTGGACTCTGGAGCTCGGAAGGCGCGTGAGTGACGCAGGCGCTTATCTGTTCCTTGGTCAGCCGGAACGAGGCGAAGATGGACTTTTTTATAATACTGTCTTTGTGCTGGGTGGTGGGCAAGGGACCATCGGCAGCCAGAGGAAAATGATTGTGCACTCGGACGGCTGGTCGAGCTTTGGCGAGGAGATTAAGCCGGTAGTCATTAACCAGATCCGTGTGGGCATCATGATCTGTGCGGACGCTTACACCAATAAAGTCGCGGACGGGCACCTCGCTCAGGGGGTGCAGGTGCTGGTGGCGCCAAGTGCCTGGGGACCCGGGCACTACGGACCTGAGGGCGAGTGGGAGCAGCGCTCCAGGGAGACGGGACTGCCGGTGTTTGTGTGCAACCGGACAGGAGAGGACAAAACCGTGAAATTTTGGGAGGCCCAGAGCCTGGTGATCCACCGGGGTGAGCGTCTTCTGACCCACAAAACCCAGCGCTCCGAAGCGCTGATTTTCGAATGGGACTTTGACGCCCAGAGGCTGGTTTCAAAAGACTTCGAAATAGTTACCCTTGAAGAACAATAATGCCATGGAGGCGATCCAAATGACCCATCCTACAGCTGATCAAGGACCTATCAGTTTTACACTCAGACAGTTCCAAAAAAGTGACCTCGATTGGGTCATAGACCGCCATGACAGGCTCTATGCGGAGGAACAGGGTTTTGACGATACTTTCCGCCCCTACGTGGAGGGACCGGTCTACGATTTTGGCGCTACGGCAATTCCTGAAAAGGAAAATCTTTGGGTAGCTGAGGCCTGGAAAGGCACAGGGTCTGAAGGTATACGCGCCGGCATGATCGCCATTGTCCGCGTGGACGACACAGAGGCTCAGCTCAGGTGGTATCTCATTGAGCCCGAATACCGCGGCTTGGGACTAGGCCGGACCATGATGCGCGCTGCACTGGAGTTTACAAAGGCGGCGGGTTACAACAAAGTATTTCTCTGGACCGTCAGCCAACTGGATGCTGCGCGCCACCTTTATACGGATTTTGGTTTTCAGATTACCGAGATCGAGACCCACGACATCTGGGGGAAGGTTCAAACTGAAGAACGGTGGGAACTGACACTTTAGGCAGTAAGGATTCACCTGTAACCGACAGCATTGACGGACAAGTATGCCAAATGGACATCCTGTTTCTCATAAGCGCCGAATACCGGCCGCACCCGTGAGTTGGCTTCATAAAACCTACATATGAAGGAGAAAAGAGCCATGAACGTCGTCAAGCTTATCCGGAGTCTAATGCTGCTGCTCCATGTTTTCGTTGGCGTGGGTGCTTTCGCAGGTGGTCTTGGTGCCATCCTCAACCCTGTCGCACCGGGAGGCGCAAGTGTGGAACTGCTCAAAACAGGTCCCTTTGAGACCTTCCTCATCCCTGGGATCATTCTATTTACCTTGTTTGGTCTCGGCAATCTGGCCGCAGCCTCTTGGCTTGTACTACACTGGAAGCAGCCGGACCGAGGCGCTCTGATCCACGGGTACGCCTCTGGCATCCTGGGCGCAGGCCTGATCATCTGGATTGTCGTTCAGTGCCTGATGCTTCGAATGATTGTGCCCCTTCACGTCATAATGTTCTGCGTGGGTGCCCTACAGGGCCTGTACGCCCTTAAAGTTCTTTGGGAACGCAGCGCGTTTCCGGTCAGCCTGGTTAAACAGGTGCTGGGCGGGTTGAAATAACTTAATGAGGGTGCCCTCAGAGAATCGTCAGCTGCCAGTAACCTCTTAAAGATTTCTCTTAAATGGGCACCCTTTTCCAATTGAGCACCTATTACGAATGATATAGGCAGGTGAGTGCATGAAGGACCGCATTTCGAATGAACAGATCACAGCTAAATCAAAGTCCCGAGTAGGGAAGGCCGCTCTTTGGATCCTCCTGACGGTCACCGCCTCCACAGCTTTTTTTGGTGCTCTGCCGATGGTCTTCGCCACTCAGGCCCCACCCAAAGCCACTTCACAGCCCCATGCCCCTGTTGCTCAGGAAACCCTTGAAGCCATTGAAAACCTGAATGCCGAGGAACTCGTCCTGTTGTCTGAGCTCTTCGAGACCGCTTCGCGTATTGATCAGCTGGAGGCTGAAATGGCCGTCATCCAAAACGACATCAGCGCTCTTGGCGGTCAAATTGAAGAAAAGCAGTTTCAGATCAACGAAAGCGCCAAGGCTTATGACGCTGTCAGAGACACACTGGGGGAGATCCTGAAATCCCAGCAGCGGGCGGGTGCTGCCTCCAACCTCGAAGTTGTTCTCAACGCCACAAGTCTCAAGGATCTGCTCAGGCGGTTAAATCTGCTCAGGGAATTGTCCCGCAAGACAGATACCCTGATGCAGGAGACCCAGGCAGCGCGCCTCAGGCTGGAAGAAGAAAAGGCGGCACTTTCATTGCTCTTTGCGGCGCAAAAGGCAAAAGAAGCGGAGCTGGCAGAGACCCTGCGAAGCTTGGTTGAAGCACGAACCGCCCTCGAATCCCAGCTGCAGGCCCTGGCCTCAGACCGGGCTTTTTATGAGGCGAACCTCAAGAAACTGGATCAAAGCTGGTCCGCCTTCAAACCCGTCTTCACCGAGTCAGTCACCGCTCTGTCAGAAATGCTGGAGTCAGGGGATGTTCCTACTGGGACGATTGAGCTTGAGTTTTCTCCAAGCGGGGTTCAAGGGCGGATCACGGATGACAAATTCAACACAGCGCTCAGCAGCCGGCAAGACCTGCCCGAGCTTCGCTTTGACTTCACAAAAAAAGGTGTCCTCATGACCTTTGTCAAGGAAAAGGCTGAGCTTCAGGGGTATTTCGAGATTGTGGAAGAGCGCCAGCTGGCATTCAAAGTCGAAAGCGGCTCTTTCCAAGGCGTTTCAATGAGCAAAGCCGCCCTGGAGGATCTGGTTTCAAGGGGCACCTTGACCTTTGACTTATCAGGCACCCTGGGCAAAAGCACACTGCGCCGGATCACCCATGAGGATGGGGCGATTGCGCTCACCATAGACATTAAACTTTTTTAGGAGGTGTCCCATGATTCATGCCGAAAAAGCAAGTCTGACCTACCGCGACGGGACACAGGCCCTGAAAACCTTCGATCTTCACATTCCAAAAGGTGAGCTGGTCTATATTACCGGTCCCAGCGGCTCGGGCAAGACCAGCCTGTTAAAACTGCTGATGGGCATTGAATTCACCTCCTCCGGCAACTTGGAGGTTTTGGGCCAGCCTATGTCGCCACACCACGAAAGTGCCATTAGAAAGATGCGAAAGCAGGTCGGACCCGTCTTCCAGGATTTCCGACTTTTAGAAGGCCGGACCGTTCTGGACAACGTCCTGCTGGGCATGCGTTTTTTGGATATCAAGCCTCATGACAGGAAGGTCAGGGCGGAGGAAAGCATTCACAGAGTGGGCCTGGACCATAAGCGCCATCATCCTATCAGCAACCTGTCCTGGGGCGAGTGTCAACGCGTGAGCATTGCCAGGGCTGTCGCCCGGAACCCCATTCTGATTGTTGCAGATGAACCCACCGGCAACCTGGACAAAGACAACGCGATCCACATCCTGCGTCTCCTGGAGTCCTTCCGTTCTCCTGAGACCACGGTGGTCATAACGACCCATGCGACGCATCTGATGACCACGGGTCAACCGCTCCTGCACCTGATCATGGAAGCGGGGCAGATGACCGCAGAAAGGCGGGGTGCAGATGTCTAAACTGCTGAGCAACCTGGGCTACGTCTTCCAGGAAGTTAAAACTATCTTAAGGCTGAACGGCATTTCCAGTCTCCTGTCCCTCATCAGTCTGACCCTGATCTTTTTCGTGGCTATTTTGGCTATGAGCAGCTGGCAGATCAGTACCAGCCTGGTTCAGGCCCTTGAGAACGAGGCGGAGATCAGCGTTTATTATGACGCGGCCCGGGTTGAAAGCGGCGACCTGGATTTGTCCGACCTGATCTCAGAGATTGAGTCTGCCGATGGCACCCTGACCACACTCCCCATCAGCGCAGAAGACGCCTACACGCAAATGTCCGTCATTTTAGGGCAGGACGCAGCAGTTCTGACCCAGTTTGACGAGAACCCCTTCGAACCTTATTTGGAAGTGGGCATCGATCTGAGCAAGCTGACTGAAGTGATTGCCGAGATCAAAAGCCTCGACGGTGTGGTCTATGTCCGGGACAATCAGACAGTGCTGGAAAAGGTAGCCTCCATTGCGGGCGTCGTTTCCGGGGTTGGGATTTTTGTAGCCTTAGCCGTGGGACTGGCCACCTTAATGGTCACCTCCCACATCATTCGCGAAGGGGTGCATTCCAACCGCGAGCAGATTATGACGCTGAAACTGCTGGGCGCCCCAAATGGATTTATCTATCAGCCCTATGTCATGGGCGGCGTATTGTTGACCACCTTGGCAGGACTCCTGGCAGCCGGACTCTTTTTGTGGTTTGTGACGGTCGTCAGTGCAGATCTGGCCGAGGTCATTACCTTCCTGCCGCCTGTTAATGCCGACCGTATGATTTCTGTGACTTTGTGGGGCGCGGTGGCGGCGAGCTTTGTCCTTGGCCTGGCCGCAAGCCTGCTTGGCCTCAGCATGATTCGAAATCATGGGATGCGGGTGTAAAATAAGAAAGGAGCGGACAATAATGCTGGATACCAATCTTAAACATCTTGTGACAGCCAAAGAGCTGGAGGATACAATTAACGAAAATGAAAATGTCATGGTCTGCTGCGGACGCATGGGTCCTATGTGTATTCCGGTCTACGGTGCTATGGAAAGTCTAGAAGGCAAGTATCCTAATGTAGAGTTCAGAGATATGGAATTTGATTCGCCGGAAGCCAAAATTATCAAAACGCTCCCTGAATGCCGCAACTTCAGAGGGCTGCCATTTACGGTCTATTATAAGAGCGGCAAAGTTGTCGCCGCAACCGCTAGTATCCAGACAAAAGATCAGATTACTGAGATTTTGGACAGGGAATTCAAATAGAAGCAGGTTTAGGCATGACTGACGCGAGTGGTCGTGTGTGTGGTGATTGATACTAAAAAGGGGAAGAAAGTCCCGCCCCTGCTGGCAGCTGCAGCAGGGGCGGGACTTTCTTTCCTTATTTTTTTATGCTAAATTAAGATAAAGATTAATGCAGCTACCCCATAAAATAAATTTTCAGAGGAAGGGTTGATTTAAGTGATATCCAACAAAATGATGGAACAAGTCTCAAAGAGCTCCGTGATCCGCGCCATGTTCGAGGAAGGCAAGCGCCTTGCCAGCATTTACGGTGCAGAGAACGTCTATGATTTCAGTCTTGGCAATCCAAATGTCGAAGCACCGGAAGAAGTTAAAAAGGCAATTATAGAAATTCTTCAGGAAGAAAAACCCGCAGCCATTCATGGTTACATGAACAATTCCGGCTACGAAGATGTGCGGGAAGCGATCGCTCAAAGCTTGAACAAACGCTTTGGAACGGGCTTTAACGCAAAAAACATCCTAATGACCGTTGGTGCTGCAGGGGGATTAAATGTCGTTTTCAAGACGCTGCTCAATGCAGGAGACGAAGTCATTACGTTTGCGCCATTTTTTGGGGAATACAACAGCTATGCTTCCAACTATGACGCTAAGCTGGTCGTTGTTCCTCCTAATACGGTTGATTTTCAGCCGAACCTTGATGCTTTCAGCGATCTGATTACAGACAGAACTAAAGCCGTTATAGTCAATTCGCCAAATAATCCAACGGGTGTCGTGTATTCGGAAGCGACCATTATCAAGCTTGCCGAAATCCTCAATGAAAAGCAGAAAGCGCTGGGCACCAGCATCTACATAATTTCTGACGAGCCTTACCGCGAGCTGGCTTATGACGGTGTCGAGGTACCTTATCTCACCAAATACTATGCCAATACTATTGTGGGCTATTCTTACAGCAAATCGTTGTCCCTTCCAGGGGAGCGCATTGGCTATCTGGTTATGCCAACCGAAATGGCGGATTTTGAAAACTTTGTCTCCGCGGCGAATATTGCCAACAGGATCCTTGGCTTTGTCAATGCACCTTCTCTGTTCCAGCGCGTCATTGCCAAATGTCTGGATGCCCAAGTGGATTTGGAAGGTTACAACCGGAACAGGGAACTGCTCTACAATAATTTGAAGGCTTTCGGTTATGACTGCATCAAACCTGAAGGCGCGTTTTACATGTTCGTCAAAGCCCCGGTTGCAGATGATAGAGCATTCGCTGAGATGGCCAAGTCAAAAAATATTCTCTTGGTACCCGGCAGTGCCTTTGGATGCCCGGGCTATGTCAGAATCGCTTATTGTGTCGCTTACAGCACTATTGAGAACGCGTTGCCAGGCTTCAAAGCTTTAATCGAAGAATGCCGCGCTCAAGCCTAGTGCTTAATCCTGACAACAATTAAGACGATTGCCTTTCTGCGTCGCTGAAGGAGGTCTGTGCCATGATCAGGGACATGATGGACTCAAATGAATATCAGCTTTGGGAGGGAAAACCTGAAAAGGTGACCTATATTATAGGAAATCCAGTGATGTATATAGTTGCTTTGGTCTGGGGTGCCTTTGACTTCGCGTTTATTGGCTTGATGTTCGGGGTTGGCGGTGGCTTGCCTATGGGGTTTGGACTGTTCATGATCCCATTCTTCCTGCTGCATTTGATGCCGGTCTGGATCGCAGTGGGCGGGCCCATCTACAGGGCAATCAACTGGAATTACATCCAATATGTGTTGACGGACAAGCGGATCTATATCCAGTCCGGAATCATTGGACGAGATATAAATGTGGTGGAATTCATGGCGATCAGCGAACCTGAAGTTAACGTCGGACTGATTGAGAAGCTGAGAGGCTGCGGCACCATACGCCTGACACCAAGTATGTATTGGGATGGAGATGGGAATCGGCGTACCTCCAATAAAGGTGCGCTGCTGCATATTGAGGATCCCTATAATGTTTACAAGAGGATTAAGCAAATGTCGGTAGATATAAAAAGCGACATCCATTACCCAAATGCGCTGAGACCGGAAGAAAACCCTGGTTATAATACGAAATATGATCCAAAGTCCTGACCATCTAAAACCGGTGTTAATCGTCGACATTGGTAAACCGGATGAGGCAGTGAGACTGACGGAGTTGCCGGACAGCGGCGACGTCAGCTGCTCCCGGAACGAGCAGCATGTGACTTATGTGCCGAAGCGGCCTATGGATGAATTGCTGATTAACAAATAGACTCAAGACTTAGGATGAAGGGATTAAAATTTGCCCAATCCCAATGGACTGTCATAAGTAATAGTATGCAAAAAACGAACAACCCCGGTCGAAAAACCGGGGTTGTTTTTTTAAAGTGTGAAATTCAAACTATGTTGTTCTTCTAGCCAAAGAAGTTCATGAAGGTGGTGATGATGGCGGCATTGAAGAAGTCGATGAAAAGGCTGCCTACCAATGGAAGGATGAAGAAAGCGACTGGTGATGGACCAAAACGGCCGGTGATGGCTTGCATATTGGCAATGGCGTTAGGCGTTGCACCCATACCGAAACCGCAGTGGCCGCCAGCAATAACCGCGGCGTTGAAGTCGCGGCCCATGACATTGAAGGTCACGAAATAAGCGAAGATGGCCATAAGTATTGTTTGCGCGAGCAGCATAACGACCATTGGGACAGCGAGTTCAGCGAGTTCCCAGAGTCTTAAGCTGGAGAGGGCCATTGCGAGGAAGAGTGAAAGAGCAATGCCGCCAATCATTTCAATTTCAATTTCTGGTGTCTTCCAAGTCTTTTTAATATCAGAAATATTTCGCATGATAGCTGCTGCGAACATAGCGCCAATGTAGGACGGGAAAGTCATGAACTGACCGAGAAGGGCAGAAATGATGGTGCCAATCCCCATTGCGAGGATAATTTGAATGGTTGCGGAAGTGATGGTTGCAGGAATCAGCTGCTCTTCAATAGGGGTTGCTTCGAACTCAGGATCTTCGTGCATTTGAGGGTAATCTGACATTTCAGCATTTTTTATTGAAGCGCCTGTTTCTGGTTTGAGTTTGTGCTTCTCAATGAGACCCTTCGCGATTGGACCGCCAATCATGCTGCCCATAACCAGACCAAAAGTCGCTGCTGCCATAGCAACAGACATTGCGCCGAGTGCGCCGCGATCTTCAAAGAGAGGGGCGAAAGCGCCGGAGGTGCCGTGGCCGCCGGTCATAGGGGTCGAACCAGTAGCCAAACCGATCAACTCGTTCAAACCGAAAACTTTCGCGAGGCTGACGCCAAGAATGTTCTGAAGTAAGACGAGTACGACAGCTACAGCTAAAAAGGTGAAGACTTTGACGCCGCCTTTTTTAAGGACGCGAAAACTTGCTGTGAAGCCAACGGTGGTAAAGAAAGCAGTCATTAATACGCTTTGAAGTGTGTTGTTGAAGACGAAAGCAAGAACTCCTGTTTGTCTGAGAACCAGGGCGAGGATCGCGAACAGAAGTCCGCCAATGACTGGAGCGGGGATACAGTACTTCTCAAGGACGCTGATTCGTTTTCTGAGGAACTGGCCAATTAGCAGAATGATGGTGGCGAAGGCCAAAAACTGAATCATATCCAGATTGAGTGCCAGCATTCCAAGTTCTTGATTCATTTCGAACATGTACATACCTCCTGAGATTAGGTTTTGAATGAGTGCGTCTTATTAATATATGTAACAATAATGACGTTGGCTCATTATAGAATGCGCCTCACAAAATCGCACAGCATTCTACAAAATGTAACAAAAATATTTTTCATTCTTTTGTAAACTGTTTGAATATTCATGAGTATGCGTTAAAATAATCAATCTCCGTCGTTTTCCAGTCTGAGTATATCTTTGAAAAGCGGGTATCATCGAAGTGATGTAGTTCGCCTCTGTCAGGAGGACTGAAAGAGAAAACTCTTCAAGCACACTAAAGGAGGATGGTCGGATGAGAATTATTATGGGTATTTTGATTGGTCATAGAGAAGAGGAGGCGCTCAAGGTTCAAGAACTTTTAACGCGCTATGGATGTTACATCAAGACGCGTCTTGGCCTTCATGACACACCTGGTGAAGGCTCATGCAGCTCCAAGGGTTTGTTGATTCTCGAATTTTTGCCCGGCAACGAAAATGAAGTAGACGCCCTTGAAAGTGAATTGAAAAAGTTGGAGTCCTTTGTCGTTAAGCGTATGGAATTCTGATGTATGGAAATATGCCGTTACGCGCCTGTAACGGCTTCTTTAATAAGCCGGCATACTGCAGGTCCTTGCTGGGCGGCAACCCGAAAGAAAAATCAAATATGACACACTTATGAGAGGTATATTATGAAAAAACATTTGATTTTACTGGTATTTTTATTGATCCTAACCCTCGTTTTTGGAACGGGATGCAGCCAACCTGCTGAGTCACCGGCAGAAGCGCCTGCTGAGCAGCCTTCCGAAGTCGAAAAAGAACCGGTTGTCGTCGCCACAATGCTGGACTCAGAGGGCAGCATCTTTGGTAAAATGATCATTCAGGTACTCAATGCTAATGGCATAGAAACTGTGGATAAGGTTAATTTTGGAACACCGGACATTCTGAGAAAGGCGCTGGAAAATGGGGAAGTCGATCTGGTCCTGGATTATACTGGCTCCGGCCAATATTATCATCCCGAGGATGCCACAGATACTTCGATTTGGAATGACCCGCAGAAAGGATATGAGTTGACAGCCAAACTAGATAAAGAAAAGATGAATCTCCTTTGGTTGACGCCGGCTTCTGCCAACAACACTGAAATGATCGCCATCAAGCGGGAGTTTGCTGAGGCAAACAACATTGTCACAATGACGGATCTGGCAGCCTATATCAATGACGGCAACCCGTTCAAACTGATCTGCAGCGCTGGGTTCGCTGAGAACTCCATGGGATTGCTCGGCTACGAAGAGGCCTACGGTTTTAAACTGAAGGATGATCAGCTAATAATTTTGTCGTCCGGTAACACGGCCGAAATGCTGAAAGCCCTGTCTGAAGGCACAAATGATGTCAACGCGTCACTGGTCTACGGCACAGATGGCGCTCTAGACAAAATGAATCTCGTCGTTGTCGAAGATCCGGCGCAGGTGCCTCCGGTGTACCTCCCGGCACCGGTACTCAGAGGTGAGGTCGCAGAGTCTTACCCTGAAATTGAGGGTCTTTTGAAACCTATCTTTGAATCTTTGAATCTGGAAGCCCTTCAAAAGCTCAACGCTCAGGTGGCCTATGATGGGAAAGACGCTGCAGCGGTTGCAGATGCTTATCTTAAAGAAAACGGATTCCTAAAATAATGAGAAAAACCTCTTTAAAAGCCCGAGTGGGTCTGACCCTGGCTGTACTTGGCCTTGTTCTTTTCCCACTCGGCACCTTCAGACCCAACCGCGTGGTCAGGGGCATTCCTCTGAACGCAGCGACGCTGTTGGAAGGTAAAAGCTTGCTGGCAGCAGTGGTTGTTTTAGTAATCGCAGCCGGACTTTTTGTGTTTAGGGATCGCATTCGGAACTCAATGGTGCTCTACGTGGTACCGTGGCTTCTGGTCTTTGTTCCCGGTCTTCTGATGCTGCTGCTTTCGCAGGCTAGTCCTGCCGGGGAGAGCTTTGATATGGAGGTCGCCAGGATTTCGCTGAGCTCGGGATTCTGGCTGCTGTTTGCCGGTATCCTTATACTGCAAAGCGGGGCGCCTCGCGGCGGAATTCTGATGACGCTGACCGTTTTATTTGCCATTGCAGTGCCGGGGGTGGGACTCACACCCCATTTGGCACTTTACAAAGAGTTTATTAATATCGAGGTCACGTTCTACGCAGAACTGCGCCGGCATCTGACGCTGTCCCTGACCTCTGCAGCTGTCGCTCTGCTGCCGGGGATCCTGCTTGGTTATGTCTGCCACAGACACCAACGGTTGAGAGAATGGATCCTTGGTGCCGTCAATCTGTTTCAAGTGGCGCCAACCTTGTCGCTGCTGGGTCTGATTATGATCCCGTTGACGTATCTTTCCAGAAATGTCCCTCTGGTTGCAGACCTTGGGATTCGTGGGGTCGGGTTTGCGCCGGCATTTATTGTGCTGACGCTTTACTGCCTTCTGCCAATCACTGCGAACGCCTTTTCGGGATTTGATCAAGTGGAAGCTGCAGTGGTTGACAGTGCGGTGGCTATTGGGATGACCAAGCGGCAGATTTTCAGGCAAGTCCTTCTGCCGCTTGCTTTACCTGTAATTTTTTCGGGAATCCGGACTGCGGTGACGCAAAATGTCGGCAACACTATTCTCGCTGGGCTCATTGGCGGCGGTGGGATGGGTGCGCTTATTTTTCTGGGGTTATCACAATCGGCTACTGACCTGGTTATTTTAGGGACAATTCCCGTTGTCTTGATGGCATTGATTTTTGACGTAGTCTTTAAACTATTTGAAGATCGTATGACGCAGCGGGTGGGTGTGGCGCATGATTCGCTTGACACAGGTATATAAAGCCTATGGGGCTCAGGAAGCTTTGAAAGGCGTCGATCTTGAGGTGCCTGAGGGACAATGCGCAGTGTTGATTGGCCCTTCTGGATGCGGAAAGTCCACGCTTCTAAAAACCATAAACAGAATGGTGGGCATCAACGCGGGGCGCATTGAAGTCAATGGAAAGAATATTGCAGATTATGCGCCGGAGCTGCTGAGACGGCAGATTGGATATTGTATTCAGGGAGTAGGTTTATTTCCTCATTTTAATGTCCATGACAACATTGCTGTCGTACCACGGCTGTTGAAGTGGCCGGAATCTCACATCGAAGAACGGGTTAAGGCATTGATGGAGATGAGCGGTTTACCTGACGCTTATCGTTTAAAGAAGCCAAGAGAGCTCTCAGGCGGTGAAGCACAGCGGGTTGGCGTATGCCGGGCGTTGGCCGCGGATCCGCCCGTACTGCTCATGGACGAGCCGTTTGGCGCGGTGGACCCTTTAACCAGGGAGCGGCTTCAGCTGGCCTTTATGGAGATCCAGAGAGCACTGAGAAAAACTGTCGTCTTCGTGACCCATGATGTGGAAGAAGCCATTCTTCTGGCGGATCGCGTGGTTCTCATGAATCAGGGTCTGATCCTGGACGCAGGCGCCCCGGGAAAATTTGCCGGCGACATTGAGGATCCATTTGTGAAAAGCTTTTTGGGCAGTGAATATCCACTGAAGCTTCTAAAGCGCTTCAGTGCAAGGGATCTTGGACTGGAGAAGCTGCCTGAGTGGCTCGAAGCGATTCCTGAGTCCGGAAACATTGTGCTACAGTCGGATGTCAGCCTTAAAGAGGTGCTTTCAGAAATGATGAGGCTGGGCTTACATGCGGTCCCTATTGAAAGTGAAAGTGGTCGGTTTGTCAGAGTAGAATATGATGATCTTGCGAATTATCTGAGTGAGGTGTCTAAGTTATGAAGACATCAGGATTTATTGAGGCGTCTGATACAGATCCATCACACTCAGTCTCGTTTCGAGGCAAAGGTATTTCCACAAAGGGCATTAGAAAGTGGCTCGTTCCCGGGCTATATGCCTTTGGCTTTTTAATTTGGATCTTCTTTTTTGACGAAGGGATTTCGGTTTTATCTCCCTGGCTTCCAAAGCGTGCGGCACTGCAGATGAGAACGCCGCTGCATATGCTGGCATGGCAGCATTTTTTCATAGTCGTGGTTTCGACGTCACTGGCAGTCGTCACCTCACTATTGTTGGGAAGTCTGGTCCATTTAACTCAAAACGCAGAGTTGAAATCTCTGGTGCTGTCCGTGAGTGCCATTGGTGAAACCGTTCCAAGTGCGGCTGTCATTGCACTCTCTGTGCCGCTTTTAGGGTACGGCAATTTAACCTGTATGCTGGCACTTTATTTGTATGCCATATTGCCGGTGGTTCGAAATACCATAGTGGGGATGGAGACCATTCCCTACAGTGTCAGAGAAGCCGGAACTGGTATGGGTATGACCCGTTTTCAGCAGTTCCTTCACATTGACATTCCCCTTGCTGCCCCAATCATTTTGACAGGGATCCGAACAGCGCTGGTGATCAATATTTCGGCGGCGACAATAGGCGCTACTGTAGGCGCGGGTGGGTTTGGTGTTCCCATCATTTCAGGCATTAGGGTTTATGATCCGCTGATGGTAGTACAGGGTTCGGTTCCGGTTCTCTTTATGGCTATGTTTGCAGACAAATCGTTGAGATTATTGACATCTGAGGAGGAAAATCTATGAGTAAATACGCACTTTTCGCTTTCAATGGCAATGCCATGTGCTTTGTCCATGTATTGCTCAACGCAATGGATTTAAAAGCCCGAGGCGCAGAGGCGGTGGCCATTATTATAGAAGGTGAGGCTGTGAAGCTCATCCAAGAGCTGGAAACCACAAAGAATCCTCTTTACATGAAAGCGAAGGAACAGGGTTTGTTGGATTGCATCTGCAAAGCCTGCTCTGCAAAAATGGGCGTCCTCGAATTCAATGAATCCACTGGTATTCCTGTAACCGGGGATATGAGCGGACATCCTTCCATGGCGGACTATTTGGAAAAGGGCTATCAGATCATAACGTTTTGAAGGGGGCGTAAGAGATGCAAAAAATTAAACTCAAGAAAACGGACATTGAAATCTCCAGGATTGGTCTTGGGACCAATGCTGTTGGCGGTCATAATCTCTACAGTGCTTTGGACGAAGAACAGGGAAGAGCCCTCGTCAGAGAAGCCCTTTCTCAGGGTATTACCTTTTTCGATACAGCGGATGCCTATGGTCTGGGGCGCTCAGAGGAACTACTGGGTGAAGAGCTTCGCGGCAGAAGACAGGATGTCGTCATTGCAACGAAAGGCGCCATTCAATATGGCGCGGATGGGAGCAGAAAAATCAACAATCGGCCGGAATATTTGAGAGCTGCCCTTGAAGCGAGTCTGAAACGGCTGTCGACAGATTTTGTAGACCTTTATTACATTCATTATGTGGACCCTGAAGTGCCGCTTTCAGAGTCTGTTGGCGCCCTGGAGCGGCTGAGAGATGAAGGGAAAATCAGGGCAATCGGACTTTCCAACGCAACGCGGGATCAATTGGAAGAAGCCAACCGCAGCGGTTTGATCAGCGCTTATCAAGGCGCTTACAACCTGCTCCAGCGAGAAGCAGAGGAAGAGCTGCTTCCGTATTGCGTCGAAGCGGGCATTGCTTTCGTGCCTTACGGTCCGCTGGCATTTGGAATCCTTGGCGGCAAATACAGCCTGGACTTCAAACTGTCCCCTGAGGACTGGAGAAATAAAGTGGCTCTGTTTAATGAAACTCAGTTTAAAGAAAATTTGCACCGGGTTTCAAGACTCAAGATGATTGCCGATGAAAAGAATACCATCCTCCCCAACCTGGCATTGGCATGGCTTCTGCATCAAAAAGGCGTCGATGCCGTTATTCCGGGCGGCAAACGACCTGAACAAGTGGCTGAAAACGTCAACGCTGGCCTGGTATCCCTAACAGATGAGGACCTAATCAAGATTCAAAATGCAGTGAAATAGGGCATGTATATAAATTTGTAAAACGAGGGAGGAAGTAACTGCAAAAGAGATTGATTTTTGACTCTTTGTGCAAGTATTTCCTCCCTTTATATTAAAAGGGGAGGGGAATTTGTGAATTTTGTAATAGATTCCATGAAGCCTGAGGACTGGCCTCAGGTCGCTGCAATTTATAAGGCGGGCATAGACACTGGGCTTGCCACCTTCGCAACACAGGTACCTATCTGGAAGGAATGGGATTCGGAACATATAGAAGGGTGTCGTTTGGTGGCCAGGCAAGGTGACAATATTTTAGGCTGGACTGCCCTGAGCCAAACGTCAAAAAGAAACAGCTATGCGGGTGTAGCTGAACTCAGTATTTATGTCGCTGCAAACAGTAAATGTCTAGGTGTCGGAACCGCGCTGCTGACGGCATTAATTGAAGCATCCGAGCAGGCGGGTTATTGGACTCTATGGGCGGGCATTTTGAGTGCTAACACAGCTAGTCGCAGACTACATTTAAAATGCGGTTTCCGGGAAGTAGGAATTCGAGAGCGCCTAGGCAGGATGGAGGACGGTACTTGGCACGATGTGGTGCTGATGGAGCGTCGAAGTGACCTGTTTTAGACTATCAAAATAAAAGCATTAAACATAAATATGTGATTTGTAGATAAGATCCACTAGGATTTTTTGAAGTGAACTTATTGATCCTTGAAAAAAAGGGAAGTTGGCGTTTAGACTGTCTGTCTTAATGACTGTCATATGGCACCAACTTCCTATTTTGTTTTTGCATTGATTTTAAATTATCTAAGAATGGCGGTTTTCATGCTGTTTAGTGCTTTCTCCAGCGTCTCTCGTGGGCAAGCTACATTGAGGCGTTCAAACCCATTGCCTTCCGGTCCAAAGAAATAACCTTCATCCAAAGCGACTTTCGCTTTTTGCAGCATCAAACTCTCGAGCTTGACAGGATCCGACTCGTAATGGCTCAAATCAACCCAAACCAAGTAGGTGCCTTCAGTTTCATAGACGATCGCTTTTGGAAGGTGTGTACTGAAGAATTCGCTTACGAAACGGATGTTGCCATCCAGATAGTCTTTGAGTTGTTCTAGCCAGAAATCGCCCTCGTTATAGGCAGATATGGCTGCAACTATAGCAAATGGGCTTGCCATACCCACTGAGAGACGTCCGTCAATTTCTTCAGTCCAGCGCGTGCGCAGATCAGGATCATTTATTATGATATTGGAGAGGTGTAGTCCTGCCAGGTTAAAAGTTTTGGAAGGTGCTGTACAGGTGATGATTTTATGCTTGTAATCAGGACATAGGACTTCCAGTGGGTAATGGGTGACAGATTTACGGGTGAGATCTCCGTGAATTTCATCTGAAATGATCCATTTGTCATAGGTTTTACACAACTCGACAACATGTTCAAGCTCATCAGGTGTCCATACACGTCCGACTGGATTATGGGGACTGCATAAGATTAAGCCCTTGATTTCGGGGTTTTTGAGATGCGCTTCGAGATTTTCGAAGTCCATTTCGTAACGACCGTTTTGGATTTTAAGCGGATTGTTGACCACTTGACGGCCATTGTTGATTATTTTATCAGTAAATGGATAATATACCGGGCGCTGAATGATTATCGCGTCGTCAGGCGCTGTCAGAAGCCGGATGAGCATCCCAATAGCCGGAACGACACCTGGGCTATAATAGATGGACTGAGGGTCTATAACCCAGTCGAATTTTCTTTTAAACCATCCTGTGACAGCGTCAAGATAGGCTTCAGATCTGTAATAGCTATAACCAAAGATGTTTCGGTCAAGGCAAGTCCTCAGTGACTGAAGGATTGGTTCGGCTACGGGAAAATCCATATCTGCCACCCATAGTGGCAAGGCATCTTTTGGGGCTTTGGGGAGAAATTTGTTCATCCAGTCCCATTTAAGCGAGTCTGTATTAGATCGATTTAAGATCTGGTCAAAGTGGTAGTGTTCTGACATACGGCAATCTCCTCCGGTTGGGTTGAAACGTCTGTTGGCTGGGTCTATAATTGAAATAGTGTCACGCAGTGCTTTGTCTGTAATTACCCAAATACAAGGCTGAATCCCCGGAATTTTAATTTGAAGGACATTCAAGATAAAATATTATGCCAAAGGGGCAATGATCATGTTTCTGTTTGAAACCGAACGTCTTGGACTGCGATTGCTTGAACCATCAGACCTTGAGGACATCATGACCTTCTGGGGGGATGAGGAGGTCATGGGGTTTTGCGGAGGACCGGGAACTCGTGAGCGTGAGCTTAGAGCAGTTGGCTATTACGTTGAGCTGCAGCAGCGTCGCGGGCTTTCGGTCTATGGTGTCTTCGAAAAAGAATATAAGCACATGATAGGTGCTTGCGGTTTCAATCCCGGGGAGACTGAGGAGGAAGCAGAACTGATTTACCATTTCGCCAAAGCATACTGGGGGAAAGGTTATGCTACAGAAGCGGCAAAGGCTTGCATTTCATATGCACGGGGGGTACAATCTATAGAACGGATTGCAGCCTCAACCGATCCCCGAAATGTCGTCTCAGGAAAAGTTCTAGAGAAGCTTGGCTTTCAATACGTAGGCATGAAGTGGCATGAAGATCTGCAACAGGAAGAGCCAACCTATGTAATGAGATTAAGATAACATTCATTGTGACTTTATTGACTTAAAGGAGTTGAAATAATGCAAGAGTTGAAGCGTCCCTGGTTTAAAAAAATTCCGGTCTGAACGAGGACCATGTTGCTGCTGTTAGCAGCTTACTTTATCAATATGGCTATTACCAGATTTTTTTAACAAGAGTGAGGATACTCTGAAGCCGCTTTGGGTTGTTTATTCCCGAGGTGGCTTTTTGTTGTTTTGAAATAGAGGAAAGAGGAAAGAGGAAAGACGGTAATATGAATTGGAAGCGGGATCAACAGATAAAAGACGAAGTCACTCTCTTCCGCTGATCAGTGCTGCTCTTCTACTTTTCCTTCGCCAAACGGTTAATTGCCGAAAAAACAGGTATAAGTTAAATACTTAGCAGGTTCAACAGCAAACAGGAAGGTCGTGGTTACATTGAAAAATGGTACTGAAAATTCATTAAAAAGCGGTGCTCAAATTAAGCGATTGGGATGGCTCATCATGGTGTTGTTTGTTTCCGGCGTGATGGCCATGACAGGCTGCTCAAAACCTGAGGAACCAGCGGTTCTGGCACCTTTAGAAGGGGAGATCAATGACTTGGCAACAGATTTTATTGCGGCGCTGGTGGCGGAGGATTTTGAAGCAGCATCAGGTTACTTTGATGCTGAAATGTTGAAAGCCATACCAACCGACAAGCTTGGAGACCTATGGGAGCAGCTCCTCTCCCAGGTTGGCCCTTATCAGAATGAAATAAGCAGAAAGCAGGAAACTTCAGAAGGCTATGAAGTGATTATTGCCACCGTGAAATTTGAAAAGTCACCCTTGAACATTCGAATGGTATTCAATGGCGACCATAGAATTGCAGGTCTCTTCTTCCAGCCTGCCGAAGATACCGCAGTGGAGACACCGCCTTATTCAGCCCCCAATTACGCTGATTTGGAAAGGATTCAAGAGCGCGAGGTCGTGATTGGCGAGGGGGCCTGGGCGCTCCCGGGGACATTGACGCTGCCTGCTGGGGAACAAGGGAGCGGACAAGAATGGCCGTTGGTGGTCCTCGTTCATGGATCGGGACCGAATGATCGTGATGAGACCATCGGCCCAAACAAGCCTTTTAAAGATTTGGCTCTGGGGCTGGCCTCGGAGGGTGTCGCTGTGCTCAGATACGACAAACGGACGCTGGTGCACGGACAGAAGCTGATGGCGGAAGTGCCTGAGCTGACGGTTCAGGAGGAGACGATCGAGGATGCGCTTCTGGCAGTAGAGCTGGCTATGGCCATGCCTGAGGTCGACGCGTCGCGGGTGTATGTGCTGGGCCACAGCCTCGGCGGAATGCTGGCACCCAGGATTGGCGCACAAGCGAATGGACTCGCCGGGCTGATTATCATGGCGGGGGCAGCAAGGCCTCTGGAGGAACTGATGCTGGAGCAGATGACTTATCTTGCCGGCATTGATGGGGATGTGACAGAATATGAAACTGCAAATCTCGAGGAAGTCAAAGAACATGTCGTTCGTATTCAGGATCCAAAGCTGGATCCGAAAACACCACCGGATCAACTTCTTGGGGTTCCGGCAGCCTACTGGCTGGACCTTCAGGGCTACCAGCCGGCTGAAGTGGCGAAGACGCTCGACCTGAAGATGCTCATACTGCAAGGGGAGCGTGATTACCAGGTGACCATGGCGGACTTTGGTCTCTGGGAGGCGGCGCTTTCCGGGAAGAATGGTGTCAAACTGGAAACTTTTCCTGAACTCAACCACCTCATGATGACGGGATCCAGCAGTCCGGCGGCGGGGACTCTTAGCACGCCTGAGGAATACAATGTGGCTGGTCACGTGTCCGTGGAGGTGATTCAAGCCATACTGGAGTTTGTGAATTAAGGCACTAAAATCATTTTTCGTGAGCTCACTGTTTGAATGAACTACGCTTGATTCAAACGCATCATTTTTTTCACCTGTTGGAGGTGAACTTGATGAGAAAAGCTTGGCTTTTTTTGGTCATCTTTCTATTGGCGGCAGCCTTTGAGGCAGGATCTATGTTCTCCGCTGGCGAGGATACCAGCGAGATGGTCCGCGTCTACCGCAATTTGATTCGCGTTGAAGTCAACGGGAACCCTGTCACCATGGACAATTTTCTCTATAACAACCGCACCTATGTGCCAATGCGCGAGGTTGCAGAGCTGCTTGGCAAGGATGTACGCTGGAATGCCTATACCAATACTGCGGGTATTAACGATCTCATTTATGAGCGTGACGCGCTTGCGGCACTGCTTCCCTCTGAGATTGGACACACCTGGATTTACAACGGCTTTGCTGAATATGGCCATACTGTGACTCTGGATCGGATTGAAGATGCGTCGAACCGAAGGACCTATGTGATCTCCGGCGAGGTATCGGACAGTTTGGATGGCGAGGGTAATTTGGGGCGCGGGGTCTCTTTAAACTACATTCTCCAGGGCAATGCGCTCATTCAGGAAAAGACGGCACCCATGATGCTGGATTCAAAATTTGACCGGCTGACGCTGATCGAAACCCCGCTGGTCGCGGGGACAACCTGGACTGAGACCCTTATGGATCAGAGTGGCCTCACAGCTAAGATTGATGCGATCATTCAGAAGGTTGAAATTGTGGATGGCAAAAAGCAGTTCACGGTACGCCATCAAGAGGTTGGCTCACCTTATTACGAAGTCCGGGTGATTCGTGAAGGCGCCGGACTTCTGTCTTTTGAAAAGCTTCTGCAGCTCTCAGATTCCAGTTTTACGGTCTCTTACAGTCTGTACATGGGCGGTAAGCTGACTCAGGTACCGATGACACTTTATTTCGCCACGCCTCAGGCTGATGGTGTCCTGCCTGAAATCCGAACCATGCTGGTTTCTGACGGCGCCGTTGCCAGAGCTGCAGTTATAGGCCTTATCTGGGGACCGCAGAGCGAAAATCTAAGAGCGACAATTCCTGAGGGGACAAGACTCCTCGCCATTTCTATTGCCAATGGGATCTGTACAGTAGATTTCTCCAAGGAATTTGTAGATAATCATCCGGGCGGCAGCGCCGGAGAAATTATGACGCTGACATCGATCCTTAAGACGCTGCAGGAATTTCCAAGTATTGAGAAAGTTCAGATTCTTGTGGAAGGTCAGAAGGGCGCGACGCTTGGGAACATTTTGTTGGATAAGCCTTTGGAGTGAAGTAAGAAGTATGGATGCAAGATGGTAAAAAAGAGATGACCTCGGGGGGCCGAGGTCATCTCTTTTAAGTGGAAGGCAGTGTCAGAGGCTAGCGCCTATCAACTCCGCTTTCCAGATTTAAATCTCTGATCAATACCTGAATAACGCTGCCAATGGTTCGCCCTCAGGCATATCTTCCAGATCCAGCATATAGACAGCTGCGCCTGAAAGCAGAGCAGGGGCGGTCAAGGCACTCAGCAGATCTCTGTGGGTCACTTCTGGAACTTCAGCAGCGTCCAGGGATTGCTGTTCGAGGTCGAAAGTACCCCATTGACCGGCATTTTTCGCCATCATAAGAGCTTCGACTCGGTTTTGATGGGCTGCGAAAAAGATGTCCTCCAACTTAGCAGACGCGAGCGGGCTCTCCTGGCCATGAAGCATGGTAAATTTTTCTCTCGCGCGCTTAAGAGGCGCTGCAAAGTGATCTTTGACCATAGGCCAAGCTTTGGTGTGGAGCTGGGCAGGAGAAAGTGTCTCAGGACTTCCTTTAAGGCATTCATCCATCAGGTGAGAATAAGTATTGACCTCTTTATAAAGAGGAAACAGGGTTTCCACGCTTGCGACTACCAATGGTTCTTTTCCGGATTTCAGAAGCTCCATGAGGGCGTGATCAATTTTTCTGAAGTACTGTCGAATCTCGGTCTTTTCAATATCACTGAGTTCGAGGGAGCCGTGAGATGGAACGCCTAAGGCGGCACCGGCGCCATTCTTCAGGGAAATGGACTGAGATTTGTCAAGTCCGAGTGCATGATCTTTATTGAGAGGCAGGTTTTCTACTGCCAGCTCTTCAATTTCAAATTTGCCGGCTTTGAAAAATCTTGCATCATTTAAACTGACAGCCAGAATGTAAAAGTTGCCGTCACCATGCAAATGTGTAAGCAGCGGTCTGACATTCAACTTGAGATCTATGCTGACGGATGGCTCGAAATGAACGGGCAATCTAAAGGTTTCAAATGTATCCGGGGTCAGGAACACTGCGAGCCCTTCGTTCTGATGCTTCCAGAACTCGGTGTCATGGATCAATCTTTCAATAGGCTTCAGTGTTTCTAATACCTCCGGTCTGCGTCGCCCGAGCTGTACCAGCCGTTCCTCGGCTTCCTTGGTGAGGTTTTTTAACATAATAGGGGCTTGCTGAACTTCCGGACCGGCTTTAAAAGTCGGCAGATAAATAGTTACGCAGCCTTCTGCTTCGACGAGGAGCAAACGTTCAAGATCTTGCTTTCTAAACGTATCCATGTAACTCTCCTTTGTCCTGAATCAGGCTAGACCAGGGTGGATGACGGTTTCGGATTATGTCATTCCAAGGCGTGGCTGCCCTGCGGGATGCAAAGTTTCCGCATTATATAGATACCCAGGAAATGCGGTGACATAACAGTGGAGGTGTGGGCTGCGCTAGGTAGTAAGTTACATCTCACCAGCAGACGTGCCCCCAAAGTATGGCTTCGCCGAACTTTGGTTATCGGGCTGCGCCCTCAAGCTCTCTTTTGCGGTATCCCTTTAGCTCAAGTTACACCTCGCTAACCGACGTGCACCCCTAGCCTGGCTGCGCCGGGCTCGGAGTCGTGGGCTGCGCTGGGTTGTAAGTTACATCTCGTCAGCAGACGTGCCCCCAAAGTATGGCTTCACCGAACTTTGGTTATCGGGCTTCGCCCTCAAGCTCTCTTTTGCGGTATCCCTTTAGCTCAAGTTACACCTCACTCACCGACGTGCACCCCAAGCCTGGCTGCGCCGAGCTTGGGGTCGCGGGCTGCGCAAGGGTGTAAGTTACACCTCGCTAACCGACGTGCACCCCTAGCCTGGCTTCGCCGGGCTCGGGGTCGTGGGCTGCGCCCTATACAAATAGAAATGATACCGCAAATCAGAGAGCAAGCTCTCTATTTGCGATATCATTTCTATTTGTGCACGTCTGTTAGCCTCTCAACGCAATTTCTTCCAAACGAACATTCTTATTCCTGTCCAGAACCTGTTGAATGGTCCATTCATTTTGCATCAGAATAACAGGGTGTTCATATTCATCCTCAACAATCAAAGTGTCCATAGGGAGCGAAAAGGATTTTTTGTCGAAAGGACCATCAGTCTTGATCCAGCGGATATAGCGGTATGGCAGTGGCTGGCGCTGTACCTCGACACCATATTCGTTGAGCAGGCGGTACTCGAGTACTTCAAACTGAAGCACGCCGACAACCCCAATAATCAGCTCTTCAACACCTACATTTGGCCTGCGGAAGACCTGAATAGAGCCTTCTTCAGAGAGCTGTGAGATTCCTTTGACAAACTGCTTTCGCTTGAGGGCATTTTTGGTGTAAATCTTGGCAAAGTGTTCCGGCGCGAACATGGGGATTCCGTCATATTTCAGAAGAGACTTATCCTGGCAAAGTGTGTCCCCAATATTAAATATGCCTGGGTCGTGGATGCCTATGATATCTCCCGGATAGGCGTCTTCGACAATGACGCGGTCCTGGGCCAAAAATTGCTGAGGCTGAGACAAGGTCACCTTCTTATTCTTTTGGACGTGGTTCACGGCCATGCCTTTTTCAAATTTTCCGGAGCAAATACGCAGAAAAGCTATTCTATCCCGATGGTTGGGATTCATATTCGCCTGGATTTTGAAAATGAACCCGCTGAAATTGTCACTCACTGGATCGATTGGCCCCAGATTGCTGGAACGCGCGGCTGGCGGAGGGGATACCTCAAGGTAGGTTTCCAGGAACGGACGGACGCCAAAGTTAGTGAGGGCGGAGCCAAAGAACACTGGCGTCAGCTTGCCGCTAAGGATCTTATCAAGGTCATATTCATCTCCGGCTATATCCAGGAGTTCAAGATCTTCTATCAGTTTTTTATGGAGAACATTCCCGAGCAGTGAAATGATCTGAGGATCCTCAAGGTTTCCCGTGATGGACTGTCCTTTAGATTGGCCGTGGCTGCTGTCTCCAAAAAGCTCAATAGTCTGGGTCTGCCTATTGTAGACACCCTTAAACTCTTTGCCTGAGCCAATTGGCCAGTTGATAGGCACCGAGCGAATCCCTAGATTCTTCTCAATGTCTTCCAGGAGCTCAAAGGGATCCCGGCCTTCACGGTCGAGTTTATTGATGAAGGTAAAGATAGGAATGCCACGCATATTACAAACTTTAAAGAGTTTTTTCGTTTGAGCCTCAACACCCTTGTTTGAGTCGACAACCATGACAGCGCTGTCCGCTGCCATCAGGGTGCGGTAGGTGTCCTCACTGAAGTCCTGGTGACCCGGTGTGTCCAGGATGTTCACACAGTAGCCGTCATATTCAAACTGGAGAACGCTGGACGTGACCGAAATACCACGCTGTTTTTCGATTTCCATCCAGTCGGAAACCGCATGCTTGGCAGCCCGTCTGGATTTGACCGAACCGGCTTCGCGGATGGCGCCTCCGTACAGAAGCAGTTTCTCTGTCAAAGTTGTTTTTCCCGCATCCGGATGGGAGATAATCGCGAAGGTTCTACGCTTGCGAACGTTTTCTTGTAATGATGAAATCATATCAGACATACTCAGCTTCCTTTATAATCATGAATTGGAGTGATTCAGTGTCATTCAAAGTAAAATAGTATCGTTAAACCTGTGAAAAGTCAAGAATTTGAAGGGATACGATACAGAATTTCGAAACGCTGTGTTTAGATAATATCTAACTGGTTATAAATGGTGGTAAGGAAAATAAAATATAGGCAAAAGGAGTGGATCTCATGTTGAAAAAACTTAAACAGAAAAAAGCAGCCATTGCCAGAAAACAAAAATTAGAAGATGCTAAAAAAGTAGGTGCCGGTCTTGGTATTGGTGCATTGCTGGGAGGACTCGTCGCCTTGTTTACTGCACCTAAGTCCGGTAAAGAACTGCGTGAAGATGTCAAACAAACGGTTTCTGACAGTGCGGAAAAAGTAAAAGCGAATGTTGACAAAGTTGTGGACACGACTTCAGGCGCATTGGAAGGCGCTAAGGAAAAAGCTGTGGATCTTAAAGACAAGGCCAGTGGCCTCTTGAGCGCCAAAAAGAAAAAACTGGAAGACTCTTTTGAAGATGCTGAAGAGGTTGCAGAAGACTTCTTTGAAGATGCAGAAGAATTTTTCGAAGGCGTTGTAGACGCTGGTTCAGAAAAAGTCGAAGAGGTTAAGAAAACAGTCAAATCCAAGGTTAAGGCAGTTAAAGAAGACGCAGAGGAAGTTAAAGAAGCCGTTGAGGATGAAGTCGCTGAAGCGGCTGAGGAAATCAACAAGTAAACTTACATGATAGAAAAAGGCATATGCATCCAAGTGATTAAATATGAGTCTGAGCCACAAAGGCTGCTCATTTGGATGTCATATGCCTTTTGCGTGCGCAAAACTTAAGTGTAACCAGAATAACACGGTATTTCATGCATGGAATTTGGTAACTCATGCAATGTCTGTCCCAAATTATCAGAATTGTGTTACGATAATACAAAATTGGAATCGGGGTGTTCAGCGTGACATCAAACCATTTGGAGCAGCTTAGAGATAAGTTAAAACGCTATTTTGATTTTCTGCCGGAGTCTGAAATGCTTTACGGCGATATCCGGTTTGATCTTGCCGCGCGTTCCAATATTAGAAATGAAGCCTATTTGTTGTTCAAATCCGCGGTTATGTATGCATTTGAAAACAATGAGCTTTGCTTCGTGAAAGCCTTAGAGGATTTGGACAGTTCCTGGTTAGACCGACTTGAAGCGGCAATGCTGGAAGTTGCCGAACGCCATGTGGTTCCAAGCGAAGAGCACATGTCTACGGTCGTGACGGGGGTTCTTCTGACATCAGGGCCCGTGGATCCGGAAATTAGACGCAAAGTTGAGCGGTATAGAAAGCAGCAGTCTTACTGGCTTGGCCTTAAGGGATGGACTTCATTCAGAATAATCCTGATCGAGACAGAAAGTCAAACCGTAACCGCGAGCAGGGAAGCGAAAAAGGCGGCGAAATTTTTTAATACCATCGGCACCGCAGAGGTGGTTTAGCTTCAAAGAATTAAGTGTATTTGGTTCTAGGTTACATAGCTTCAAGCCCACCCCTGAACAGGGGCGAGGCCTTTTGCATGGTCATCCCGGACAACTGCAGAGGTCCGAGATACAATAGATCATTAGGGAGGTAGGGTTATGGCTTTAACACTCATTGCTGTCTCCATCATTGTCTTTTTAATTGCTTATGTTACATATGGTTCGTGGCTCGCCAAGAAATGGGGCGTCGACGTCAGTCGAAAAACGCCTGCCCATACTATGGGTGACGGGGTGGATTACGTGCCTGCCAAGGCGCCGGTACTCTTAGGTCACCACTTCGCGTCCATCGCCGGTGCAGGACCTATTGTCGGTCCAATCTCCGCTGCCATTTTTGGCTGGGTACCGGTATTTTTATGGATTGTCTTTGGCAGCATCTTTTTCGGAGGCGTCCATGACTTCGCTTCACTGTTCGCCTCTGTGAGACATGACAGTAAATCAATCGGTAATGTCATCGAGGACACTATTGGCGATACGGGCAAGAAACTATTCAACTTATTCGCCTGGGTAACACTGCTGCTTGTTATCGCAGCTTTTGCGAATATCGTCGCCAACAGCTTCGTTGGTGTGCCGTCTGTCGCGACGACATCCCTGCTGTTCATTGCGCTCGCTGTGGTCTTTGGCTTCGCGACAAACAGAATGGGCATTGGTCTCATGCCGGCAACCATAGTAGGCGTTATTCTCCTTTTCGCGTGTGTCTGGGTTGGCGTACAGTTTCCTATTGTCGCTTCCTTTGAGGTTTGGTATGCCTTCATTCTAGCCTATATTTTCGTCGCTTCAGTTACTCCGGTCTGGATCCTGCTTCAGCCGAGAGATTATTTGAACTCATTCCTGCTTTATGCTATGATTGGCGGCGCGGTTGTTGGACTATTGTTCTTCCGACCTGACATCCAGCTGCCGGCCGTTACCGGTTTTAAAGTCGGGACCAGTTACATGTTTCCAATTCTGTTTGTTACGGTTGCCTGCGGCGCGATCTCCGGATTCCACTCCCTGATCAGCTCAGGTACGTCCTCCAAGCAGATTGATTCAGAAAAAGACATCAAATTGATTGGCTATGGCTCCATGCTGATTGAAGGCGTTCTCGCGGTCGTTTCACTGATCACTGCCGCTTATATAGGCGCGGACCGTTTGGCAGAGCTCCTTGCAGCAGGAGGACCAACTAATGTATTCGCAGATGGAGTTGGTACGTTTATGACGACCATCGGCATAGACATAGCACTTGGAAAATCCTTTGTTGCATTGGCCGTTTCCGCTTTTGCTTTAACTTCCCTCGACTCAGGAACCAGGATTGGACGCTTTATCTTCCAGGAATTCTTTGACAAGGGTGAAGCTCAGGCAACAGGGGCGACCAAGCTGCTGACCAATAGATATTTCGCGACGCTGGTGACGGTCGCAGTTGGCGGCTGGCTCGGCGCAACCGGATACGCGAAAGTATGGCCGGTCTTCGGATCAGCGAACCAATTGCTCGCGGCGTTGGCACTTCTCGCGGCTGCAGCATGGCTTAAAAAAGCCGGCAAGGCGCATACTATGATCAAAGTCCCTATGGTCTTCATGTTCGCGGTCACTTTGACGGCACTTGTTTTCCTGGTCAGGACGAACCTGGCAGGCGGTAACTACGCTCTGGTCATCTTTGGCGCGGTGCTGTTTGTCCTAGCGCTGGTGCTCATCAAGCTGTCTTACAAAGTTCTCTTTTCTAATGAAGTTGTTGTGCCTAAAGAAGCGAAGTAGCGCGGTTCCTTGAGTAAGACGCTGACTCGCGTTGATTTGAGAAAAGAAGGGGGGAATCTCAACATTAAGCTGATCATCTCTGAAGAAGTTTTGAAGCTCGCTGCTGAGAAAGGCCAAACTGAGCTGACTCTGGATCTGTTTACTGCAGGAAACAGCTGTGTCCCCGTCAGCGAGCCCACAGTTCATTTTGGCCCTCCTAAAGATCCAATTCACAAATATGACATTTTTAATCAGGATGGACTTAGGGTCTATGTCTTTAAGGGCGCTGACGCCAGAAAGGGCGAGGTCAGAATTCACCTCAAACGCTTTCTGGGTATGAAGTCCCTGGAAGCAGAAGGTCTCAATATGCTGTAATGCGAACTGAAAAACCCTCCGGACTGTGATGGGAAAGATCACAAGTCCGGAGGGTTTATTTATTCTGCCAATTGAAGCGCTGTAAAGCAGTCGTTACTAGCCCCGTTCGATACCGCAGAATCCAGTTCTGATTAACTCGACGATGCCAAATGGCCGCATCATCTCAAGAAAACCACTGACTTTAATTTCGTCGCCGGTCAGCTCAATGGTCATGGTGGACATGGTCACATCTATGATTTTGGCTCGGAAAATGTTGCTGATTTCAATGAGCTTGGATCTGTCATTGTCATTCGCCTTTAACTTAATGAGGATGAGCTCCCTCATCAAAGCGTTGTCATTTTTGAGTTCAGTGATCTTGATGACCTCAATCAGCTTGTTCAGCTGTTTTTTGATTTGCTCGAAAGTTGCGGAGTCACAGGTCATGACAATGGTCATCCGTGAAATTCGTGGATTTTCTGTTTCGCCAACGGTCAATGACTCTATGTTGTAACCGCGCCGGGTAAAAAGGCCGGCGATTCGGCTGAGCACACCGGCATTATTTTCAACCAAAAGGGAAATAAAACGTTTTTGGACTACCATAATATGAGCCTCCTACATCTGCATCATGAACTCAGTTTACGTTAAGCAATTCTCTTCAGGATCAACCATGCATTCAATAAAGTAAGGACCGTCTGCGGCGAGGGCAGCATCAATTGCCTTGCCAACCTCTGCATTTGAAGTGACCCGAACAGCCGGCAGACCATAGGCTTCCGCGATTTTGACAAAATCCGGGGTGAATTCCCAGTCCACTGCATAGTAGTTGCTGTTAAACTGTGTATCCTGAAGTTCTCTAACCATACCCAGCCGATGGTTGTTAAACAGCATAACCATCATTTTGTGACCGGATTGCTTTAATGTGCCAAGCTCAGCGATCAGCATCTGAATACCGCCGTCTCCAACCACACTGACGACTTGCTTGTCAGGAGCGCCATAAGTTGCGCCAATAGCCGCCGGCAAGCTGTAGCCCATTGTGCCCAGGCCGCCTGAAGTGAGATACATCCTATTGCCGTTGTATGGGAAGTTGCGCGCGGCAATGATTTGATTCTGACCGACATCCGCGACAAGAATGGCGTCATTGTCCAATTTCTCAGAAAGGATGCGAAGGGCGATCTTTGGACTTACTGTTTTTGAGTCGTTGGCAATGACAGGATCAAGTTTTGGCTTGATCTGGGCAATTTCCTCCAGCCAGTCTTTGGTCTCCAGTGGTGTGATCTTTTCAACCAGTTTTTTGAGGATCAGTTTGAGGTCGCCGACCATCGGAATCTGATGATTGAAGATTTTTCCGATTTCTGCCGGGTCAATGTCAATGTGAACGACGTCTGCTTGAGGGCTCAAAGCTTTAAAGTTTAGTGTCGCCCGGTCAGACATTCTGGAGCCTGCGATCAGGACAAAATCAGCTTTGCTTATGATTTCCATGGCGTAATCCTGGCCATGATAACCAACCATGCCAATAAAGAGCGGTGAATCCATAGGGAAAGAACCGAGACCCATCAGGGTGTTGATGACCGGGATGTTTGCCGCGTTCGCGAAAGCTTGAAGTTCCTTGGTCGCTTTTGCGGCTATGACACCGCCGCCTGCAAAAATGATAGGGCGCTTGGCTGCATTCAGTTTCTGCAGTGCACGCTTGATTTGTCCGGCGTGGCCTTCTGTCGTTGGATTATACCCCGGAATAGAGATATTTGGAAGAACTGAGAATGGGATACGCGCTTCAAGCACATCGCGTGGAATGTCGATTAGTACCGGTCCAGGTCTTCCTGTTGTCGCAATATAAAAAGCTTCGGCCAAAACTCTTGGAATTTCAGTTGGGTTCTTGACCAAATAATTATGCTTAGTAAAGGATTCTGTTGCACCGACAATATCCGCTTCCTGGAAGACGTCTTTGCCTATGAGGTCGGACTTAACCTGGCCGGTAATGATGATCATGGGAATGGAGTCCATATAAGCTGTTGCAATTCCGGTGATAAGGTTAGTTGCGCCCGGTCCCGAAGTCGCCATGCAGGCGCCTATTTTTTTGTTTGCGCGGGCATATCCGTTTGCCGCGTGGGCTGCTGCCTGCTCGTTGCGGACAAGGACGTGTTTGACATTTGTGTTTAGTCTTAGTGCATCATAAAGCGGCAGGTTTGCGCCGCCCGGATAACCAAAGATTGTTGTGATTCCCTGCGTTTCAAATGCTTTAATGATAATGTCCGCTACTCTCACTTTACATCTAGCTCCTTTCGTTTCTGGTGTGACATAAGGGTGTGGGTAATAAAAAAACTCCGCCTCTGTTTGTTAGAGGCGAAGTTTACTCCGCGGTACCACTCTATGTATGCCCAGTTCCTGGACATCACTCGATCAGGTCGTGTCAGCGTATATGACAGAACCATTGCCCTGTAACGCGAGCACGCGGCCTGACCTACTCGGGACTTCAGCGGTTCGAGCCGTATGAAGGGCTGGAATGCTTGGTCCTGTTCGAACAGACGGTTCGAGAGCGAGCATAAGTATGCCGTGATGTCGCATTCACACCGGTAGCGACTCTCTTGGAACACGGGGGATACCTTTAACTCCGTCAACACCTTTTTAGATATTGTTCTCATTATAGGTACTGGAGAGAGACATGTCAAGAATATTTCGATAATTTGTAAATGAATTTTATAAAAAATAATTTATTGCCTGAGTTGCAGCGAATTCAATAGTTTGTGACATACATTAATTTGAGGTCAGCTTTTAAGGGATCCGCTGAGACTGTTGGCGGCGTTGTTAATCATTGACATACTTTGAATCAGAAGGAATGATATAACCAAAAACATCTTTTCACGTCCAATTTTTTCGTATAGAATTAGAGTATTCAATGAAACTATTTGTGCTGAAGTTGTTTCGGTGCTGCCTGACCTGTCAGGTTCACAAGGACTGAGGCCGTCAGTCACTTGAACCATTGCCATATCTAACTTGTGTCATAACCAAAAGGAGACCACACCGTGAATCCACAATACTTATTACGCGGCAGTATTACAAAAGCGCTGATCACTTTAGCGCTGCCTATTATGGGGACAGCCTTTCTACAAATGGCCAACCAGATAGTCGATATGATGTGGATTGGACGACTGGGCAGTGATGCAGTGGCGGCCATAGGCACAGCGGGTTTTTTCGTGTGGTTTGGGCTCTCCATCATCACCATGGTACAGGTGGGTACTGAAGTGAAAATCGCACAAAGTCTGGGTGCCGGCAATGAAGCCTACGCAAAACAAATCGCCGGAATGGCGCTCTATTTAGCTGTGGCCTTTGGCCTTGTCTATGGCTTGTTTTTAACTCTGGCAAAAGGGCCTTTGATAGCATTTTTTGATATCAATAATTTTGAAGTTGAGCAAAATGCAAGGTCTTATCTGGGTATCATGGCGGTTGGTATGCTGTTTTCCTTTTTGAATCTTGTCATAGCATCCATGTTCAACGGTGCTGGTCAAAGCCGGATCCCCTTTAAAGTCAACTCAATAGGAATTCTGACGAATATTGTCCTTGATCCCATCTTCATTTTCGTACTGGGATTGGGTGTGGGCGGTGCGGCGTTAGCAACGGTCTTGTCGCAGATCCTGGTTACGGGGATTCTGCTCTATATGCTTCTGCACGGCAGATTATTCAAGGCTTTTTCTCTAAGACAGCCTTTCTCGCTGGAGACTGTAAAATCCATGCTGGCGTTAGGGTTGCCAGTGTCTTTTCAGCGCTGCTTGTTCAATACGTTTTCAATCCTGATTGCCAAGGTGATCGCGTCCTTTGGTCCGGATGCAATTGCGGCACAAAAAATTGGCGTTCAGATCGAGTCGATCACTTATATGACGGCTCAAGGCTTCGCTGCGGCACTTAGCGCGTTCGTCGGTCAAAATTTTGGAGCGGGTCAATTTGAACGGGTTAGAAAAGGCACGGTTGAAGCAGGGCAAATCATGATAGTGTTCGGTATAGGGACCTCGGCCTTATTGTATTTTTTCAGTGAACCCTTGATGAGAATTTTTGTAAGTGAGTCTACTACAGTGGCTATAGGTATTCGATACCTCAAAATACTGTCGCTCTCACAGGTATTTATGTGTATAGAGATGACGTTCTCAGGCTGTTTTAACGCACTGAACAAGCCGCTTTACCCTGCAGTCCTCGGCATAGTTTTTACCGGCCTGCGTGTTCCGTTTGCGTACATATTGTCTGCCGGGGCACTCCTGGGTCTCGACGGCATTTGGTGGTCCATCTCCGGGAGCTCTGTCGTGAAGGGCTTGATCATGCTGGGGATGGTTGCAGTTTTGTTCAAATATGGGATTCCGAGAGTAGATTCTGTTTTGGAGACTGACACTAAGTTGGATTGAGTGGCTGGCACTGAAATGGATTGAGTGTCTGACACTCATTTGATTTTGGTGCCAGAGCTGGTCATAGGATCTGTAAGTGTAAACTCATAGACGATTCAAAAAGGGGGACAAGCGGGGGCGCTTGTCCTCTTCTTTGCTTTAAAAAAAGAAAAAGCCAGAGAAAGGGAACACGGTGTCTGAGGCTTACGCCTTATGACACTAACTTCCCGATCTTTGGCTTCTGAATACAATTCATGTTTAAAGAACATCCGCCTATTTTTTTCTAGCCTTAGCGCGTACTTTGTTCTTCGCTATATTTTGCTGGCGGCGTGCGGATTTCGACTCCATAACTTGGGGTTTGGGTTCTGGTGTGGTGTGTTTAACCTCCGGGCGGTCAAAGTTATAATGCTTGAGGCGCAGCTGGATGCCGTCCTCAATGACGCGCTGCTCGGGCTTGTCCTTTGGCGCGACAAAGGTAAAGGCGCGGCCTTTCTCGCCGGCGCGGCCGGTTCTGCCTATGCGGTGGATGTAGCTCTCGGCATCCGCGGGGATGTCGTAGTTGAAAACGTGGGTGATGCCCTCGATGTCGAGGCCGCGTGCGGCGACGTCTGTGGCGATCAGAAACTGAAATTCCATCTTGCGAAAGGCTTTCATGACCTTTTCGCGCTTGGCCTGGGTGAGGTCGCCGTGGAGAAGTTCACAGCTGAAGCCTTCCTGGGACATGGCAGCGAAGAGCGCATCCGCCCTGTACTTCGTCCTGCAGAACAGGATGCCCATGAATGGACGCTCTTTTTTCAGGACGGCGAACAAGTCATACCGCTTTTGACGATCTGTTGTCTCGACCACGAATTGTTCAATGTCCTTCAACGTCACAGTCGGTGCCGGAACGGCCACGTGAACCGGATCCTTCAGGTATTTGTGTGTCAGTTTTCTGACCCCGGCAGGCATAGTCGCTGAAAAGCATAGGGTTTGGCGGCTGGCCGGCGTACGCTTGAGAATCATCTCCACCTCGTTTTGGAAACCAATGTGGAGCATCTGATCCGCCTCATCCAGGACGAGGACTTTCAGGTCATCAAAATGCAGGGTGCCCCTGCGCAGGTGATCCAGCAGTCTGCCAGGTGTGCCTATGACGATCTGTGCCGAGCCTTGTAGTTTCTTGATTTGACCTTGAATATCCTGGCCGCCGTAAGCCGCTAATAGGTGAAGCGGCGCATAGGCCGCCAATTTTCTGGCCTCGGCGGTGATCTGAATAGCGAGTTCACGGGTTGGCGTGAGGATGAGCGCCTGGACCTTTGGAAGCGCCGGATCCACCTTTTCGAAGATGGGCAGCAAAAATGCCAGGGTTTTTCCAGTGCCGGTCTGGGCTTCGCCAATCAGGTCTCTCCCTGCCGCAATTTCCGGAATTGCCATGGCCTGGATGGGCGTAGGGTCCTGAATGCCCTGAGCGGTAAGGGCGTCAAGCAACACTGTCGAAACGCCTAAAGTTGAAAAAGTGGTTTTCACGGGGACCTCCTGTAAGTTGTGATGATGTCTACCTCTGAACGAACTGCACGTTGACGCCGTCCGGATCTTTGACAAAGAAAAATTTGACGCCGCCGCCTTCAAACGGCCCGCTGACAATATGAATGCCTCTGTCTTTACATGCTGCCATGGCTTCGTCGAGATCAGCAACGCTGAAGCCCAGCGAAAGGTTTGCCGGTGCTGTGACCGCGTCAGTTGCCGGTTTGTGCTCCAGGAGCTCGACCTCAAAGCCGTTTTCGTCCTTCAGGAAGCACAGTTCGAGGGCGGGATGGGGCATGAAGCGCCGTTCAATTGTGAGTCCCAGCAGGTCCTGATAAAACGACAGAGAAGTTTCAATGCTTTTGACGGTAATCGTGGTCCATAAAAAGTTTGCGTTCACGACATTCGCTCCTTTGAAGTGTCTTGGTTGATTTGGAGAGGCAGCAATACAGCAAAAACATACAAAAACATTTTTTTGCCGATGGTTCCAGCACCCAACATTATATCACATCGACAGCCGGATCGAAAGCAGGGTGAAGTGGGGGTGGGGATGGGTGACCATCGGCAGAAAATTCTTTTAAGAAAATTTTGTGGAACGCTTGACGTTGACGCTGCGTCAACCTTTATAATGAAGACATAAGTGAGGGTGACAAGTCCGGCGGCGGGATAAAATGCTGACGGGACTTTTTGGGGGAATGCATATGGAAATGACGATTCAAAAGCTGGCGAGGCTGGCGGGCGTGAGTTCGAGGACGCTGAGGTATTACGATGAGATGGGGCTGCTGAAGCCGCTGCGAGTCAACAGCGCCGGCTACCGGATTTACGGGGCGGCGCAGGTGGACCGGCTGCAGCAGATTCTGTTTTACAGGGAGCTGGGGCTGGAGCTTGACCGCATCAAGGACGTGCTGGAGCGGCCGGACTTCGATCCGAAGAGCGCGCTGAAGGCCCATCATAAAGCGCTGCTGGAACGGCGCCGGCAGATGGACGCGCTGATCGCCAACGTTGAGAAGACTATTGCTTATCAGGAAGGGAGAATGGAAATGTCGGACAAAGAGAAATTTGAGGGTTTCAAGAAGTCAATGATCGACAGCAATGAAGCGCGCTATGGGGAAGAGGTCCGCGCCAAGTACGGTAAGGAGACGGCGGAGGCTTCCAATAAGAAACTTCAGGGTATGTCCGAGGCTGAGTTCAACGAGGCCCAGGCGCTGAGTGAGGCGATTCTGGTGAAACTGGCGGAAGCTATGGCGGCCGGAGAGCCCGGCGGCGCTTTGGCCCAGGAGGTTGCAGATATGCACAAGCGCTGGCTGTGCAGCTACTGGCCGACTTATTCCGGAGAGGCGCATGCTGGGTTAGCCACCATGTATGTGGAGGATGAGCGCTTCACAGCGTTTTATGATGACAAGTGCGGCGAGGGTGCGGCTGCATTTCTGCGTGACGCGATCCATATTTATACAGGCATGACGAAGTAGTGAAGTGTGGAAAGGGGAATTGGCGGGCACGAGCCGCTAACACCCCTTTCTTTCATTTATGGCCGTGATTTTCCTCCTGAAATGTGGAATGGGGGTGTCTGACACCAATTTCCTTTGGGTATGAATAAAGCAGTATAGGGATTGTGCAGCCATCATTGAAGCAGGAGGAAGCGCCCGTGTTAAACTCAAAAAGTGAACCCAGACAGGTAAATCCACACCCACAAAAATCTCATCCGGCAAAATCTGGCCAGGGCAAAAGTGAAAGCGTACAGCCGGTCTCTGAAAAGCCGCCCGTGAAGCAGCGCTTACGCCGCTGGCTGCCTCTGATTGGCGTTCTTGTGGTGTTGCTCGTCACGCTGCTTTATTTGGATGTGTTTGGTCTCAAGGCAGCGTTCTTTTCGAAACAAGAAATGGATCCCATCACGCAAGTGCGCGCACCTGCGGATTTCATTGAAAGCAGGCTTGCAGAGGCAAAGGCGGCAGCGCTTTTTGAACAGGTCCCGGAGCCGGCTCGCGGGACACTGGACCTCTTTGTGCAGGAGGGCAGTCTCTATGTGGTTGAAGATGGCGTGATGGAGGCGTTTGTGAATCCATCGGCGGAATCCGGGGAGACCGCAGGCGATCTGAAGCTGGCCTTCAGCTTTGAAGAAAGCGCGCCGGATCAGCTCAATTTCCTGATCGGTCACGCCGACGCGCCTGAGTATGACATGATGCGAACAGCGCAGATTAGGCGCATTCAGGGGTCAGCCGGGAAGACTTATACCGTGGTTCGGCTGTTTTTCGACGAAACCGGTATGCCGCCTGTTGCGCAAGTGGAAGATCTCTCTTTTGAGGTGCTGCGGAATACCAGCTTTGAGCTTCCCAAAGTGATCAAAGCTGTTTTAGCCGATGGTTCCGAGACCAACATCCCCATCCAGTGGTCACCGCGTGTTATTGACACCTCTGAAAATGGGGTACGAGGCAGCATTGGAACCATAGAAGGGTATGAAGGGGAAGTGACTCTGACGCTGATCATTAGCGATCAAGTGGCTTCAAATGATGGTGCCCCTGCTTTAGGGCCGCCAACGGGGTCTATTGTACCCGGCGCAGAGGCGGCACAGTTGCCAGGACAGGCAACAGTGTCTGAGCCTGCGCAGGTTCCGAAACCTGAAACTGCACCAGCGCTGACACCAATACCTGATCCGGCACCTGCGCCAAAGCCTGAGGCCAAGCCGGCACCTAAACCTGCTCCGAAGCCTGCACCGGTCACGATTCAGTCTCTTCGTTCAGTCGAGGCAAGTGTCAGACAGGGTGAGGGGTATACCATGCCAACGACAGTTGTCGCTGTGATGAGTGACAAGACCACGAAAAAAGTGGCGGTCACTTGGAATCCTTCGGTGCTGGATACCTACAGCGCGGGCACGAAGACCAGTACCGGTACAGTGTCCGGGACAACTGCGAAAGCTGCATTGACCTTGACAGTGTCGAAGTCGGCGCTGGCAGCGCCAGGTGTCGCGGTATCCAAGGTCTCGGGCATGGATGCCAATGTCAGGGTGACTGGCAGAGCGGGTGCGACGGTCCTGTTTAATGGGTATGGGGTCGGGACTATAGGCTCAAGCGGTGTTCTGACGGTTGTCGGGGTCAACGTAGACACTTTGCAAAGCGTCAAACTGACCATGGATGGCTGGGATCCCAGCCCGGCGGTGACGACGTTTGTGCTTTACTGATTTGAGAGGCAAAAACAAGGAAGTCGGTGTCGGCGGCCCAACGCCGCTTGACACCGACTTTGCTTTGAAGAGGAGGCGGCCGTCATGCTGGAATACTCCAGAGAGGCACTCGCAGAATTCATTCGCGTTGAAGCGCGAACTTTCAATGGATCCACAACCTATTTTTACGGCGGCGATCAATCCTGGTTTGAGTCGGAAAATGGACGGGCAGGCGGCTGCGGGACTGTTGCGGCGGCCAACATCCTGGCTTACTTTGGGGTCGTGCTTGGCGCGGATGGGGCTTTTGGACGCGCTGGGCCGGTTCTTGAGAGCAGGCACCTGAAACAGGCGGACTATCTTGCACACCTGCACCAGGTCTATGCAGGTCTGACCCCGTTGGTTCCACCCTGGAAGTCGATGACCCGGTTTAAACAGGGAAGCGGATATGGCGGCGGCGGAGGGCGACGTTCTATTCTGAAGCTGCCGGATTCTCTGGGTATTCACAGCCCGGTTCGATTTGCTAATGGGGTAGTTTCATTAGCCAGCAGGCAGCATGTCGAACTGCGGCCAGTCTGGCCGCTCAGCGGCACTGTCCGGTGGCCGGCCAGTCAAAGACTCAGTCTGAGTCAGGCAAAGGCTTTTATAAAAGGACAGATTGATAAGGGTGTTCCTGTGGCGATGCTCAATCTCAACAATCGCGGGCTTCGACAGGTGGATTATCTAAGCGCGGTGTCGGGGCGCGTTTTTACCACTGATCGCTTTCAATGGCACTGGGTGGTGATTACAGGCTTTGAAACGGTTGAACGAAGCGGCAGAGAAGTCTTGATTGTCTCAAGCTGGGGCAACCGGGTGACACTGGATCTGGACAGGTTTTGGGGACGGGGGCCAAGTTATCTTGTCTCTTTTGAAGTGAGGTCTAGGTAACCGTAATAATCCAGATCCAGAATGCGGGCAGACGCCAGGAATTTTTCTTCCATAGTTTTGGTGACTTCGTGTATGTAGTCTGTGGTCGGGATAGGGGTGGGTTCGGTGACCATCGGCAAAAAACTCTTTTTAAGGGCGTCGTAGCGGCCATAACGGGTGATGAAGCTTTTGTTGAGAAACATCACGAGGGGCTCGCTGTCTGAGAAGATGTCGCGGCCCATGAAGAGGCGGGAGTCGTACTCCAGGCCCATGAGATTGCAAAGGGTGGGGAGGATGTCCAAGCTGGAGCATGGGGTGTTTATGACAACCGGGGTCTGGCACCGGTTCAGAGTTGGTGACAGACACTCATTCGAAGTTGGTGTCAGACACTCATTCGAACCTGGTGTCAGACACTCATTCGAACCTGGTGTCTGACACTCATTCGAAACTGGTGTCAGACACTCATTCGAACCTGGTGTCAGACACTCATTCGAACCTGGTGTCAGACACTCATTCGAACCTGGTGTCAGACACTCATTCGAACCTGGTGTCTGACACCGCTTGTTACCCGGGCAGTACAAAATAAACGGGCTCCGGTAGAGTTCAAAGCTGCGGTCGACTTTGTGGCCGGCGAGCTCGTCGAGGGCAGCGTCGGAAAGGCCGTAAGGGTAATGGTCGGCGCTCATGGCGATCAGTGTTCTGTCGGAAACGCCGGCGGCTTCAAGCTGTTCGAGAAGTGAGGCCATGGCGCGGTCGAGTTCAACCTGGGTGGCGAGATAGGCTTTGGCTTCCTCGCTGAGGTTCAGGTGTTCCACCGCGGCGCGGTTCTTGGAAGCCATGGCGTTGCCGCTGAAGCTGTAGCGCATATGGCCGCTGACGGTCATGTAGTAGGTGTGGAAGGGCTCTTTGTCTATGTACTGGGGAACTGTGAGCTGCATCATTTCCAGGTCGGACTCAGGCCAGGTGGGGGTGACGTTCAGGCCGTTTCCAAGGCCAAAGTAGGTATATCCCATGTTGGGGTGGGAGAGGTGGCGCTTGTAGTAGCTGTAGCGGTGGTTGTGATAGGCGGTCGTCGTGTATCCAAGGGGACGAAGCTGGTTGCCAAGGGTCATTGCCATGCTTTTGCCTGCGGACTCTATGAAGCTCCACACACCGCATTTTGGGAGGAGACTTGTACAGGCGACATATTCGCCGTCTGAGGTGCTGACGCCCCATATAGGATTGTAAAAATCAGTGAAATGGAAGCCACTGTGTGTCATTTTGTAGAGTGTCGGTGTTAATGTCTCGTTTATGGAGTAGGGCGACATGCTTTCGGCGGTGAGGACAATCAGGTTGCAGCCCTTGAAAAGGCCGGTGTAGGCGTTTTTGGGGGTTGGCGGCTGGGCGCTGAGCCAGTTGTGAAGATCCTTCAGCTGTGGGTCTGCGGCGAGCTCTTTCAGCTTTGAGGCGGTGGGTGAGAAGACCATCGGCAAAGCATTGTATTTGGAGGGGGGCCAAGGGCCAGCATCTTCAGCGGTGAGGGCGGAGATCATCTGCTGATCATCATAAATCATGGACTTCATGCCGAGTATAGTGCGCTGGAAATCGAGGCGCATGGTGGTGAGCAGGCCGAAATGGCGGAGTGTCACCGTGGGGTCCATGCTTTTGTGGTAGGCTTCGTAAGAGGAGCCCAGAGCACCGCGTCCTGCATGGAGTCGGTATCTGGCAATTGATAATAAAAGGACGGCAAAGGTCAAGGTGATCATTGTCACTGTTACTGCCGAGCCCGGCTGGCTCAGTCGTCCTTGGCTGAAGAGGCGATCTGCCAGGAATAAAAAGTAAGCCGCCGGAGGCAGAAGCAGGACCAGAATCCACTGGAGGCAGGAGGCGACATAAGCCGCAATATCCTTGACAAAATCCAGAACCTGGCCCGCGTTGCCCATAGAGTACAGGGTGTAAAACATTTTGAAGATTTTATAGTAAACCAGCTGGGAAGCGAAGAGAAAGAACAGGATCAGGGTAAGGGCTGTGGTTAGCGCCGCTGAAACGCTGCCGGAGGAGACCGGCGTTATGAGCATCAGCACACAGGCGTAAAGGGCCGACCAGATGAAGAGGCTGACAAAACCGAAATTTTTGAAGCTCTTAACGGTAGCTAGGCGAAGCGTAATCTCGAAATAAAGGATAACCCATAACCAATATAAGCCGGGCAGAAGGCCCGAAATGATTTCCGGCATGCAAAAAACCCCTTTCTCTTCAGTGCTATTACAATCATAGCCGAACTGGAAAAAGGGGTCAAATAAAGTTCATGGAGTTCAATTTAGCTGCGTTCTGTTACAGAAATATTACCGCCCGTCCCCAAGTCAGAACCTATCCGCGTCACCAAGTCAAAACCCGTCCGCGTCCCCAACTTAAAATTTACCCTTTCGCCATCTCTATGACGAGAAGGTGGGCAGTTTGATCCGGTTGATCCACGTGAATGGACAGGGATTCCTCAACAGATTCCAGCGCATCCCTGGTCTCCAGCCTGAGTCCGTTGACCAGGGCACTGCCTTCAATCAACACCAAATAGACTTGCCGACCTGTCTTGACCTCAAAATCAATGTGCTGTCCGCCTGTCAGCTCTACAGCATAAAAATTCGCGTCCTGATGAAGCTCAACGGATGCGCCGCCGCCCACCGGGGATGCAAAATGAAGCCATTTGCCGCTGCGCAGATCCCAGTCCAGTTTTACATCACCATAAGCAGGCGTGTGGCGCTTTTGATCCGGCAGGATCCAGATCTGAAGGAACCGCAGCTCTTCTTCACCCAAATTGTGCTCGCTGTGGGCAACGCCGGTTCCGGCACTCATGTACTGAACCTGACCCCGGGTGATCGTGCTCTTATTGCCCATGCTGTCACCGTGTGTCAGTTCGCCTTTGACGACATAGGAGAGGATCTCCATGTCCCGGTGCGGGTGGGTATCAAAGCCTGACTTGGAAGCCACCAGGTCATCGTTCAGGACCCTGAGAACCCCAAAATTCATGTTGTCCGGATTATAGTATTCAGCGAAGGAAAAGTGAAAGAGGCTGCGAAGCCAGCCGCGATTGCTGCGTCCCATTTGCTGATGACTTATTTTTCTGATCATGGTGAAGTCCTCCTATAGTTGAGAGTTGTTATCATCTAACAACAATATACTACTAATTAGTAATAAAATCAATAGCTTTTTTAAATCATTTTAAATGCTATGACATAGCGTTTTCATCCCATTCTGATTAAATTCGGTTTATAGAAAATATTTTGCATGTTCAATTGACTAAAGCCACAAAAACCTTCAGAATTAAAGTGATGTGTGTTCTGCTGCAACAGCCCCAATCAACCCACCATGACAGAACAGTCAATGACGACCTTGCACAAAAAGGATCTCTCACAACACTATCTGTACCCAAGCACATCACACACTTTCAAACAGGAGGCCTATGATGACCAAACGAACGCCCACGTTTTTTGCTCTAATCCTAGTCGCAGCGGTAATAATCTGGCTCGGCGGCACCAGCTTCTACACGGTGGACCAAACGGAATACGCCATCCTCGAGACCTTTGGCAAGCCGGACACCAACCTGGTTCAGCCGGGACTCAGATTCAAGCTGCCGTATCCAATCCAGAATGTTCGCAAGCTCTCCAGAGAAACCTTCTCACTGACTTTTGGCTATGAAGAAAGCCAGGAAGGACCTGATGGCGCAGTCCTTCAGGAAAAGGACGCCAAAATGATTACAGGAGATGAGAATATCATCCTGGCGGATCTGGAAGTCCAGTGGCAGATCGTCGATCCCATCGCTTTTCTTTACAATACTGAGGATCCCGTCAAGATCCTTATGAATGCCACCTCCAGCGCCCTGCGCGGCGTCATAGGCAGCTCGGTGGTGGATGACGCCCTGACAGACGGCCGTACCCGCATTATGAACGACACGAGAGACACGCTGGTGTCCCTGGTGGAGACTTATCAGATTGGCGTCGCCATCCGAAACGTCAACCTCCAGGACGTCGACCTCCCTAACGAGCAGGTCAGCGATGCCTTCAAAAAAGTCGCCTCCGCCCGCGAGGAGCGCATCACAAAAATCAACCAGGCCAACCGCTACCGCAATGAAAAGATCAACACCGCTGAAGGCCAGAAGGCCGCCCTCATCAGCCGCGCGGAAGGGGACAAGGTCGCCCGCATCGAGCAGGCCCGGGGTGACGTTGCCCAGTTCAACGCCATCTACTCCGAATACGTGACCAATAAGACTATCACCCGTGACCGCCTGATCATCGAGACCCTCGAGCAGATCCTGCCGGACGTTCAGATCTACATCATGCAGGAGGGCGGCGGCAACACCGTCAATTATCTGCCGCTGGACCAGCTGAAGAAAGGCGGTGAGGCAAATGAGTAAGCTCGACAACGTGATCCAGGTCATCATTGAGGAGATCAAGAAGGGTATGGCCGCCAACAAAGCCCAAAGGCCTCATGCGGCTGATGGTCAAAGGACCAACCCCGAAAACCCGAATCCCAGCCCTCGCACCGCTAACCGCTCATTTCCTAAGATCATCCCAGTGGTCTTCTTAATGGTCATCCTCGCGGTTTTTGTGCAAAGCAACCTCTTTATAGTCAAAGCCAACGAATTCATCATTGTTCGGCAGTTTGGCGAGATTGTGAAAATAATTGACGCGCCGGGATTAAAGTTCAAGACCCCGTTTGTCCAAACCATTACCCGCCTGCCTAAGTATACTCTGGTTTACGATGTGCCGCCGGCTGAAATCAACACTCTGGACAAGAAGCGCATCATGGTTGACTATTACAGCCTTTGGAAGATCACTGACCCTATTCAGATGATCGAATCCCTCAGAACCCTCAGCGCGGCTGAGAGCCGGCTGGGTGACATTGTCTACTCCAGCATCCGCACTGAGCTGGGCAAAATGAACTATGTAGATATCATCAAAGACCGTGTCACCGCTCGAGGCGGCATTGATACCACTGTCAAGGGACAGGTCAATGACACCCTAATTAAAAATGAAAGCGGCATCGAGTTGATCGACATTAAGATGAAGCGCGCGGATCTCCCGGCGGCCAACGAAGAATCCGTCTTCCTGCGCATGATCTCAGAGCGTGAAAGTACCGCCCAGCAGTACCTGTCTCAGGGTGACGCAGAAGCGCTGAAGATCCGGGCGGAAACAGACCGTGAAGTTTCAGAAATGCTGTCCAGAGCGGAGGCGGATGCCAAGACCATTCAGGCCGAAGGCGAAAAGGAAGCCGCCCGACTCTACAATGACGCCTACAGCAAGGATCCGGAATTCTTTAATCTCTACCGGACGCTGACTTCCTACAAGACGACCATCAATGGCGAAACGGTGCTGCTGCTCCCAATCAATTCGCCTTATCTGAAATATCTGACAGGAGAGTAATATGACTTACGGTTTATGGCAGCGCGCCCTGGGATCCCATCAGACCAACGCCTACCTTGTCTATGATGAAGAGACGAAAGAAGCGCTGATCCTGGATCCGGGCGACGAGAAGAAAAAGATAATGAAAGTGGTGCATGAGAAGGGTTTAAAGCCCATCGGCATCATTCTTACCCATGGACATTGGGATCATATTGGCGCCGCAGCCGCGCTGCGAAAACAGTATGACTGCCCCCTCATGGCCCATAGGGCTGAGGCGAAGCTCCTCGTGACACCCTTTTACAATCATTCCGGCGAGCGCGATCTGCGGTTGACGGCGGATGTCGGTCTTGAAGACGGGCAGAGGATTCCCTTTGGCAGTCACGCCCTGCAGGTCCTGCACACTCCGGGCCACACAGCCGGCAGCATTTGCCTGAGGCTCGAGAATGCCCCCGTGGTGTTTACGGGAGACACTATTTTCAGCGATGACGTAGGCCGCACCGACCTGTACAGCGGCAGCGACGCCCAGATGAAGGCCTCGATCCGGAAAGCCCTGAAGGAATGGGCGGATGACTGGATGCTCTATCCCGGTCATGACGCCCCGGCCATGATGGCGGACGTGCGTGCGGGCCTGGAGCGGCACTTGTAATCCAAACCAAAAAAACAGAGCTGTTTAACCGATGGTCGCTTGATTCACCCTCACTGCCCCGTTCAGGCTTCCATCGGCCAAAACACTGATCCAAACGACATAAGTCATACCGAGAGGACGGTCACCCCATGCAGAATTTTATCTTCTCGCTCAATATCATCCTGCCGCTTTTTCTGCTCATGTCGCTTGGATATGGCCTGAAGCATCTCGGCATGTTTGATCCAAAATCCCTGAAAGTCCTGAACAGCCTTGCGTTCAAGGCACTGCTCCCGGCGCTGGTTTTCAACAATATTTACCAGACGGATCCGAATGGCCACTTCGACACCCGCGTGATCCTGTTCGCGGCGGTCTCCGCCTTTGCCATCTTCGGTGTCTTTACGGTGGTCACCGTGATGCTTGAGAAGGACAACCGCAGGCGCGCCACTCTGATCCAGGGCATAGGCCGCAGCAATTCCATCATCTTCAGCCTGCCTATTGTCGCCTCCATCTACGGCGCTGAAAGGGCCGGCATCACTGCCATTGTCGTTGGGACCGTGGTTCCCATCTTCAACGCACTGAGTGTCATTGTCCTGTCGGTCTTCAGAAACAAAAAAATCAGCCCCGGGAAGCTGATTCTGGACGTCTTTAAGAATCCGCTGATTATTGGCTCGCTGGCTGGAATTCTGGCCATGCGGGTGGGTCTGTCCCTGCCTGTGGCGGTGGAAAAGACGATCGGTGATCTGGCGAAGGCGGCTACGCCACTGGCTATCTTGGCGCTGGGCGGCTCCTTCAACTTCAGCGCTGTGAAGGACAACACCAAATATATTGTGTATGGCGTGTTTTCAAAACTGGTGGTGATCCCGGGGATCCTGGTGCCTATTTGCGTCAGATTGGGCTTTACGGGTCCGGAGCTCGTGACTTTAGTGATCATGTATGCCGCGCCCGCCGCGGTTTCCACTTTTACCATGGCCCAGCAGATGGACGCGGATGATGTCCTGGCGGGGCAGCTGGTGGTCTTTGGCTCAGCGCTGTCCGTCGTGACAATTTTTCTGTGGATCTTTGGGCTCAAGAGTTTGGGACTGATTTAAAAAAAAGAGACGCTTCGGGCTGAAGCGTCTCTTTTTGTGCTTAGGAGGAAGGAAACTCGGGGTCGATAGGCGTAAGCCGCAGACACCCGGTTTCTCGTCTTTTCGTCTCCATCAAGCCTCCAGCTGCAGCTTCCGAATTTCCGCCTCAACTTGACGGAAGGCCTTCTCCACAGCCGCGTGCTCCTCGGGCACCGGATACTTTTTCAGGATCATCTCCAGGAGCTTGGTCAGGTCGTTGACAGCCTGGCGGTAGAGTTTTTCGGGGTTGAAGGTCGGAAGGTTGTGGGTGTTGTCAATGTTGGACTGCAGCTCCTGCAGAATGCTGAGGGCCATTTTGTCGAACTTTCGGCCATCGGATTCCGGGATGCCTATGGTGTCCAGAATCAAATCACGCGCCTTCTGTATGTCTTCTTCCTTCTGCCAGAACGAAAACTGAAGGGCCATCAGGTCCTCCATCCGGCAAGTCAACCGACCGCTGAGCAGTGCGCTGGCCCGGATCAAATTTCTGGACATCTTGAGACGGCGTGGTGAGATAAAGAGTTTGTGCTTCTTAGTGAGGGTATTGGAGATCTCCACCATGGCACGGGCAATCGCTTCAGGGAGCTCCACCAGCTCCAGATGATCCTGGATCCAGATCAGATCGTTCAGGCTCAGCTTTAGGTCCGTGCTGTCATGGTCGTCCATCAGGATCATGCGGACTTTGTTGTCGTCATCCTGAAGGGGAGAGACCAGCACCCTGGAGAGAAAACGGTCATGGAGGGCCTGGAGGCGGTAATCCGTCTCATCCGCGTCCAGATCATCCGGCTGCTTCGGGAAAAAATTGGTGTCCGCCATGAAAAACCTCAGGTTCGTCTTGACCGTATCCGTACCATTTTTGAATTCGCCCTCATTCAAGATGGTCAGGATGCCGGAGTTGGCCACCTGGTCGCTGATCCGGTAGAATTCAGAAAAGAAGGCAATCGCCGCATCCGGCAAAAATCCCTGATACGCACGTTTAATGATGCCGTGACGCTTGTAATACTCAATGTCCGGCGCGCCCAGGATGTTGTTCGGACTGATGTCCGTGCCCATCTGAATGTGAAAATACGGTGTCCCTTCAAAGACATCAAAGTCAATGACATTGACAATTTCCCTGAGAATCGCGGATTTGGCGATCCCCGGAGGCCCAAGGGCAATCATGTTGGTCCTGGAGATCATGGAGAGCAGAATACACTCTACAAAAGTATCCACCTCATAATATTTGTGGTTCAGAAAGTCGCGAATCCCTCTCAGCTTCCCGCTGAATTGCTCCAGACTCTCGGATAATCCAGTCTCGAGCGCGGCTCTTTTTGTGTCGCGATGCTCCATGGTCATTAGAATTCCCCCCACCTGATTATATCTTTTCAAAAAGCTGCGCGCTGATTTTTTCGTTCCAGTTGGACAGGTCCCGGTCGCGGATCTCGAGGATTTCATCTGAAATCTCCCCCAGATCCCCGTAATCCCCATAAGTTTCGCCGTGAATAATGATGGCGTACAGCTTGAAAGCCATGGCGGATTTCCACTGGTTAAACGCTTTCTTGAACCCATCGCGAATATCGCTGAAGCCGTCCGTGATCATCAGGATGTCCGCGCGGCGATAGCGGTCCTCCTTAAGCAGTTCTACCGCCGCTTTAAGCGGTGTTTCAAAATCTGTGCCGCCCCGGATGAAATGTCCTAACAGGCGCATGATCTCCTCAATGGTCACGTGATTGGGATTGAACTCTTGAATGTACAGCGGCTCAGTCTTTGACGCGAACTGCAGCGTGATCAGACGGCGTTTTTGGATCCGCGCCACTTCTATGAACGCGACCAGCAGTGCCTTCGTCTCTTCTATTTTGATCCCTTCCATGGATCCCGATCCGTCGTAGCAGAGGATAATGGGCCCCCGGTCACGGGCTGCGTGGCCTTCCATTTCGTAAACCAGCAGGCTGCGGTTCAGGAAACGGTCGTAAAAGTCGTCGCTGAAGACGTCCATGGACAGGGTGGTGATTTCTTCGTCAATCAGGGCGTCGAACCGGTCCCCAACGGCTACTTTGTCAATGATATACTGCATCTTGCGCTTTTTCTGATACTGCGCCCGCTTGGCGATCTCACGCTTTTTTCCCACTTTATTCAAAAAACGTATAGCCGATGGTTCCCCAAGGGCCTTATACAGCTCCAACACATGATCGAAATCATCTGTCACCTCCAGGTCAGAATTGACCCCCAAGGACTTCAGATTTTCAGTAAAACGGTCAATGCTGTCAATGGTCTTGTTCATTGCCAATGACACATCCAGAGGTCTGAGTACCTCAGAGATCTGTCCTTCAAGATGTGAGATGCGTTCATTCAGGCGTTCCATGGTCTGCTGCAGGCTGCCTGCGCCAGAGCCGGCACTTTGACGGGTCTGACCCCGGCTGTCCAAATGGCTGTCACCTGAATAGCCCAGTGTGGTAGAGGAGACAGGGGCACCCAGACCTGCCCCGTCGACAATCCGCTTTTGATCCACATCTCCCCCCGTCATTTCTTGAAGGTCGAATCCGGCAGGCGTCAGCGTGTCGGGCGGGGATGCCGTACTATTTGCATCCATTTTGATGGACAATGCCTGCAGCTCATTGGCCAGATGGTCCGCCATTTCGTCTGCAGGTGACGGAGCGCCGGTCTTTTCTGATGGCTGATTGCGGTCGCCGGCCTGCTCAGCCTGAACCTGGTGATCGCTGTTCATGGCCGTATCGAGTTTTTCCAGGAATGAGGAAAGGTCCGGTGCCAACGACGACTTTAGTTTGGCGTCGAGGTCTGTCGACTTTCTGTCAGAGGGCTTCGGCGCTGCAGGCTTAGCCTGGTCTTCTGCTTTCTCAGTCATCATTGAGTCAGGGGATTTTTTGCCGGAAAGGGCTTTAAGTGACTCAGCCAGCGTTCTGGCCACCTCGCTGAGGGAGGCGTTTTGAGACAGTCCAAGGGGTGATTTCAAGCGGTTGAGATGTCCGGCATCTTCCGGCTTTACTGCCTCGTTTAGTTCCAGCTTAGCGCCCAAATTGTCTTCAAGGGCATTCCTGGTCTCTATGAGCGCTTCCAACGCGCTATTCAGGGTTTCCAAATGCATTGGGATGTCCGTGCCCCTGAGATGAAGCAGCAGTTCATCCACCATCAATTTCAGCGCCAGATAACTTTCGGTGGTATTGCCTGCGGTGCGGCCTCTAAGTTTTTTGAGGGTAGTGGTGGACAGCATACCGGAAATGACAGCGCGCCCCGCTGTAGGCTGTGGTGTCAAGACGGGCTCGATTTTATACAACAGATAAAACAGGTCCTCCAAAAGCGTCGTGAAGCCTGGGGTGAGGGCTGACAGCAGAGCTTGATACCTGGCTAAAAGCTTCGACTGATCACGAAGGGTTTCGAAATAGTATTCGTCAAGCAAGTTTCGGGATACGGCGTTTGCAATGCTGGGCGTATAAGCCAGAGCTTGTGCGGGCGCTTGTTCTTGTGCTGACACGGGACATCACCTGCCTTTCGAGCAAATTGGAAAACGCTGACTTAATTATATAACTCGAAATCCTTGTTGTCTATTCACTAAGGAATCCGGACAAATGACAGAAAATTTAGAGTATAATGATAATCAAAGTGGCCTATAATTAAATCATAGGGGGGTTATAACCATGAGACCATTTGAGTATTTCAGACCTTCAAGTCTGAAAGAAGCCTCAGAGCTGTTGGTTCGCTATGGCGACGGCGGGCATCTCTTAAACGGGGGCACGGATTTGATAGTCAGAATGCGCGACGGACTGACGCTTCCGTCAGCGGTGATCGATCTCAAAGGCATAGAGCAGCTCAGCCGGATCCGCGAGGACGAGGAATCTGTATATATTGGTGCAACGGTAAATTTGAATCAGGTGGGCCGTCATGAGACCATCGGCAAAAGCTTTCCTTATTTGGCTGAGGCCGCGCTCTCCGTGGGTTCCAAACAGGTGCGAAACCGCGCAACCTGCATAGGTAATCTCTGCAATGCTTCGCCGCTGGCGGATACGGCGACGCCGCTCATGGCGCTGGACGCCGTTCTTGAGGTGTTCGGACCTGAGGGAGAGCGGGAGATCCCCATCCGCGATTTTTTTGTATTTGTGAGAAAAACTTCCCTGAAACCGGGTGAAATAGTCAAAGGGGTTCGCGTGACTAAGACAGCGGGGCAGGGTGTGTTTACCAAGCTGGCAAGGCGCAAAGAGGTAGACCTATCCATGGTCTGCATGACGCTGCTGAAGGCGGAGGATGGCTGGAGGCTCTCTTATGGCGCTGTGGCGCCAACGCCGGTCAGGCTGCCAAAGACTGAGGCGCTGCTGAATCAAGGGGCAGCCCTGGAGGAAGTCCTCTCCTGCGCAGTTTCAGAGGTTAAACCTATTGATGACGTGCGGGCTTCCAGGGAATACCGCCTCGAGATGGTGAAGGTCATGCTGAAGCGCGGACTCGAACAGATTGAGAAGGGAGGCGCGGTGTCATGAGCAAGCTGACAGTCAGTTTTATTTTAAACGGTGAAGAAGTTGAGCATGAGACGCTGCCGAATAGAACACTTCTGAAAATGCTCAGGGAAGACTTCGACATGACCGGCGCCAAGGAAGGCTGCGGTGCCGGGGAATGCGGCGCGTGCACGGTCATTATGAACGGGCAGGCAGTGAACGCATGTCTGGTTCTGGCACCTGAGGCAGAGGGCAGCATTATTGAGACTATTGAGGGCCTTTCGGACGGCACGCATCTGGATCCGCTGCAGCAGGCTTTTATTGACAATGCGGCCCTGCAGTGCGGCTACTGCACGCCGGGAATGATCATGACGGCCAAGGCGCTGCTGGATGAGAATCCAACGCCGACTTATGAGGAGATCAAGGAAGGCATCAGCGGCAACCTGTGCCGGTGCACCGGATACAAAAAAATTGTCCAGGCCATTCAAAGTGTCGCGGATCAGAACCGGGTTGGACACGGGAACGACTAATGAGGGGGGGCTTCACCTTGAAGTTCGTTGGAAAGAGCATTAAACGGGTTGACGGTGTCAAGAAGGTCACCGGCTCCCTGAAATATGTGGATGACATGAAAATGCCCAGAATGCTGTACGTTGCTGTCAAGCGCAGTCCGCATCCCCATGCCAAAATTCTGTCCATTGATCCCTCTGAAGCCCTTCGTTTAAAGGGCGTTAAGGACGTCATAACGGGCGAATTCTACACTAAGCGCGGCGGTCTGTATCTTGAGGACAAGAACTTTTTGGCAGTCGGCAAGGCCAGGTACCGTGGTGAGGCCGTTGCGGCTGTGGCGGCGGAGAGCGAGGACATCGCCCAGGCTGCTGTCGAGTTGATCAAGGTTGAATATGAGGTCCTGCCTGCTGTGACCAACGCAGTGGAGGCCATGGCGCCCAACGCGCCGCTGGTTCACCCTGATCTTGGCGACTACAAGGTGGCCCCGGTCTTTTTCCCGGAGCCGGGTACCAATATTTCCAACCACTACAAGCTGCGAAAAGGCGACGTTGAAAAGGGTTTCGCAGAGGCGGATTTCGTCTTCGAGAACAAATTTTACGTGCCCCACGTTCAGCACGTGCCTATTGAAACCCACACCGCAGTTGCGCAGATGGATGCGGATGGTTACCTGACCGTCTGGGCTTCCTGTCAGTCGCCTTATGCAGTCCGACAAGCGCTTTCTGCTGCTTTTGACATACCTCTCAACAAGCTCCGCGTCATGTCTCCTGCTGTGGGCGGCGGCTTCGGCTCCAAAGCCGGGACGACACTGGAAGGCATCATCATTCCGCTGGCCATGAGATCAAACGGACGGCCGGTGAAGCTGACCTACTCCCGTGAAGATGAGTTTGAAAACGCTTATGTGCGCCAGGGGCTCCATGCGACTATTAAGACCGGTGTGCGCAAAGACGGAAAAATTGTCGCCGTTCAAAACGAATTTATCTGGGACGGCGGCGCTTATACGGAATATGGCGTCAATATAGTTAAAGCGGCAGGGTACGCTTCCGCGGGCCCGTACGACATTGATAACGTCCATACAGATTCCTACTGCGTCTACACCAATCATCCGGTGGGCGGTCCCTACAGGGGCTTTGGCATGAGTGAAATCCACTTTGGAATCGAACAAAACCTGGACATTGTGGCGGAGCAAATAGGCATTTCACCGGTGGAGATCAGGCGCATCAACGGATTAAAGCCGGGCGGCCGAACCGGGACCGGCGAATTGGTCGAAGTGTGCGGACTGATGGAATGTCTGGACAATGTCATTCGAGATATTGAGCTGGACAAGGAAGAGCCTGCCTCCGGACCAAACAAACGCCGGGGCAAGGCGATTGCCTGTGGCTGGAAAGCGCCGTCCATGCCTAATAACGCGGCTTCCTCCGCTGTCATCAAGCTGAATGAGGATGGCACTGCGCATCTTCTGGTCAGCGCCCAGGACATTGGTCAGGGCTCTGACACGGTCATGACGCAAATAGCAGCAGAAGTGCTGTCGATCTCACCGGAAAAAATAACGGTTCGCACCGGAGATACGGATCATACGCCTTATGAGTGGCAAACAGTGGCGAGCCGCATCACGTACTCTGCAGGCCGGGCGGTTTATGAAGCGGCGCAGGATGCGAAAGCCCAGCTCTTCGAGCTGGCGCAGATCAAGCTTGGGGTTTACAAGCGGGATCTTGAGATGCGGGATGGGTTCATTGTCTCTCAGATTTATCCGGACCGTAAGGTCGCCATCAGCGAGCTGGCTCTTGGCCTGACTTTTGAGGATGGCAGCGGTGTTCATGGGCCAATCATCGGCAGAGGCTCCTTTATCCCTCCGAACATCCGGAATGCGGACAAAAAGACGGGGCTCGGAGATCATCCGGTCGCGTTCTGGACTTATGGCGCCCAGGGCGTGGATCTGGAGGTGGACGTGGAAACCGGGCACATCAAGGTGCTGAAGGTGGCGTCGTGCTTTGATGTGGGCCAGGTGGTGAATCCGCAGATGCTGGAGGGCCAGCTGGAGGGCGCGATCCTGCAGGGCATGGGCACGGCATTATTTGAGGAACTGATGCTGAAGGACGGCAAGATCTTGAACAAGTCCTTTGTGGATTATAAGATTCCAACGTCGGACGACATGCCGGAGCTGGTTGTGTCTTTTGTTGAAAATCCGGAGGAGTCCGGCCCTTACGGAGCCCGGGGCGTGGCTGAGCCGGCCATGGTGCCTACGGCGCCCGCCATTGCCAACGCGGTTTACAAGGCTGTGGGCATACGGTTGTCGACCATGCCGCTGACGCCGGAGAAGGTTCTGGCAGCAATGAAAGCAAAAGGGCAGACTAAGTAAGCGTTTAGGAACTCGGTGTCAGACACCGAGTTCTCTAGAATCAAGGGTTATGTCAACAGTTGTTTCGCTGGCTGGAATCATTGGTATTTCAAGTCTTCAAGCTCACTAGATTTGCACAAAATTTTCACCTCAAATTTTTGTTTTCAGGCTAACAAAGGCTATGCCTCTGTTATAATGTTAGTGAACTTATTTTTTCTCAGTGATACGGGAGAAAATACTAAGAGGATGAAAGGAGCTGCCCATGAGTAAAGAAGAACTAAACATCAACCACGACGGCATACGTGACGTCACGAAGCTCGGCGTACCAAAAATGATCACCCTGGGAATTCAGCACACCTTCACTATGTTCGGCGCGACAGTGCTCGTTCCAATCATCACGGGCATGAATATCTCAGTCGCACTGTTTATGGCGGGGATCGGCACATTGCTGTTCCATGTCATTACACAAGGAAAAGTACCGGCGTTTCTCGGTTCTTCCTTCGCCTTCATCGCTCCAATTTTAGCAGTCGCTCAGACCCATGGCATGGAGTACGCCCAGGGCGGTATAGTCGTCGCTGGTTTGATTTATCTTCTCCTAGCCGGCTTGATCGCGGTCTTCGGTATCGAACGCGTCCTTAAATTCTTCCCGCCGGTGGTGACAGGACCTATCATTATCGTTATCGGTTTGAAACTTGCGCCTACGGCAGTTTCAATGGCTTCAGGCGACTGGCTGCTGGCCATAGTGGCGTTTGTTATTGTCACTGGCGTCAGCGTTTTCGCAAAAGGCTTCCTCAAGGTCATTCCGGTTATCATTGGTCTGATTGGCGGTTATGTTTTTGCAGTCATACTTGGCAGAGTTGATTTCACACCAATTCAGGAAGCGGCCATTTTTGGCATCCCTGCGTTTACGGTAGCGAAATTTAACGCTGAAGCTGTCCTGACGGTTGCGCCTATCGCGCTTGCGACTATGATAGAGCACATTGGCGACGTCCTGGCGATCAGCTCCACGGTCAAAAGAGATTTCACCAAGGACCCTGGCTTTGTCAGAACCTTGATGGGTGACGGTCTTGCAACGGCGCTGTCAGCTATGTTCGGCGGTCCTGCGAATACAACTTATTCGGAGAATACGGGTGTCCTCGCGCTGACAAAAGCATGGGATCCAAAAATCATGCAGATCGCTGCGGTTTTCGCCATTATTCTCGGCTTGGTTCCAAAGCTCAGTGCTGTTATTTCAACTATTCCAACGGCAGTTATCGGCGGCATCTCCATCATCCTGTTTGGTATGATCGCTTCGATTGGCGCCAGAACCCTGGTTGAGAATAAAGTCGACTTCACGTCTTCCAGAAACCTGATCATCGCCGCAGTTATCCTGGTTCTTGGCCTTGGCGGCGCAGTTATACCTTTCAAAATTGGTCTTTTTTCTCTTAATCTTGAAGGTATGGCACTTGCAGCAATCGTCGGAATCTTACTCAATGTGGTATTGCCTGAATCAAAAGAAGCTTAAGACTTATTGTCTGGAAACAAATTTTTTTCTTCCCGTATCAGGGCCCTCGTTGACGCGAGGGCTTTTCTTTTTGTTATAATATAAGTGATTTGTGAGTGAATAACAAACGGAGGTAGTGAAATGGACAATATCATCGGTATTCGGGTCCGGGACCTGATTGAAATGACGGTGCTCAAAGAATCTCATGTATTGGCAGGCAGCGGCGGTCTCGACAAGCGGGTCACCAAAGTCAACGTCATGGAAGTCCCAGATATTATAGACTGGGTCCGTCCGGGAGAATTCCTATTAACTACGGCATATTCCATAAAGGACGACATTGAAATTCTGAATACGCTGATTCCAACTTTCAGCGAAATGGGTTTGGCGGGCATGGGCATCAAGACCAAGCGTTTCGTCGACACGCTGCCGGACACTGTGCTGTCAACCGCTGATGCATATGACTTCCCCCTAATTGAAATCCCCTTTGAAATATCTTATTCCGACATCATGATGCCGGTTATGAGCGAACTTCTCAACCGTCAGAGCGCTATCATCAGCCAGGTGAACGACTTCAACCGCAGGATCACCCGGGTAATGCTCAGGGGCGGCAGCCTGCAGGAGATTGCAAGAGCCATTCACAAAAGCGTGGGGCTGCCCGTGGCCATAGTTGAACCACTTTTCAAAAATCTGGTTGTCTCAGGACCTGAAGCTATGAAGTCAGTTTTGATCAATAGGGCTGAGCAGTTTATGGATAAGAACAAAATCCAGGATAGTCCTGTGACAGAGGAAGAACTGCCTGAAGGCGCCCTTCATGGAACAGGAAAACCTGGCATCCCATTCAACAGGGTCGCAATTCCCATTTCATCAGATGAGAGACACTATGGGTGGGTCATTCTGTGGGAAACTGAAAAGACGCTGAACGCAATGGAGATTTCAGTCATCGAAGCGTCCACCTCTCTAATTGCGCTGGACCTGCTCAAGAAAATGTCCATATACGAAAGCGCGAACCGACACAAAGTAGAGTTTTTCGATGATTTGCTGTCGACGGAGACCTTCCGGCAGCAGCGAGCCCTCGAGCACGCTGTCTATATGGAGTTCAATCCAAATTATGCCTATTCTGTCGTTGTTGCTGATTTTGACTCAACTTCTGAGGTGCTGAAGCTGACGCCAAACAATGCCAGTTTTATTCAAACCATTGGCACCAAAATGGTCAGCATTATCGAGCGGATCTCTCGAGCCTACAAAGGCAGAGTCCATTTTGCTCAGAAGAGCGACAGGCTCATCATTTTGTTTGGTCAACCCAAGGATTTATCAGAGGATCGGGTTAAGGAAACTGTGATGAAATTCGCGGGAGAAATCCTCCACAGCGCCGAATTGGAAGGGCTGAAGGAACTTCTCTCAGTAGGTGTTGGGCGTCAGTATAAACAGCTGGAACTTCTCTATAAGTCAAAGAGCGAGGCCAATCGCGCACTTGCCAATCATCATCTTTGCGGTGAAAAAGGACGTCCTATACACTATGACGCTCTTGGAATCTATAAACTCCTTTCTTTTGAAGAGCTGGAACCGGAGCTCAAATCCTTTTTCAGGGAAATGCTGGAGCCGCTTGCTAAGTACGACAGGGAGAAGGACACTAATTTGCTGGAAACCCTCAAGCTCTATTTTGATTGCGGCAGCAACCTGAAGCGGGTCTCTGAGGAAATGTATACGCACTACAATACCATCATTTACAGAATGCAGCGCATCCGGGAGATTTCCGGACTTGATCTTGAAGACCCATCAACGCGTCTCAACGTTCAGATCGCGCTGAAGATCATGGATCTGATACAGACCGACCTTGGGTCTGAGTCACAAACGGGGTCCCTTGATTTTGGAAGCGGGGCACAATGAACCCTGCCTGTGACTCTGGTACACTAAGTTTAGATGAACCCTATGCCCTCTAATCAAAAGTCTGTGTGGTGATCGACTATGAAAGTGCTTCGCGTGTCAGAGGACTGTCTAACCTTTTTAACCCAAAGTCCAGGTCAAACCGGCGAAGTCCACTCGACTTTTGAGCGGGCTGTCAATCTGCTCTTTTCAAGTGGGGTTCTGATGACTATTGTGTCGGATCAAATGGATCTTGCACCCATGACTTTTCAGGTCTCAAAAGGATCACTGAAGTCTTTGGGCTGGCATCCCGGAATGCCGGTCAGCAGTTCAAGCGAGGGCATTATTATTGGGGAAACGCATTTGGAGTTTTCACACGCACAGAAATGGACGCCAATGTGGAGCTTTGACTTGCCTCCCTCTGAACAACTGACGAGAGCTGAAATGATGAAGCGCCTTGAGTCTTTCACCAAGCTGCTCCTGATTCGGGGAAAGCCGGAGGGTCTCCTGCCGTATCTTTGTGAAGCCAGGGTGTTGCCTCATCCGGGGACTTGTCCCGCTGACATGACCGGAAACCGGTATGTAGATTTTATCAAAGGACGACTGGATCAGTTTTCTGAAGCTTACAGAGACGGGACAGAAGCAGGTGAGTCCAGAGTAATTACTGCCTTTACAAGGCTGGTTGGGTTTGGCCCGGGTCTGACACCGTCGTCGGATGATTATGTCGCCGGTTTTATGGCCGCAAGTATCCGCACCCCTTATGGGCAGGTCATGAACCGTGAAAAACTTTTGAAACGCAATCAGAAGCTCGCGAGTAGGGCTAAAGGAAAAACCACGGTCATAAGTGAGGCTATGCTGGAACATGCTGCACTCGGCCATGTCGCGCAAAAATACGACAGGCTTTTGGAGCTGCTTTGCTTCGAAACAGAAGGAGATTTGGAAGCAGCGGCGCTGAACGCACTTGACCATGGTGACACCTCAGGGACAGATTTTATGACAGGGGCCGCAGCTGCCCTGATGCTGGCTCTGAATGCTTGAGACCCATCACTACGGAAGATGCTTTAATGCTTTTCAAAGCCTGTCTTCACCGGATGTGACATGCAGCTGGAACCATTCATTACAATACGAGGAGGAAGTGACAGTGGCAGTACAAACGACCATACGTAAAAATGCCTACTACGACTCCGTAACCTTAATGCTGATCACCAAAGACCTGGCAAAGCTGCCCGGGGTGGAAGACATTCTGGTGGGCATGGCAACAGAGCTTAACAAAGAGCTTGCCGCCAACCTCAACCTATTGACCCCTGAGTTGGAAGCCTTGTCGGCTAATGATTTCTTTGTCACGGCTGAGCTGAGCGGAGAGGCTACAATGGAATCGCTGGTGAACGCCCTGGACGCCTTGCTCTCGGCGAAGAAATCCTCTGCCGGCAGCAGCTACAGACCGGCCAGCCTTCAAACCGCGCTTTCCAATGAACCGCAGCTCAATATGGCTCTCATTTCTCTTCCGGGCCGCTTTGCCGCCGCTGAAGTTGAAAAAGCCTTGGATGCCGGTCTGCACGTCATGCTGTTCAGCGACAATGTCAGTATAGAAGACGAAAAGCGCCTTAAAGAAAAGGCGGTGTCGAAACAGCTGTTGATGATGGGACCGGACTGTGGCACCGCCATGATCAATCACATCCCACTGGCCTTCTGCAATGTCGTGAAACCGGGGGGCATTGGTATTGTGGGTGCCTCAGGAACCGGTACACAAGAAATCATGTCCCTGATTGACCAATTAGGTGGGGGTGTTTCACAAGTGATCGGCACCGGCGGCCGGGACTTGAAATCTGAAATTGGCGGGCTGATGATGCTTCAGGCTTTCGAAGCGCTTATTGCTGATCCGGAGACCAATGTTATTGTACTGATCTCTAAGCCGCCGGCACCTGATGTGGCAAAAAAAGTCCTCGACCTGGTCAAAGATGCCGGTAAACCGGTCGTGGTTGACTTCATAGGCGGCGACCGAAGTGCCATTGAGGCTGTTGGGGCCGTCGCCTGTATCAGCCTTGAAGACGCTGCGAGAAAAGCGGTCGCGCTGATGAGGGGAGAATCTGCGCCTTCTGACTTTGCGGGCTTTGATGTCCCTGAGGCGGACATAGAGGCTTTGGCCGCTCATGAGGCCGGAAAAAAAGCACCAACCCAAAAATATTTGAGAGGCCTTTTCACCGGCGGAACACTGGCGGACGAAGCCATGAAGCTCCTTGGACCGGAAATTGGCACCATCTGGTCAAACATACCATTGAAGCCGGAAGAGCAGCTGAAAGACGTCAAGGTTTCCGCTGAACATACTGTCATTGATTTTGGAGACGACGCCTTTACCGTTGGCAGGCCGCACCCTATGATCGATCCATCCACCCGCAGCGAACGCATCGTTAAAGAAGCGGCACCGGATGTGGCAGTGCTGCTGATGGATGTGGTCCTTGGCTATGGCTCTCACCCTGATCCCGCTGGCGAAGTTGCCGCTCAAATCCGTGAAGCCAGAGAAAACATTGCGGCAAGCGGAGGAGATCTGACCGTGATTGCGTCAGTCTGTGGCACGGAAGGGGACCCTCAGGGACTGAGAGCCTCAAGAGAGACCTTGTCTGAGGCCGGCGCCATAGTGATGCCGTCCAATGCTCAGGCTGTCCGGCTATCAGCTAAGATCATGAAAGCGATCCGCGATCAGGGAGGCGAACACTGATGAAACCGCTTAACGGATTATTTGAAAAACAGCTCAAAGTTGCCAACCTAGGACTTGAGACCTTTTATGAAGACCTTAAGAGCCAGTCTGTGGAAGTCATTCAGGTTGACTGGCGTCCACCTGCGGGCGGCAATGAGAAAATGTTAAGTTTGCTCGGCAAGCTGAAAGGGAAGAAATAGAAGGGAAAGGGAGCGGTAAAGTTGGAAGAGAGGATTTTAAGAGCCAATCAAGAGGCTTTTGATCGCCTTCAGTTGGCACAGCCGACTATTGTCGGGATAGGCACGGCCGGAGAAGACATCCCCGGAATGGATAAGATGACAGTGCTGCACGCCGGTCCGCCAATTACCTGGGACCGTATGAGCGGCCCGCTGCGCGGTGCTATTGTCGGAGGCCTGATTTATGAAGGACTTGCCAAAGACGAGGCGGAAGCCTTGGAGCTGGCAGCCTCAGGAAAAATTACCTTTGATTCCTGCCATCACCACAATGCCGTTGGACCAATGGCCGGAGTCACCACCTTCAGCATGCCGGTCTGGAAGCTTCGAAACGAGGCCTTTGGCAATATGGCTTACTGCACGCTGAATGAAGGTTTGGGCAAAGTGCTGCGTTACGGCGCTTTTTCTGAAGAAGTCATAGACCGCCTGAAATGGATGGAGAAGGTCTTGGCGCCGGTCCTTAAAGCGACGCTGGCGCTTTCCGGTCCTATTGACCTCAAGACTATGATTGCTCAAGTCGTCCAGATGGGAGATGAAGGCCATAATCGTAATAAGGCCGGCACCTCGCTTCTGATCAGAGAGCTTGCGCCGTACCTCGTCATGACAGAGTTTTCTGATGAGGACAAGCGCGACGTCCTGAAGTTCATGCATTCCAACGACCACTTTTTCCTCAATCTCACCATGCCGGCCTGCAAGTGCTCCCTGGATCCTTTGGAGGGCATCGAGAATTCGACCATGGTCTACACAATGGCCAGAAATGGCACGGATTTTGGCATTCGCGTTTCGGGACTGGGAAACCGCTGGTTTACTGCACCTGCAGAAATCATTGATGGTTTGTTCTTCCCGGGGTTCACCAAAGAGGATGCCAACCCGGATATTGGCGACAGCGTCATTACGGAGACGTGCGGTATAGGCGGATTCGCCATGGCAACGGCGCCGGCCATTGTTCAGTTCGTCGGCGGGACCCCGCAGGATGCTTTTAACTTCACGTCGTCTATGTATGAAATCACCATTGGCGAAAGTTCGGCCTTTAAACTGCCGCCTATGAATTTCAGAGGGTCTCCTACCGGCATCGATATCATGAAGGTTATCGAGACTCAGATCCGCCCAATTATCAATACGGGGATCGCCCATAAAAATGCCGGCGTCGGACAGGTAGGCGCAGGTCTCGTCCGTCCGCCTATGAAGTGCTTCGAGGATGCGCTGGAAGCATTCGTGGAAGACGCCCAGGCACGGGGCCTCATTTAGAGACTCAATTAAGTAATTCCTTTGCCGATGGTGACTTGTGCCACGCTAACACTAAAAATCGACGTCGCACTAATTAACAACCATCGGCAGGCTTCACTACTCAGTTGACAAAGTTGAAAACAGGAGGGAAATTCATGCTAAATTTCTGGGACAAAGTTCAAATGTATGATCTCACACAGGGACTCAGCCACCTGACACCGCCTTGGCCGACTTATGAGCCGCTTCAGGTCAAATTTTTCAAGCGATTGACGCCAAACGGCGCCAACGGCCAGCTGATTACGACCTCCAACCACGTTGGCACACATCTGGACGGGTCGCTTCACTTCTGCACACATGGCAGAGACATTGCTTCCATCCCACTTGAGGATTTGATTGGCCCTGGCGTGGTCGTCGACCTGTCGGATATTGCGGAAGATTACGGCATTTACACGTCCAAGGACATCACGGACCGCGTTGAAGTTAAAAAGGGCGACATACTGATCATCAACACCGGCTATCATAAATACGGCTGGGATCAGCCTGAGGCAGACGAGCGCCGCTACATGCTGCGCCATCCGGGACCAACCAAGGAATTCTCAAAATGGTGCCAGGAAATGGACATCAAGTGGATTGGCGTGGACTGCGGCTCTGCGGATCACCCTATGAACACGAAGATCCGCGACTGGGAGCCTAAGGAAGCCAAGAAAGCGGATGCATACCTTCAGGCGAATTACGGCAAGAGCCTCGAAGAGTTCTTTCCGGATGATGACTATCAGCTCATGCATATTGATTTGTTCCCGGATGATATCATTCACGCGGAAAATCTGGGCGGCGAAATTGATAAAATCCTCAATAAACGTTTGATCATTGGCTGCTATCCTTGGAGATTTGTCGGCGGCGAGTCCAGCATCTGCCGCATTGTTGCCTACGACGAGAAGGAATAGTGAACAGAAATCTGCTTGCTCCGCTGTGTCCGGCGGGGCAGGCGCTGTTTGACTTAAGTGACTGGAGGGGTTTGGATGGGTCCACTGGAAGGTCTTAAAGTTCTCGACCTGACCCGCGTTCTGGCAGGTCCTTATTGCACCATGATTCTGGCGGATCTCGGCGCTGATGTCATCAAGGTTGAAATGCCGGTCACCGGGGATGATTCGCGCCACTTTGGTCCGTATCAGAAGGGTGAGAGCGCGTATTTCATGAGTCTTAACCGAAACAAGCGCAGCATTGTCCTGGATCTGAAAAGTCCTGAAGGTAAGGCGACTTTGAAGGCGCTCCTTATGAAAATGGATGTCGTCGTAGAGAACTTCAGACCGGGGACTATGGAAAAGCTGGGCTTTGGCTATGAAGACATCAAGACATATCATCCGTCCATCATCTATGCAGCTGCTTCTGGGTTTGGCCATACTGGGCCATACAGCGACAGACCGGCTTATGACGGCGTCGTGCAGGCCATGGGCGGGATTATGTCCATTACCGGTCAGGTGGGCGGCGAGCCGACCCGGGTGGGTCCGTCCGTTGGTGATATTAACGCGGGCATGTTTACGGCCATAGGTATTTTGGCGGCTCTGAACCACAGGCATAAAACTGGTGTGGGGCAGAAGGTGGATGTGGCCATGCTGGACTGTCAGGTGGCCATTCTGGAAAATGCCATTGCGCGCTATGTGGTCACCGGCGAGGTACCAAAACCAGCCGGCAACAAGCACGCCTCTATTGTGCCCTTTGAGCCCTTTGAAACTGAGGATGGGGAAATCATGATCGCCGCCGGGAATGACAACCTGTGGCGCACGTTCTGCAAGGTTTCCGGCCTGGAGTCCCTTGCCTCAGATCCGCGCTTTGACACAAATCCAAAGCGTCTGGAGAACTATGAGAGTCTCAGACCTTTGGTGGCGGCTGCTGTCCGCGAAAAGACCACAGCCCAGTGGCAGTTGATTCTCGATGAGGCCGGTGTACCAAACGGTCCAATCAACACGGTGGATAAAGTCATTGAAAATGAGCAGGTTCTGGCTCGGGATATGATCATAGAGGTCGAGCATCCTGTAGCAGGCAAGCTCAAAATGCCGGGGATTCCGGTCAAGCTCAGCGCGACGCCGGGCGCAATCCTTTCGCCGGCGCCGACTCTTGGGCAGCACACGGAAGAGGTGCTGAAGGAATTTCTTGGCGAATAGTCACGGGCGCGGTCAGCTGGGGGGCAGAACTGCGTCAATGGGATGAAGTTGGCGTCCATGGAAGTTTGGTTTCAGACTTCCGGTGAGACGGCAATTTCATCCTTTTTTTAATTTGGAAACCTTACAAAAGAAGTGCTGAATTAAGTGGCAGACACCTGAAACAAACATGTGAAAATTAATTTCTACAGGAGTTCTTTAGTCACGGCGAATCGGTTATAATAAAAAAGATGACGTGAACTCGGAGGACAACATGGAGTGGTATAAGGACCGCGAATTTTTAAAAACAATGTTCAGGATTGGCATTCCTGTCATGATCCAGAACCTGATTCAAACCTCACTTAACATGGTGGATACCGTGATGATTGGGCAAGTGGGCAAGGAAGCTATCGCTGCCGTAGGTTTGGCAAATCAGGTTTTCTTTGTGATGATCCTGCTGATCTTTGGCATCAACAGCGGCGCTTCGGTCTTTATAGCCCAGTTCTGGGGCAAACGGGATGTAGCTAATATCAAACGCACCATGGGGGTAGCCCTGGCATTTGGCATTGCGGTCACAGGGCTGTTTATGCTGGTGGCAGTTGTGACACCGAATCAAATCATGGGCTTTTTGAGTGATGGCAATTCCGAAATCATTCGACTGGGCAGCGACTACCTGAGAATTGTCGGCTGGAGTTACATCTTTACTGCAGTATCCTTCAGCTTCGCGGTCGCAGCCAGAAGTATCGAGCAGGCAAAAATGCCTACGGTGGTCAGCGCCATTTCCCTTGCCGTCAACACCGTCCTGAACTATGGCCTGATTTTCGGGAAGCTCGGCATGCCGGAACTCGGCGTCAAGGGCGCTGCCATTGCAACGCTGATTGCCCGGCTGATTGAATTTGTCGTGATTTTGACCGTCATCTATAAAACGGATCACGTCCTTGCCGCAAAGCCCAGGGAGCTTCTTGCATTCAGCAAGTCCTACATGCTGAAAATCCTCGATAAAGCGTCACCCGTCGTCGCGAATGAAACACTTTGGGCCATTGGAACAGTCTTGTATAACGTGGCTGTTGCCAGAATCAGCGCTGAAGCTATTGCCGGCTACCAAGTGGCCAATTCTCTGTTTCGTTTTTATGAGGTCATCTTCATGGGCATGGCCGCCGCTTGTCAGGTCATGATAGGCAACCGCATTGGCGCGGGCGAGGAACCCCTGGCACGTCTATATGCCAGTCATTTCTTGAAGCTGTCTCAGGGAGGCGCCCTTCTGATCGCGCTGTTTATGGCCTTGACTGCCGGCAGCGTCCTTAAGCTCTTTGGTCTGGATCCCGCGCTGACACAAACGACTACTCATCTGATGTACCTTTTCGCTGCCTTCACTTTCTTCAAAACCTTCAATCTCATGATGATTGTCGGTGTCTTAAGGGGCGGCGGCGACACCAAGTATGCCCTCTATGTTGAAGTGGCCGCGGTCTGGCTGTTCGGCGTACCGCTGGCGTTTGCCGGCGCTGTTTGGCTGCAGGCAGGTGTCATCATTACCGTGGCTATGCTGATGTCAGAGGAGATCGTCAAGTCCGTCCTGACCTACAGGCGCTACAGGAGTCAGAAGTGGCTGAGCAACGTCATTCATGAGCTCCAATAAATCCTTGTCTTCATTTTTTTGCCGATGGTCGCTTCATCCCACACCGCGACCCAATTTTATTTCAGGAGGTTTCGTCCATTGAACACAATCATTTTCTCAGTAGGTACACTGATCGGGACCGTATTTTTGGGCTATATGCTGGTCAACCAGGGCAACAAAAACACAGGCAAAGTACGCTATCACCTCAAAAGCCGTTTCAAAACGGGTTTGCTGGCCATATTTCTTCTTTTTGTAGCAGGCAGCCTCGCCTCCGTTGTTTTCGGGACGGAGGGCATGACCCCTCAAAAGGGCGTGGAAATCTCCTTCTGGATTTCCTTGATCTTCATGATGATTTATCTTCAAACGGATGATCTCTTGATCACTGAGACCGGCTTGGCATTCGTCGATCTGTTTGGAAAGGTACGCGGCAGATATTATCCATGGAAATCAGTCAAGGACTTTAAAATTTCTCCAACCAGAGTTTCCTTTGAGGTCATGGTGGATTCGAAGACAAAACGCGCCGGCATTTCTTGCAGACCTATTGATGAGACAACACTTAAGGAAATGGAAAAAATGGTAAAGAAGGCTGCGGGCAGCTATGTTAAAGAAAAGGGCAGGTAATATGAGATGACAGGAAGACTGATGAAACTGGCACTGACCTTGACTTATTTCATTGTTGCGGTCTATTTTTATTTCACAGGAAGTCAAAGTCTTGCGGCGCTATTCGCTGTAGGGTCAATATTTATTGGCGTCGCCATAGTTCGACAGGGTTCTGTCGCCTTAGCCATCAAGGCGATCCGCGAAAACAACCTCCAAAAGGCGAAGTTTCATGTCAATGAAACCATTCGTCCTGAATGGCTGAGCCCGTCCTACCGTTCGTACCACTTCATGGCGAAGGGGTACGTTGAAGCGGCGGAAGGCAAGACTGATGAAGCCATAAGAGATTTTGAGGCCTCCTTGACCCACAAAGTCCGCCATGCGGATGATCTCAGCATTGTTAAATTTCAATTGGCAGTTCTTTACGCCGAAAAGTACGATTTTCAGAAGGCTAAAGCGCTGATTGCAGAGGTGAAAAATTTAAACCCGAATCCTAATTTGTTGGCTCAGGTCAAGAAAGCTGAGAAGAAAATCCGTGCCGCTTCAAGTGGCAAGGTGAAGTTTGATAAAAATCGGGATCTGGATACCTATGATGCAGCGGATGATTTTGACGATCTTGAAGAGTCCGAAATTCTTGAAACCGCTGAAGCAGCTGAAGAAACTGAAGGCGCTGCGCCTTTCAGTGAGTCTGAAAACCCTGAGGTGAGGTGATCCTTCATGTGGATCGATTTAACAGTTTCGATCTCCCGTGAGCGATCTGAAACGGCAATGGCCAACGAAAAAATGACGGCCTTCGGACATCTTGGGACCCATTTTGATGTCATGAATCTCGTTTTCCCACTGGAGAATGCAAAGCGTTCAGGACTAATCTTCAATAGGGTTGAGGAAGCCAAGGGTGGTCAGGATCTTGACCTGGAGGCTGATGAATTGTCCTTAATTGAGGAGGGTGATTTTGTCATCTTCCGAACTGGCGCAATTGAAATTATGGCCTATGGCAGCCAGGCTTATTTTGGGCATCACCCTCAATTGTCGGTACCGTTGATTGAGGCGCTGATTGCCCGGGGGGTCGCCATGATAGGGATTGATGCAGCGGGTATCCGTCGAGGTTCTGAGCACACCCCAATGGATCAGCACTGCGCAGACAGCAGTGTCTTCGTAGTTGAGAATTTGTGTAATTTAGATGCTGTACTGAAAGGCCAAAAACACGTGCGGTGTGACATTTATACATTCCCTATCAAATTTGAGGGGTTAAGTGGTCTGCCGTGCCGGGTTATGGCTATGGTGTGAAACCGGGTGTCAGACACCCGGTTTCAAAAAAAGAAGAGTTGAAACTGGGTGTCAGACACTCAGTTTCGGAAATAGGTGTCTGACACCAACTTCCCAACTTCCAAAAAAAGGACGGCGATGCGCTTTTCAGCATCGCCGTCCTTTTTGAACCTAAAATTAGTTGATCTCAGTCACTGTGTATCCTACTTCTTCAATCGCTGCGATTAAAACATCATCCTCGACACTGGTTTCGACTTCAGCGCGGTCTTCAGAGGCGCTGACACTGATGACGGTGACGCCCTCAATTTCTTCCAGTGCGTTTTTGACGCGGCGTTCGCAGTGCCCGCAGCTCATGCCTGTAATTTTAAGTGTTTTCATAAATCATTCTCCTTTATAGGGTTTGAATTTTTTTATAGGGTTTAAATTTTTATGGACTTAAGTCGAAGTGCATTTGTGACGACAGAGACGGAGCTGAACGCCATAGCAGCTGCGGCGATCATAGGGTTCATCAGTGGTCCGCCGAAGAGGTAAAGCAAACCGGCGGCGACCGGGATCCCGGCAGTGTTGTAGGCGAATGCCCAGAACAGATTCTGTTTGATATTGCGAATTGTAATTTTTGAAAGGGCGATTGCTGTAACGGCGTCCTGAAGATCATCCTTCATCAGGACAATGTCCGCGGATTCCATGGCAATATCTGTACCTGACCCTATGGCGATTCCGACATCCGCCTGGGCAAGGGCAGGGGCATCGTTGATGCCGTCGCCCACCATGGCGACAACATGGCCTTCAGCCTGAAGCTTTTTGACTTCTCCTGCTTTGTCTTCAGGCAAAACCTCTGCGACGACGCGGTCAAGGCCAACCTGAGCAGCAATGGCGTTCGCCGTTTTTTGGTTATCTCCGGTGAGCATGGCAACTTTGATTCCCAAAGCGTGAAGTTTGGCAATAGCGGCTTTGCTTGTTGCTTTGACAGGGTCCGCAATGGCAATGATGCCCGCGACTTCTCCGTTGATGACGGCAAAGACCGGCGTGGCGCCCTGATCAGAAAAATGATCCGCAGCGTTTAAAATGTCTTCGTTGAGCGCTATACCTTCCAGGTGGCGCCTATTTCCAATCAGGATGGTGTCATCACCTATACGGCCGCTGACGCCGCCACCCGTCACGGATTTAAACTCAGAAGCGTGGTTCCAGCTCAAACCCTCTTCTGAAGCTTTTCTAACAATCGCTTCAGCGAGTGGATGTTCAGACATGGATTCTACAGAAGCCGCCAGCGTCAGGAGTTTAGCCGCTGTCCAGCCATTGACCAGGTGCAGGTCGACCACGGAGGGGCGGCCTTCTGTAATTGTACCGGTTTTATCCAGGATCACAGCACTGACTTTATGCGCCGTTTCAAGGGCGACACCACTCTTGATCAATATGCCTTGGTCCGCGCCCCGGCCGGTGCCAACCATGATAGCCGTTGGAGTCGCCAATCCGAGAGCACATGGGCAGGCAATGACGAGGATGGATATGAATATGCGGAGTGAGAAGGAGACATCTCTGGTACCCAAATACCAAAGCAGGCCGGCTAGGATTGAAATAACAATGACTACCGGAACAAAATATCCGGAGATAACATCGGCCAGTTTCGCGATAGGGGCTTTGGTGGATTGTGCCTGCTCCACGAGACCGACAATTTTCGATAAGGTGGTGTCTTTGCCTACGCGCTCGGTCATGACCTTGAGCGCTCCGTTTTTGTTGACGCTGGCACCTATGACGCGGTCGCCTTCCTTTTTCTCAACAGGCAGACTTTCACCGGTGAGCATGGACTCATCAATGGCGCTGAAACCCTCAGTAATCACACCATCTACCGGAATCTTTTCGCCGGGCTTCACCAATACCAGGTCACCTACGGAGACTTCGTCTATTGGGATAGAGATTGGTCCGTCGGGGAACAAAACCGTGGCTTCCTTTGGCTGGAGACCCATAAGCTTCTGAATCGCTTCAGAGGTGCGGCCCTTAGAGCGCTGTTCCAGTGTCTTTCCGAGCATAATCAGCGCAATAATGACGCCGGCGGTCTCATAGTACAGCTCTGTATTGGAAAAGTCGCCCTTAGCGATCAGCCAGGTATGAAAACCGCTGTAGACAATTGCCGCTGTTGTGCCCACGGCAATCAGGGAATCCATGTTGGGGTGCCCGGACAAGAGGGTTCTGAAACCAACCGTGTAGAATTTGTATCCAGACACGACGATTGGAATCAACAGCAATAACTGAAGCAGGGCAAAGCGAAGCGGATAATCCATTGGATGGAGCCACTCGGGCATTGGCCAGTTCAGCATGTGCCCCATAGCCAGGTAAAAGAGCGGTACTGCGAAGCCTATAGCAATTATGAAGCGCCACCACTGGCGTCTGAGTGCCTGCTTTTGGTCATCAAGAATTGCTTCTGCCGATTGTTTTTCGATTTCCTTAGGCGTGTAACCGGCTTTTTCAATGGCTTTTTTAATCTCGCTCAAGCGCAGAAGGTTGCCGTCATATTTGACAGCGGCTTTATTGGTCGCCAGATTGACGGAGACCTCAAGGACACCGGGCAGTTTCTTGACAGTACGCTCAACAGCTGCAGTACAGGAAGCACAGGTCATGCCTTCCACAGGAATAATCACGCTTTTCTCATCCCGGTGAAGTTTTGCGTCATAACCGGCTTTTTCTATAGCCTTAATGATCTCTGGTTCAGCCGGGGGCTCTTCAGAATAGGTGATGGTCAGCTGATTTGTCATCAAGTTGACTGAGGCCATGTCGATGCCAGGCACCTTTTTAGCGGCCTTTTCAACGGCGGCAGAACACGACGCGCAGGTCATGCCCTCCACGTCAAAGGTGAGTCTTTTTTCACCCTGAGACAGTGTTGATTTAGACTGCTTGGTGATCAGTGTGGTCGTCGTCTTATCGGTTTTTACTTCGTTCATGATCGTCACCTTCTTAATCTTCAAATGGATTGGTTTTTTTCTGATCGAACTTCTGAATGGCTTCCATAGCATGGATCATGACTGTTGGTGAAGCCCACAGAACAAATCTGACGCGCTTCTCATGAGGTTCATAAACGTGATTAAAGCGACAGTCCTCACAGTTTTCAACAGTTTCAATGGCTTGCATTAAAGCGATTGAAAGCGGCGTTATATCCTTTGCGGACTCAACATCATAATCTATAATCGAGCAAATCCTAAGCTTTCGATCTGTTGAAAAAGTTTCAAGATCGGTATCCATATAGACGCAAAAGTCGTCAGAGGAAGGCGAAGCGGAATGCTGGTGACAACTGGCTTCTCCAGACTTCAGAAATGCCTCAAGCGAGGTCTGGCTGATCCGCCACTGGCTGCCCACTTTTTGGCCGCCGAGCTTGCCGCTGTAAAGATAACGGCGAATAGTTTTTGAATGGACCCCAAGTCGTTCTGCTATCTCCTCTATTGTGAATAATTTTTCTTCCATATTTATTCCTCCAAGCATAACGCTACCTTCTGATTTCACCTTAATGATAATCTTTATCAACATAATTGTCAAGACATTTGTGGACATTTGTGTACATTAGTGATCATATATGGACAAATCATGACAATCAAATAAATTGTCAAACTTTTCTGTACATCTTGTCAAGTCCGTTAAAAATGTTTAGAATTGTCTTAAACGATCAAAAAAATAAAACATGCTGTGCTTTATAAGAAAGGGTGAAGTATATGGGCACTGAACGCATTTTAAAATCCCCTGAAGAGATCAAAATAATGTCAGACCCACTTAGAATGACAATCTTTAAAGCCTTCCACCATCTCAATCGACCCGCTACCGCCAAGCAGATTGCAGATGCGCTGACACTCGCACCCGCTAAAGTGCATTATCACGTTCAAAAGTTACTCAGCATAGGCATTTTAGAATTGGATCACACAGAAGAGATCAATGGGATTATCGCAAAATTTTATAAGACTTCCGTGGATTCTTTCGTCATAGATTATTCGAACATCTCTGACAAAGTCCGGAGTTCAGTTTACTCAAAGTCAGAAAACCTCTATATATCAACCTTTAATGCTTATAGAGACACATTCATAGACAATATCAGAAAAAAGGTGGAGAAACAGCAGCCAACCACCTCTGAAAATCGCTCAGGCTTTTTGATCCACAATGCATTGAAGCTGGAACAAAAAGACTACGAGAAATTCTATGGTGAAATGACGGAACTCGTCGAGAAATATATGGAACGATCCTGTACCGAGGGAGTATGCAGTACATATCAATTTCTGTGCAGCGCGATCCGCGAGGAATAGAAAGAGGGGTGATGCCTCATGAAGTATTACGATATCTCAATGCGGATACACGAAGAGATGCCATTGCCGCAGCACGACCAGAATTTGAAACCGCTTCTGAGTCATCAGGCAGCGCTTGAAGCTCATGAATTGCCGCGCAGTCGTCTTGAAATTGACCTAAGAACAGGCACTCATCTGATCGCCCCTATCCTCGCCAGACCGGATGGAGACAGTGTAGATCTCATGAGTCCAACCTGTGTTTTGACCACGTGCCGGCTGGTTGACCTCTCCACAGCCGGGGATGAAATTGTGGAAACCGATCTTGCGCTGTTTGGAATCCAAGCTGGGGAGTTTATCCTGATCAAAACCCGAAACAGTTTGGAGGCGGGTGAAGGGTTGGAGGTACAGCTCACACTGGAAGCCGCGAGATATCTGGCCCGGATTGGAGTCAAGGGTGTAGGCTTGGATGCGCTGGCGCTGAAAAAAGGTCATGAACGGGAAATTATTGAATTATTGTTTGAGCGCGGATGTGCTTTGCTGGTGGGACTGCGGCTCAAGGCTGTCTCCTACGGGAGCTACAGGCTGATAGCGCTGCCGCTCAGAATTGAAGGGGCCGAAGCATCACCGGTGCGAGCGCTGCTCCTTGAGGGTGTATAGGAACCGCGAGCCTCAAAAAATAAAAAGAAATTGGTAGGCTGCAATATCCTGAATGGACTTGCCAGCGCGCCAATTTCAAATTGTTAAATACCTGGATTTTTATGTCAGTGTCATTCCTTATGTTGTTTACCGCTGCATTTATTGCACAAACCTTTGTAATACACGTGCACGGACTGAACAACAAAGCCAGTCGGAACCGCTGGCGGCGCTTCATTGAGATTGAAGTCAATGAGATCACCGCAGGAGACACATTTAAAATGGCCGTGATCCTCCTCTGCAACATCATAGAGCACTTCTTTTTCTTCAATGAGAATCTCGTTTACGATCTGATGCTCGATCAGAAGCTTTAAAGTATTATAAACGGTAGTTTTTGAGAGTGTTGGAATTTCATCAATCAGACCATTATATACTTCAGCGACCGTAGGATGCGTGCGGTGGGACATTAAATATTCGAGGATTCGGATTCGCTGATAGGAGGGTTTTATGCCGTTTTCCATCAGCATGGTGGTTGCGTTTTTCAAGTGAATACACCTCCGGTGCTTGTAAATTGTGAACTCTAAAACGTCACATTCAATTGGCATTGAAAAGAAATAACTTGTGAAATGATGACAAAATTATAACACCTGACGGAATTGATGTCAAATTTGTAATCTTAAGGCGATCATGCAAAGGCTGGTGAAATTGTTGAAGTTAGCTTCCATCCTATACAAATTACTGATGACAGCCATAGTTCTCAGCATCCTGGCAGTCGTAGGCTACAGCTATCGCTTTTTGGCACCGGGGGCCGAGTCCGGAACCGGATTTTCGCCTATGATGACCGCCTATTTGGTCATTCTCGTTCTGATGACCTTGCTGGGAATGCTTTCAATACTGTATCACCGAAGGTTCTATATCAAACCGCTTAGAGCGGTTGAGGACCACATTCGAAAAGTGGATTTGAACAATCCCGAACTCGAAATGCTGGAGGTCAATGAAGCCTCAAAACTGAGTGAATTGATGGCAGGCATCAACATGCTCCTGTATAGGATCCGACATAACAGCAGAGAATATAAAAAGGATCAGAAGAAACTTAAGGCAATGAACCAAAAGCTGGAAGAGTCCCTGTTTATCAGTCAGTCGGCCCAAAACGGAATTATGCTGCAAAAAAATCAATTTGAAGCGCTTTTTAAGAATTCTACGGATGCGATTTTGATTTTAAATCACCATCGGCAAGTGGTTGATCTTAATGAACGGTTTGTGCAGTTATTTGGCTATTATCTTGAGGATCTCAGGTTTAAAGAACCAGATGCCATACTGAATGAGCCTTCCAAATTTGAGGATGCCAAGTCTTTGACGGATAAACTTTTCAAAGGCGAGGCCTTTGAGCTCGAAACGGAACGCCTCAACAACACGGGTGAGGTTCGAGAAGTCAGCATGAAGGGTGTGCCGGTATTGATTGGGGATGAGGTCGTCGGGGCCTATCAGATTTTTAACGACATCTCCGTCAGAAAACGGTCTGAATATGAACTTAGATTTCTCAGCTATCACGATCAGCTCACGGGTCTTTATAACCGACGCTTCTTTGAGGTGGAGATGGACAGGCTTGATACAGAACGCAACCTGCCGCTCACAATTCTGATGTGTGATGTCAACGGACTCAAAATTACCAACGACGCCTTTGGACATAGAATGGGCGACCGCCTGCTGGTCAAAACGGCGGACGTTCTAAGAAGTGTCTGCAGGTCAGAAGATATCATTGCCCGCTGGGGTGGAGACGAATTTGTCGTGCTGCTCCCCAAGACGGATCAAAAGACCGCTCTGGAAGTGGTGGAGCGCATCAAACAGGCCAGTTGTAATGAGAAAATCGATTCCATCATGATCTCAATCTCCATTGGTTTCTCTGTGAAGCATGAGTCGGATGAGTTAACGCAAGAAGTCTTCAAGGATGCTGAGAACATGATGTACTCCAATAAGCTCTATGAAGGTCCGAGCATGCGTGGGCAGATCGTTCACGCGATTCTGAATACGCTTCATGAGAAAAACCCTAGGGAGGAACTTCATTCCAGGCGGGTCAGCCAGCTGTGTGGCGCTCTTGGCTCAGCTTACGGGTTCATGAATACGCGGGTAGAAGCGCTGAAAACCTTTGGATTGATGCACGATATCGGGAAGATAGCCATTTATGAGCATTTGCTGAATAAGAGCGGCTCGCTGAGTGATGACGAATGGCTCGAAATGAAGCGTCACCCTGAAATTGGATACAGAATCCTCAGCGCGGTCAACGACATGTCTGAAATCGCGGATCTGACCTTAGCCCACCATGAGAACTGGGATGGGACAGGCTACCCGAAAGGCCTCCGGGGTGACCAGATTCCCCTGGAATCCCGCATGATCCAGCTGGCGGACGCCTATGACGCCATGACCTGTGACCGGCCATACCGATCCGCCCTAAGTCCGGAGACCGCAGTCAATGAAATCATCAAAAACTCAGGCAAACAGTTCGATCCGATCCTCAGCAGACTTTTTGTAGAAGAAGTCCTAAAAATGTCATGGTATGATAGGAGTGAAATAATATGCCAAACGCAATAGGAATTTTGGAACTCAGCAGCATAGCTGCAGGCATTCAGGCGCTGGACGCCATGCTCAAACGAGCGCAGGTTCAGGTGATTGAAGCGCGGATGACGTGCATTGGCAAGTACCTCGCCATCATAACGGGAGATGTGGCAGCGGTAACAAGTGCCGTGGAGACGGGAAAAGCAGCAGGTGGGAAGCATGTCCTGGAAGCAGATGTTATAGCTAATATTGCCGATGGTGTCCTTGAATCCATCCATGGCATCATGGACAAGAGTGAGATCAAGGCACTTGGTATTTTGGAAACCAAGACTCTGGCCATGGGGTTCCTAGGTGCAGATGCCATACGAAAAGCAGCTAATGTCAGGCTTCTCAAACTTCATGTCAGTCTTGGACTGGGCGGCAAGGCCGTTGTGCTGTTTACAGGTGATGTCGCTTCAGTTGAAAATGCACTTCGCGTTGGGGTTGAAAAAATCGGAAATCCGGATAAAATTAAAGAGGCTATTGCCATTCCGTCGCCAGACCAGGGACTGATTGACAGTCTGAAATAGCTTAGTTTCTCTTATGTGAAAGAAAGCAAAGTTAAATTGTATACACAGCAATAGCGGCGGCAAAGACAGAATGTGATTAGACAAAGGAGTAAAATTATGATTAAGCTTTTTCTATTATCCGGATTTCTAGGTGCCGGGAAGACTACCTTTTTAAAGTCCCTGTTGGAACATTTTCCGGATAAAAAAATTGGGATTATCATGAATGAATTTGGCCGCGTTTCCATTGATGGTCCAATTCTGGAGTCTGATGAGCTGACTATGATCGAGCTGAACCGCGGCTCAATCTTCTGCTCATGCCTTAAACTGTCCTTCATCAGAGCGCTCAATGAAATGGCGGCTTATGACCTGGATTATGTCTTTGTGGAATCCTCAGGCCTTGCGGATCCCTCCAATATTGCTGAAATTCTTGAAGTCGTCGGGGTGGAGAGTCCTGAGGTATATGACTATGCAGGCACCATTTGCATTGTAGATGCGCTGCACTTCATGGAGCAGATCAGTGATTTGGTTACCTTAAAAAGGCAAATTGAGTGCGCTGACATCGCCATTCTCAATAAAGTTGACCGCGTCAGCGAAGAAGCACTTCTCGAAGTAGAATCTGTCATTGTCAGCATCCAGCCCAAAATTCGGATGATGCGCAGCAGCTATTTCAACTTGGATTTTAGCTTTATTGAAAAGGGGATCGATCAGGTTTTTGTGCCTGAGCTCAGAGAGAGTTACAACACAGAAGACAACAAGCCAAAGACAATAATGCTGTCCTATCAGGCGCCGGTACCTCAGGGGAATTTGATTCGATTCCTGGAAACTGTATCCGCATCAGCTTACAGAATCAAGGGCTTCGTCGAGACGCTGGAAGGTCGTTTTCAAGTGGACGTGGTCAGCCGCACCATCGATTTTGCTGAAACTGAGAAGATGCTTGAGGCATCAACCCTGGTGTTCTTATCTAAAGTCGGACCACAGATTATCAGGGTCGTCGACCAGGCATGGAAGACTGAAATGGGAACAGAGATGAAACTCAGTAATTAGTGCCATTCAGAAACTAAAGGTGACCACGGAGGTGGAGATAACATGAAGGAAGATCATAGAACACCGGAAGAAATGGTGGTTTATACGCGTACAGGTGACGGCGGAAAAACCAATCTGTATGATACGACTAATGTCTATAAAGATGAGCCCCGTGTTGAAGCCTATGGTACGATCGATGAGCTGAATAGTTTTATAGGTCTTGCCAAGCATTATATTACGGATGCAAAGACCACGAGTCTGCTTCATGAGATCCAGAGGAAGCTGTTTGATGTTGGCGCTGAACTCGCCACTGTGGATCTGAGTATTCTAAAGACGACCATTCAGCAAGAGGATGTGGATTTTCTTGAGGACACCATTGACGATTATTTAAAAACTTTTGAGACGCCCAGTTATTTCATCATTCCGGGAGATAATAAAGCCAGCGCGCATCTTCACATTTGCCGGACTGTCTGCAGACGGGCAGAGAGACTCATGGTACCTCTTTATAAACACGGAGAAATAAGCGATGAGCTTTTGAAATATGTTAATCGATTGTCTGATTTGTTTTATGCCTTGTCTCGATTTGTCGAAGAAAATTATGAAATAGTTGAATTTTAGCAAAGAAGATTGACTGACAGAAAAGACAGGAGGTGTCACAATGAGAAAAAAGTTTGCTGAAGATGACTTGCTTGGCAGATTCAGGCTTAAGAACAATGCTTCTTTGCGGATTGATCTAAAACCGACACCTCCTGAACAAGTAGAGGAAGTCATTAAGAAAATGGAACCGCTGATCGAGACTCTTGGGACTCCTGAGCAATCCCAGTCAAGCCTTAGCATTGATTGGAACAACAATGAGATTGAAGTCCCTGATAATATGCCATCGGATGTAGAACTCAAGGCGATCCTGTTCCGTGATCCCAAAGACGATGTGCCACCTGAACAAATTGACATATTCAAAAGTCAGCGCCATCAAAAAATGCTGGAGCTTCTGGCAAAGGTTGAGGCTTTGACGCAACACACAGCTGTGGAAGTGACCCAATTTGATGAAACACCGTCTAAGCCGCCTGAAGTACATGCTTCAGATGATCTGCAGGGATCTGAGATGGAAAGTTCAATTTTTAATGGGGAGGAAGCTGCTATGCGGTCTGATACGGAACAGTTTCAAGCTGTACAAGGTAAACAGACCGCTGCCGAGCTGAAGGCCTCTGAGAAGGAGACTCAAGACACTCCAGCTCTGGAGAAAGTTTTCAAACTTGATGTCGATCATGAGGATTTTCAGGAGCGCCTGATCCGAATCTTAAATGAGAATTACAGCGATATGGGGGAAATTCGACCACATAATTTAAAATCAAGATTGATTGAGATTTTAAATGAGGAATACGCTGAGGATTATCTCGAGCAAGATGATTTTGATGAAGATGATCTTGAGGAAGACGGTGTTGAAGAAGAGAGTGTTGAAGAAGTGAGTGTTGAGAAAGGCAGTCTTGAGGAAGAGAAACTTGAGGAAGAGAAACTTGAGGAAGACAGTCTTGATGATGGCAGTCTTGATGTAGACACTCTTGATGAAGACATTCTTGCTGAAGATCATCTTGAGGACAACCAAATTGATGATTCGAATTGTGACGAAGTCAATTCTGGCGAAGCCGGTTCATCTAATGAAGAATTTAACGGTTTTGCCGATATGTCGAAAGAACCTGAAATCCATTCTGAAATTGAGGATGTCAAGTCATCAGAGGCTGAGCAAGAACCAGAACAAGCGGTAAATATTGAGAATAACTCAGCTGATTCGCTAATAATTGATGTAGAGACACTGAATGAAGAGGTGAAGGAAACAGCTCCGGATTCTGCAGTCGAACCAGAACCGGAAGTTGAGCCTGATGTCATTCAGGAGCATTTTGATGCCTCTGAACAGTTGACAAATACTATTGATCAGCCTAAAATGGTTTTGCCTGCAATGAGAGATCCTTCTGGATTCCTGCCAGCGGAATACAATCACAACAGCCCTGATTTGAAGCCGATTTGGGAAGACAATGAGCAAACCTCTGAAGCTCAGCCGTCAGACTATCCTCCCGTCAGAAGAAATCGTGAGAGATTCAGTCATTTTCAATATGTGACTTCTTTTCACGAAGTGTCGGAATCTGAAGCGGAGCCGGAGGAAAAACCTGAAATAGCAGAGGACAGCACAGCATCAGAGGGAGAAAGCCCTTGGACTCCTCAGAAAGCAGCAGCAGCAGCAGCAGAAGAAGAAGAAGAAGAAGAAGAAGAAGAAGAAGAAGAAGCGCTCAGCCCGTTAGAAGACTTGAAGCCCGATCCTGAGACTAGGCAGCCGTCAGACCGATTAATTGTGGATTCTGACCTTCACCACATGAAGCCTGGTGATGACATTAGGACGGACGAACATCGCTGGCTGAAGGAGCTTCGTGAGGAAGGCAGCGAGGAAGACAGCATTTCTGAAGCGTCAGAGCCTCAACCTGTGTCGGAGTACAAGTGGGCTTCCGCAGAGGTCTTTGGTGCTGCGGAGCAGGATAGAAATCAGGAAACGTTTCAAGAACGGGGTTGGGATCGTAACCAACAACAAGAAGAAGAACAGGTTTATAAGGCGGAGCGACGCTTTGGTGTGGAAGCGGCTGAGACTGCGAAAAGCGAAGGTACTGCAGCCGAAAAGAATGTCGCTCAGAATAGCGAGCGGTATATGTCCGTTGAAGAATGGTCCTTCGTTTTCGATACCTTGAAGGAGCAGATCGACTATTTGAGGAAACAACTGGAGATCAAGGACCATCAGCTGCAAAACAAGGATGAATTAATCCGGAATTTCCAGATTTTATTAAAAAATGAGCAGGACAAATTTCTCAAACTTGAAAACAAAATGGAAGATGTTGTGCTTCAGGTTGAGGAACGTGCCGCAAAAAAAGGCTTTTTTAGCCGGTTCAGGAAGAGGTAAATCATGCGCGTAATTATTGATGACAGATTTTTTGAATTTCAGAATGAGAGAACGGAAACAATTTTTGCTGAACAAAAGGCTTATTTAAAAGAAATGATTGAGCGTTACCAGAATGTAGGGGATATGGAAGCGCTGGTGACGACACTGCTGAGTCTTTCAAATTTGACTGAGGGTTTGATCAATGAGATGGTGGGCGAAGTCGGTGCGGATCAGGTAGCCAGTTATTTGAAGGCCAAAGAGGTATAAAAAAATTCTTGTATAGCAAGACATTTAGATCTATAATAGGGATGTAGTCCACGGCAGGCGGACATGCCCCTCGTGAAAAGCACTACAAAATATTAAAAAGGAGGTTGCAGCTATGATGATCACAATTAATGATTATAATGTAATCGCGCTAAATTCAACTTCATACCGGCAGCCTGTGGTTATAATTTTGTAGACAGTTAGATGCAGTCTATATAGCCGCAGGTGATTCTTCTGCGGCTATTTTTACGCTGTTTACAGGTAAAATATTACATTTCGTGACGCAGGAGAATCTGCGTCATTTTTTAATGTAATAATTTCTGATTTTTTGTTTGTTTTTCGACAAAAGATCGAAAGGGGACATCTTCGATATGTCGTTCCATTCTCATTCCAATCAATTTAAAAAGTTAACACATCACATGCGAGGAAATACTCTGGTGTATACTGTCGCCATGGTGGCGGTGCTGCTCACGACCCTGTTTGCCATGAGTATTCCCCTGATGATAAGATTCGCGATTGATCAAGTCATTGGTGGTGCAGCGGCTGACTCATGGTCTGCTGATCTGATGACGAGACTGACCGGTGGCACCCTGTTTGGGGTCGCAATTCTGATTCTGATCGCTTCTCTGCTTCGAGCAGCATTTTTACTGATCAAAGGCATAGCCAGCGCCGCGGCGTCTGAGCGCATTGCCAAGGGACTCAAGGACCGGGTGATGCAGCACTTGCATGAAGTCAAATTCGAGTTCTTTTCAAGTCACGACACCGGCGACCTCATTCAGAGGGCTACTTCAGACGTTGAAACGATACGTAGGTTTCTAGCTGTTCAAGTGGTGGAAATTGTGTCCATTGTACTGATGGTGGGGATCGTCTCTGCGCTGATGTGGTCACTTGATCCAAAATTGACGTTCATTGCCCTAAGTCTGATCCCAATAGTCATCCTGTTTTCCATCTGGTTTTTCTTCAGGGTCAAGGCTAAATTCAAAATTGCGGATGAAGCCGAAGCAAAAGTGACGTCTATGCTGCAGGAAAATTTAAGCGGGATAAAGGTCATTAAAGCTTTAGGAAGAGAGCCATTTGAACACGAGAAATTTTCGGGGTTCAATAAAGATTTAAAGGAGAAGGTTTACAAACTGATTCTAAATTTTGCTTATTTCTGGTCGCTGTCAGATTTTGTGTGCCTGCTCCAGATTGCGCTCGTTATGTATTTTGGCGCAAAGTGGGCAATAGAGGGCACTATCAGCCTTGGGACAGTCGTCGCTTTTATCACTTATGAAAATATGCTCATTTTTCCGATCCGTCAGCTCGGCAGAGTTTTGAGCGAATTTGGAAAAACCATGGTCGCGGTAGTCAGGATTGATGAAATTCTGGAAGCGGAAACAGAGGATGATTCGACTGTTTCACCAGATGGTCAGAAGGACCTGGAGCCTGAGATTATAGGCGGCATTGAATTTAAGGGTGTGCATTTTACTTATCCAAAGGGTGAAGAAATTCTGAAGGGGATTGATTTTCAAATTTTACCTGGGGAGACCATCGGCATCCTAGGCCCTACTGGTTCGGGCAAGTCGACGCTGGCCTATCTGCTGACGCGGCTTTACGAGCCAACTGAAGGCGAAATTTTGCTGGATGGCATACCGCTAAACCGTATTTCCAAACGTTATTTGAGACGCAATATTGGACTTGTCCTTCAGGAAGCCTTTCTTTATGCCAGAACTATTGGAGAGAATATCGCAATCCGAGGCGAGGCAAACGAGGCAGACATTGTGAGGGCGGCGCAGATTTCGGCGATCCATCACAACATCGAGCAGTTTGATCACCGCTATGAGACCTTGGTGGGTGAGAAAGGCGTATCGCTTTCCGGCGGTCAGAGACAGCGCGTCGCTATTGCCAGGACGCTTCTGAAGCCCATGCCGGTGATGATTTTCGACGACTCGCTGAGTGCGGTGGACACGGAAACGGACAGGCAGATCCGAGGTGGTTTGATGGCGAACAGCGCTTATTCAACTGTTCTTTTGATTTCCCACAGACTTACGACGCTGATGGAGGCAGACCGGATTCTGGTCATTGAAGACGGGGCAGTTTCAGCCTTTGACACTCATGAGGCTTTGATTCAGCAGGAAGGGCTTTACAAGCGGGTTTGGGATATTCAGAATTCTATTGCAGAGGCAGAAGCAAGTTAGGGACTGTTCCGCGGGAGCTCACTGGCTTTAATGCAAAATCGCAGACTTAAACGCAGAACAATTCGAGGTGTGACTTATGGAAAATTCAATTCAAAAGGAAACAGGCAGGAAAAAAATTGACCGGCGGCTTTGGTTCAGATTGCTGCCGTTTATGAAAAATTACAAGAAACAGCTGACGGTGGTCGTTCTCTGTCTGGCGCTCCTGGGCGCTATGGATGTCATGATGACCTACCTGACCAAGCACCTGATCGACGCTTACATTTCACCAGGCAGGCTGGAGGGACTGAACCTGTTCATTGCCGTTTATGCCGGCATTGTCCTGCTGATTGCTCTGGTGGTGTACAAGTTTATCCAGACAGCAGGTGTGGTTGAAGCCGGCCTCTCACATGATATCCGTCAGGCGGGATTCGAAAAGCTGCAGCAGCTTTCAATGAGCTATTTTGATCAGAACGCGGCAGGCTGGATCCTCGCGAGGCTGACGTCAGACGTCACCAAACTGGGCGAATTTATCTCATGGGGTTTGGTGGACATGGTTTGGGGACTGACCATGATGCTGGGCATTATGGCTGTCATGCTGGCAGTGAATCTGAAACTGGCTCTCATTACCCTGTCGGTCATGCCAATTCTGATTCTCGTCAGCTGGTATTTTCAAAACAAAATTGTCGCCTTTCAAAGAGTTGTCCGTCGGCTGAATTCCCGGATCACCGGCGCCATCAACGAAGGCATTACCGGGGCACGGACCACTAAGACTTTAGTGGTAGAGGATAAAGTCATGGCGGACTTTAGGGTTCTAAGCGGAGACATGCGGGATCAGAGCATCAAATCCGCCTTCTACAGCGCTTTGTATCAGCCTATGGTCATCAACATCGCAGCTATTGGCACCGTCCTGGCGATTCAATATGGCGGGGCGGAAGTCATGGCCGGGGCCATCTCCTACGGGACTTTGGTCTTGTTTATCAATTACTCGATCCAATTTTTCGAGCCAGTCAGAGAAATGGCGCGGATCCTCTCAGAGATGCAATCGGCACAGGTATCCGCGGAGCGGATCTTCATGCTCTTGGATCAGCAGCCTGAGATCGAAGACACGCCAGAGGTCACAGCGCGCTACGGCACAGTTCTGGCACCGCATAAAGAGCGCTTTGAGGCTATTGAAGGCACAATTGAGTTTAAAGACGTCCATTTTAGCTATAAACCAGAGGAGCCTATTTTTCATGGATTGTCTTTGAAAGTTGAAGCGGGCACTTCTGTCGCATTGGTCGGCCCAACGGGCTCCGGCAAGAGTTCGTTGGTCAACCTCATCTGCAGATTTTATGAGCCATCCTCCGGGGAAATTTTGCTGGATGGCGTACCGTTGAAAGCGCGGTCGCAGTCTTGGCTGCATCAAGGAATTGGCTATGTCCTACAGACACCGCATCTTTTCAGTGGGACCATCCGCGACAATATTCGTTATGGGAGGCTGGAAGCAACAGAGGAAGAGATCAGAAAGGCAGCTGCACTGGTGGGTGCTGACTCCTTTATTTCGCATCTTTCACAAGGTTATGACACTCAGGTGGGTGAAGGCGGCGCCATGTTGTCTACCGGGCAGAAGCAATTGATTTCCTTTGCCAGGGCAGTTATTGCTGAACCAGCGATTTTTATACTGGATGAGGCCACGAGTTCCATTGACACAGAAGCCGAGCAATTGATTCAGCATGCGCTGGTGAAAGTATTGGAGAACAGGACGAGTTTTATCATTGCGCACCGGCTTTCCACCATTCGCGCCTGCGACCGCATTTTAGTCATAGAGGATGGCCGCATCATTGAAGATGGCACTCATCAGTCACTGATGAAATTGAAGGGACATTACTGGCATCTCTACACCCATCAGTATATTGAGGAAAAAGAGAGTCAATTGCTGGCATAACAGGTGGATCTTGCGTCACTGGTATGACAGTTGTACTTCTACAACTGTTGTAACTGTTGTAATTATTGTAACTGGAGCAGCGGTGAGAATTTTTATGCTGTTAGGCTTGCCTTTTTCAGCAGATTCCTTTAAGATAGTTAAAACTCTGTTTAGAAAGAGGTGCTCACTTGAATCTATTAAAAGAACGCATCCTGACGGATGGTTACGTTTTAGGCAAGGACATATTGAAGGTAGACCGTTTCCTCAATCACCAGGTGGACGTTGGCTTGTTAAATGAGGTGGGCAAGGCCTTTTACGAACGTTTTAAGGATAAGGGGATCAACAAGATTCTGACCATTGAAGCCTCAGGCATTGCCATAGCAGCTATTACCGCGCAGTATTTCGATAATGTGCCTGTGGTTTTTGCGAAGAAATTTGATTCCGTCAATGCTGACCCGGACAGTTATGAGACGAATGTCTACAGTTTCACGAAGAAGCGGAATTACAGCGTTCGAGTGTCCAAGAAGTTTATTCATCCCGGTGACCGGGTGTTGATCCTGGATGACTTTCTGGCTCAGGGACGTGCCGCGGCGGGCCTGATTGAACTGGTACGCCAGGGCGGCGGCGAGGTTTACGGTGTCGGCATTGTCATCGAAAAATCCTTCCAGGAAGGGAATGCCTACGTGAGCAGTCTGGGTGTTGAGATCCACTCTCTGGCGAGAATCAAGGCATTTATTGATGGAAAGCCTATATTTGAAGAGGCTTAAAAAGAGTTAGAAAGGAGATGAAAGGCGGTGTCAGCGGCTTATGCCCAGTGAACCCGCACTTTGCATCTCCTTTTTTATCTTCGACGCCTTGTACCTTTTGCTTAAATTCAATTTCATTTCAGTTTCAGGTTGGATTTGGTATAATGATGAGTAATCATTGTGAAATGCCAGAACGCAAGGATGTGAATAATGAGACACCTGAGAACCCTGATTGTAAAAATTTCAATTATAGCTTTGCTGGACGCTATAACATCCCAAATTTACATAGGTTATGACCTGAATGGTTTCAGAATATCAATGTCCGTCATCATTCTCCCAGTCTATTATTATTTCAATCCGACGTTGAATCCCATCATTACCTCGTTTGGAATAGGACTGTTCGGACTGCTTTTTCGGGGGATCATTGGAATTGGCGTGTTTGGGAGTTTTATGGCGGCAGCAATGGCTGACTTTCCTATATTTGTATTTGATATGTCTTATGGTTTCATTTACTATTTTATCGTCTATCTCGCCAAGGAAAAGACGCTGTCGCGCTGGATCCTGGCTATTTGTATCGCTGATTTTGCCTCCAACCTATTTGAACTTGTGGTCCGGATTGGCCCTCTGGTAGGGGAAAAGATCCGGCTCGTCGACACCCTGATCACTGTTGCCTTTATTAGGACAGCTTTGGCGACGGCACTTGTTTTCGTTTTGAAATATTACAACATCATCCTGATGAAGGATGAAAAATATGAGCGTTACAAGAGTATGTACACTGTTCTGAGTGATTTGAAAAGTGAAATCTATTTTATGCAGAACAACATGGAATATATTGAGCAGGTTATGGGGGAGGCTTACACACTTTATGAACAGCTCGCGGATGATTCAGACCCCAAATCACGTCAATTGTCCTTAAAAATCGCAAAAGATGTTCATGAAATCAAGAAAAACTATTCCAAGGTCATTGAAGGTATAGATAAGATTGGCGTCACACAAAACCCTTATGGCGCTTTTAAAGTCAGGGAACTCCTGGAGATTGTAGTCAAATTTTTTAAAAACGAAAGCGTCAATGCCAAGATTGAGCTTAACATGGTGGATCTGCTGAATTCTGACCACGTCGTCAGTGAGCATTTACTCTTTGTCTCTGTCATCAGAAACCTGATTTCCAACAGCATAGAGGCCATCCGTGATTCAAGGAAAGAAGGCACCATCTCTGTTATTTTGACAGAGGACTTTGAGCATTTGATATTGACAGTCAGAGACAATGGACCCGGCATTAAAGATAAAGATGTTGAGGCTATCTTTGAAGCCGGTTACTCTACAAAGTTCAATCCAAGCACCGGTGATATTTATCGCGGATTAGGACTGACCCTCGTCAAAGATATTGTAGAAACCACCTTTAATGGACACATTAAAGTCAAGTCCATCTTAGGTTCCGGTACGGAAATAGTCGCTGTACTCGACAAATTAGCCCTAGAGGAGAGGTAACCCCATGACATTTTATTTGGTGGATGATGACTCATCTGTTTTAAGAGTGCTCGAAAATATCATTGAAGAGTTTGATCTTGGTGATGTGGTTGGCATGGTCAAGGACTCCGAAAAAGCTTTAGTTCAGATTCCGAATCTGAAGCCTTCCATAGTTGTCGTGGATATGCTGATGCCCAACATGGATGGCTGCGCACTGGTCAAAGCTTTGAAGGATGGTCTTCCGGACACTAGATTCGTCATGCTGTCTCAAGTTTCAAGCAAGAATATCATTTCGAAGGCTTACGACTGCGGGGTTGAATTTTTTATCAGCAAACCCGTCAACCAGATTGAAATCAGAAATGTGCTGGGCAACATCAAAGAGAAGCTGGAGATGGAGCGTACATTCAAGATGATAGAGGGTATGTTTAATAAAGGTGACAAACATGCTTCAATCAAAGTGCCGGATCAGATGTCTGACCAGGTAAAAAAAATCAAAATGATTTTTTCGAAGCTCGGCATCATGGGTGAAAAAGGCGGGGAGGATCTGATTCAGATCTGTTCTTATATGCTGGAGAACAATCTTAAAACATTTGATTTTAAGGTCAGGGATATCTGCGACGAACTCTGTGACAATCCCAAAGCCATGGAGCAGCGGCTGCGGCGAGCGATTAACCGGGGTCTGATCAATTTGGCAAATTTGGGAATTGAGGACTACATGAACGAAAACTTTATACGTTTTTCCAGCACACTGTATGACTTTGAAAATGTCAAAGCAGAGATGGATTTCATTCGCGGCAAGCGCGAGAGCGGCGGCAAGATCTCCGTGCGCAAGTTTATTGACAATTTGATCCTGATGGTTTTAGAGACCTCTTGACGTAATTTTCTGACTGAGATACACAATTTTTAGATCATTCTAAATTATTTGTGACATTTTTGTTATCCTTTTGTGAACGTTTTTGAATTTTTTTGTAACCTCTTATGTATAATGAGCTATCTTATGCAAAGGAGGAATTCATCAATGGAAACAAAGATGAAGAAAAAAGCCACGCTTGGTCACGCACTCATTCCTATGGCATTCATTATCGTGGCACTGATCGTCACCATGCAGTTCTGGGGCGGGGATCCACACCTTCCAATTCTCTTCGCAGCAGTCGTCGCGGCTATCGTCGCAATTGTCGGACTCGGCTATACCTGGAAAGAGCTTGAGGATGGGATTGTCGACACCATCAAAATGGCTATGCAGGCTATTCTGATCCTGATGATCATCGGTATGATCATTGGTACCTGGATTCTCGGCGGCATCGTACCAACCATGATCTACTATGGTCTTAAGCTTCTGTCTCCTAGCATCTTCCTCGTCGCAACCTGCCTGCTCTGCTGTATCGTTTCCCTTGCAACAGGAAGCTCCTGGACGACTGCCGGTACAGTTGGCATCGCGCTTGTCGGCGTAGGGATCGGCCTTGGCATGAACCCTGGTATTGTAGCCGGTTCAATCATTTCCGGCGCCTACTTTGGCGACAAAATGTCACCGCTTTCAGATACGACGAACCTTGCGCCAGCTATGGCGGGTTCCACGCTGTTTGAACACATCCGGCACATGATCTATACGACCGGTCCATCACTGATCATTTCCCTGATTCTCTACGGTATTATTGGTATGAGATTTGCCGGAAACGAAATTGATACTGCAGCTATCAATGAAATTCTGAATGGTCTTGAAGCAAACTTCAACATTTCGTTGATTCTGCTCCTTGCGCCAATTCTCGTTATCGCAATGGTTATCTTTAAAGTTCCGGCTATGCCTGGCTTGATCGGCGGCACTATTCTTGGCGCGCTGTTCGCGTTCCTCTTCCAAGGTGCTGACATGACTGCAATCGTCGAAGCAACCCATTATGGTTACGCTTCTGACACTGGCGTCACGGTTATTGATGACCTGCTTTCCCGCGGCGGTCTCGACAGCATGATGTGGACGGTTTCCCTGATTCTCTGCGCTATGAGCTTTGGCGGCGTTATGGAGAAATCCGGAATGCTGGAAGCTATTGCATCTTCCATCATGAAACTTGCTCATGGCACTGGCAGCCTCGTTCTCGCAACGATCATCACGATCATTGCCATGAACATGATGGCTGGTGACCAATACCTTGCTATCGTTATCCCAGGCCGTATGTACAGACAAATCTACGAAGACCGCGGTCTCCATCCGAAAAACCTTTCCCGCGTTCTCGAAGATGCCGGCACGCTGACTTCGCCTCTGGTTCCTTGGAACTCCTGTGGTCTGTTCATGTCAGGCACACTCGGCGTTGCGACGTTGGTCTACCTGCCTTACTGCTTCCTGAACATAATCAATCCGCTCGTTTCAATCTTCTACGGCTTCACGGGCATCACTATGGAGAAACTTCCTGGCTTCGAGAAAACAGCGTAGACTTTGAACGATTAGGATAAAAAGTTCTACATAAGGTCAAAGTCATTGTTGACTAAAATGAGTTTGAAACACCCCGGAATCTTTCAGAAGAAACCGGGGTGTTTTTTATATTTACATGTTAGTGTCTGGTTGGAGTGGGTTAAGTGACCATCGGCAAAAATTCTTTAAAGAGACAAATGTCCTGAAGTTTGCGCTATGTCATTCGTGGGCGTTGATTCGGGCCTGGCTTTGTTCTAAAATAGAAGCAAAGATAGTCACAGTGAACTGATCAACGCATTTTCAGCGTGTTTTATAACGAAAGGGTGACAACAATGAGTAATGTTTTGTCCATTATTCAAGATCCTGTGCTGACCTATGAGCAAAAGGTGATTTCACTGGCCAGGGCGGCGGAGGATTCAATCGAGGTGCTGAACATTCCGGCAGCGGTTCAGTCTTTGAGGGACCGTGATATTTTGTGTGACCTGTTTGAGGGGCACGCGCCTTACAGGCCGCGTTATGTTGTAGTCAATTTTGAAAAGTTTATGAAGCAGGGCAGCAAATTTCTGGAAATCGATCCGCCTCAGGATCTTGAGGAGGCCGTTCACGCGCTGCTGATCCTGTACAAGCATATCCCGTCCATTTCGACTTTTCCGGTGTATATTGGCAGCTTGGATACACTTCTGGAGCCTTTTGTTGAAGATGAGGAGGGGGCTTTTAAGACGATCAAGCTGTTCCTGAAGCACATTGACCGGACTATTACGGATTCTTTTTGCCATGCGAACCTCGGCCCTGAGCCGACTCGAGCTGGGACTTTGATTCTGAGGGCGGAGCGAGAGCTCCAGGACGCGATCCCGAATATCACCCTGAAGGTGAGTCCAGCGTCGACTGAGGATTTCCTGCGGGATGCGGCTGCCACATCACTGATCACCGCAAAACCGAGTTTTGCCAACCACGCCATGTTCTCTAAAGAGTTCGAGGATTTTGCCGATGGTTACGCCATTGTCAGCTGTTACAACGGCCTGCCTATTGGGGGCGGCAGCTACACTTTGTCGCGGCTTAAGCTCGACAAATTGTCTTATGAGGCAGTGAATTCTGCGGACTATATCGAGCGCCTGCTTCCTGAAGCGATTCAGCTCGCCATGGATTACATGGATGAACGCATTCGATTTTTGGTGGAGGAAAGCCATTTCTTCGAATCGAGTTTCCTGGTTCGTGAGGGTCTGATTGATCCTGCGAGGTTTACTGCAATGCTGGGTGAAGTGGGACTTGCAGAAGCTGTCAACCATCTCATGAAATTGGATGGCCGCAGCGGACGCTTTGGGCACAGTCAGGAAGCGGATGATCTTGGGGTGCGCATCATTGAGGGCATGCAAGCTGTTGTGAATGGGCATTTCAATCCGCATCTGGCGACGGGCGGCCATTATCTGCTCCACGCCCAGGTGGGCATTGATTCTGATGCCGGCACCAGCCCGGGCTGCAGAATTCCAATTGGTGACGAACCGCCAATTCACGAGCATTTACTTCAGGCGGCCCGCTATCACAAGTATTTTCCATCCGGCATTGGTGACATTTTCAGTTTTGATGAGACTGTGAAATCCAATCCGCAAGTGGTGGTCGACATTGTCAAAGGCGCCTTTGACGCCGGGATGCGCTATTTTTCCTCTTATGCCTCAGATGCGGATGTAATCCGGATCACCGGCTATTTGGTCAAACGCTCGGAAATTGAGAAGCTGAGACGGGGAGAAGCGGTGCTGCAGGATACGGTGGCTTTGGGGAAAGGCGCTGTGGACAACCAGCATGTATTGGAGCGGCGCGTTCGCATGAGGGATGGATTGCTGTAGCGTTTGGAAAAAAGCCATAAAATCAAATTCATAAGGCAGAAAGCAAGTGGTTGGGTTATGAACTGCTTGTGATCTGCCTTTTCGTTTTTTTTGAAACCTTTCTAACTTGCGTGCGTTTAGGTATGATAGAGGAAAGTGAAATGAGAACTGATATCGCAAGCTCCGGTACAAAGATTATTTCTGTTCGTGCGGCTGGGGCCTATTGACCCAATTCAAATTGGAAGTAAGGAGGCTTTTTTGTGGGATGGCTGAAAACTGACACACCCAGCCAACGTGGGGTGTCGGAATCTAATGAGGTACTCAAGGCTTCACTCACTGTGTTTGTAAAGACACATGACGTGATGATTCGAAAATTAAGCTATAAATTAACCGCTGAAGTTGAGGCTTCAAAGGACCTTTATCAGCAAACCTTTCTTAAGGCCATGGAACGCCTGATCCTGCCGGAGCATTTGGCACTCTTGTCTCCAAGCGGAATCAGTGAGGAGAAGGCCGCGGCCAACTGGCTCTATACCATTTGTCTCAATTTATATAGAGATCAATATGCCAAGGAAAAGCGATGGCTAAATGTGGTCGAGCCACAGTACGCAGAGGATAGCGCTCAGGCATTAAAAATTGAATTTGCCGCTGACCCGGATCCTGAGCCACTCGAGGTCTTAATGCGGGAAGAGGAAAGGGCAGTGATTGAAAGTGCCCTTTGTCAGTTGTCTGATCATTACCGGATCCCGCTAATTATGTACTATTTTCTTGAATGTGATTTAAAAAAGATCTCGGAAGTGCTTGAGTTAGAGATATCGACCGTGAAAAGCCGGCTGTTCAGGGGTCGGGAGAAGCTTAGAAAAAATTTGGCTGCACAGGAGTTTTCGACAGCTAATCCCATAAAAGTGTCAGGAAGGGAGGTCTAAGTCATGGATGAACGGCTTCTTGATAAAAAAATTGAAAAAGTGCTCAGAGAACAGTCGCTCCCTGATCATTCGGACTCGTGGGCAGAAGAAACCCTTCAGCTTATGATTGAACCACTGGGGTCGATAGGCACAGCCGCAGACCTGGGTGGCCAACAGGCGGGGTCAGACCTGGGGAGACGACAGACGGGGTCAGACCTGCAAGATCCATCTGATGGACAGGCGGGGTCAATAGGCACAGCCGCAGACCTGCATAACACGGTTGTTAACAGGTCGAAAATCACGAAAACTATTATGAGAGGAACTTTGACTGTGGCGGCAAGCTTGATCATTGGGATTGGCGGCCTCATGATTGGCGCGAAATTTAATCCATCCCTGGCTGAAAACATGATGAAATGGCCACTCGTCGGGCAGTGGGTAGAATATCTGGTCGGCAAACCGGGACTAAAATCTGCTATTGAGCATGACCGCTATCAGCCTATCAACGCAGCTATTAAAATTGACAATACAGAAATCACGCTCAATGGCGTGGTCGCTGATCAGCAGACCCTGGCTGTGTATTATTCGATTACGGGTGATCATGCTGAGGAATTTGTCGAACTGTCCCTGGAGATTCCGGATTTCAAAGCTGCTATAGGCATTGAATTTTCGGGTATGGGGGAAGAGGTTCGACTTTCTGAAATCAGAGCCTACGGACATGAAATCCCAGCTCAATTTACCTTGGCATTTACCATGGACAATAAAGTATTTCGCTTTCCTGTCTCCCTTGATGCGTCATTATCCCGTGAATCTGTTCAATACGAATTGAACCAGCCGCTGGTGATAGCTGATTATGGCATGCTTGATATTGAGGAAATCAACGTAGGCGTCATCAATGCCAGCGTCAAAGCAAGGCTGTTGCCGGCAGAAGGTGTTAAGGATTTAAATATTGGCCTATATCTCATGGACCAGAATGGTGATAAAATTTATTTTGACAGTATGGGGAGATTGAATTCGGAGGCTGAGGTTGAAGCTCAAACTATGGAATTCAAAGCCAGCATCAGCCGCTTTGAACTGGACGGAAAAATGTTTATTGGAATAGATCCTCAGAGAACCGCATGGCAATCTAATGTTTTAAGTACGGTGTATTTTGACGTTTCAAGTGAAACCATTCATTCAGAGCTTCCGAACCAGAGCGAGATTATTGTGTATAAGGGACGCGAGGTCTCGGCACTCAGCGATATGTCTGGCAAAGAATCTGAGAAGCCATGGATCACTTATGAATTTCTAAGGCCTGGTATGTTCGATGAAAACCCTGATTATGGCGGGCATGAATATGGGGCCCTTCGAATGGAACCGGATCCATCCGAAAGTTCCATGGGAATGTGGCAAACGGAGGAAGGCGCAGCTTTCAACATTGGGGTACCTGAAACGTCAGATGTAGATCGCATTTACCTTTCCCTGTTTGTGCCGATGGTTGATGAGGTGCTAAAACCCGTAGAAATCAAAAAACTCAACTAATTGACAAACGAGGGGAACTCATCTACAACTTGAGTTCCCCTCTTGGCGTCCGCCACAACTTATCCCTCACAGAAGCGAACAAATATGCTATAATGGTAAATGATTGCTAAGACTCAGTTACATGATGTCTTTTAGGAGATGACGACATGTTTTTTATAGGCGTATTCGGAATCACAAGCAAGGATAAATTGCTCAGAGACAGCCAGGTGGAATGCAAGGAGTGCAACAGTACTCTGCCAAAAAAAGTCATCAAGAGGTACAACACCTTTCACGTCTTTTTTATACCAACCGTTCGCTGGAATTTAAACTACTTTTGCGTGTGTCCTTCCTGCAAAAGTGTCTTTGAACTGAAGAAAGAAAAAGGACAGGCCTATGAGGAAAATCCTACGGAAGAATTGACCTACTGGGATCTCAAAACGGTCAAAAAAGGCAAGCCCCTCAGATTCTGCAAATCCTGCGGCGCTGAAATCGACAAATCCCACGCCTTCTGTCCGAAATGCGGAGAAAAGCAGTGAGTGAACAAGTACAGAACCTAAGCCTCATGGGCTATGTCCGCAGGATCCTGCCCTTCAGTTCAGTGGATGGGCCTGGCAACAGAACCATCATCTTTCTCCAGGGCTGCAGCTTCAGGTGTGGTTATTGCCATAATCCGGAGACTATTGCCCTTGGCAGCGTCCTGAGCACAGATGAAGTGTCTCTCAGGTCACCTGAAGACGTCGTTCAGGAGGTACTCAAATACCGCCTGTTTATTTCCGGTGTGACAATTTCAGGCGGCGAGTGCACCCTGCAGCCCGAATTTCTCCTCGATCTGGTCAAAGCTCTGAAAAAAGAGAATTTCAACGTCCTGATCGACACCAACGGCGACTTTGATCAGGCTTTTTACGAGCGCATCAGACCTTGGGTCGACGGCTTTATGCTGGATGTTAAAAGTGTCAATCCAGAGGCACACAAGGAACTTACCGGTGAGGACAATCAGCGGGTTCTTGAGAATCTGAACCGTATGGCCCAGGATCGGACCCTCTGCGAAGTGCGTACAGTCATTGTTCCTGAGTGGCTTGACAACACCCATACAGTGTCCTATGTCAGCAAGGTGCTTGCAGCTCATGCGCCAGAAACCCGCTACAAATTGATTCGATTCAGACCCCATGGCGTTGTTGCCCAATTTAAAGGCAAAACTATGCCAAACCACACAGAAATGGAAAAATTAGAAAAAATAGCGCTGGATGCAGGACTTAAACAAGTTATTTTGGTTTAGTTTAAACTGTATCACCGCACCGCTTCATTCGCGGTTTGCCGTCTGTGAGACACAACTGCGCCATTTTAGGAGGCTGCCCCATGTATGAATATTTTCGCGGCGTTGTCGCCGTTTTACATCCCGACCGCGTCATTCTTGAAGTCGGCAATATAGGCTACAGCATCTCCACCTCGGCGACCAGCGCCATGGCCTGCAAAGTGGGGGAGACGGTCACCTTCTTCACCTCCCTGATCGTCCGCGAGGACAGCATGACCCTGGTGGGCTTCTCTACTGAGGACGAGCTGAAGGTTTTCCGACTGCTCACCACCGTGTCAGGTATAGGTGCTAAGGTTGCCATTGGAGCCCTGTCGGGCATTCATTACCTAGAGCTCACCCGCATGATTATCTTGGGAGATGCCGATGGTCTTATGAAAGCACCTGGCGTCGGGAAAAAAACAGCCCAGCGCATTGTACTGGAGCTGAGAGACAAATTCTCCAAAACACTGTCCGCGCTGCCGGAGGCAGACGGTTTTTCTATGCCTAAAAACGTCGGCGTCGTTTCTGATGCCATAGAAGCCATGATAGCCCTGGGTTACAGGAAATCCGACGTCGAAAAGATCATCTCGCGCATCGACAGCCGGGACCTCACCGTGGAGGACGTCATCCGTCAGGCCCTTGGTCTGATGGCGGTTCTCTAATCTCATTATTTATAGCTTTTGCAGGACCGCTGAGGCAGACACGCAATAGTGAAAGGAGGCACTGCCCTTGGACTCAGGATTTGACCGCTTTATTACGCCGGATCTTATAGAAGAAGACGTTCTGCAGGAAGGCAGTCTTCGACCGAAAAATCTCAAGGAATACATTGGACAGGAGCGCAACAAGGAGAAACTGGGTGTCTTCATTGAGGCTGCCAAATTCCGCGCTGAAGCACTGGATCACGTCCTTCTCTATGGACCGCCAGGACTTGGCAAGACGACACTGTCCAACATCATTGCCAATGAGCTGGGTGTCAATATCCGCATCACTTCAGGCCCTGCGATCGAGCGGCCCGGAGACCTGGCAGCCATCCTAAACACATTGAGGGACAAAGATGTCCTTTTTATTGATGAGATCCACCGTCTCAGCCGTGCGGTGGAGGAAGTCCTCTATCCGGCTATGGAGGACTATGCCCTCGATATTATCATAGGCAAAGGCTCTGAAGCCAGGTCCATCAGACTTCAGCTCCCACGCTTTACATTGGTTGGCGCCACCACCAGAGCAGGACTTTTGACGTCGCCGCTGAGAGACCGCTTTGGCGTCATGCTGCAGCTTGATCTCTACAGTGAACGTGAGCTGCACCTCATCGTGCGTCGCTCCGCCGACATCCTTGGGATCGGGATTCACGACGATGCTGCGTGGGAAATCGCCAGAAGAAGCCGCGGCACACCACGGATTGTCAACCGCATACTGAGACGGGTCAGAGACTTTGCTCAGGTGGGCGGCAGCGACACCATCGATATAGACGTCGCGCGCTATGCATTAAAAATGCTGGATATTGATGATTCCGGTCTCGACAAAGCTGACCGCAGACTTCTTTACGCCATTGCTGAAAAATTTGACGGCGGACCGGTTGGGGTTAGTACCTTGGCAGCGGCTACCGGTGAAGAGCAGGGCACCATTGAAGACGTCATTGAGCCATTTCTGCTGCAGCTTGGTTTTATCAACCGAACGCCAAGAGGCCGCGTGATTACGCGAAACGGTTACCGTTATCTCAATCTGGATCCAAAGGGACAGATTGCGGCAGAGGTTCCTTTTAATCAACTGGAGATCAGTCTTGAGGAATGAGGTGAGGTTAACGTGACCTATAAAAAAAATACACTAAACGCGAAGCCGGCTTGGATCCTGTTGACTTTATGTCTTTTGTCAGTTCTGTTGGCTTTTAATGCGGATCCTTCCTATGCTGTGGAAGCAAGCCCGGATCGACAGTTTCGCGTTGGCATCAAATTCAACAGTATTACCGACGCGACGTCCGTTTTGACTTCAACCAGCGGGTTTAAGCTTGTTACGGTAGACGGTGTGGGCGCTTTTTCGGACACCGGTGCCATATTGCCGCTTAATACCCTCTATGTCATTAAGAATACAAAGGCGGTTGGCGAGACCATCGGCACACCAGCCGGAAGTAGTGGTGCCTACTTTGGACCGTATCATCTGCAGGTGGGACCGGATTTTGGAACCTATCTTGAAATGCGGCAGTTTCTGGATCAGACTTCACTTCAGCTTCAAGACCTGTTCCCGGCCTATGATGACGGCTGGAAGGTCTATGTGGGCGCTTACCAGTCAGAGGCTGAGCGGATAGCAAAAAAAGCTGAAATTGAGTCGGTGCTGCCGCAAATTTCACTGATGCCTGCGCCAGTCAACGACAAAGCGATCATGATCGTCGACAATACCTCAATTTTTATGTATTATGATACGAGCGATACGGTCTTTGCGCTTTTACCACAGGCAGAAGGGGACCTGATCGGCTTCGAAAGCAGAAAATACCGCGGGGCCATTGGCGTGCAGAGGTTCGCAGACAGCGACCCAACCGTCATAAACTATATTGGGGTCGAACCATACTTATACGGCGTTCTGCCCCGTGAAATGTCGGGGGAATGGCCACTGGAAGCTTTGAAGGCTCAAGCGGTCGCAGCGCGCAATTACGCCTATGCTTCCTTGGGCAAGCACAGCAAATGGGGCTTTGACCTGTGTAATCTTCAGGACTGTCAGGTATACGGCGGAGCCAGTGTCGAGCGACCTCGCTCAAATGATGCGGTGGATGAGACCTGGGGCAAGCTTTTGGTTTACGACAACAAGCCCATCACTGCGTTTTTCCACTCCAACAGCGGTGGGCGCACAGAAAACTCTGAATATGTCTGGTCGGCGGTGACGCCTTATCTTAAGTCGGTGGAGGATCCATATTCTCTTGGCCAACCATCGGCAACCTGGTCTAAAACCTATACGACAGTGCAAATTGACGATATTTTAAAGAGCAAGAACATCAATATTGGTCCATTGATTGGGATTTACGTCACCAAGGTATCGCCGAACGGACGTGCGCTGGAAACAGTGTTTGTCGGGCGGGACGGAGATTACGTGGCATCTAAGGAAAAGGCGCGCTACATCCTGGGGACGTATGATATCCGCAGCTCCTGGTATACCATTGAAGGAGGCGGCAGTGCTGTGCCCGGCACGAGTGGGGAGCTGACGCTGGAATCTGCCGGAGGAAAGACTGCTGTACCTGTGGATCGCCTAGTCGTAGAAGGGGCAGGCGGGCAGGTGACGCTTGGGTCCTCTGAAATGACTTTGCTGTCAGCTTCGGGTGTGACGGCTTTTAAACCGACCAATACAGTGGTAACGTCTGGATCCGGCAGTGGCACTATTGTCTTCAAAGGTTATGGCTTTGGCCACGGCGTCGGCATGAGCCAATGGGGCGCGAAAGCCATGGCGGATCTCGGCATGAGCTATGAGCAGATTCTGACTCATTACTATGTCAATACCAGAATTCAATAAGGATGCTAAGTCGCATTGATGACATTCATGGCTATGTATCTTAAAAACATTTCAATGATATAAGGAGCAACTTCAAAATATGAAAACCAGTGATTTTTATTTTGATTTACCTGAGGAACTGATCGCTCAAACACCGCTTAAAGACCGAGCCGCTTCTAGACTCCTCTTTATGGACAAAGGGACTGGCGCGCTTCGCCATGAGACCTTCAGGGATGTGCTGCATCATCTTCAGTCAGGAGATTGTCTGGTCATCAACGATACCCGGGTTCTGCCCGCCAGACTCTTTGGACGCAGGCGCTCAGGGGCTGCCGTGGAATTCCTTCTGCTTAAGCGTGTTGAAGGGGATCTCTGGCAAACGCTTGTCAAGCCCGGAAAAAAGGCGCGTCCCGGAGACGCCTTCGAATTTGGTGACGGCTCTTTGAGTGCAGTTATTGAAGACCTTTCTGAAGAAGGCACGCGCCTGGTGAGATTCCGGTACGAAGGGATTTTCGAGGAGGTTCTGGACAGGCTGGGCACTATGCCGCTGCCGCCGTACATTCGCGAAACCCTGGATGATGCGGAGCGCTATCAAACTGTGTATTCAAACAAATATGGGTCAGCCGCCGCGCCAACCGCAGGCCTCCATTTTGATGATGCCTTGCTCGATGCTATTGAGGCGAAGGGTGTAACCATCGCCCGCATCACGCTGCACGTGGGTCTGGGTACGTTTAGACCAGTCAAGGCCGAGTCAATCCACGAGCATGTTATGCATGCTGAATACTTTGAAATCAGCGAGGATGCTGCAGCTAAGATCCAGCGGACCAAAGCAGCAGGCGGACGGGTTATAGCCGTAGGCACAACCTCGGTCAGAACCCTCGAAAGTGCTGCGGGGCGCCATGAAACCCTTCAGGCGTGCTCAGGCTGGACGGATATTTTTATCTATCCCGGCTATACGTTTAAAGTGGTCGATGGTCTAATCACCAACTTTCATCTTCCTGAATCGACCCTCATAATGCTGGTCAGTGCTTTGGCTGGCAGAGAGCATGTCCTTGTCGCTTATGACGAGGCAGTTAAAGAGCGGTATAGATTTTTCAGCTTTGGCGACGCCATGCTGATTCTGTAAAGTTAGAAATTATTAGGAGGCAACCATGGCAATTCAATTCGAACTCATCAAAACCTGCAAACAGAGCGGTGCGCGCCTTGGCCGCCTGCATACGCCCCATGGCGTGATTGACACCCCAATCTTTATGCCCGTGGGCACTCAGGCCACGGTCAAGGCAATGACGCCTGAAGAACTTGAAGACATGGAAGCCCAGATTATTCTCTCCAACACCTATCACTTGTTTTTGAGACCGGGTCATGAATTGGTGGAAAAAGCAGGCGGCCTTCACAAGTTTATGAACTGGCATCATCCTATCCTGACAGACAGCGGCGGATTTCAGGTCTTCAGTCTGGGTGATCTCAGAAAAATTACTGAGGAAGGCGTAGAATTCAGGTCTCATCTGGATGGGGCAAAACACTTTCTCAGTCCGGAGCGCGCCATAGAAATTGAAAATGCCCTGGGTGCTGACATTATCATGGCTTTTGATGAATGTGCACCTTATCCCGCGGAGCGTGACTACGTCAAGAAATCCCTGGAGCGCACCTCCCGCTGGGCGGCACGCTGCAAGGAAGCCCACAAAAAGCCGGACCAGCAGGCGCTCTTTGGCATAGTCCAGGGCGGTATGTATCCGGATCTCAGAAAACAGAGCGCAGAGGAAATTACAGCGATTGGGTTCCCGGGTTACGCCATTGGCGGATTGTCCGTTGGTGAGCCCAAGCCTATGATGTATGAGATCCTTGAGCAAACGACACCCTATCTGCCGGAGGACAAGCCGCGCTATTTGATGGGTGTGGGAAGCCCTGATGATCTTCTTGAAGGTGTCCTGCGAGGGGTGGACATGTTTGACTGTGTTCTTCCGACACGGATTGCCCGAAATGGCACTGCTATGACCTCGGTGGGCAAAGTTGTCATTAAGAATGCCAAATACTTTGATGATTTTTCACCCCTTGATCCAAACTGCGGCTGTTATACTTGCCGCAACTACACCAAAGCTTATCTGAGACACCTGTATAAAGCGGATGAGATTCTTTCCTCAAGACTCATGACCTATCACAACTTGTTTTTCCTCATTGAACTCATGAAAAATGTCAGACAAGCCATAATGGATGACAGACTTCTTGATTTTAAGGATGAATTTTTTCTCAAATACGGTTATACTGTAGAAGAGAGCGAGTAAAATTGCATCAGACAGCAAAGAATAGGAGGCTTACACTATGGGCGGTACTTACGGAACTCTGCTTTACGTCGTCGTGTTTTTCCTGATTTTCTACTTCATGCTCATTCGTCCGCAACAAAAGAAAAACAAAGAGCTGAAGAGCATGCGGGATAACATTTCGGCGGGTGATGAAGTCGTGACCATCGGCGGCGTAGTTGGACAAGTCGTTTCAGTCATGGATGAGGATGTTGTTCTTCGCGTGCGACCTAGCGGCACAGAATTGACATTCAAGAAATGGGCAGTTGGCAGCATCGTCGTTCAGAAATAGACGACCTCCTGCAATTTGACCTTACCAGCGCGGTGGCATTCCAACGAGAATCCGCCGCCGCTTCAGGTAAGCACGTGATCAAGCAGACCTTTTGAATTCGCTGAAGCGGCTGTGACCTGGCCGCCTACGGCGGTTCATCATCTTCGGTCTTTTTACTTGAAAAGGTTTATGCTATAATAGGCATGATTTAGTTCTATGAAGGGAGGTCATCTCATGAAGCACATTAAAACGCTGAACCAAGGTACGCTGAAGGAAAGCGCTTCTCACGGCGGCTGCGGCGAATGCCAGACATCCTGCCAGTCGGCCTGCAAAACGTCTTGTACTGTTGGCAATCAGGAGTGCGAGAAGAAATAAGACCTTCTACATAAGAAGGGCTCGGCGCTTATAGTGAGCTTCAAAGCGTCAGCACTGCAATATGACCGCATACCTACAGTCAGAGCAGCGAAAGCTGCTTTTTCTGTGTTTATGCTTAAAGTGAGAGCGGAGGCAAAAAAACAATGATTCATAAATACGAACAGGGCGGCATGCACATTGTTCTGGATGTCCACAGCGGCGCCATTCATGTAGTCGACCCAATGATTTATAGATTGCTGGACTTCTACCCAAATCCTGATCAGGAGGCTGCCGTGGCGGCTCTTTCTGGGGAGTTTGAGGAAGGTGTCGTCAGAGAAGGGCTGGGAGAAATGGATGCCCTCATCGAAATGGGGCAGTTATTCAGCCCAGACGACTATCTGGATTCGTCCGCGTTTAAAAAGCAGCCCATCATCAAGGCGCTGTGCCTGCATGTAGCCCATGACTGCAACATTCGGTGCAAGTACTGCTTTGCCTCCCAGGGAGATTTTCACGGTGAGCGACTGCTCATGCCGCTGGAAACGGGGAAACGTGCCTTTGATTTCCTGGTCGCCCATTCCGGAAACCGCCGCAACCTTGAAGTGGACTTTTTTGGCGGCGAGCCGCTTATGAACTTTGAGGTGGTCAAGGCGTTAGTGGCTTATGGCCGGTCCCTTGAAGCTGCAAACAATAAGCATTTCAGATTTACTATCACCACCAACGGTATTCTGCTGGATGATGACAAGATTGCCTATATTAATGAGCACATGGACAATGTGGTCCTGTCCATAGACGGAAGACCAGAGGTCAATGACTTTATGCGCCCCGCCATTAATGGCCAGGGCACCTATGACGTGATTCTGCCAAAATTCAAGAAACTGGTGGAGAGCCGTGGGGACAAGACTTATTATGTCCGGGGGACCTTCACGCATTTTAATACGGATTTCGCCAAAGACGTCGTGCACCTGGCTGACCAAGGCTTTACGCTGACTTCCGTAGAACCCGTCGTGTCGGAACCTCATCATGACTATACGCTGACCTCTGAGGACATGAAAACAGTCTTTGAGCAGTATGAATCTCTGGCGGAGACGCTGATTGAACGTTCTGGCACGGACCGAGATTTTAAGTTCTTCCATTTCATGATTGACCTTAACCAGGGCCCTTGTGTCATCAAGCGGGTTTCCGGGTGCGGCGCCGGAAGCGAATACATCGCGGTGACCCCGGAGGGTGATATTTATCCGTGTCACCAATTTGTTGGTAATACGGATTTTGTCATGGGCAATGTGGATCAGGGAACTTTTGAAACGCGTTTGGCCGATGATTTCTCTAAGGTCCACGTCTACGAGAAGCAGGCGTGCCGTTCGTGCTGGGCGAAGTTTTACTGCAGCGGCGGCTGTCATGCCAACGCCTACAACTTCAACCATGACATCCGTGTGCCTTATGAAATAGGCTGCGACATGGAGAAAAAGCGCATTGAGTGCGCAATATACATTAAGGCCAAAGAAATGTCGGAGGCGAGCTTATGATCAGAAGATTCAAGAATATCCTTCCGCAGGTCAACAAAAGCGCCTGGGTTGCTAAAACTGCGGATGTCATTGGGCGGGTTTTCATTGCTGAGGATGCCAGTGTCTGGTTTGGCGCGGCGCTTCGAGGGGACATGAATGAGATCCGCATTGGGGCGAGGTCCAACATCCAGGATAATGCGGTACTGCACGTGGATGCTCACAATCCCTGTATTCTGGGGGAGGACGTCACTGTGGGCCATGGCGCGATTGTGCATGGTGCGACCATCGGCAGCCGCGTTCTGGTGGGCATGGGTGCTATAGTGCTTGACGGTGCAATTGTCGAGGACGACGTCATTATTGGCGCCGGCGCGCTGGTACCGCCCGGGAAACGCATAACTTCAGGCTCGCTGGTTATTGGCAGCCCGGGGCGGGTGTCACGGCAGCTGGACGACAGAGAATTGGCGCATCTGAAGCAGTCCGCCCGGACTTATGTTGAATTTTCGAAGGAATACGCCATGATGGATCAGGAGGAGACCGAGGATGAAGCCTAGCACACAGAAAGTCGCATTTTTTACGATCCTTTTGTTAATAGCGATCACGATTTTCAGTGCGGTGAACGGACTGAAGCTTGGACCGCTTGAACTGAAGTCTGTTCAGGACAGCATTAAGCTGGGTCTGGATATTGAAGGCGGCGTAGCAATTGTTTATGAAGCGAAGACGGATTTGACCGGAAATGAGCTGACAGCTGCGATCGATCAGTCTATTGGGATTCTGTCCAAGCGGGTGGACTCAATTGGATTGACCGAACCCAAAATTTCACGTCAGGGAGAGGATCAGATTCGCATTGAGCTGCCTGGTGTGACAGATGCTACTGCGGCCATTGAATCTATCGGAAAAACCGCGAAGCTTGAATTTGTTCTGGTAGACAAGGCCTCTTTTGCCCAGGAGGGCATGAAAGACGTGGACTTCGTCCATACGCCGATTCTGGGCGGTGCCCAGGTGAAGGACTCCATGGTATCAATGGATGAATACAACAATCCGGCTGTAGGACTGGTGTTCGATTCCGAGGGCACTAAACTGTTCCGCGAAGCGACAGCGGTCGCGAAGGATTTTGACCCTGTCAATGGCGGACAGATCGCGATTTTGCTCGACAATGAGGTCATCTCCGCCCCATATACGCGGGTGGAAATTATTGACGGCAATGCTATCATTTCCGGCAATTTTACCTTTGAGGATGCCAGCATGCTGGCGTCGCTGATTCGCGGTGGTGCGCTGCCTATTGAGCTGGAAGAAGTGCGGACGTCAATTATTGGAGCGACCTTAGGTATAGGGGCTTTGAATTCAGGGGTGACAGCCGCGGCGATTGGCTTTAGCATTGTGGTGCTGTTTATGATTGGGTATTACAGATATCCGGGTATCGTCGCCAGTATTGCGCTGGCTTTGTATGCAAGTCTGGTGCTTTTCATCCTGGTCGGGCTTAAAGCGACGCTGACGCTGCCGGGCATTGCGGGTATTGTTTTGTCTGTAGGTATGGCGGTGGACGCGAATGTCATCATTTTTGAGCGGATCAAGGAAGAAGTTAAAAATGGAAAGTCCCTTCGGGCAGCCATCAATTCCGGCTTTCATAGGGCGATGCATACCATCGTGGACTCAAATGTCACGACTTTCATAGCCGCGATCATATTGTACTATTTTGGCTCGGGGCCGGTGCAGGGTTTCGCCGTGACGCTGATGATAGGTATTGCCACAAGCATGTTTACTGCAATAGTTGTCACACGGATTTTGATCCGGTCGTCACTGTCGTTTAAGTTTGCCAACAATGTCAAATTGTATGGTCTATAGGAGGTGACGGCATGAAACTTGAATTTGATTTTAGAATTGTTGAGAGAATTCGGCTTTGGCTGCTGATTTCCCTGGCTGTTATGGTATTGGGCGGTGTGTTTGCTGTCGCCAGAGGACTCAATTTTGGCCTCGACTTTACGGGCGGGACTATGATGCAGATCCATTTGGGAGAGACGGTGGAGACTCAGGAAGTCAGGGACCTTCTGGCACCGTTTGAACTCAATGAGGAGATCCTCAGCGCTGGAAGTGAAAGGGATGAGGTCATCATCCGCACCAAGGTTTCCCTCAGTAATGAAGAACGAAAGGCGATCTTTGAAGTACTGGGTCAGCGGTATGATCTACAAGACGAGGACCTGATTGCGGCTGAGCAGTTCGGGCCGAGCTTTGGTGCAGACACTCGCAACAACGCGATTTTGGCGATTCTGCTAGCCGGTGCCGGGATGTTGATTTATGTGACGCTGCGATTTGAATTTGTGTATGGTGCAGCGTCTATTATAGCTTTGCTTCATGACGTGTTGATTTTGCTGTCAATTTACGCTATTTTCAGGATTCCGGTGAATAGCTCCTTTATTGCTGCCGTCCTGACCATTGTGGGTTATTCCATCAACGATACTATAGTTGTTTTTGACAGGGTGCGCGAAAATGTTAAGCTGATGAAAAAGACAACACATGCCAAGATCGCCAACGAAAGCATTCGCCAGACCCTGTCGAGGACTATCAATACCTCATTGACAACGGTGATGGTCATTGGATCGCTTTATGTACTGGGGGTTGCGTCAATTAAGGACTTTGCTCTTCCGTTGATGCTGGGGATCATGGTTGGAACGTATTCCTCCATTTTTATAGCCAGTCCAATTTGGGCGAAATGGAAGGATAGCACTGTGGGGAAGAACGAATAATATAGCTGCTATGTGGGGAAGGCGCGGCTCAGGTAAGGTCAGAAAATTGACCTGGTCTGACGGTCTTCCCTTTTTATTGGAGAGAAAGTGGACTTGTGCGGATGTTTTTTCAAATTAGATGGAAATTGCTGTCGTGATTGGTTGGAATGAAGGTATAATAGGATTAACAAGGTATCCGTCAATCTGCTGCCGGAAGATGATGGCGGGTGGCTAATGATGAAATTTGAGGAGGAACCAATATGCAGTCAACCTTTATTGTCGCACTGATCTTCGCAGTCCTGGTGGCCATTTTTGCTCTATTAAACGGTGATGTGGTGACCATCAATCTACTCTTCAAGAAGTTCGAAATTTCTCAAGCCCTCGTCATTTTAATTGCAGCGATCCTTGGCGCCATCTCTGTCTACATGATGAACCTGGTCAACAAAGTTAAGGGCTCATTGAAAACGAAGGATTTGACAAAAAAATTAAAGCAGAGTGAAATGGAAATTACTGCCCTCAAGGAGAGGATAGCGATGTTTGAAGAGGAAGCCTCCGCTGCAGCTGAGGAACAGGCGGTTCCCGCGGAACCGGCTCAAACTCCGGCAGCAGCGCCTGTCGAATCAGAAGGCGTCGAAAGACTTTAGATGTGACTGCGGGGGTCAGACCTGCATGGTTTTGAGACAGACGGGGTCAGACCTGCATAACTTTGAGACAGACGGGGTCAGACCTGCATAACTTCGAGAAAGACGGGGTCAGACCTGCAGTAATCGAAAATTTATTTAAAAAGGAACGATGGAATGCTTTCAAATAAGACCCGCTGGGTTTCGAAAAAGAATGAAATGTCATCTGAGGATCTGATTGACTTAGACATTTTAACAGACAGCCTGCTGAGCGCTCGCGGGGTTGATCTTACCGACAAGGATACCTTCTTGAATCCAAGATTGGAAGACTTGGCGCTTCCGGATAGTATGCTAGGTCTGACCCCGGCTGTTCATCGGATAAAAAAAGCGGTGGCGGCGGGGGAGAAGATCGTCGTTTACGGGGATTATGATGTGGACGGCATGACGAGTATATCCATTCTTGTGAGGGCCTTCAGGCACTTGCAGGTACCTGTGCGCTACTATATACCGGACCGGCATGACGAAGGCTACGGACTGAACGCCGAAGCTATAAAGTCTTTGATTGCGGATGGTGCAAGGGTCATCATAACAGTAGACTGCGGCATTACCTCTACAGTGGAGGCAGAGATTTGCAAGGAGAGCGGCGTGGACTTGATCATCACAGATCACCACGAACCTCATGCCATTCTTCCAGACGCCTTTGCCATCCTTAATCCCAAGCAGCCTGGCTGCCCATACCCTTATAAACATTTGGCGGGCGCCGGAATTGCACTCCGAATAGCTGAAGCCCTGCTGGAAGACAAATTTGCAGATATTAGGACGGAACTTCTGGAGATTTCTGCTTTTGGAACGGTTGCGGATGTCGCGCCACTGCTCGGTGAAAATCGAATCATTGTCCATCACGGGCTGTCAACCATGTCCGAAACCAGTCAGATCGGCATGAGAGCCCTCATGGAAGCGACAGACATGACAGGAAAGAAAATCACCGCCGGACACATTGGATTCATTTTGGGACCAAAGCTGAATGCAGCAGGTCGAATCGCAGATCCAATGCTCGGCGTGAAGCTTCTGGTGACGGATGACCCCCTTGAAGCCGCCGAAATTGCCAAGCAGCTGGTCGAAATGAATGAGCAGCGTCAAGAGATTGAGCGCGAGATCGTGGAAGCGGCCATCACTCAGGTGGAGCTTAAACGCGATCCAAATCAACCAGACCTACAACTGCCGCCTTTCCTGATCGTAAGCGGCGAAGGCTGGCACGGGGGTGTCATTGGCATTGTGGCGTCGAGGATCGTGGAACGGTATCACAGGCCAGTCGTCGTCTTTGGCGTTGAAAACGGGATCGCTAAGGGAAGCGGCCGCAGCATCGAGGGCTTTAACCTGTTCGAGGCGTTACAAAGCGTCTCGGATCTTTTTTCCAAGTTTGGCGGCCACGAGCAGGCTGCCGGCATGACGCTGGAAGCAGCCCAGCTACCAGAACTGGAAAAGCGGCTGATCTCATACGCCTCTGAGCACCTGACCGCTGAGGACTTCAAGCCCCTTTACCGCGTCGAGGCGACGCTGAACAAGGAAGCTATCCGATTCGAGCTGACAGACCTGCTTAAAAAGCTCGAGCCCTTTGGCGTGGGTAATCCAAAGCCCTTGTTCCGGGTCAACGACCTCATCACCGAGAAAGTCATGACAATAGGACGGGTCAAGACTTATCTTAAAGTGCTGGCTTCCGATGGTCTTCGCAACTTCGACCTGGTCAACTTCCGCAATTCGGAGATCTTCGAACCGTTAAAGACCAAAATGCGCTTCGACGCCCTGGTTACTGTAGAGGAAAACGAATTCAGAGGGGTCAAGTCGATCCAGTTTGACACTCGGGATATTCGCATTCACGAGCCGTCCCTCCATTTTGATGAGGCGGATCTGGAATTCTTTAATAGAACGAAAGCAGAAGCCATCATTCACCAGGCATATCAGTTTCAACAAGTGTCCTCATCCATTAAAACGGAAGTCGAAAGCCCAATCCGTTTCGAACCTGAAACGTTCGTAGCATACTCTCTGCAGGGGTGGCTGTCGTTCTATCATCGCTGGATGGATCGCGGCGGTCAGGCATCACCTGAAAAAGCGCTTATCCTTTGTCCCGCGACACATCATAAGGGCGCCGTTTGTCTGGATCCACCAGGTTACGATCTTAAAAAAGAAGCCGCTGCTGTGGTACCCAACCGGGACAAATTGAAAAGTCTGTACCTTTCGATCCGAAACGGGGAATCGCTCATCAAGCCATTTAATCTTGAAACGCTTCTGGCGCTGAGGATTCTGGAATCTGCCGGTTTAATTGAAGGTGAAGGTGTTGGCAAATATAAAATTCGTCCGGTTGCATCAAAGATTGATTTGACTGCATCGCCTTTATTTTCTGCTTTGACGGAATGGACCAGAGGCTGAAAAAAGTAAATGATGAGATATGGAGCAAGAACTCAATGACAGCCCACAAAGACTGTATACAAAGACTTTGACATTTGTCGAAATTTTGATAAACTAATATAGTCTAATTTAAAGTTTCTCAGGAGGATTCTCATGGACCTGAAAGGCAAGATCAGAGAAATTCAGGATTTCCCAAAAGAAGGCATCAGTTTTAAAGATGTCACGACGCTGCTTGCAGATGGAGAAGCTTACGCTTATGCCATTGACAAAATGCTGGCATCAGTACAGGATGTGGAATTTGACGTCGTGCTCGGACCTGAGGCCCGGGGCTTTCTGATTGGCGCACCAATTGCCTACGCTGCGAAGAAAGCGTTCGTCCCCGTTAGAAAACCGGGGAAGCTGCCTTATGAAACTTACCGATTTGAGTACGATTTGGAATACGGCACGGACATCCTTGAAATTCACAAGGATGCCATCAAACCCGGAGCCCGGGTGCTGATTGCGGACGATTTGCTGGCAACCGGCGGCACAGTGGAATCCATCATTCGGATGGTTGGGGAGTTCGGCGCTGAAGTGGTGGGTTGTGTTTTCCTCATTGAGCTCACGTTCCTTAATGGGCGGGAAAAGCTTGGCGAGTGCCGGACGGAATCCCTGGTGCACTATTAATTCAAGAGATTTCGAATCTCAGGGTTTCAACATGTCGGTTGCCCCTGAAGCCCGCAGGAGTTTATTTCTAGCGGGCCTTTTTCGAAAGCGGAGATGGGGGTTTAGTGACCATCGGCTAAAAAAATCTTTTAAATAAAGTTGGATGACAGTGTTAGCATGTCACAGAAGGTGTGGTGAACGAGATGAACCTGGAAAGTTTTATTATGAAGCTGGAACAATTTAATCCTTACCTGAATATGGACCGTATTATCAAGGCGTATCAGTTTGGGGAGTCCGCCCACAGCGGACAGTTAAGGAAGTCGGGGGAATCTTATTTTACGCACCCGGTGCAGGTATCACTGATTCTGGCGGAGCTGGAACTCGATGAGGATACTGTGATCGCGGGGCTGCTTCATGATGTCATTGAGGATACGCGTTATACCTTTGGGGAACTTGAGAAGGAGTTTGGCCGTCAGGTGGCGTTGCTGGTGGACGGGGTGACGAAGCTCGGTCAAATTCAGTATGAAACGAAGGAAGAGGCCCAGGCGGAGAATCTCAGGAAGATGTTTCTGGCCATGGCCAAGGACATTCGGGTTATTCTGATTAAGCTTGCGGACCGGCTGCACAACATGCGAACACTCAAATACATGACGGACTCAAAGAAGCGTGAGAAGGCTCAGGAGACCCTGGAGATTTACGCGCCTATTGCGCACCGGCTGGGTATTTCGCGGTTGAAATGGGAGCTTGAGGACCTCAGCTTTTTGTATTTGGATCCGGAAGGGTATTACGATCTGGTGACGAAGGTCAACCGCAAGCGGGAAGAGCGTGAAAGCTACATCAACAGCGTCATCAAGGATATCCGCGAATCGCTGAAGGAAGTTCAGATTGAGTGTGAGATCGTCGGGAGACCGAAGAATTTTTATAGCATTTATAAAAAAATGATTTATCAAAACAAGAATTTCGAAGAGATCTATGATCTGACAGCGATCCGGGTTCTGGTGGATTCCATCAAGGACTGCTATGGCGTGCTGGGGATCGTGCACAATCTTTGGAAACCTATTCCGGGTCGATTCAAAGATTATATAGCTATGCCGAAGCCCAATATGTACCAGTCGCTGCATACGACCGTTATAGGCTCTCAAGGTGAGCCGTTTGAAATTCAGATTCGGACTATTGAGATGCATAGAATTGCTGAGTTTGGTATTGCGGCCCACTGGAAATACAAAGAGGGTCTTGAGAATACGAGTCAGGATGACATGGAAAAGCGTCTCGCCTGGCTGCGTCAAATGATGGAATGGCAGCGGGATTTGAATGATCCGCGGGAGTTCATGGAATCCCTGAAAATTGACCTGTTTACGAATCAAGTATTTGTATTCACTCCGAATGGCGAAGTTATTGAGCTTCCGGTGGGCTCTACCCCGGTGGATTTTGCCTACAAGATTCACTCCGCGGTGGGCAACAAGTGCGTGGGCGCGAAGGTCAGCGGGCGGATTGTGCCGCTGAATTATAAGCTCGCGAACGGGCAGATTATTGAAATTCTGACGTCCAACGCTTCACAGGGGCCAAGCCGGGACTGGTTGAAATTCGTGGTGAGTACGCAGGCCAAGAATAAGATCAAACAGTGGTTCAAAAAAGAGCGACGCGAGGAAAATGTTGACAAGGGACGCGAGATGTTTGAGCGTGAAGTGAAGCGCAACGGGCTTCAAGTTAAAGAGCTCATGAAAGATGAGTGGCTGGAGCCAATTTTGTCTCGTCTAAGCTTGCATTCGGTGGAAGATATGTACGCGGCGCTGGGCTATGGCGGGATCATGCTGAATCAGATTGTGCCGAAGCTTCGCGAAAAATATAAGGCGACGGTGAAAAAGCCGTTGCTGCCAAGCGATATTCCGGCTGGGGGGCACGTTTCCAGCGAGATTCATGAGGGTAAGGAGCGGAAGACGAAACCATCGGCAAATGGTATTATCCTTGAAGGCTATGACGATATTCTGGTTCGGTTCGCGAAGTGCTGCAGCCCGGTGCCGGGGGATGACATTATTGGGTATATCACGCGGGGCCGTGGTGTGACGATTCACCGCAAGGACTGCACCAATTTCGAAAAGACGGAGGATGCGACCAGCCGGTTTATTGAGGTGTCCTGGGACAACCGCGGGAAACAGGCGGCGTATTCGTCTGAGATTCAGATTATTGCGCCGGACCGAAAAGGGCTCCTCGGGGAGATTACCGTGCTGATTTCGGAGTTCAACCTGACGGTGACGGGGGTTAACGCGAAGCTGACGAAAAACAATATGGCGATTATTAACCTGACGGTGGAGATCAATGATTCGGAGCAGCTGGTGAAGCTGATCAAGAAGATCCAGAATATGCCGGAGATCATTGAGGTCAAGCGGGTAACGTCTTAGATGGATTATGGAGGTTTGTGATGCGCGCAGTGATTCAGCGCGTCAGGCGGTCGTCGGTTACTGTGGATGAGCGGGTGACCGGAGAGATTGGTCACGGCCTGATGGTGCTTTTAGGTGTTGAGGAAAAAGATACGGATAAGGATCTCGACTACATGGTGGACAAGATTCCTAATCTTCGGATTTTTGAGGACGCGGATGGGAAGATGAATTTGTCGCTGCTTGATGTGAGCGGGGAGCTTTTGGTGGTGTCGCAGTTCACTTTGCTGGGGGACGCGCGCAAGGGGCGTCGGCCGGGTTTTACGGATGCGGCGAGGCCGGAGATGGCAAATGCCATGTATGAGACCTTGGTGTCGCGCATTGCGGCGCTGGGGGTCAAAGTGGAAACCGGGCAGTTTCAAGCGCATATGATGGTGGATATCCTGAATGATGGGCCTGTGACTATCTTGCTGGACAGTCATAAGCTGTTTTAGGGCGGATTGGTTTGCTTTGGTTTGATTTTGTCGAAATTTGTTGTTTGGATAGGTTGTTTTTTGTTTGAAAAATGATGCCCTGAGCCGACATTAGGGTATAGAAGTTGTGAGGCTGCACGAGTTGATGGACTTGGTGCAAGAAAAAGATTATAAGCGCCTTTAGGCGCTTATTTTATGTGATTTTAAGCGGATAGGGAGTGTTTTGTTGTGAAAATCGAGAGAATTCCAGCGGGTGTGTATGCTGCCAATTGCTATATAATCTCGTCAGAAACGACGGGAAAAGGAGTTGTTGTTGATCCGGGCGGCAGCGTCGATAAAATTTCACGTTATTTGGAAGAGAATAGCATTGAACCGGTTTATATTTTGCTGACCCATGCCCACGGGGATCACATAATGGGAGTGCCTGAGCTTAAACAATATTATCCTTTGAAGGTTGGCGTGCATAAGGGCGATCTTGAAATGCTGGCTAATGCTTCCATTAATCTGTCGAGCCAGATGACGGGTCCGACAGTGGGGATTGAGCCGGATTTTACTTTTGAAGATGGTGATTTTTTGACGGTGGGGGATCTGAAGGTTGAGGTGATTCATACGCCGGGGCATTCCAAGGGTGGCGTGTGCTTCGTGGTTGAGAATTTCTTGATCACTGGGGATACCCTATTTGCAGGGTCAATTGGACGTACGGATTTGACTGGCGGCGATTATGACACTTTGATTGACTCGATTGCAAAAAAATTGCTGACGCGGTCTGATGATCTGGTGGTACTGCCTGGTCACGGGCCTGCGAGTACGATAAGCAAAGAGCGTTTTGGCAACCCATTTTTAAGGGGGCGCTGGACTTGATCCGGATTTCTGTATATTTTGAGGGCTTTGACGGGTTTGAGACAAACTTTGATCGTAACAGCTGCCTACAAGACCTGCGCGTGCTCGCAGGTCTCTTTGTTTGGGGGGCGGAGGTTGAAGAAGAAATGGACAGGCGGGGTCAGACCTGCGAGGATGAAGAAGTGACGAACAGACGGGGTCAGACCTGCAATGGTGACAGACGGGGTGGTGACAGACGGGGTCAGACCTGCATGGATGTTTTGAAGGACAGACGGGGTCAGACCTGCATATTTGTTTGTTTTAAGAGGGATGCGGATGGGATTGAGGCGTGTTTTGATGGGGAAGGTGAGGGTGCTGAGGATTATTCCGCAGTTCGCTTGAAATTTTCTGAGCTAATCGACTTTATTGGCAAGAATCCCATAAAAAACATGGTCAAGCTTGCGTTCTTTGACTTGATGAAGCAAAGGTATGAGGCAAAAACCGGGTGGGGGATTTTAACGGGGATCAGACCTGTTAAAATTGTGCATGATTTAATTGATTCCGGGGTTGAAGATACGATTCATATTCGCGATTACTTGAAAAAACATTATAGGGTTTCGGATGAGAAAATCCAACTGGCTATGAAGGTGGCCAGTCATGAAGTTGATATTTTAGAACAGGATCACGAAAGGATGTCTCTTTATTTATGCATCCCATTCTGTGTGTCTAGGTGCTTGTATTGCAGTTTTCCTTCCAATCCACTGAAGCAAAAGGGTCATTTGGTACCGGCGTATTTGGAGGCGATGGTGGGGGAAATTGTGACCATCGGCAAATTTCTTTTAGAGCATGGGTATGTGGTGGACTGCGTTTATATTGGAGGCGGGACACCTACGAGCCTAAATGAGACGGAATTTGAGAGCTTGCTCGACGCGGTGGACAGGCACCTGGTAAAGCCATTGAGCTTTGTAGCCGGTGGGCTGCGGGAATATACGGTGGAGGCTGGGCGGCCGGATACGATTACGGAGAAGAAACTGCGGGATATGAAGCGGTACGGGGTCAGCCGGGTGTGCATCAATCCACAGACTATGACGGATGCGACGTTGAGGCGGATCGGGCGGGACCACGATTCATCAGCAATTATTGAGGCGTTTAAGCTGGCGCGTGGGTTTGGATTTGATGTGATCAACGCGGATCTGATCGTGGGACTGCCTGGAGAGACGATTGAGGACGTCGCGCATACGGCGGAGGTGATTCGGTCACTTAAGCCTGAGAACATTACGGTGCACACGCTTGCGGTCAAGCGGGCGTCGAGGCTGAATGAGGATCGGGGGGCGTATGAACAGGGGCTTGCGGCTTCTGCCTTTGAGGTTGATCAGATGTATGAGACTGCGCTGGGGACATTTGCTGAGGCTGGGTATGAGCCTTATTATCTTTACCGTCAGAAGAATATGGTGGGGAATTTGGAGAACGTAGGTCTGACCCTGCCTGATCATAAATGTCTGTATAATATCAGGATGATGGGGGATCGGCATTCCATTGTCGCGATTGGTGCTGGGTCGGTCTCAAAGCTGGCGTCGGATCTTGACGGCAGTGTCGAGCGGTTGGCAAATGCTAAAGGTGTTGAGGATTATATTGGGCGGATTGATGCCTTAATTGAGCAAAAAATTGAGTGGTTGACACGTCTTAGGTGATTCTCTATAATAGATATAACTAAATATTCAAGACTACGGATAAGAGTAACTGCGTTATATCCAACAGCGAACCGGGGGCGGGTGAAAGCCTGGTGATCCATGACGTCAGTGAAGGACAACCGTTTTTGTGAGGTCTTGAGTGTCGATAAGAGGGTTTATTCCAATTAGGGTGGCACCGCGGGTATACAGACTCGTCCCTAAGCATTGCTTAGTGACGGGTTTTTTTATTTGTATTGGGTGGTGCGATCACGAGGGGGAATTAGATCCGGAATCAAATTTTGCTTTGAGAGATGGTTTTGTAAGAAAGTAACAATGTTTTTGGCCGCCTTGAACAGACGGGGTCAGACCCGCAAAATTTCACTTGAAGAAAAATGAAATATGACTTAAAATGTTTTTTAAATACTAAAATAACTTCAAGGTTCAGGTGGCTGTTTTTCTCTAATCTTAGTCAAATACAATCAAACGGAGGGAATGGCTGTGAAACGCACACATTATTGCGGTGTTCTGAGAGATGAACACATTGGTTCGACGGTTGTACTGAAGGGTTGGGTACAAAGGAAGCGAAATCTTGGCGGACTTATCTTTGTCGATTTAAGAGACCGTGAGGGGATTGCACAGATCGTATTTGACACTGCAGTATCTCAGGAGGCTTTTGATCTGGCAGAAACACTTCGTGGTGAATTTGTCATTGAAGTTCAGGGCACAGTTCGCTTAAGAGAATCTATCAATAATACAATTCCAACAGGAAGAATCGAAGTTTTCGCAGACAATCTCGTTATTATTAACGAATCCGAGATTCCGCCTATTCACGTTCAGGATGATGACGATGCTGGTGAACGTTTAAGGTTAAAATACCGCTACCTGGATCTCAGAAAGCCAAAGATGCAGCAAAAACTGAGACTGAGAAGCCGTGTGACCCAGATTGTCCGGAATTTTCTCGAGCAGGAAGGTTTTATAGATTTTGAAACACCTGTGTTGACTAAGCCAACCCCGGAAGGCGCTCGCGACTATTTGGTACCAAGCCGAGTTAATCCTGGTAAGTTTTATGCCTTACCGCAATCGCCTCAGCTGTTTAAACAGATTTTAATGGTGTCAGGATTTGACAAGTATTATCAAATAACGAAGTGTTTCAGGGATGAGGATTTACGAGCGGATCGTCAGCCTGAGTTTACGCAAATTGATATTGAGATGTCTTTTGTCGAGCCTGAGGATGTCATGGAAGTGAATGAAAGGTTATTGGCGAAAGTTATGGAAGAGACCATGGGGGTCAGACCTGCATTGCCTTTCCCACGACTAACCTTTGATGAGGCCATGACACGTTACGGCAGTGATAAGCCGGACACGAGATATGGGCTTGAGCTCGTTCACTTAAATGATATTGCAGCTGAATGTGGGTTCAAAGTCTTTACAGATGCGGTCGCGAACCAAGGTGATGTCCGCGGGATTAACCTCAAAGGTGCATCGGATCATATCAGCAGAAAAGAAATCGATAAACTTGGCGAGTTCGTCAAGACCTATGGTGCAAAGGGTTTGGCCTGGATTCGTCTAAGCGCTGATGGTCTGAATTCGCCAATCACCAAGTTCTTCACTGAAGAACAAATGACAGCGCTTATTGAGAAAATGCAGGGTGAAACCGGCGACATTCTCGTCTTTGTAGCTGACAAGCCTCAAGTAGTCTTTGACAGCCTTGGCAGTCTCAGACAAGAGGTAGCGAAAAAACTTGATATTATTCCGAAAGATACCTTTAATTTCCTATGGGTGACAGACTTCCCGCTCTTTGAGTATGATGAAGAGTCTGGCCGCTTTGTCGCAAAACACCATCCGTTTACATCTCCTAGGGATGAAGATCTTGAACTGCTGGGGTCAGACCCGGGTGCGGCAAGAGCGAAAGCCTATGATATTGTCTTGAACGGCTTTGAGATTGGCGGCGGAAGTATCCGGATCCACAAATCTGAAGTCCAAAAGAGTATGTTTAGAGCGCTTGGATTCTCTGACGAGAAGGCTCAAGAAAAATTTGGATTCCTGCTCGAAGCATTTAAATACGGTACACCTCCACATGGAGGAATAGCCTTTGGATTGGATCGGCTGGTCATGCTGATTACCGGCAGTGAAAATATTCGAGAAGTTATAGCTTTTCCTAAAACTCAGAATGCGAGCTGTCTGATGACGGACGCGCCATCTTGGGTAGATGAGGATCAATTGGACGAGCTTTCGGTTCAGGTGAAGCTGGCAGCGGGTGCTGAGGTTTCTGAGGCTGAGGCCGCAGTACAGAAATAATGACGCGGTCGAATTGACAGAACAGACGGGGTGAACAGGCGGGGTCAGACCCGCTGTACTCTGGGTGAACAGACGGGGTCAGACCCGCTAATGAGACCTGCATTGGTCTTAAGCATTAAAGGAGCGAAAAATCAGTGATCAGACATGGTGTTGTCACGGAGGCCTTAGGGCAGAGGGCCGTGGTTCAGCTGACCAGGCACGCAGCCTGAGGGGACTGCGGCGCTTGCCAGTTGGGCGAGGAAAATATGGAAATGTCGGTGGAGGTGGAAAATCCCATCGGCGCGGAAAGTGGCGCTCGAGTGGAAATTGAGCTGTCTGACGAAAAAGTGCTGACAGCAGCCTTCATAGTATACGTGATCCCTTTGATCGCATTGTTCGCAGGGATTGGCCTTGTACAGCTGACGCTCAGCCATCTGAAAAATGTTGAGGTGTTGAGCGCAATAGCGGGTATAAGTTTGATGGTTCTCACCTTTCTCATAATTCGCAGGAATGACAAAGCGAGGCGGGAAGGCGGAAAATATGAAATGACAATCACAAAAATTCTGGAGGAGGATGAAGACACATGCTCAATACGCACTTAAAAGATGTGGATATTGAAGTTTACGAGGCACTGCAGAACGAAAACAAACGTCAGGAGAAAGGCCTTGAGCTGATCGCGTCAGAGAACAACGTCAGCACCGCTGTTATGGAGGCTATGGGCAGCGCCTTTACCAACAAATACGCAGAAGGCTACCCTGCGAAGCGCTACTACGGTGGCTGCGAGTTCGTCGACGTCGTGGAGAACCTTGCCATCGACCGTTTGAAGCAGCTCTTCAACGCTGAGCACGCCAACGTTCAGCCGCACTCTGGCGCCAACGCCAACCTGGGCGTCTACTTCGCCATGCTGAAGCCTGGTGACACCGTCCTCGGCATGAACCTCACCCACGGCGGCCACTTGACGCACGGTTCACCGGTCAACATTTCCGGTGTCTACTTCAACTTCGTCGATTACGGCGTCAGCCCTGAGACTGAAACCATCGATTATGATGATGTCCGCGCGAAAGCGATCGAGCACAAGCCTAAGATGATCGTCGCAGGCGCCAGCGCTTATCCTAGAAAGATCGATTTCAAAAAATTCAAGGAAATTGCCGATGAAGTCGGCGCGCTCCTCATGGTCGACATGGCGCACATCGCCGGCCTCGTTGCAGCAGGTCTCCACGAGAACCCTTGCGACTACGCAGATTTCGTCACCACCACAACACATAAAACCCTCCGCGGCCCTCGCGGCGGCGCGATCCTCTGTAAAGCTGAGTATGCGAAAGCCATCGACAAAGCGATCTTCCCTGGCATCCAGGGCGGTCCGTTGATGCACGTTATCGCTGCGAAGGCTGTCAGCTTCAAGGAAGCCCTCACTGACGAGTTCAAGGATTACCAGAAGAAAATCGTCGAAAACTGCCAAGCCCTTGCTGAAGGTCTGATCGAGCGCGGCTTCAAGCTCGTTTCCGGCGGCACTGACAATCACCTGATGCTTCTCGACCTCAGAAATAAAGGTCTCACAGGCAAAGCCGCTGAGAAGATGCTCGGCGACGTTCACATTACGGTCAATAAAAATACGGTTCCATTTGAGACAGAGAGTCCGTTTGTCACCAGCGGCATCCGCATTGGTACTGCAGCGGTCACTTCCCGCGGCATGGGCGTTGAAGAAATGAAGCAGGTTGCAACACTCATCGCGGATACCCTCGAAGGCAAGCAGTCCAACGAAGCGATTGGCGCAGCCGTCAACGAACTCTGCGAGAAGTTTAGAATTTACACCTAGAAAATTTTAAAAACAATAATAGTCTGCCGATGGTTTTCCTGCCGCCCCTTTGATCTTGGGGTGGTTTGGGAGACCATCGGCAAATGCTGTTTTCAGCTTCAATTTCTTAGAGATTGTACATGAATAAATACTCTGGTCGGGAGGAATACCCTTGGACCAAAAATTGTTAATTTATGCGACGCAAAATATTTTGCAGGAAATTGAAGAGGGCATCCACATCATCAACCGGGAAGGCGTCACTGTCGCTTACAATGAGGCTATGGAAAAAATAGAGGGGCTGTCTGCGGAGACCGTCATTGGGCGGCACCTCCTCGAGGTTTTTCCAAACTGGACTCAGGAAAACAGCACGCTGCTGATGGCCATGACCCACCGAAAGCCGGTGCGGCAGAAGATGCAGAGCTATCTGAACCTGAAGGGAAAGCGGATTACAACGGTGAACACGACGTTTCCAATTTTTGAAGGTGAGGACTTGGTTGGCGCCGTGGAGATTTCTAAAAACTTCACGGATGTGACGCATATGTCCGAGAAGATTCTCGATCTTCAGGCAAAGCTGGTCAACCCTGAAAAATACAAGTTTCAGGTGCGGACTCATTATACTTTTGAGCATTTGATTGGCCGGAGCCCGGCTTTTATGGAGTCGATCCGGATCGCGCGGCGGGCTGCGGAGACGACTTCCAGCGTTCTGATTCACGGGGATACCGGTACCGGCAAGGAGCTCTTTGCCCAGAGTATTCACAGTGCCAGCAGTCGATGGGATAAGCCTTTTATTGCGCAAAACTGCGCGGCAATTCCGGATACTTTGCTCGAGAGTATTCTCTTTGGCTCGGTGAAGGGGAGTTTTACGGGAGCGCTTGACCGGCCTGGGCTGTTTGAGCAGGCCAATGGCGGGACGCTGTTCCTCGATGAGATCAACTCCATGAGTGAAGAGCTGCAGGCGAAACTGCTGCGGGTGCTGCAGGAGAGTTATGTCCGGCGCGTCGGCGGCCAGCAGGATATCAAGATCAACGTCAGGATTATTGCGGCCACGAACGAGGATCCCTTTGAACTCATGCAGTCCGGGGCTTTCAGGAAGGACCTGTTTTATAGGTTGAATGTCATCTATATCAAGATTCCGCTGCTGTGTGAGCGTCAGGATGACATCCCGCTTCTGGTGGACCATTTTGTGCGCCAGTATAATGAGTCCCTTGATAAGGATGTCTGGATGCTTTCGGGCGAGGTCTCCCAGTGGTTCAAGGACTATTACTGGCCGGGCAACGTCCGCGAGCTTCAGAATTTTATCGAGTCCGCCATGAATATGGTGACGGATGAGCATGTGATTGGACGGGAACATCTTCCGTCTCATGTAGCGGAGCTCTTACGGGGTCAGACCTACTCAGCTGGTGCGAAGGAAGAAATGACGCCGAGGGGTTCGCAAACCTTGGCTGCGTTCCTTCGGGGCATAGAGGAAAAGGAAATTGAAAGAGCTATGAAATTGAACGGCGGCAATATTTCCAGGGCTGCTGAGAGTCTGGGTCTGTCGAGGCAGAATTTGCAGTATAAGTTGAAGCAGTTGGGGTCAGACCTGCATGGGTGAACCAGCGGGGTCAGACCTACTTGGGTTGAATGATGGGGTCGGATCCGCAGGGGTGAACAGTTGGGGTCAGACCTATGTGGGGTGTGACCGAGGGGGTCGGACCTGCAAAGATAAACCGACGGGGTCAGACCTGCATGGAAGGAGTCCGCAGGATATTGGGCGGGCGTGCTTCAAAAAGAAAAAAAGCAAAACATTTTGCGGCGGTAGCGCAAAATGTTTTGCTTTTTTACGTTTGTAAATGAGTTTTTACTCCAATCCCCCACCATCATATTGATATTATCAGAAAATTAGAATAATTATGCGTGCCTAGCTCACCTATTTTTGGAATAATAAATTTTAAATTGTCTATAGATTCATTTTGAAATTCAAGGAACTGAAAATTGTAGATTTTGAACCTGTTTTCGAAAGGTTTCCTTCATTAAATAGTGTGCAAATAAATATATTGCAGGAATGGCTGCGGAATGAGGAGGGTTGGGTGTTAATGACGGGCTTGTCTGTCCAGCAATAGACGGTGTTAATTGTCCAGATTCTGCTGACGAGACTGTCCATAATAAAGTATTGAGAAAGGGAGAATTAAGGCAACT